>Ga0247840_10006278_pt1 | contig 17259 bp, 14 predicted proteins | sample LaCruzMarch2015__FD_192404 | JGI IMG/M metagenome (GOLD analysis project Ga0247840, IMG submission 192404) | Freshwater microbial communities from meromictic Lake La Cruz, Castile-La Mancha, Spain - LaCruzMarch2015_17m | ecosystem: Environmental > Aquatic > Freshwater > Lake | place: Spain... | reverse complement strand
CTTTTATTTTTTAAATTAAAATCACTTATTTTTATCTCATTTGGTATATTATTTAAAAATTCTATTATATTATAATGATGTTCTAATACGTTTTTTAATATATATTCTTCTAATGAATTTATTTGTGTTTGATTTATATCTGTATCTATTTCAATTAAAGGTATTATATTATCACTATATTCAATGTTATTTTTTACTTTATCATAATTATTTCTTAAAGATAAAATAATTTCTCCTATATCTTTTAATGATCTATGTCTATTTAATATAATTTCATTTATTTCTCCTCTAGAAAAATAATCAGATGAATATTGCATTATTTTTCCAAATGATGTTTTTAATAATATAAAATCATAAAGATTAATATCTGTTGTATTTTTCTCTTTATTTCCTTTCAAATATATATTATTATTACATTCTTTTAAAATTAAACTCATAATATTATATAAATCAAAATCTTCTTTCATATCATAAATAAAAGGTATAAATAGATCACTATTTTTTAAACTAAAAGGACTTATTCCTCTTAATCTTTTCAAGTTATCATAAATAATATGTTGATAATGAAAATGATTTATATTATTTATTTGAAATAATATTTGATAACTATCTTTAAATGTATATTTATTATCCATACAAAATGAATACCAATTACTTTCTCTTATACTTGTATTGATATAAATTTTATAATCTATATCATATTCTCCTAAAATTAAATGCAATTTATATTTTAAAGTATAAAGATTAAATAATATTTTTATTATATGTTGTAAACATTCAATATCACTCTTTTCATTTTTTAAATATTCTTTTAATTCAATATATTTTTTAGATATAAAACTATCTTGTTTGATTAACTTAATTTCTTTACATTCACATTGAATTATATTTTCTAATACTTCATTTATATTTTTAAATTGAGGAATTTTAATTTTTTCTTCAGAAAGATCAATTTTTTCAAGAGGAAAATTGATTGATGATAATTCATCAATTATTTTTTCATGAAACTGTTTTAACATTCTAATATTATAGTATATATTATATTTATATAATTAATTAAGTTATATATTTTTCATTTATTTATTAATCATTTTTATTTACCTTACTTTTTAATCAATTTTATTATTATTTTTCCACTTTACATATATCTTAAATTACTATATAAGATATATATTTCTTATTAAAAAACATATACAAAATAATATAAAACATATTATATATTTATATTTAGATATATATAATCTCTTAATAATTAACTATATAATAATCTAAAATATTATATGTATCTATTTGGATATATATAATGTCTTAATAATTAACTACAAAACAATCTAAAAGATCTAATATATGAATAATAAAAAATGGATCTTTTCAAAAATTTTGGGGACCCAAAAATAAAAAACAACAACAAATTTTGTTGGTTTTTTCTACCCTTAGTGGTTTTTGATTATTGTTTTTATGAATGGATGAGTCTTATATATATTATTACTATTATTATATTTATGTTTTTTTCCATCTAAAAAATTAAATTAAAATATAATCATATAATTAAATATAAAATCAATTAAATCCAAAAAATCCATAAAAAAAAATTTATGGATTTAAATATTTTATCAAATACTTCATAATATATTTAACTATAAAATAATCTAAAAGATCTTATATATATCTTTTGGATATATATTTTGTATTAAATATTAACTATAAAATAATCTAAAAGATCTTATATATTAGATATATAATATTTTGGATATATATAATGTCTTAATAATTAACTATATAATAATCTAAAAAGATCTTATATATAATATTTTGGATATATATAATATCTTAATAATTAACTACGAAACAATGTAAAAGATCTAATATATGAATAATAAAAAATGGATCTTTTTAAAAATTTTGGGGACCCAAAAATAAAAAACAACACAACAAATTTTGTTGGTTTTTTCTACCCTTAGTGGTTTTTGATTATTGTTTTTATGAATGGATGAGTCTTATATATATTATTACTATTATTATATTTATGTTTTTTTCCGTAAAAAAAGTTTAATAGAAAATGAATGTAATAAATAAACATAAAATTAATTTAATTCAAAAATCCAACACAATCCAAAAAAAAATCCAAAAAAAATGGATTAAATAAAAAATAAAATAATAGTATATATTATTATAGGGATGACAGATTATTATTGTGGTTTTTGTAATAATAAATTTTGGAATAAATCTAATCTAGATAAACATCAAAAAACAGCTAAATATTGTATAGCTATCCAAATTAAAAATAAAACAAATAATAAAGATACGAATATTGAAGTCATCGATAATAATAAACTAATAGAAAGAAAAGTAAATGATAAGAGAGAAGATAAAGAAAGTTCTACACCTATACGAGAAAAACAAACTATACAAAAATATAAAAAGACAATAGAACAATTAAAAATAGAAATAATAGATAAACAGAAAAAAATAGAGATGTTAGAAGTGTTTTATGATCAAGAAAAGAAAAGAAATGAAAAAAATGAATTAGAATATAAAAATAAAATAAAAGAATTAGAAACAGAAATTAAAAATATACATGATAAATATATTGATAAAATTAATGTTACTAATATAACTAATAATAATTCTACTAATACTTCTACTATTGTTAATAGAAATAAATTAATACAAAATATTATTCCTCTTACTAATAAATGTATAAAAGAACAAAATTCTAAAATGAATATTGATGATTTAAAAAATCATAGTATTTCTTTAGCTGAATTTTTTCATAAAAATACTTTAAAAGATAAATTATTAATAAGTGATAAAAGCAGAAATATATTAATTTATAAAGATGAATTTGGTAATATAAATAGAGATGAAGGTGGTGTTAAATTATGTAATATGATAATAAATGAAAGTCGAGAGACGATCTTAAAATATGCAATAGATTATTTAAAATATTTAGATTCACAGCCATTAATGTATAAAAATGATAAATATGTTAAATTATGTTCATTATTAGATAAATTAATAAAAATATGTCAAAATGAAAATAATCCTAATAATAGTTTACATTTTGAAACATTTAGAAAATTATTTGTTAATAGATTAAAAGAATTAATTACGGTAAAAGAAAATGAATTAGATAGTTCTTCTTTATCAATTAAAAATACTGATAATTTATATATTTCAGATATATCATTAGATAAAAATGAAAGAGAAATTTCATCACATATTATTGATATAAAAAATGAAAAAATTTGGTCAAATGAAAATGAAGATATGACATTAGTAAATATTATAATTGATACAATGGAACAAAAACAAGATAAACAAGAATATAATTTTGTTATTACTAATGTAGATACTATATTACCATTAATATATAAATATAGAGAATTTTTATATAATAAAGCTGAAGGATCTTCTCTTCAATCAGAAAAAAAAGAAAATAGTAAAGAATTAGATCAATTAGATTATGTAAATTCTATATTACATTCTCTGCATAATATTATTGAAACTACAACATTAAAAGATAAATATAATACTAAAGAATTTTTAGAATTATATTTTAACGCATTATCTTATTTAAAATTATATAAACAAGAAATAATAGAAAAAAAATATTTTACTTATCAAGAAATAGATTTATTGTTAAATGAAAATTATATACAAAAAGATGAAATAAAAAAAGATGATTATGTTTATAAAACATATAAACAAATTTATTATAAAGGTTAAAAGGGTTTAGCACTTTTAAATTTATTTAATTAATTGATTTAATTATTTATTAATATTTATATATTATTATTAGAGGACTTATCTTTTTTATTTATATAAAATGAATAAAGAAAATCTTTTTGATATTATTTTTAATAAAAAGAAAAATATATACATATCTGGTATCGGCGGAACAGGAAAATCATATCAAATTAAAAAAATTTATGAAGAAAGTAAAAAAAGAAATATAAATACATATTTAACATCAACTACAGGCATATCTTCATTTTTAATAGGAGGAACAACAATTCATTCTTTTTCAGGAGTTATATTACCATTATATATAGATACAGAAAAAGATTTTATAGAATATATAAATAAAATGGTTAAAAAGATTAAATCAAATAATAGATTATTAAAAAGATGGAAAGAAATAGAAATGTTAATAATTGACGAAGTATCAATGTTAGGATTAAATTATGGCGATCTATTAAATTGTATAGCTAAAATATTAAAAAATAATAATAAACCATTTGGAGGAATACAATTAATTTTAAGTGGAGATATGTGTCAATTACCTCCTATTAATGATGGTTTTATATTTGAATCTAATACATGGAGTGAATTAGATTTAGTAAATATTAATCTGAGAAAAGCATGGAGATATACAGATAAGGAAGGTAATTTATTAAATAATTATATAGAGTTATTACAAAGATTAAGATTAAATAAACATACAAAACAAGATATAGAGATGTTAAAATCTAGAATGATAGAGAATTTTAAAAAAGAGGATTATGAGGATGCAATTCATATTTTTCCAAATAAAAAAGATGTAGATAATTATAATAAAAATAAATTAGATTCTATAAAATCATTAACATTTATAATAAAATCAAATGATATATATATAGATAAAAATAAAAATGAACAGATATCAAATATAAATGATAAAAATGATTTATACAAAAAAGATTATGATAATATTTTTACATGTCCAAAAATATTAAATTTAAAAATAAATTGTAGAGTTATGTTATTAATTAATTTAAATATAGAAGAAGGTTTAGTTAATGGATCTGTTGGTGTTATAAAAAATTTTATAGAAGATGATAATGGACAGATAGATAAAATTGAAGTTTATTTTACAAATACTAAAAAAATATTTACAATACAAAGAAATAATTTTATTTATGAAGATAATGATATTCAAATTTCTAGATTTCAATTCCCTTTGATATTGAGTTATTCTAATACTATTCATAAATTACAAGGATCTACGGTAGATAAAATAGTTATTGATATAGGTGATAAAATATTTGAAAATGCTCAAACATATGTAGCTTTATCTAGATGTAAAGATATAAATGGATTATTTATAAAAAATTTATCAATAAATAAAATAAAAACAAATATAGACTGTATTAAATTTGAAAATAATTTATTAAAAAATTGTTTTGAACTTATTTAATTTATTTAATTTATTTAATATATTTAATTTATATGAAAATTATTTCATAATAAAAATACTATACTTTAAAAGTATAGTATTTAAAGATTTTTATAATAATACAAATATATATAATAGAAAAATAATCTAATCATACAAATTATTTAATTTAGTATAACTAGGAATAAAAAATTCATTATATAATTTTAAATTATTATCAATTGAATCAAATATATTTTTAGTTAATTCTATTCCATGAAGATAATATTTATTATTATTTTCATTTTGAAAATCAATAAAGGAAGGACCGTCTGATCTATGTCTAACACCTCTATAAAAATAAGAATGACTTAAATCTCTAGATTCATAAGAATCTTTTGAACCTGGATAATTACCTTCTTCATAAAAATGTATCATTTTTTCTACAGCTGGACCATCCTCGCGATGAAGTAATCCATTTTCATAATACAAGCATTTTATAATTTCTTCATTTTCATCAAAATTTATAATAGCTGGACAAAAATCATTATGAAGTAAACCATTTTTAAAATGTTTTTTACATTCAATTGTTTTTTGTTTATAAAAAGAAAGAAAAGCTGCTTTATCTTGAATATCACAATGACATTTATTATCTTTATTTATATAATACATAATATGAACTGATCTAGTATCTTCATAAAATAATTTAACAAAAGTTTTATATTTTTCCATATATATATCATCTGTATTATAATAAAAATCTATATATTCTAATTCTTCATAATCAGGTAAGCCTTTAGGCTGATTTTCTTTACTAAAGATAAGTCTAGTAAATTTATAAATACCTTGATTTTTATAATGAATCTGTAATAGTTCTACTGATTGAATAGATATAGATTTTAGATAATCAAAAGAAAGTTCTAATTTAACTATTAAGTTATCTAGATTTATATATAATCTACCTTCATAAAATACATCATAATGATGATCTATATTTTCAGGTTCAGAAAAGTTCATTTTATAAGATATTTATATACTTTTATAAAAGAATCTTTACAAATATGAATAAATATTCATAAGATTTTAATAATAAAATTAATTTAAAAAATCAATTAATTTTAATTTAACTAATAAGTAGTTTAAGACCAATCTATAAAGATATAAGTCTCATTTGAATCCATATATATATATTAAAATGAATAAATCTTTATTTTAGTTTTAATTCATATATTACTTTTTCTAATATTTGTTTTTTATTTTGATAATTATGACAGACCTATAAATAGTCCTGTTAATACTAAAAAGAAAAAGTTTTAAGTAAACCATCTTCCTTCTTCAAGTTATTTTTTTAATATGAAACAAAAGTAAATAAAATAAAAAGAGATAATTAATTGAAAATTATTATTTAAAATTATTAAAATATATTATTAGTAATATATTAAATAAAAATGATAATTCCTGTAAGATGTTTTACATGTAATAAAACTATTGGTCATTTATGGGAAAATTATGATAGATTATTAAAATTAAAAGATAAAGATGATAAACAATTATATACATCAAATGAAATATTAGAAAAAATGAATATAAAAAGATATTGTTGTAAAAGAATGTTTATAGGTAATATTGAAATTATAGATAATATCATCTTATATAAGACTGTTTAAAGAGATAAATCCTCTGATTCATTTAAAAAATAGATAAATGAAAAATAATATATATTATAATTATTATAATATATATATTGAAATATAAGATGACAATCACAGATTTATTGAAGAATAATTTAAATAATGATTATAGTAAATACAAATGTAATAATTTATATTTAACATTTAATAATAATGAAATTTTATATAATAAAAAATGTAAATTATATACAGAAAATGGAAATGAATATAGATGTTGTGGTTATAATAAAATTAAAAAAGAAAAAAATATAGAAGATTATATTTATGAGAGATGTAATAACAAAATTAAAGAAGGATATGCATGTAATGAACATATTAATTATAATATAGAGAATGGTTTTATAGATAAACATGAATTTAAAATAAATTTAAATTATAATGTAAATAAAAATATTATATTGATAAATATATGTGATAATAATAATATATTTATATGTAAGGGTATAATTCATTTAACGACAGAATTAGAATCATTATGTAGATTTATAAATATAATATCAATGTCAATATATGGAATGATAATAACAGATAAAAATATAGATAGATTAAATCTAACTAGTCCTGCTATAAGAAATAGTTATTTTTTCATGGAATTGATGAGAAAGATAGAGATAATATATTTAGTATATAAGGATATATTTAGAAAAGAAATGAATAACATATTAATAGATACTTTATATAAAGATATAATAGATGAAATTGTAAATAATATATATGTAGATATGGATAGAAAATTTTCGATAGTAGCTGTAGAATATGGAATATTAATATATAGAGATAAAACGATAATGAATAGTAAAAATAAGATCAAATATATATTAAAAATGGTAAATCATTTTTATAAATATTATAGATATATGTGTTTTAATAATAAGCCATTTTTATTATTAATGATAAAGAAATTAGAAGAAGCATCAGAAAAGATAAGCAAAAAAGAATTAAAGACGAATATAGAGGAAGAAGAAAAAAAAGAATATATTGAAATAAATAATGAAATAGAAAATTTAATAGAAGAGTTATATAAAAAAGTAGATTCTAAACTTATTATAAATTAAAAGGACTAAGTCCTTTTAAAAATTTATTTAAAAAAATTATATCTTTAAATTATTTTATAATATTTATAAAATAATTAATATTTTTTATTTATAATTTATCTTTTTTTGTTTATATTTCTAATTTTAAATATTCTTCATATGATTTAAGAATTTTTAAAAATCCTGAATTAGGTTTTATAATTAATCTTTTATTAATAACAAAAGAATAAGCATCATCTAAATTCATATTATATTTATTCATAAGATAAGCAATTATAAAAGTTGAACTTCTTGAAATACCAGCATAACAATTTACAAGAACGCCTTTTTTTTGTTTTAAAAAATCATCAATTTTATCGGATATATCATTTAAAGAGGGATATCCCTCTGATAAATTAAAATAAATTTTTTGCATTGGATCATCATATAATTTTAAATTAATAATAGAAATATTCATATCATCATAAGAAGAAGGAACGATAACTTCAGAAGCACAGTTAATAATTAATTGAATATTATTATTTTTAATGAAATGAATATTATTAATATCTTCAATATTACCTAAATATAAATTATCAAGAATTTTTGACATTTTTATATTTATTAAATATTTATTTTAAATTAAAAAATAAATATTTTATTTCTTTAAATTATTTTATAAATAATGAAATCAAAAAGTAAAAAAAGTTATAAATCAGGGTGTCCTTATGGTTATATTAGAAGAAAATCTTATACTGCTGTAAGAAAATCTGGTAAAAAATACTATGTTTCGTCTAAATGCATTAAAGAAAAAGGTAGAAAAGGTGTTTCTAGAGGGGGTAGTAGAAAATATAAAGTTATAAAATCTGTTAAACAAGGAGCTCTGATGAAATATGGTTATTATATGGAATTACCTAAAATAATGAGAAGAAAAGCTTTAAAAAAAGCAGTAAATAAAGAAGGAAATGGAACTATAATTAAAAGATTAAATGCTATATATGTATGGAATAAAACAGCAAATCCAGAAGTAGCAAAAAAAGCTAAAGAAGATGAAAATTATGTAAGAACTATTTAAATAATTTTTTACATTGAGAAAATCGTTTTTTTCCTACATAAAAATAATCAAATTTAAAAGTAAATATAATTTAATTTATAAAATTAAATTATAATAAAAAATGTCAGATTTTTTATCTATTACATTTTTATCATATAATGATAATCCTCTATTATTTTCGACTTTTAAACAATTTATCGAAAATACAAATTTTAAAAATATAATTTCTACTACTGTTATTAATATTTTAGTTCAAAGTTGTAGTAAATCTTATGTTAAAACTATTGAAAATATATGCGTTTTATATAATAAAGATCCTTCTTATAATATAAAATGTGTTTTACATACTGAAGAAAATATGGGTGTTTCAAAAGCAAATAATTATTTATATAATTTAACTAAACATTTTAAATATGTATTACATATTGAAGATGATTGGATTATTGATCCTTCTAAAATAATAACAAAAGATTGGTTAAAATTATGTATTCATTTCTTAGAGAATAATGATGATGTATCAACAATAGCTTTAAGAGCATATGGTAATTCAGATGAAGAATATAGATATGGATGGAGTAGAACAATTCCTTATTTATGTCATGAACATAAAGATAATTTTAATTATAAAGATAAATTAATAAATACTAAATTACTTTTTTCAAATGAAGAAGAACTTGGAGGTATACGTATGATAGAAATTAAAAATTTTTTATTTACATTTAATCCAGTAATAAGAAGAAATAAAGACTATATAGAAAAAAATGTATATCCATTGCCAGAATATAATGATAAAGATGAAATAATAGAATTTAAAGATAATTTATTATATGAAAAAAAACATGAAAATGATAGATGGGGGTGGTGTGAAGCTACTACAATGGAAAAAATAAGAGATTTAAGAACATATATGTATGAAAATGGAATTTTTTATCATTTTGATGATAATATTCAATTATGTAAAGATAATGAATTAAGTATATTTAAAAATGATTTTACTGGTTATTTTAATATTAATTGCCATTATCCTGTTTTAGTCATACATATAAATAATATTCTAAAAGATGTAGAAAAATGTAAACATGAATTTTTATCATTTATACATTATCATTGGGATATAAATTTAGATAAAGAAAAACATATTAAAAAATTAGAAAGAATTTTAATTGATATTAAACCAAGAGGTATAATAACAATTGGAAATATATATGAAGGAAGTTTAGGAACAATATTAAGTAATTATTTAACATTTGAATATAGAAAAAGTTGGATTCATATTAGTGATATAAAAGATTTAAATATTAGTCATGTTGAATATTGTATTTTTAATGGTTATAAAAATGAAGGTAAAAAATATAGTCCTTTGATAAGTGTAATTACACCAGCATATGAAAGTAAACATAGAATATATAGACCTTATAAATCATTATTAAATCAAACATATAATAATTGGGAATGGATAATTATAGATGATTCAAAAACAGAAAATACATGGAAAACATTAATTGAATTAGCTGAATCAGATCATCGTATTAAAATATTTAAAAGACATAAAAATAATGGTAGTATTGGTGAAAATAAATTATTTTGTGCTAGTGTATCTAAAGGTGAATTTATTTTTGAATTAGATCATGATGACGATATATTACCAGAAACATTTGATAGATTAATAAATGCAAGTAGAAAATATCCAGATGCAGGATTTTTTTATAGTGATTGTGTAGAATTAATTGAAGATACTTTACAACCATTTAGATATGGTGATTATTTTGGTTTAGGATTTGGATCTTATTATAAACAATGGCATAATAACGATTTTCATAATATATATAAAACTCATAGAGTAAATCCTGTTGTTCAAAGACATATTGTTGGTGTTCCTAATCATTTTAGATGTTGGACTAAAAAAGCATATTTAGATGTTGGAGGTCATATGGATACATTACAAGTAGCAGATGATTATGATTTAATAGTAAGAACAATGAATAAATATAGATGGTGTCATATACCAGAATTATTATATTTACAATATAGAAATAACGGAGGAGATAATTTTACATTTCATAGAAATGCTTTAATACAATATTTAGTAAATCAAATTAGATATTTACATGAAAAAGATATACATAATAGATTTTTAGAATTAAAAGTTGATGATGATTTTCATAATAAAATTCCTACATCTCATTTAGATTATGAAATTAATTATTTTCAATATCCTATATTAGATTATTTATATGTTCACAATGATCAAGATGAAAATAATCCTTTATTAAGTATTGTTATTCCAACTTATAATAGAAAAGATTATTTAAAAAAAGCATTAGATAGTGTATTTAAACAAACTTATACCAATTTTGAAATATTATTAGTAGGAGATAAATGTTCCCAACTTGAAGATTTTGTTAAAAATTATGATAATGCTAAAGATAAAAGATTTAAATATATTAATTTACCTAAAAACTATGGAAGTGGTGGAGCTGTTCCTAGAAATTATGCTATTAAGAAGATGTGCAATAGTAATTGGTTTTGTTATTTAGATGATGATAATGAATTATTAGAAAATCATTTACAAACATTTGTTGATGAAATTAAAAAAGACAAAGAAGTAACATATATTGTTAATTCTATGATTATTGATGGTAAAGAATTATATTTAGATGAATTAAGAAAAGGTAGAATTGATACTACTGGTGTTTGTCAAAAATTCGATTTATCTGTTAAATATGGTTTATGGAAAGATAGAAACGAAGCAGGTTATGCTCATGATTTTGAATATTTTTCAAGATGGAAAGATGAAAAAGGTGTATTTACAAATAAAGCTACATATATTTATAATAATGATTTTAATGGACAAACATATGAAAGTATAATGAGTTTATAAAATAATAATATTTCCAAATAAAAAATAACAAGGACTTAGTCCTTTTAAATTTATATAAAATATAAATTTAAAATTTATATTTTATTGAGGATTTTATTACTCAAATTTTTAAGTTTTTATACGAGACTTTCTATTTTATCTCTATTTTTATAAAAAAAATTAACGAGTAAAACGAACAAGAGTTTTACCTTCATTCTTTTTATCATTTATAAAACGATTATAATGATTATAATAGGAAGTAATTGCTTCAATTCCTGATACATTTTCTATAATAGTTTGAATACTATCTAATGTTTTTATAAAATAAACAGAAGATTTATTTTTTTCTAAATCTAGAATAAATCTATAAAAATAAGTATCTTTATCTACTTTTACATGAGATCCTTCAAAACCATATATAAAAGTATCACATTCATAATAATAAAAATCTATATTAAGCGTTCGTTCTAAATAGGATTTAAAAGATTTAACTAAATATTTAACGTTAATTGCAGAAACAGACATTTCTTTTTTCCAAAGGTTAAAATTATGTTTAAAAATATTTTATATTATTAATATATATATTAATAATAAAAATTCAATTAATTCATACTTTTCATAATTGATTTTTTCTAATAAAAATTAGTTAAATAATATAACATACAATATAATAAATATAATAATCTAAAATAATAAAAAATATTTTAATATTAATATATATGACAAAAAAATTATTATATAATGAAAATATATCTCAATCTACTATTAATTTATTATTATTAAAATATCCTTCAAAAAGACCTTTTATTGTTAAACCTGCAGATAAAAAACAACCTTTAATTGATAAAACTAAATATTTAGTTCCATTAGAAATTACAATATCAGAATTTATATATATATTAAAAAAAAGAATAAAAATAGAACATAACGAAGCTATATTTTTATTTATTGAAAATAAAAATGGAGAGATGATAATACCTATATTATCAGAACGTATAATAGATATATATGAAAAATATAATATAAATGGACATGTAATGATGAAATATTCTATAGAGAATACATTTGGTTAAAAACTTTAATGTAATTAAAAAGGACCTGTCCTCTAATATTCTATTTTAAAATAGAATATTATAATATAAATTTATACTTTTTTTAATAAAAAATAAATTGATTTTCCCAGAAGGAAATTTATAATGTAAAATAAAAACTAGTATTTTTTTTATTATAAGATAAAGGTGTTCTTAATATAATAGAATTATCATGATCTAAATCATCATAAAAATTATTAGTTTGATATTCTCTAAAAGTATTAACTTCGAATAATTCAACAACTTGTTTGTTATTTATAATATTATCATAAAATTCATTTTTAATATCATCTTCTTCAATATCAAATAAATATTTATTATTATTATATTTATATAGTAAAATATCAGATTCGTTATAATAGAAATCTTTTTTATTTTTATGTATAATATCATTACAAGATACACCAATTGTATTTGTATGCCATGATGCATTTTTAAAATTAGCTCTTATAAAATGATCAGCTTCAAATTCAGAAAAACATAAGAAATTACTAGAAATAGATCCATAGTCATTATAATCATAACTTAATGTATTCACATATTTATAATTTTTAGATTTATCAAGGTCAAGGTCTACTGATCTTGTATCAATTATATAAACACCTTCTGTTCTATAACCTGATTCGTATATATTTTCTACTATATCTCCTTTTTTAAGACCTCTAAAGATTTCGTTTTGAATTAGATAATCTTGAATAGTATTACATTTTTTTTCATTATCTTCAATATTAATAATAGAAGGAAGATAAATAGAAATAACACATGTCATTTTAGAATAATATTTTTATAATATATGATTCAAGGGGTTTTATATTTTAATTAAAATATATATAAAAAATCAATTAATTAATTTAGAGAGTATATAATTGAAAGAATTATGAATATTTTTGTTATTTTTACAAGATATAGTAAAAAATTTTATATTATGTAAAAAATAAGAATCTGTTAAATTATGATAAGTATAATGTTCTTTTAAAGAATCATTTTTATTACCTAATAATAAAATAGGTATATTATTATTTATATTTTTTATATTTTTATAATTATTATATAAATTATCAAAAGATTTTTTATTAGTTATATCATAAATTAAAATGATAGCATTAGCATCTATATAACAGATATCTTTTAATATAGAATTTTCAGGACATTCTAATAAATTAATATTCAATTTCAACTCTTCTAGAGAATTTATATTTTTAAAAAGATAATTTATATTTATTATAGAAGGATTTATAGTAGATAAATATTTATAAGAGAAAGAATTATATAATAAACGATTAATATAAGATGTTTTACCGGATTTTTTATCACCATATATAATTATTTTAAAAGTCATATATTATAAAAATATAATATATAATAATATAATAGAAAATAATTATAATTTAATTTTTTCCGAAGAAAAATCAATTTGGACTTTGTCCCGGAAGCGCGTTCCCAAGGGAAAAATTATCTATGAAAACATTTATTTAAATGTTTTCTTCTTGATAAAGGAGTTGTCCAATTATTTTCCATATTATTAACATTTTCAATAGCTATAGGATTATCAATATCACCAGTAGTATATACAACTCTTTTAATATTATTTTTTTTCAATAATTCAATACAATGTTTACAAGGTTTACTATATTTAAGAGTATTATTTTCACATCTTATAACAATTATAATTTTTTCTTTACATATTCGATTTTTATTTAAATATCTTAAAACATTTTCTTCTGCATGCATACCTTGAAAATTACTTCTTTTAAATAATAATCTATTATTTTTAACAATAGCAGCAGCATGTTTTTTAGAGGTAGTGCTTTTATATGTCATTTCTAATAATTTAAAAGCTAAAAATAAATAATTTTTATATAACATTTTAATTAATTTTATATTTTTATAAAAAGTTATATATGAAATTATTTATATTTTTATAAATAAAACGTTTTAAATTTATTTTATATATTAAAATATTTTAATATATAAATTATCAATTAATTATTTTTAATTGATTTTAATAAGTACTTAATACTTTATTAAAATTTATAGTTCTATATTAGGTAAAGAATATGTTGATATCCATTTTCCATCTATTTCACAATAACATTCTTTCCATGCATTTGCATTTGATGTTCTATCTGGTCTTTCTGTTTTATAATGTAATACAACAAATTGATTTAAAGTTAATATTTTTTCATCATATAAAATACCATTACTTTTAGAATTATAGGTTCCAATCCATGTTTTATTAATACCAATAGTATGTTTAATAAGTTGACCATCAGTAAAACATTTTTTCATATCACGACATCCTTTTATATTAGAATTTTTAAATTCATATGAACAATCTATATTATTTTCAATTTCATCTTCATAATTATCGTTATCATTATCATTGTTATTTTCATTATTTTTTATATTATTCCATATTTCTCCATCCATTAAATCAAAAAATTTAAGAACTTCTTCAATAGATACATTAAAAAATTCTCTACGAGGATTTATACGAAATGTATATTGTTCAAGAAGTATATGTAGTGTTTTTTCTTTTTCAATAGCATTTTTAACTTTTTTTGCAAATTCTATTTTATATGGTGTAGGAGGTCTCCATGTATCTGAAACATTTGCTTCTCTTAATCTAATTTCAGGAGTTCTTTCTGTCATTCCTATTTTTAAAATACCAGGCATTGAAATATTAGAAAAACAGTATATATAGCCATCAGTCATTTTAATATTAATTATTTAAATTAATTTAAATAGTAAAGTATAAAATCAATTATTTAAAGACAAAAAACTTTCTTAATAATTACAATAATTTTAAATTATTGTAATTAAATTTAATTATATATGATAAATAGAATTCTAGATAAAAAATTATTTTAATTAAATTTATTTTTTTGGAAATACTCTACATGCTATTCCCATTGCAGTTAATTCTTGAAACAATAATTTAGTTGCATATGGTATAACAATTTTTGAAAATTTACTTGAATTACATATTTTACAAGATACAGTCGTTTTATCAGCATTTATTGATACAAACATTCCACATTCATTGCATACATTTATTTTATACATATCAGATAAGGTTAAAGTTTTTTCTCTTACAAAATTAGATGCTCCATGACTCAGTATGCATTCCTTCTCCATCTCTCCAACTCTCAAACCGCCCGAACGCGACCTTCCCTCAGACGGTTGTCTGACTAAAGGCTGCATTGGACCTCTTGATCTAACATGGTATTTATCTCTAACCATATGTTTAAATCTCTGATAATATGTAGGTCCAATAAATATTTTAGCATCCATAACTTCACCATTCATACCATTATACATTTTTTCATTTCCGTATTCTTCAAAACCATATTTTTTTAATTCTTCATATATATTTTCAGGTTTAAATTCTTCAAAAGGCGTACAATCTTTAATTGTAGCATTTAAAGCACCTTCTTTACTATATAAACATTCAATTAAATGAGCTACTGTCATTCTTGAAGTTTGTGAATTAGGATTAATAATTAAATCTGGAACAATACCACTTTCACTATAAGGTAAATCTTCTTGATTAAACATCATTCCTATGATACCTTTTTGGCCATGTCTTGAAGATGCCTTATCGCCGATTTCAGGAATTCTCATTTCTCTTAATTTAACTTTAGCAATTTTTTGACCATCTTCATTATTACCAATAAATACTTTATCTACAATTCCACTTTCATCTTGTTTTAAATATAAACTAGCATCTTTTCTAATTTCTCTTTTTTCTCCATTTTCTGTTGTTTTTGTTAACTGTGTTTTACCAATAATAGGTTGTCTAGGTTGTAATTTATAACCTAATCTAGGTAAACCATTATCGTCCAAATGGTCATAAGAAATATCTCTTTTAATTCCTTCAACGTTATCTTTAGTAGGTTTCTCAAATTTCTCAGTATAATTATGTTTTGATTGATATGAACCTATTTCAGATTCGTATAAAGAAAAATAAGAAGAAATGAAGAACCCTCTCTCAACCGCGCTCTTATTGATCAGTATCGAGTCCTCTTGGTTATAGCCGGTAAAACACGCGATAGCAACAATTGAATTAACTCCAGCGGGTATATCATCTATACCTAAATAGTCCATACCTTTTGTTCTAGCTATAGGTCTCTGAGGATACCATAACATATGCCCCATTGTATCCATCCTTTGATGATGATTTAGTGAATAAATACCAACAGCCTGTCTAGCTTGAGCAGTCTGAAAAATATTTCTAGTAGTCATATTATGATTAGCAAAAGGAATCATACAAGCACTTTCACATAAAATCATCGATGGATGAATTTCACTATGTGTATAATTATGTAATGTATTAGAGGATAAACCCTCTTTATTTAATTCATTTGGATACATACATATTAATAATTGTTCTTCTTCATTTGGATCTACATA
>Ga0247840_10006274_pt1 | contig 17269 bp, 17 predicted proteins | sample LaCruzMarch2015__FD_192404 | JGI IMG/M metagenome (GOLD analysis project Ga0247840, IMG submission 192404) | Freshwater microbial communities from meromictic Lake La Cruz, Castile-La Mancha, Spain - LaCruzMarch2015_17m | ecosystem: Environmental > Aquatic > Freshwater > Lake | place: Spain... | reverse complement strand
TCTTCATGAAATCAATATTCCTTTGATCCTCCTCAAATGGAGCGACTTGCAAACGCCGTCAAAAAGAAAGTGCGGCATAAATCCCCACAACATTTTTCAAGCCTTCCGGGATTGTTGAACTAGAACCCCACGCCACAACAGCCCCATTTTTCCTCAGTGCCAGAACCGAGAAGTCTGTAGCAGCGATCGCCGCAACGTCAGATAATCCCTCAGGAATATATAATTGTCCCTGACTCGAAGCCCCCCAGGCAACAACAGTGCCGTCCGCCTTTAGAGCAAATGTGTCGTGCCCGCTGGCCACAACCGATTTTACATCGCGCAGCCCCGAAGGCACTGTCGACTGGCCATAATCATTCCTCCCCCAGCAGACAACCGTTCTATCGGCTCGCAGGGCCGCGCCGTGCATGTTGCCAGCCGAAACCTGAACAAAACCCCTTTCAGTCGGAAGTTTGCGGATCTGTCCGCAGTCGTTTGCACCCCAAGCGGCAAGCGATCCGTCCATTTTTCGTGCGACCGTCCAAGCAAAACCACAATCAATCTGCACGACGTGAGCCAAGTCAGGCGGAACTGTGGTGATCCCTTCGTGGCCACTGTCCCGGCCCCAAGCTGCTACAGTGCCGTCTGCTCGAAGGGCGGCACTGTGGTCCAAACCACCATCGATCGCAATTACTTCACCCAAGTTGGAGGGGATCGTGCGCCGCCCGTCACTTCCAAGGTGGCGGAGCTGAGAGATCATTCCTCGCCCAATTCTAACCTGTCGAACACTCAGAAATTCTTGTCTGCAAGGGTCGGCATGATGCTGGCGACCGACGAAGGGATCGCACGCGGAGCGCCGGTTTTCGCATCGACAAAAACCCAGTCTGTTTCCCCCCGAACAAGCAGCTTCTCATCCGATCTGCGAACAAATTTGTAGCAGCGCAAAGAAAGCACGCGGCGCACGTCCGCGATCCATGTCTGAATTTCAATCTCCTCGCCCTCGAAGGCCGGGAGCAGATACTCGATCTTGTGTTCGCGGACGACCCATGTGGAGTTTGCCCCTTGGGCTTCAACCCCGTGGATGGATGCGTAGTGCTCGACCGCGATGTCCTGCATCCACTGGACGTATGCCACATTGTTCACATGACCGTTCGCATCAATGACGCTCGCGGAAACGGTGATGAGCTTCTTGAATATCGGGTCGGGAAGGGAAACGGACATGGAACACAGAGAGTGATGGAAAGTCGCTCCGTTGCCAAGACATCGGCACTCTGCATTTCTGGTGCCCCCGTATTTACAGAGAGACGGGATTTATCTCGCGGTATTTTGGTGTGTTCAATTTTCTTCTCGTTCGCCGCCAAGCGCCCACCCATGGTGGCTGAAACATGAAGCGCACACCTTCCAAGCCGACCGGGATACGGAGAGTCCTGGTTCTCGTCGATGAATCCAACGTCACCAGTTCCGCGAAGGCCGTCAATCGCAAGCTGGACTGGCTCAAGCTTCAGAAATTTCTCGTCAGGGGGCGCGAGTTGGTGGAAACGGTCATCTACGCCGGACTACCACCCGCGATGCCCGAATGGCAGGCCGAGCGTGACAAGAAAAACAAGTTTCTGCACTGGCTGCGCTCGCACGGTTTTCTGGTGATGGCCAAGGACGGCTCGCCCGGAGCCGAAACACACTACAAGGCCAATGTGGATGTATTGATGGCCGTCGATGCCGTCGAACTCTCCATCGAGATGCGACCCGACGTGGTGGTTCTCGTCACTGGCGATGCCGACTTTGCGCATCTGGCGCACCAGTTACGGCGGCGGGGCATTCGTGTGGAGGTGGCGTCCGCCGCGCCGAATTTGGGCGCTGGCCTGAAAGCGTCCGCAAATGAGGTGATCGATCTCTCCCCCTTGCTGGAGACTTTCGATCCGCTGAACTGATCAGTGGCCCTTCTTCCATTTTTTGGCCAGAGCCACCTTCTGTATCCGATACATGGATTTCACAGAAGACTCCAAGCTGGAGGCGGCAGATCTGTTTTTCGCTGCCGTGAAGGCGACCAGCTTGGCAGGCCGGTGGGCTCGAACATACGCAGAACCTTTTCCGGAGTTGTGGACCTTGAGCCGCCGCTGAACGTCGGTCGTGATCCCGGTGTAGAGGCAGCCGTTTGAGCACCGGAGCATGTAAACGAACCACGGTTTAGGGAGTGTTTTTGGCATGTGGCCGAGGGGACTATACCGCCCGGATAATTCTGGCGGCCGGTACAGTTGTTCGGTCGCCGACCCGTGATCCGATCAGTTGTGAGCCCAGCGGGGACTCGGGCGTGATCACGGTCACCAGGGTCCCTTCATGCTGGACCTCGGTTCCACCGCCAGAGGGAGCGAGGAAAAACCATTCCCTTGCGCCGGGGAACTCGATTTCGACCAATGCGCCGAGATCAATGGGATCGTCCTTGGAAAACGTGCGCAGGGGCATTTTCTGGATCTCGGCCATGGCCTCGGCGGCGGCGAGAGCCTGCCTTGCCAGCCCATCGGCCAGGTAGTTTTCCTCAATGGCGAGGGTGTCGTATTTGCCCTCGGCCTTGCTCTCGGCATCGTTGCCGCCCGTCCGCGTGATCTTCGAGACGCGGCTGCGGTTCTCAAACTCCACCCGGAGCCGTTCAAGAATGTTCGCGACGACTTTGGATTTATTCATGGGCTGCCGAAACTACGGCATCCACCGGGTCCAAATCCGTGGCGCAGGCTCCGGCCTTCGGAACAGGCTTCGAAGAAATTCAAAGAGAGCTATCATGCGTCTGATCAATGGTGCTCGCACGCAGGAGATTCACCGGGGAAAACGAGGCCGTCGCGGAGTTGGACCTTGTCCCGCTCGCCGAGGAATGCCAGGAGTTCCGGCAGGGTCATGTTCTCCGCCGAACAGGTGAAGAACCGTGCGCCGGTCCCAAATTCGCCCGCCACGATGTCCGCGAGCATCCCGGTCGCGATGCCCTCCGGGTATTTGGCGACAAGTTCGATGATTTCGTGCCCGTGGATCTGTTCGGTGGTCATGCCAGTAGTTTACCGGATGCCTGGCGGCTCGGGACAGAACGAAATCTCGGAATCCTGCGATGCCGGAAACAAGATGCTGCATACCTCCGTGACCCGCCCCCGCAGATCTTCTTCCAAGACGCCCGCTTCCGTTTTGCCGCCAGCCGTCTCCGCGCACGGAAAAAACTTTTCGCAGGCAGCCTGCACATTTAAATTATAGGCCTGACCCCATCAGCATGACCTCATCTGCATTAGTGGCGATCCGCCGCCCACTCCGCGATTTTCACACTTTCGAGTTCTGCGGCAAAGCCCGGATCGGCCAGGAGTTTGTCGAAGACGAGGCGTCCGACCGCGCGGGAGGCGATGGTGTCGGTCTGGTAGTGGACCCCGGCGACCACGCGGTCCCAGCCGACCGCGACCCCGCAGTTCAAAAGCTGGTGATTTTTTGAGGGGTCCAACCGGGCGAGGACAAGGGCCGTGAGCCAGCCGCGCAAGGCATGGCCGCTCGGATACGAAAAGCTCACATCGCGTGGAACATAGGAAACGACCCCGTCCTTCTCGTGGGCGTCCACCGGGCGCTTCCGGGCATAGTGGGCTTTCAACCCCGCCTTGACGCTCTCGCCGGTCACGGTGACCTTCGCGAGCAAGACTTTCGTCAGCGGATACCTCTCCGCAGTGAACCCCGGCCCGAGCACCTCGCTGAAAATTTCAAAAGGGTCCAGCCTCGCGGTCCTCTTCGCGTGGGCCACCTGTTCAGCGGTCGCGCTCCCCTGGACCGCGAGCAGATACTCCAGATCGCTCAAATCCGCCGCATCCCCCTCCTTCGGCGGCGGCGGGATCCGCTCCACAAAATACGCGACTGGCGGCATCGGCCAGGCGGGAGCCTCCTTCGCGTGGCAGAACACTGCGAGGAAGAGAAAAGGAATGATGAATCTGGCGGCGTGTTTCATGGGATTATGAAAGAAATATGAACAGGATGACTGGATTGGCAGGAGGGTCAGGAAGGAAACGGAATTGCCATTGAAAGAAAAGAGGGAATTGCTGTTTTCCAAAGGCCTCGATCAAGGGGCCTCATCTTTCGGAGGAGAACAAATTCTAGCCCAATCCCCGTTGGAGTCAGATATGCGGATAGAGGGGCGATCAGGAATTTCGGCTGCTGGGTAAACAATGGCTGTGTAGCTGCAATCAGGCATAAACTTGAATGCGGCAATTTGCTTTTTGAACTGACTAGCCTTTCCCCTATAACTAATTAGTATATCTGTAACGCCGGGCTTGAGAAAAGCTTCTATGCGCTCTCTGTAGGAAAGGGAAAAGGGTGCTTGATCACCCATCTTGAGAGTTACGCGCGCGCCGGGCCGTACATTCATAAATAGCACGCGCGCCATGCCCGGACGCATCGATTCCACTGGCACGGGAAATTCTTTTATCACATCGATTTCGAGGGATTCTCCCAAAGCACTCAACGTGCCATAGGCGAGCAGTAGTGTAACGCTTCTCGCCTCGAAGGATGTTGGAACTTTGGCCGCTGGACTGATTGGAGCTTCAGGGGTGGACCGCTTTGTGTCCATAAAGTCCTCGCAGCGAATAACATTCACCGTGTCTTTCTCTAAAAACGTGACCTGCCGAACCAAACCGGCCTCTCCCACACGCACATCATTTGCCAAAGCCGCATCGTGAAATTTCAAATTAAGCCCGGTTTGCCACTTATCAACCTGATCTCTGTAGCAGGCATTAAAGATTTTAACGAAGGCTTCCTTCGGCTTCTCATTTTTATCCTGAGCGAGTGACCGGCAACAAAATATGACGCTAAAAAGACAGAATCCTATCAGTAGTATACGCATGGTCAGTATTTGATGGACTTGGGAATGTGAAGGTTCCAGCTCGACGGAACCGCTGCCTCCCAAGGTTGAGCTGATGGGTAAATGGGTTCCATTTGAACAACGCTCTCGGAAATAACTGTCGAAGCTGGCATGAAAATATCGGACCCGCCGCGGGTGACAATCTCGCCAGCCTGGCCGACGACATAAATCGTGTAGGCCAAGCTTTGTGTAGTGAGCAGACTGGCCGTTCTACGGAAAAACTCCTCTTTGCCCGAGTCAGACACGTCGCTCATGCGAACCCCAGGCACAATTGTATTTGTTGGGTCGTTGTTCGTCGACCAAAAGGCGGGGACGCGAGACAGATCACCAATCGAAACCAGAAAACCATTCGTATTTGAATTATTCGTAGCGAACTCACGTATCAACCTGATGGTGTTTGTGGTGGTGAGGGTCTTGTTTCCAGAGAGGTGTGATGCGGCTCCATTAGTCGAGTTGGATTCAAAATAGAAATCCGCAAGGGCGGCCTGCATCACCACCCCGCTCCCGTCCCGGATAATGCTGTTCGGGTTGATTCTCCCGGAGCGGTTGGTATCGGTGCGAAAGACATCCGCCAAAAGAAAAGCGTTTCTTGAAAAATTGGTGGATGTCGGGTCGTCGTCGCCACGCCCACCTAGCCAACTGGTAAAGTTTGACGTGTTATTGGTGGCGCGGTTGTTCGTTGATGCATCGGACTGGCCCAATCTCAGGGTTGCACCCATCGAACGATATCCTTCGATGTCGTATCGCATCGGGTCATAAACATAGCCGAGTTGTCCGAGCGAGGTGAGATTGGTGTTGTTTACAAAATGGTTTCCCGCGGGGTCGGGCGTATATTCGAACCAGCCTTTACGCCAAAGATCGACACCCGTGTATGTGGGCATGTTAGTGTAATTGTAATTTGTCCTGCCTAGTGATTGTTGAATGCTTGGGTCATTCATTGTCGTGCCATACTCCCCATCTCCAGGAGTCTTCCAAGCCAAGGACGTGGATTTTTTTATGACAGACATAATCTCAAAATTTCCACGAAGGTCACCACGCGTGTATCTAGCGCTCGATGAACCACTCGGAGCATTATTGGTGCCATAGGCTTCCGGGTCATTTAGAAAAGTGTTCAGCCATGTTGGATTTTGTGCATTTCTCATTAAATAGTGCCTTCGAGTCCCGTAGATTCGGAACGCGCAATCAATAATTCCAGTGCTGTTAGCAAAGATAAGCCTTTCTTGTTGGTCGGTGTAGGTGGGGCTGGAACCAGGAGAACAGTAAACAGCATAACGCTCGTTTGTCACATTGCCCGAAATGCTATTTGTCGCCCTGGTTATCACCGAGTAGTCCTCGAATGTTGCCCCGGCAATCAAAGGAGCATTCCCATTCGTGTTAATCAGCTCCCACTGGCCTACGCCTGGTCCATAACTGAGTTGATACCGATTTGTTGTTTCAGTGCCAATCAAGCCCGTCTGACTGTCCCGAGGAAAATCTCCGCCGTCAGTTGTAAAATATACAATTCCTCCCGGTGGAATGGAAAGTCCGGTTGGCAAACGCATTTTGACATCTGAGAGGCGCAAGGTGGAGGGACTTCCTGAAGCAAATCCGTTTTGCCAAACTGTTCTACCACCCAACACGATGTGAGGATCGGTTCCGAGATCTTCGGTTGTAATGGTCTTTCCGGAAATGTTACACAACTCCACATAGTGTCCAAAGCGGACTCTCAAGGTTACCGCAGTTGTGCTGCTTGCCGGATGGACGACAGGTTCTATCACCCTCACGACACGGAAATATTCGGACAGATAAAGGCCGCCTTCCTTGCCGAATGCTCGGGGCAGATCATCATCCTGTAGAGTTATTGGGTCAAAGATCATGAAATCCACTGCATTTCCCGAATAGGCGGTGTCATCCTGCCAGATTATTGTAGCGTTATTGTCTGCATCGATAAAATCCCGGATGTTGGCGGCAATGCGAGTGGCGTAGGTTTTTTGATGGTCCTCGGTGACTTGCGACAGGGTTCCGTTGGCAGCCGAATAGAACCTCTGTCCGAAATTCGGCAGATTGTTCGTGATAGCCGCTCGAATTGCAATGGCCTGTCTTGCGATCTCGTTCGCGTTTGTTGTGGAGGTGACCAACTCGTTCAAATTCAATCGACGTTTTCCATCAAGCGAACGGTCATCATGCAGGGAATAGATGGTCACGAAGGGCTTTAATGCCTGCCACTGGTTGGTTGATAGATTACTTAATCCAGTTGCCAACGGATATTGAAGATGGGAAGCGTTGATCGGGAGATTTGACAGACTTGAGTTCGTGACGGCCAACAGATTGGCAATGTTTATGGGAGTAATGTTGCTAGTGACTGAGGGAAGATTTGTCAGGACCAGCAGTGAGAGTTCCGAAAGCGAAGCGCCATTTGATCGGCTATGGCTGCCAGAAACGTTTGCCGAGTTGCCCGCATAGCGGATATCCAGCTTGCTGCACTCGTCATCGGCCCAATAAGCATAGCGGCCGATCACTTTTCCGAAAGTATTTTTCAGGTAAACCCAGTTGACTGGCAGGGCGGGGTGGTTAGTGGAGGTGATTGTTGTGCGAAGTCCAATTGCTCCAAAGGGCAAGTTGGCATTTGTTTTGTTGATATCACAATAAATATCGTTGGAACTGCTGAGCAGGCGATTTACGGTATGGCCGCTTCGGTCGATGTCGCCAACAGCAACAGCTATGGAAGAAAGAAATGGGGCTGCAAAGTTTGTCAGGTTGTCAAAGTCGGTATATATAGTCGAAAAAAGCGGGATTCGCCTTGTTATGGTTGCGTCTGCTTGGAATTCCCGCTTGGCTAAAAAGAGGTAAGGATTGTCATTAGGGCCAGGAACATAGATCGCCGAATAGGGGCCGCTTTCCTTCGTGGCATACAAATGCGTCAGAAATTCTTGCATCGCCGCTTCGGCCGCCAGCCCGGCTTGATACTTATTTTTAACACTTTTCGCGACATTTCTCTCCACGGTCATGCTCTGCATAAAGACGACGACGATGGTGGAGAGGACGACAAGGACGAGGAGGGTTGTGACGAGGGAAGAGGCCCGTTGAAAAGGCTGAAGGAGAGAAACAGGAGACCGGAGATCTGAGACCGGAAAGGGGGGCGCCGCCGGGGTCGCTCTCTGCACTCCGGTCTCCGGTCTCCGGTCTCCCATTTTTTTGTCGTTCCTGTTCATCCTGAAAATCCTGTCATCCTGTCAAAAGGCCCTTGATTGTTTTCAAACTCATTTTGTTAATTCGGTTAATTCTGTCAAAAGCCTTTGTTGAGTTTGATCCGGGTGGTGAAGGTTTGGAGGGCGGTGTTGATGGGGGCGCTGTTGGTATTTGTCCAGCTGGCGACGTTGCTGTCCAGCCGTTTGGCGGTTTCCTGGTTGATGGAGGAAACGCGGATTTCGACGAGGTCGGGAAGGGTGTTCGTGGTGAAGTTCGTGAGTGCGCTATTTGTAGTCCAGCTATATGCGGTAATTTGAAAGCCCGTGATGTTTCGGGCGAGGAGTTCCTCGCCGGCTGCGCCGATCGTGGCGTTTTGAAAAAGCGTATTGGCGGTGAGGTTCGTGAAGGTGGCGTCGCTGCTGCGGAAGTAGCGGTAGAGGTTGAGCGACTGGTTGGTAGAGGCCCCGGTCCGGTCAAAAGCCAGAAAGTAGCCGACCTGACAGACATCGCTTTTGTTCGAGGATTCCTGGGCGTTGACCGGGAGGGCCGCGAGAAAAAAGACTGCGCCCGCCGAGTTGGAGTCCTTGACTGCAGAGGATGGAAGCCCGTCAAAGGCGTCGGCATTCAGAAGAAACTGGCTGTTGGTGGAAGCGAGGGCGTTCTGAAGATCGCGCGACATGATGCCGAGGGCGGCGCGGGCCTCGCGGTAGGAATCGACCCGGTTCTCGTTGGTCCGCCAGAGCTTCGCGCCGCTGTCCAACATGTTCAGGAGAAGCACGAGCAGGATCGCCGTGACCGCCATGGCGACGAGCATCTCGAGAAGGGTGAAGCCGGATTTTTTGACAGAATTCACAGAATTGACAGAATGAAAAGGCGCGGCATCAGGGCCGTTGAGATTTTCGGAATTTCTTTTTAAACTGCAGGCTTTCGGACCCGAAGTTCAGAAGCAAACCCTCATCAATACCCGTGGCAGTGAGGTAGTTCACGAGCTGGACTTCGTGGATAGGCAGAAGGGTTTGGACAGATTTGAGTTCGATGATCAGCTCTCTTCCGATGCAGATATCGGTAAAAAAGTCGCCGATGATGTGGCCCCTGTAGCGGACTTCAAGTGGGGCCTGTCTGCTGTGGAGAATGCCCGCCTCCCCGAGATCCAGACAGACGGCGCTCTCGTAAACTGCCTCAACAAAGCCGGGGCCGAGCGTGCTGTGGATTACCATTGCCAGCCCGATCACCTGGCCCGCCAAATCGTAATTTTTGTCCATTCTGTTAATTCTGTCCAACTTCAGTAATTCATCAGGGTGACGAAGGGGTATTTGGAGCGGGCGGCGGATGGGGCGGCGGCGGGGGCGGCGACCGTGACCTGGACGCGGGAGAGGTTCGGGACGCCGGTGTTGGTGTCCACCGCGATATCGGCGAGAAAGATCGCGTCCGCCGCGGTGTAGCTGTTCGTGAAGTCTGCTGAGGAGATGGAGGTGATCGGGACCCCGTTGGTGCCGAACGCGAGATAAAGGTTGGTATTCGCGGCGAGGCTGATCGCGTTCGTGTTGGCGGCGGACGGCCCGGAGATGACGAAGCGGTTAGAGCCGGCGGCCGTTCGCATGTCCGCGAAGATCTGCTGGGCGGCCAGGGTCGCGCGCGTCTCCCGCTGGCTTTCCTGCGCGGATTTCATGGCAACCGGGAAAAGTCCCATGATCCCGACGATGGCGAAGGAAATCACGCCGAGAGCCAACACGACCTCGACCAATGAAAACCCGCGCGATAGCGCTTGGTAAGATGGGCAAGGGCGAAGGTTAAGCGCAGGGGCGCAACACGCAGATCTTTTTGACAGAATGAACAAAATTTACAGGATATTTTTCAGTTAATAAGGCAGAACATCCCTGCAGGGCAAAGGCATAAAACTGCACCTCGCGGCGCGGCCTTCCGGGGAGCATACCCGTCTCGTGTCTGCGGGACGCCAACCCGAACACGCGGGACGCTTATGCTCCCAAGCGGAAGAAGCTTATGGCGTGAATTTTATGTCATTTTGACAGTGAAATCTTCATGCGTTTTCTCCCTGAAAATCAGGAACCTGTGATGTCGAGTTGCGCGCGTCCGGTGTAGCGGGAGATGGAAATTTTCTCAAAGAGTCCGGCAGATGAATTCTGGGTAGCGTTGTTGCGGGTGTAGTTCTCTTTCCCTCCGGAAAAATACCCGTCGTAAAGATAGAGGCAGAGGTTAGAGGCCGGTTGTTCCACCGCGCCGCTGGAATTGAAGGCGACAACGGGGCAATTTCCGGTCCAGGAAGAGAAGGCGCTGCCCAATTCGTTCTTCAGATAGCTGATATCCTGGATTTTCGAACCGGCGGTGGTCGTTGGGACGAGCGAACTGTCAACCCGCTTGAAAGAAACATTCCTTGGAAGGCGGGTCCATTTTTTAAGGATGACAAACTTCCGCTTGGCGTCCGCGCTTTTTTCTTCGTCCGTAGCATCGCGAAAGACCAGGAAGGCGGCATACTGCATGTCCTGGACTTGGGCAGGAATATCCGCGTCCGCGAACCCGACATAGACGGTCTGCCCGCTCTCGAGGGCGGCAACGCGGGCCTGCTCGAAGGTGTTCATGAGGATATTGACGGCCCCCTTTCGTCCGGCGGTGCTGGAGAAGCCCGCGATCGCCGGTAGCAGGACCGACGCCATGACCGCCATCACCGCGACCACGACTAGCAGCTCCACAAGGCTGAAGCCCTTGGAGCGGCCGCGGTGCCCTCCTGGATAAAGTATCATTGTCGGAACGTTGCCTCACAGGCCAATAAACTGCAAAGGAAAGCATTGTAAAGATTTCGACATGTAAAGATTTTGTCACAGGGCGGATCATCAGACAGACAGGGACAAGGGTCCGTCCACCCGCAGCCATCCTGCTCTTCGCCACGGGGAGAGGGAAGAATCGAACCGAAAGGGCATCGTGCTGAACGGGAGCACCGGATCAACCCCGGGTCAAAGGGCGTCGAATTCGAGGGCTTTGATGCGTCCGGTTGCGGCGTCGGCGGGTTTCCAGAACCAGCCTTTGGGATCCCAGCATTGCGCGAAGGCCAGGTTGTCCACCAAAAATTTGTAGGAGGCGACGGCTTCCTTGTTTTTCTCCTGCTTCTCGAGGATCTGGCCCTGGATGAAGTAGCAGGTGCCCACGTCGTTCAATGCCCACTGCTTGAAAATCTCCTCCTTCTCCGTGAGCGGCGCGGTCAGCGCCTTCTGCTGCTGGACCGCCACTCCGCCGTGCATCTCGATGCACTTTGCCGTGTATTCCGCCGCCGAGGCAAAATCTTTGGCCTCGCTCGCCTTCCAGGCTTTCGAGGTCATCGTCGCAGAGGTGAAGTCTCCGAAATCCAGCGGTGCCGCTGGTGCGGCATCCTGCGCTTGGACCGTGCCAAATGTTCCGAAACTGAGGAGAATGAGAAGGGATGGAATTTTCATGAGGGATGTTGGTTCGAGGACAGTCAACCACGCTCCAGGAAGCGGGTCAAATAGAATAATGCAATTTCATGCACTATTTTTCTGGTGGTTTATTCGCAGCTATTGGCTTGAGTCGCGAGCAAAATCCGAATCCGGGTTTATGTCGGGTCCGGCGGATGCCCGGGGGCGTTTTTGATGGGGTGAACCGTTTGTCCGTCGCGCAATTGGCCTTCGATGAGAATGTGCTGCGAGGACATGAACCGCTTGCGCGTGAGGTCGTGCAGCCGCTTGGTGCCGGTGAAGCCGATTTCGCGGAAGGGGATCTTGACGGTTGTGAGTTCCAGTTCGTTGGGGGGAGGATTGATGCCGTCGAAACCGGTGACCGAGACATCGAGGGGAATCCGGAGCCCGCGGGCCCGGAGCCCGGCCATGAGGTCGTAGGCCTGGTGGTCGGCGGCGCACACCCAGGCGGTGACGCCGGCGCGCACCTGCTTCGCGGCGTGGTCGTAGCTGGCCTCGAGATCGGGGAACATGGCGGGGTAGATATTGATGAGGTCCTGGTCCGGCACCCGGATGTGCAGGCGCCGCATCTTTTCGACAAACGCGCTGAAGCGCCGGTAGGACCACCCGGCCTCGACGTCGTATTCCCTCGTATAAAACCCGATCCGACAGTGCCCGAGCTGGTGCAGCCGGTTAATGAGCTCCGAGATCCCCTTGAAGTGATCGACATCCACGCAGTCCAGCGGGTCGGACACATACTGCTCGACCATGGAGACGACCGGCATGAGTTTTTGCAGGCCGTCCACCACCTTGCGCGGAAACGGGTAGATCAGGAGCGCCCCGTTCCAGTCCCGCCGCCGCAAGGGCTCGATCTCCCGGTAGGAAGCCCCCTCGAGCGTTGTCTCCGCGGGGTTCACATACCGCAGGTCCAGATGCAGCTTGTGAAGTTGGGTATACTCGCAGATGCCCGCATAAATCTCCATGCCCGGGCTCTGGTAGTCCGGCCGGAAATATTCCTCCACCTTCGTGCAGACCAGCACCCCGACCGTCTGGCCGGTTGTCTTTTTCGACTTCGATCGCATCTCCATGTGCCGGTAGCTCAGCTCCGCCGCAAGGCGGAAAACGGTCGCCCGGGTTTCCGGGTTGATGCCCGGATGGTTGGTGAAGCACCGCGACACGGTCGCGCGCGAAATTCCGGCGCGCTCCGCGATAAACTCCTGGTTGACTTTGGACATAGGACCTTTCCCTCCGCCGCGAAGGTGAACAGATTGCACGCGGAATGCAAGGTTGTGCACGGACAGGTTGCGCGCATGCAGGTCCCGTGAGTTGCACGATTTCTTGGGAAGGGATGGCCGCTGTGCCGTCCGACTTTTGATCCAAATTCCGGCAGTTTCCAGCGAATCACCAATAAACGCGAATAAAATCAGGAAGTTAGAAACAGGCCTTCGCCCCCTATTCGAGGGGCGCCCTATTCGATATGCATTAAAATAATCCCTTGCTAAAGTATGCACAATTATGCAAAGATATCTAAGTGATCTTTCTTCGCGCTCCCTTCTTCCCTTCTTTTGAAGCCTCGCGAATTTTCCATCTGCTGAGGTTTCTGGCACCGGCCACGGTCCTCGCCGATCAGTACGATCAAGAAGACGACGCGACAGACGGGTGGTGGAAAGTGGCACAGGCTTTCCAGCCTGTGAACCCGCTCAAACACAGGCTGGAAAGCCTGTGTCACACTTCCTGGACTCGCGAGATCTTAATGATTGGGGCGCTCCTGTTTTGCGCCGTGCTGCCGGCGGGAGCAGGATCCGTGGTGAAGGTGGAAAAACCGCCGGATGGGGCCTTCGGTCTGGTTCGTGACGGGAAGCCATATTTCATCAACGGGGCCGGGGGGACTCACAACTTGAAGGACCTGGTCAAGTATGGAGGGAACTCGATCCGCACGTGGGGCCTCGAGCAGCTCGATGACAAGGTGGACGGGAAGCCATTGCTCGATCGTGCGCAGGAGCTGGGGTTGACGGTGACCGCCGGGATCTGGGTCAAAGGCGAGCGCCAGGGGTTCAACTTTTCGGACGCGGCCAAAGTCGCGCAGTTCGGGCAGGAGATCCGGAGCGCGGTGAGAAAATATAAAGACCATCCGGCGCTGCTGATGTGGGGGTTGGGAAACGAGATGGAGGGGATGACCGGCTCCGACCCGGCGGTGTGGAAAGCGCTCGACGTGCTGGCGCGCATCATCAAGGAGGAGGATCCCAATCACCCGGTGATGACCGTGATCGCCGGCTACGCCTCGGACAAGATCCAGGGGATCATTGCGAATTACCCGTCCGTTGACGTGCTGGGAGTGAACGCCTACGGGGGGGCCTCCGGAGTCGGCAGAGGGCTCGTGGGGTTTGGGTGGAAGAAGCCGTTTGTGCTGACAGAATTCGGTCCGGTCGGTCACTGGGAAGTTGCGAAGACATCCTGGGGCGCGCCGATCGAACCCAGCAGCCGGGACAAAGCGGCCAGCTACTATGCCACGCAGGCCAGCGTTGTCGGTGACGGCAAGGGCCTGTGCCTGGGATCCTACGTTTTCCTTTGGGGACAAAAGCAGGAGGTCACCTCGACATGGTATGGGATGTTCCTGAAGTCCGGCGAAAAGCTGCCAACGGTTGATGCCATCGTGTATGCATGGTCGGGCAAGTGGCCGGAGAACCGGTGTCCGAAAATCCTGAAAATCCAGACCCCGCTGCGCGAGGCGGTCGTCGGCCGGGGGCAGGAAATTAAAGCGTCCGCCGAGGCGAAAGACCCCGAGGGTGACGCGCTCGCGTATGAGTGGATGGTTTTTCAGGAGACCACGGAGCACAGCGTCGGGGGCGATGCCGAATCCGAACCGCCCGCAGTCGAGGGTTGCATCGTCTCGCAAACCGGCGGCGACGCGACCATCCGCACGCCCGACAAGCCCGGTCCCTACCGGCTCTTTCTCACCGTCCGGGACGGGAAGGGCAGCGCCAGCGCGGACAACATTCCTTTTCTTGTCAAATGACCGGCCCGAATCGTATTGCCGTAAGCCCCAACGGGGCAGCATCCAACAGCCCAGGGCAAGCGTCCGCGCCGCCCTGGGCCTTGGCAAACAACCCCGCCGAATATTTCTGGCTCACCGCCGCCACAGTGGTAACTTTCGACAAACGCGGCCGCTGGAGTTCCACCCATTATGCACCTGATTGATTGGATTTTAATCTGTGTCCCGCTCGTGGGACTTCTTTTTGTCGCCCTCTACACGAGGTCCTATATGAAGGGCGTGGCGGATTTTCTATCCGGCGGGCGAATGGCCGGCCGCTACCTGCTGGCCGTGGCCAAGGGAGAGCAGGGGGTCGGGGCCGTCGTGTTCGTGGCCCTGTTCGAGGTGATTTCCAAGTCGGGGTTCGTCCTCACCTGGTGGGGCTGGCTCAGCGTCCCGGTGGCATTGATCGTCGGCATCAGCGGGTGGGTGATCTACCGGTTCCGCGAAACCCGCGCGCTCACGCTCGCGCAGTTTTTTGAGATCCGTTACAGCAAGCCGTTCCGCATCTTCACGGGCTTTCTGGGATTCGGAGCCGGGCTGGTGAACTTTGGCGTGATCCCGGTCGTGGGCGCGCGGTTTCTCACCGTCTTCCTGGGCCTGCCCCAGACGCTCTCAATTTACGGCTGGGCGATCCCGACCCACATCCCGTTGATGGCCCTGCTGCTCAGCATCTCGCTGCTGCTGACGATCTCCGGCGGGCTCATCACGCTCATGGTCACGAACTGCATCGAGGGCATGCTCTCGCAGGTTCTCTTTCTCGTGATCATCATCTCCCTGCTGATGATGTTCAGTTGGGGCGAGATCAGTGAGGTGCTGACCGCGCAGCCGCCGGGGCAGTCGCTGCTGAACCCTTTCGATTCGATGGGCCTCAAAGATTTCAACATCTGGTATGTGCTCATGGGCCTCTTCGGGATCGTTTACCGGACGATGGCTTGGCAGAACCAGAGCGCCTACAGCACGGCGGCCGTGACCGCGCACGAGTCGCGGATGGGCGGGATCATGTCGAGCTGGAAGGGTCTCGGAAACGGGGCGGTCATCACCCTGCTGGCGGTTTGCGCGATGACCTATCTCGCGCACCCGGATTTCGCCAAGCAATCCGCCGCCGTGAAAGCGGAGGTGGAACAGATTGCCCAGCCGCAGATCCAGGAGCAGATGACGATCCCGATCGCGGTCGAGCACATGCTGCCGTCCGGGATCAAAGGCATGCTTTGCATCATTCTCCTCATGGGCGTCTTCGGCGGCGACGGCACTCACCTTCTTTCCTGGGGCAGCATCTTCATCCAGGACGTCGTGGTTCCGCTGCGCAAAAAGCCGTTCCCGCCCGAGGAGCACATCCGGCTGCTCCGATGGTCCATGGCGGGGGTGGCGCTGTTCGCGTTTCTCTTCGGCTGCCTTTTCAAGCAGACCGAATACGTGATGATGTGGTGGGTGGTCACCGAGGCGCTCTATGTCGGCGGGGCCGGCGTGGCTATCATCGGCGGCCTCTATTGGAAAAAAGGAACGACCGCCGGCGCATGGGCCGGGCTCCTGAGCGGGTCCGGGCTGGTGACCGGCGGGATCATCGCGCGGCAGATCTGGGGGGAAAGCTTCCCGCTCAACGGCGCGCAGATCGCGTTTTTCGGCTCGGTCTCGGCCTGCGTGGTTTACGGGATCACCTCGCTCCTGACCTGCCGGGAGGATTTCGACATGGACCGGATGCTCCACCGCGGGGCCTATGCCGTGGAATCGGAGAAAAAGTATGAGACGAAATCCAAGACGAGAGTGACGTGGGGAAAGCTCATCGGCCTCGACGAGCACTTCACGTTCGGGGACAAGATCCTGGCCGGAGGGCTCTTCGGATGGAGCATGATCTGGTTTGTGGTTTTCGTTGTCGGGACCATTTGGAACCTGATCACCCCGTGGCCGATCACCGTCTGGTCGAGTTTCTGGTATGTCGTGGGGATCGGGATCCCGATCTTCTTCGCGTTTGTCACCGCCATCTGGTTCACCTGGGGCGGCATCCGTGACATGCGACTGTTCTTCCGCAGGCTCCGGGAGGAACGGGTGGATGCGCTCGACAACGGCATGGTCGTCAACCACCACAACCTCGGCGAGAAACCCTGATCCTCATATCTCACGGGTGCGTTGTAGCGTCGCTCTATGAGCGTCGCATTTTTTGAGCGCCGATCCCCGCCTGCCTGCAATGCAACCGACGGCCACAAGCCGCCACCGCAAGCCTCACAGATCGAGAAAATTCCGGAGGAGTTTTTTTCCTTCGGTGGTGAGGATTGATTCCGGGTGGAACTGGACCCCGTAAACCGGCAGGTCGCGATGGGCGAGGCCCATGATCTCGCCCTCCGCCGTCTCGGCCGTGATCGTGAGGCAGGCCGGAAGGGATTCCCGCCTGACCAGCAGGGAATGATACCTCGTCGCGTCGAACGGGTTCGGAAGGTTCGCAAAAATGTTTTCGCCGCGATGGTGGATCGGGGAGATTTTTCCGTGCATGAGGCGGCCGGCGCGCACGACCTCGCCGCCGTAGACCTGCCCGATGCACTGGTGGCCGAGGCAGACGCCGAGGAGCGGGATCCTGCCTCCGAAGTGCTTGATGACATCGCAGCTGATGCCCGCCTCGTTCGGCGTGCAGGGGCCGGGGGACACGCAGAGCTTTTCCGGGGCGAGCGCTTCGATTTCCGGGACCGTGATCTCGTCGTTCCGCTTCACGAGGATCTCCTGGCCGAGCTCGCCGAAATACTGGACGAGGTTGTAGGTGAACGAGTCGTAGTTATCGATGACGAGAATCATGTGTCCTTTCTGGCG
>Ga0247840_10006270_pt1 | contig 17273 bp, 14 predicted proteins | sample LaCruzMarch2015__FD_192404 | JGI IMG/M metagenome (GOLD analysis project Ga0247840, IMG submission 192404) | Freshwater microbial communities from meromictic Lake La Cruz, Castile-La Mancha, Spain - LaCruzMarch2015_17m | ecosystem: Environmental > Aquatic > Freshwater > Lake | place: Spain... | reverse complement strand
CCAAACCGATCTGACGCAGGTTGTTTGCGCAGACCGTCCTCTCCGCCCGCTTGCGGATCGTCCCGACGGCGGGAAATACCAGTCCAGCCAGCAGGGCGATCAGGGCAATGACCAACAGCAGCTCTAGAAGGGTGAACGCATTACTGAGACTGCTTTTGTTTGTCTTTGGATTGTACATATTTTTTCAAAACTTCATGCCTCTGTTCGGGGGTCATGCCCGCGAGCATCTTCATCCGCTCAGCCGCCCAGTCGGACTGGATGCCGGGATCGTTCATGAGAGTTTCGATCCTTTCCCTCACTTTTGCCTTGCGCTCCTCGCGGGGGAGAAATTGGGCTTCCACAAAAAACTTCGTCTCTTCCTTCAGCCGAGCCTCGGATTTGGCGCGCTCCTCCGGCGGAAGGGTGACAAGGCGCGCCTCCCACTGTTTGCCCATCGCACGAAGGTTGGAGATCGATGGCAGGATGTTTTCTGGCGCCCAGATCTCGGCCGCACTCATTGACTCCGCAGATGCTGGCTTTGCCGAGCCAGCGGGAAGCCTCCACAAAATGTTGGCGACAAGGGCGAGCGCCACTGCAAGAATCAAAAGGGACCGGAGCGAAAAGAGTTTCATGGCTACTACAGACAGACAGCACGAGCCGGCGGATGGTTACAAAAAAGTTTTTGTAACCGCAGGCTGCCGGCCGCGGTCTTTCATCTAATGTGGACAAATTGCGATGGGTGATGAGATCGGCGGGGATTTACTGCAGAGGGTTCGCTCCGGTGATGAGGATGCGGCCAGGCAGTTTTTCCACCTCTTGTATCCGGCGGTTTTCAAGATCGTCCGGAATCACCTGCCCGCGCCTCACGACGAGGAGGACCTCTGCCAGATGATCTTCTCAAAAGTCTTTTCCAAGCTGGACCAATATTCCGGCCGGATGCCGGTTTCGCACTGGGTGTCCCGGATTGCGGTCAATACCTGCCTGAACGAGATCAAGAGGCAAAGGGGCCGCCGGGAGCTCCGGGAGTCGGATCTGGGAGAAGAGGAACTCCTCTCCCGCGTGGCGGATGAGACCCGGGACAGGGCCGAGACGGCCGCCGATGCGCGCGAGCTCGTCGGCAAGCTGCTGGAGGTGCTTTCACCCGCCGACCGGCTCGTTATTTCCCTCCTCCACATCGAGGAACACCCTGTCGCGGAGGTCAGCGCGCTGACAGGATTCCCCCGGGCCGTCGTGAAAATCCGCGCGTTCCGAGCCCGCCGCAAATTGAACCTTGCGCTCCGCAGGCTCACTGAAAAACAAAAGACATGAAACCTACCGACCCGATTCTTCATCGAATCTTTTCGCTGGCAGCCCCCCATCCTCCTTCCGCTCCGTCTCCACGCCTTGAAGCCCGCGTGATCTCGGCATGGCGCAACCGGAATGCCGGACCTGAATTCACGCCGAACTACCGCGCGGCGCTGGGGTTTGCCTGCGGGGTGCTCCTGCTGGCTTCGGCGGTATCCCTCGGCCCGCTTTTCGAGCCGGCAAGCCCTACGATCCTTCTCGCGAACGCGGCCCTCCACGAAGCCATCCAACCATGAGCCGGAAAACCCACTTCTATCTCGCGGCGATCTTCCTCGCCGGCGCGCTGACCGGTGGACTGCTGGGCGCAGCATTAACCAAGCAGTATCTCGTGAAGGCCCTTCATCCCAAGGCCCTGGCTTCCCGGATTGAAAAGGAACTCACTCAAAAACTCGTCCTTGATGAAGCCCAGCAGAAGACCACTCGCCTCCTTGTCGCCCGATCGATGACCCGGATCATGGGGATCTATTCCGAGACGATCCAGAAAATCGACGCGGAATTGCTGGATGCACAAAAGGCGCTGACCTCCGAGCTGACCCCCGAACAGAGGGAGAAACTCAAGGATTTGGCCTCGAGCCGTCAGGATTTCCTGCGCAAGCATGCCCCGGTTGCGCCAACCGGCTTGTAAACCGCATCGGGCGGCATTCGGACAGGATCATATTTGTTTACAAACGCGGCTCGAAAAAACAGTTTATATCCTCCCATCGACCCCTTCATGAAATTCCCCCTCGTTCTTTTCCTGACCGTCGCCGCAGCATCGCTTCCCGCCCGTGCGGAAACTGCACCGAAGAAGCCGAACATCGTCTTCATCCTCTCCGACGACCATTCGCTTCAGACGATCGGAGCCTACGGGGAGCGACTCTCGGAATTTTGCAAACAGAACAACATCACGCCGAACATCGACAAGCTGGCAGAGAAGGGCGGGCTTTTCGTGAACAGCTTCTGCGGAAACTCCATTTGCTCGCCGAGCCGGGCGGCCATCTTCACCGGGCTTCACGGCCATGCGAACGGCGTGATGTCGATCATCGGCCAGCCGGCGATCCCGAAGGAGATGTGGAGCTACCCGGTCGGCCTGCGCGAAGCCGGTTACCAGACGTTTCTTCTCGGAAAATGGCACCTGGAAAAAACCACACCCACTTTCGACGAGTGGATCATCCTTCCGGGACAGGGAAAATATTTCAACCCGGATTTCCATTCCTCGAAGGGCGAAAAAATGCAGACCAAGGGGTATGTCACCGACGTGATCACCGACCTCGCCCTGGAATGGCTGAACAAGCGGGACTCCTCGAAGCCGTTCTTTCTCGCAATCCACCACAAGGCACCGCACCGGCCGTGGGAGCCATCGCCGAATTATGCGGCATGGCTTGACGACGTGAAAATCCCCGAGCCCGAAACCCTCTTCGACGACTACTCCACCCGCGCATCCCCTGCCAGAGAGCAAAAGATGAGCATCGAAAAGGACATGACCATGGCAGGCGACGTGAAGGTCGGTGAGAAGATCGCCAAAAACCCGAACTACGCCGCGCGCAACGCCGACTTCGCCAAGCAAAAGCCCGAGGGCCGCGAACTGACGCAGTGGAAATACCAGCAATACATGAAGGACTACCTGCGGTGCGTCAAATCGGTGGATGACAGCGTGGGGCGGATCGTCGAGGAATTGAAAAAGCTCGGCCTCGAGGACAACACGATCGTCATCTACTCATCCGATCAAGGCTTCTTCAACGGCGAGCACGGGTGGTTCGACAAGCGCTGGATCTACGACGAATCGATCCACATGCCGTTCATTGTCCGCTGGCCGGGAGTGGTCAAGCCCGGCACCCGCTTCGCCCCGTTCATCCAGAACATTGACTATGCGCCAACCTTTGTGGACATGGCAGGCGGCAAGGTGCCCGACGGGCTGCACGGGCACTCGCTGGTTCCCGTGATGCGCGGAAAAACCCCGGATGACTGGAGGAAGAGCGTCTATTACCACTACTATGGGGAGAAAAGCCACCAGGTCGCCAAGCACTACGGCGCGCGCACCGACCGCTACACGCTCGCCTTTTTTTATGACAAAAACGAGTGGGAGCTTTACGACAACCAGAAGGATCCCCTCCAGCTCCACAACGTGTATGCCGACCCCGCATATGCCAAGACGGTGGAGGAGCTCAAGGCCGAGCTGACCCGCCTGCGCGCTCTCTACAAGGACTCCGACGCCATTGTCCCTGCAAATCAGAGAAAGCAGGCAAACCCGGGAGCGGAGTAAAATCTCTTCTCGACAAACAGGAAGGCATTCCGCCAGTTATCATGGAATGAACACGTTCTCCCCGGACCGGTTTTTTATCCCTTTCGCCATGCCGGTGCTGGCGTCTCTGACGCTCGCGACCTCCTCCCTGCAGGCGGGGACATGGAGCCACTCCAAATGGACCGACGACGGAGACCTGCCCGAGGTGGCTCCGGAATCGGCGACCCATGCGATCGCCTTCGGAGTTGAAGCCGCACCCGCGCCTCCTCCGCCTTTTGAAATCACCAAGCTCATTTCCGGAGAAAACTGGTCGGTCTGGACGTATCCGGAGCACGCCGCTGCGGTCGAGGTCACAAGACGGTCGGAGCAGATTCTGGATTCCGTCAAAGTGAAGGGCAGCGGAGCGGTGCTTCTCAAGGGAAGGATCACTCCGAAGGGGAAAAATCAGGGCCTCTCGATCGAGTTGACCGGTTTGGAGCCGGGGAAGAAATACAACCTGGCGATGTTCGGGCTCGCGATCCTAGCAAATCAAAATATCCCCGGCGGGCAGAAAGTCAAAGCCACCGGCAGCGATGCCCCCGACAGGCCGGAAACTCTGGCCCTGGCCGGCGACGGAAAATACTTCGTTTACGGATACACCGCGCCGGAGGACGGCACGCTGAAAATCGATTTTGAAAACGCCAACGCGGAACAGAACACCGGAGTGGTCCGCATTTGCGCGTTTTACAATTACCCCGCGACCTGACCCTGCGTCCGTCCGGTCAAGGCTTGCAGAGCTTTTCCTGAAGCCTGCGGTTGCCCTCGGCAATGATGTTCACCAGTTCGGGATTCAGGTCCAATGACACATCGAACCTGCCCGGCTTGTCCTTCTCGAACTTCCGGTCGGACTGGTAGCACCACCAGTAGGTGATCGGAACGCCCGCCTCGATGATGTCGTCAACAGCTTTCTGAAACCAGGGGATGGCGAGATCCTTTTCCTCGTAGCTTTCAAACCAGCCTGGCGGGAGAGGCTTGTTCGTGTGCTCGATCGCATCCGGGTCCGAGACGTGCGGGATCGGGCCGTATTCTCCGAATATGACGGGCTTTCCGATCTGCTGCCCGATTTTCATATAGGCTGCGGGGTTGAGATGGAGGGGGCCGCCACTGCCGTCCTGGATAATGAAGCCGTCCGTCGACAACGCGTAATAATGGATGTCCGCCACGTCGATCGCCGTGTCGCCAAGGACGAGCCTGCAGGCGCCGACATGCTGGTCCAGGGTGTCCGTTTTCCAGCCTTTCCCCGAGTAAAGATTCCATGCGGATTCCCGCAGATGAGACCCGCCGTTTCCGACAAGGCGGAGGGGATCGGCGGCTTTGATTCGGGCGGTGACATCGTTGTAAAACGAGGCGAGCTCCTTGAGCGTGGGCATCCGGCGGCCCTTGGCAACCCGGGATCCCGGCATGATGTCCGCCTGGTTGGTCATCTCGTTGCTGATCTCCCACATGACAACCGTCTTTCGGTCCTTGTAGCGGGAGACCACGGAATCAAGGTATTCATAGAGGAGCTGGCGGCTCTTCGATTGCGGGTCCGCGACCAGTTCGCGAAGATGCTCCGCGGCGGGATCCGGCTTTTTCTCGATCGCAGGAATCTCAGAAAAGTCCCCGCAGCCGAGCGAGGCATAGACCCGGATTCCATTCTGGTCGCAGAGGTCATACGTCTTATCCAGGGCCTGGAAGAAGGCCTCGCGTTTTTGGGTATCCTCAAAGAATTCCCTTCCTCCCCAAGGGGAGGCAAAGATTCGGATTGTGCGGAAGCCCAGCTCCTTGAGTTCCTTCAGCGCCTTGTCCTGGCGGATGACGGTCTCGTTTCCGTCGTCGAGGTCCTTCCCCTTGACGGCGTCATCCCAGAGCTGCCAGAAGAGGTCGAATTTGTTGAAGCTGATTTCCGCGAAGGGCTTTCCATCCAGGAAAAAGCGTCCGTCCTTCAGGGACAGGACATCGTCGCGTGTCAGCGCAGGCTGTTGGGCGGAGGCAGAACCGGCCAGCGCGGCGAGCAGTGCGCACACAGCAGCCCGAAAAAACGACATCAGAATGCCGTGCAGAACATATCGCGTGGCATGGGCATCCTGCCCATGTCTTGCCGGATTGTTACGCATGGGCAGAAAACCAGCGCGCCAGCGCATCGTGAAGCGGGAAAGACGAATGTTTGGTGCAGGGGCACAACCGAAACGAAGTGAAGCATTGCCCATGCCACGCGAACCGCTCGAGAAGATGCCTGGTCTTCTCTTGATCAAAACCAAAACATTCGGAAGTTTCATTTTATTGTTTCACGGGCTTGGATCCGGCGGCCTCCAGATTCTTCCGGAGAGGTTCAATAGCCTCCAGGATCTGATCCGGCGTGCCAAACAGAACGAACGTCTCATTTTGCAGGGCCTCCAGGACGTTCGGCATTCCGTTGCCGGGGGCCAGCATTCCGGTAAGAAAGTAGCGGTTGCGGATGTCCACCTGGGACGGAATGACGCGCGAGAAGAGAATCTTCCCCTGAGTGCGGCGGTCTTCCTTGTAAACGACGCGTCCGGTGGCTTCATCGAGACCGAGGATCTGGTTCGTGTTGATGTCGCTGGAGGGCGAATACAAGGCGATCGCGGGGGATTTGGCGGGATCGGTGCCCTTGGCCAGCACCAGAAATTCCGAGTCCATGGTGACGGGCGGGGACTTCCCCTCATCCGCCGGACCCGGAAGCCGGAATTCCATTTCCTTACCGCGACCGCTCTCCAGCTCCGGCAGACTTTTCCAAGCACCGTTTTCACGCCACATGGGGACGGTGTATCCGGAATCAGACAGAAGCCGGGTGCCATAGGCGGTGAAGATGATGCCGGAGAGGTCTTCATCAGTGGCAGGCTGGTCGCCCGGCATCGCGGGAGAGATATCCTCCACCCGGGCGGCTTCGTTGATCACCGGCTTTCCGTCGGAGAGAAGCGCGGACTTGCCGAACTGCCGGATCGCCGCGGGCGGACGGGCGTAGGTGTAGCGCGAGTAAAAGCGCAGGACCGGGATTCCTCCTCCGGCGAGGTCCGTCGCGTCCACATAGACGCCCTCGAAATCGAATTCGCTTCGGACCTCGTCGTCTTGAGTCAGGTTCGATTCCCCGATCCCGTCGGTGTCAGAGTTCCCGTTGTCCTTGTAGCCCTTGAAATCGGGAGCGATATCCTCATGCTCGGTAAAATCAAAAACCGGATCGCCGAAAAGCGGGAGGTTGAATTTCGGGATCTTGATGGCGTGCCCGGTCGCGATCACCTCCACCGGCGCGCCAACGTTATCCATAAAGCCGGCCTGGGTGGGATTGTAGCGTCCGCTGTGAAGCTGGTCGCGCACGGATCCCTGCCATCCGCGTCCGTAGTTTGGCGAGACGATGTTTTTTCCGTCGCCGAGGTCCACATGGTTCAGGTAGCCGCCCCCGAGATCGCTGACGCCGATCGTGATCTCCCCGATTTTGAACTTGTGGGTCACCGCGAATGGATCGCCCGGCTGCACGACCGGCGACGGTCCGGCCGCCAGACCCCTCATCGCAAAGAAAACGAGGCCCAGGAGGAGCGGAGCTCTCATTCCTTCGTCAGTGAAATGGATTTGATCAGCGGCTTCGTGGAGGCGGAGGTTGGAGCAATCGAAGTGAAGTCCACGCGCAGAACATTGAAAACCGGAGGCAGGGCAAATGTTCCGGTGATGGTCTGGGCCTCTCCGGATTCCGTATCCGAAATCGTCGCCTCGTAGGTGCGATCGGAAGGGTTGAAGACAAGCGACATCCGGTAGGTCGAGCCGGGATGAAATGGAATCTTCTTTTTGGTTTCATTGATCACGCGGACCTCTCCGCTGACCCCTGTTTCCACAACGGGAAAGCAGTTGACGGGATCGGGAGTGATGGCGTAGCGCAGCGCCAGATGGTCGGCGGACTCATTGATATTGGCGAGAAGTTCGCTCCCCGCGGAATTCGCATTCGAGAACCCGATCCAGAGGCCGGGAACCCCGGGGCCGCCCTGCCAGAGATCCCCTGGAACCACATTGAGCTCCGCCCGGACAGGAGACCCTTTGGAAAACAGCTCTGGATCGACCTCGATGAAGACGCTCACATTCCCGCCCCTCCCGGTAATCGTGAGCCCCTTTCCGGCGGCAAAAACAACGGCTCCCCCCAGGCTCGGAGCCTGCCAGGCATTGCCCGCGGCGGTGATCCCGCTATCCTTGAGGGTGGCTCCCTCCTCGATCTGAGCCCTCTCCGGAACCCCTGATCCGTATTCAAAATTCTCCTGGATGAGGGCTCCCGCGTGGAGCGCCATGCTACAGGCAGACAGGGACAATATCAGGATTTTCATGGGTTATGCGGGGAATCAGGGTTTGCGGTAGATGAAGTTCAAAGCGATGTCCGAGTCCGCGGGCTTGCGGTCGAGGAATGCCTGCCCGCCATCGAACACGTTCGAAGGATAGGCCCAGAATTGAAGATCCTTCGGCCGGATGGCATCCTTCGCCCTCATTTCGACGTAGAGGGTTTCGCCTCGCTTCACCGGCACGTCGAACTTCGCCACGCACGGGTAGAGCGAGTAAAGCTGATTTTTCGGGATGGTAGTCGATGCGAGGACCTCTCCTTCGGGTCCTCCGCGCCGGAGGTCGACAAGGAGGTCCGAAGGGGAGCGGGTTTTCATGTGGTAGGGGAGAATCCAGCTGACCGCATGAAGGAAATCGCCGTCCGCCGGAAACGTCTGCCCGATGGTCTTCTCCTTCTGCAGGTAAAACGGCTTGTCCATCGCTGGCGGCGTGAATCCGGTGGCCACGACATGATACTTGTCGCGGTATTCCAGAAATTCAGGAGCATTGTCCGGGATTTCCGCGCGGTAGGCGTCGAGGCGGGCGCGGAGGCGGGCGAGCTCGGTGGCATACTTCGGATCGGCCACCAGGTTCTTGGCCTCGTCCGGATCGCTTTCAAGATCGAAAAGCTGGTCGTATTCAAACCGGGGGTCCAGGTAGCGGATGTATTTCCAGCGGGCATCGCGCACCCCGACGGAGGAAGGAATATCGCCGGGAAACATGACGAAATTGTATTCGTAAAACATGTCCTTCCGCCAATTTTCGGGAACTCTGCCCTCCAGCCAGGGCACCAGGCTGCGACCCTGCATGGGCTCCGGAGGTTGCACGCCTCCGAAATCCAGCAATGTCGGCGCCATGTCGATCGAGAGCGCGATGGCATCGACGGATTTTGTCCGCTTGTCCGCAGCGATGCGGGGATCGTAGATGACGAGCGGCACGCGGAGGCTGGGCTCATACATCAGCCACTTTCCATACATCCCGTATTCGAAGAGGAAATGGCCGTTATCGGATGTGAAAACGATCACCGTGTTGTCGGCGAGCCCCCTGGCCTTGAGCATCGCCCGGATTTCCCCCAGTGAGCGGTCAACCCCGGTGATGAGGCCGTAATACTGGCGGATCCATGTCTCATTGATCGCCTGCATCTCTGCGATCGACTTGCCGTTGAGAGTGAGCCGGTCGGTGCGGAGGAACTCCGGGAACTTCGCGATCGTTTCCGCATTCAGGCTCTTCGGGAGGGAGATTTTGGTGTTCCGGTAGAGAGCCATGCAAGCCGGGTCCACCTCGCTCCACGGGCCATGGGGCGCCTTGTAGCTGACGGACAGGCAGAACGGTTTGTCCTTGGGTGCCTTGTCCAAAAATTCCCCAACCTGGGAGGTCATGATGTTCGTCAGGTGGCGTCCGTTTTTTCCTTCCGGCCAGTATTCCCCCTGCTCGTGAAGCCCCTTCCAGAAATCAAAGCCGGACGCCGCGCGATCCACGATGCTCCCGATCGTGGCGCCGACCCCCCATTTGCCGATGAATCCGGTATAATATCCCGCCCTCCGCAGCAGAGCCGGATAAGTCGATTTCATCTGCTCATCAGTCAGTGTTTCCGCGAATCCTCTCACCCCGTTTGTCCGGGAATATTGGCCTGAGAGGATGCTGGCGCGGTTGCAGGCGCAGACGGAAGTCACAACGAAGGAGTTCCTGAAAAGAGTCCCTTCGCCCGCGAGCTTGTCCATCTCGGGAGTGATCACCAGCGGGTTGCCGGTCGCCCCCAGCGTGTCGGCGCGCTGGTCATCCGTCAGCAGAAACAGGATGTTCGGCGGCCTGGTCTCGGCCCCGGAGAGCAAAGGACTCAATGCCACCCCGTGAAAAATCAGGAACAGACCGGCGCGGAAACATGGGGAGGACATAGAGCGGGTTTTTTGAAGATGAGGGCGGGCCTGGGACAAGAAAAACTTCTAATGCGCGGGGCTCCCCTTGGCCTTGATCAGAGCCAGATATTTTTCCGCGTAGCGCGGGCCGATGACCACCTGCGACCCGGTGTTGTAATGCAGGTTGTCGCCGATGCTGCCGGTCAGGTCGCGGGCATCGACGCAGGCCGTCTGCGGGCGCAGGTTGGGGAGATCGAGGAGGATGGCGTTGATTTCCTTCACGCGGGGATATGCCCCCTTGCCTTCGATGAACGAGCCGATCGTGCAGGCGATGAAGGGAAGCTCCGGGAGATTCAGGTCGGCGCGGAGGTTGTCCACGACTTTGAGAAGGTTTGTCTGGTAGTTGGCGTAGAGATCTTCCTTCGAGTCCGATTCCCCCTGCAACCAGAGCGCACCACAAAGGCGGGTCTTTCCCGGCGGCCCCTGCTCCAGCGCGAGCTTTGCGCGGCGCAGCGCCTCATCGTAGAGACTCCCCTCCACGCCCTTCTGCCATCGGCCGACCCTGGACCCTCCGACAGCGCAGGGAATCAGACCGATCATCACATCGGGCTCGCTTGAGGCAAGGGCCTGAGCGAAGGAAAGCCCCGGGCCCACCCCGGCATTCCCGGAGCGGTCGAGGGGATCCACGCGTCCATCGACGTGCAGGGGGTCGCTTGCCACCACCCAGTTGTCATTTTTCATCTGCATCGAAACGATGCGGGGATTGAGCTTCTGGTCCTCCGGAACGACCCCTCGCCCCTTCATGTTCGACTGCCCCATGAGCAGATACAGATCCAGCCGCTTCACCCCCTCCGGAAGCTTGGAAATATCCTGGGGTCCGTCTGCAAAAGCAGCTGTTGCGGCGACAAGCGCCAGGGCGGCGCACCATAATGTTTTTCCGGCTCTCATTTATTCTCCTCCTGCCTGTTGGAGATGTTTCTCGAGCTGCACCTTAAGCTGGGCCACGCGGGCTTTCTGCGCGGGATCATCGGCAAGGTTATTCAGCTCTTGCGGATCGGTCTCGTGGTCGTAGAGGTGGACCCCGCCTTTTCCGCCATCCCACTCGATATACCGGTAGCGATCGTCTGTGATCGCGTGCCCCATGAGTTTCGTGTGCGCGGAAAGCATCGTGCTGAAGGCGGCGGATTTGACTTTCGCTGTGGGGTCGGCGAGGATCGGCTGCAAGCTGATGCCCTGCACAGTCTTCGGCACGGGGATGCCGGCAAGCCCCGCAATAGTCGGGTAAATATCGACCTGTTCGACGAGGCTCTTGCTCACTCCCGGCTTCACCCCAGGGGCGGCTACGATCAAAGGCACATGGGTCCCTTCTTCAAACAGCGTCTGTTTCGCCCAGAGGCCGTGCTCGCCGAGCTGGTATCCGTGGTCGCCGGTGAGGACGACGATGGTATCCTTGTCCAGGTTCAGCTCCTTCAGCTTGTCCAGCACCCGGCCGACCTGGGAGTCCGCCCAGGATGTGGAGGCAAGGTAGGCGCGCCGCGCCTCACGTGGCTCGTTCCCCTTGGCTGCCTCGTATCGGAAGATGTTGTTGTTCGGACGGAGCGCGGCAGCCGGAATCTTGGAGGTGTCCTCTCCTCCCTCCTGGTAGTATTGCGGCATGGCAATCTTTGCGGGATCGATTTTCTCGAAGAACGTCTTCGGGGCGACATAAGGGGTGTGGGGACGGATGAACCCCACAGCAAGGAAGAACGGCTTGCCCGCAGTCTTGAATGTCTCCAGCGTCTGGATCGCCCTGCTCGCGATCTCGTAATCCGTAAAATCGGCATCCGGATGGGGGGAGGAGGCATAGTTGCGATTGTAGGCGGCATCATCGTGCTCTTTTCCCTTTCCATTCGCCTTCTTGCTCTTTGTCCTCGGTGCATCGGAAAGGTCCCCTTCGCTGGCCTCGGCCAGTTTGGCCTCCTCAAAAATTGCACTGTCTTTTGACAGAGGTGCCCCCTCCTGCACGTCGAGCTTTTCCTTGGTCCCGCCCTTGTGAAAAACCTTCCCAAGGCGGCCCACAACATAGCCGTCATTTTTAAAAAGTTCGGGCAGCGTCACGGCATCCGGCATGGCCTTCCGGAAGTCCGTGGTCAGATCATAAACCTTCGTGCGCCCGGGGTAGCATCCGGTCAGGAATGACGCCCTGCTCGGATTGCAGAGCGAGAACTGCGTGTAGGCGCGGTCGAATCGCACGCCGCGCTCCGCAAGCTTGTCCATGTTCGGAGTCAGGGCGTCCTTGTCCCCGTAGCTGCTCAGTGTCGTCGTGAGATCGTCAACGATGATGAACAGCACGTTCGGCTTAGAATCCGCAGCGGATAGAACGCCGAAGGGCAGGAGGAGAACAGCGAGAAGCACAGGACATTTCATAAACATGATGGAAAATGATGCCGGACGGATTGAATATGGAGGACGCCAAGGGCGCACAAAATATCTGCGGAATATATCAGCCTGTATAGAATAATCTTCGCGCGGTGTCGCTCAAATCCGTGCGGAGAAATGTGCAGTGGCGGCAGCCCGGCAGCCATCCCGTTGTCCCGGAAAGAGCAGGAAATCGCCCATGAGGCTGGTATTTCAGGCAGCGATTGCTTTTCGTTCCCGTCACGGAATGTTCGGAAGATCTTCCCGCGCGTTCCGGAACTCCGGATTTTCCCCGCAGAAGAATGCAGCGCCCGACCGACCGGCCTTGCGTTCACCGCGGCAGCATTCCGGCATGGCCAGGATGAAAAGAACCCGGTGCCACAAGCTTCGGGGTATCAGACCCGCAGGAAATCCATTTCACTGCGCCTCTGGGCGGGGGACCGGGGTGGCTGGTTCTGGGGTGGAAATCGCAGCCGTGGCGCGCAGGTCCTTGACAGCGACGGCTGCATTGTTGAGACCGGGAATTTCCCATCCCATCACGAGGCTGCCGATTCGGTAGTCGGAGAGGTTTTGAGACGCTGGGAGGTAGCCCTGTTTCCATGCCTCCCGCAGACCGGCGAGGATGTAAGGAAGGAGGTCGCCGCGGATAGTCACCCAGCGGCCGTCGGCGACAACTTCGCTTGTGAACGGCTTGACCCCGATATTGTAGATCAACTTGTCGGTGCCCTTTTTTTTCGGGGTGCCCTTGTCCTGCATGGCATGCAGGAACGTGACCGGTTCGCGGTCGTCGTAGAGGGCGATGCCGAACCAGAAATAATCGCCGTGCCCCTCCGACTGGCGGTTGAGGTTCTGGATCGTGAAAAACAGGATGAACTGTGCGGCATGCACCGAGCGGATCCGGCCCTCCTTCGGGTTGGCGCGGTCGTAGAGCAGCTTCACGCTCATGGAAAAATCGATTCTTTCCATGGCGGCGAGCGAGGGGGCATCGGGCCCAAGATGGCCGGACGAACCGCTGATCCTCTGCGTCAGATAGACATGGGGCCATGGATCGCCCTTCTGCCGGTAAACGCCGCCGTATTCCTTGTCCGCATCCAATCCGAGAACCACGTCCGCATCGCCGCCCGGGGGATGCACATCGAGAAGAGTGAACCCGTCGTCGAAAGTCAGGCCGTCCTGGCGGAACTGAAAATGCTCCCTGTTGTCGAACGAGCTCTTGCTGTGGTGGTGGGTGAGCGTCCAGACCGGATCGCCGGCCTCCTTCCACCTGACCGGCGGACTCCCTGCCTTGTTGTCCTCCCTGACAGAAAACCCGCGTTCAAATTTCGTGTCGCCGATCAGCTCGACGGTGGATGCTGCGGTCTGGGCGCAGGGCAGGAAGAAAACCAGAGCTGCAGTCAGCGCGGCGAAGTGGCGGCGGGATGAGTCGGACATGGAATCAATGATTCTCCTCCATCCCGGGAAATTTGCAAAACTAGGATTTTTCTGGAGCCGTTTTGTCCGTGAGATACCTGTGCATTCCCTCCACGGCCCTGCGGGCATCGCGGACGGCGTGCACGACGAGCGAGGGGCCGCGCACGGAGTCCCCGCCGGAGAACACCCCGGGCACGCTGGTCATCTGGTTTTCATCCACAACCATGCCTCCCCATGTATTACACTGGATCCGCCCCAGATCGCTGTCCGGCGGGAATGGAACGGGATCGAATCCGTAGGCGCCGATGACGAGATCCGCAGGCACTGTGAATTCGGAGTTCGGAACCGGTGCAGGTTTGCGGCGTCCGCTCGCGTCCGGCGCTCCGAGCTCCATGCGGACGCAGCGGATGCGGGCGATCGAGCCGCGCTCATCGGACTCGATGGCGGTCGGATTGGTGAGAAACTGGAAAACGGCTCCTTCTTCGAGGGCGTTGGAATATTCCTTGCGGCTGCCGGGCATGTTGGCGAGGTCCCTCCGGTAGAGGCAGACCGCCCCGCTCGCCCCGCAGCGCAATGCGGTGCGCAGGCAGTCCATCGCGGTATCTCCGCCGCCGAGCACGGCCACGCGCTTGCCTTTCACATCGATGGGCGGAATGTCGAATCCCGGAAAATTGACGTTTTTCTGGATCAGGAATGGCAGCGCGGGCAGCACGCCCGGCAGGGTCTCACCCGGGATGCCGAGCGGCTTGGCCTGCTGGGCGCCGACTCCGAGGAACACCGCCGAAAAATCCCCCAGCAAATCGGCAAGGGAAAGATCCTTCCCAAGCGTGACGCCGAGGCGGAATTTGACCCCCCGGCTTTTCAGCATTTCGATGCGCCGGCCCACGATTGTTTTTTCCAGCTTGAACGAGGGGATGCCGTTAACCAGGAGACCACCTGGCAGGACCTGCGATTCAAAAACCGTCACCTCGTATCCCAGCGCGGACAGCTGGTCGGCCGCAGCAAGCCCGGCGGGACCGGAGCCGATGACGGCGGTTTTCAGTCCGTTGTGAGGAGCCTGCGGGACTTCGGCGGCCCCCTCCCGGAAGGCATACTCGTTGATGAACCGTTCGATCGCGCCGATGGAGACCGGTTCGGTCTTTCCATTCAGGATGCACAAGCCTTCGCAGAGGCGCTCCTGCGGGCAGACGCGCGAGCAGATTTCCGGCATGTTGCTGGTCGATCGGGAGATCGCCGCCGCCTCCAGAAACCTGCCCTCCGCGGTGAGCGCGAGCCATTCCGGGATCCGGTTGTGGAGCGGGCAGCCGTCCACGCATGTCGGATACGGGCAGGAAACACACCGGCTCGCCTGCTCGCGTGCGGTCTCCTCATCATAGAGGGAATAGATCTCCAGCATATCCGCGACACGCTCGGATGCCGGCCGTTTCGGCGGTTCCGCCCGGTCGATGATTTCCCAGGCATGGGTGGAGTCCGGTTGCATGATGTGGGGGCGCATCACGCGGTCACTTCTGCCAATGGGCCGGGTTTTTTGGCAGCCGGTGCCCGCTTGATGTCTTGCCGGAGATATTAACCCGAAATGGAGACGAACTAAAGCAAAACTAGCCGCCTACTCGTCGGCTTGCCGTCTCTTCTTTCCTTTTTTCTCGGGCGGATACGGTTTGGCGTGGGCGCGTTCCGCCCAGGCTTCCCATTTTTCGGCGAGTTCCTTTGCCTTTGCGGGTTCCCGGGTGGCGAGGTCGTGGAGTTCGGGCCGGTCGGTTTTTACATTGTAGAGTTCCCATGCGCCCTCGCGTCCGCGCCGGACCAGCTTCCAGTCACCGGCGCGCACTGCCGCATTCCCCTCGTGCTCCCAGAAAAGCGCGTCCCGATCGATGGCCTTGCCGGCAAATGCGGGCACGAGGCTTTTGCCCTCCATCGGGAGGATGGAATTGCCTTTGAACTCCGAGGGATATTTTGTTCCGGACACATCCATGGAGGTGGCCATGATGTCGATGAGGTGGCCGGGCTGTGTGCGGAGTTCTCCCTTTGCGGCGATGCCCTTCGGCCAGTGGACGATGAGCGGCGTCGAGATGCCACCCTCGTGGTTGAAATGCTTGTAGAGGCGGAACGGAGTGTTTTGGAGATTTGCCCAGGATTCTCCGCAGAAGACTTTTGATTCCGCCGAGCCGGCCTCGCCTTTCCCTTCGAGCTTTCCGTCAGGACCGGCTTCGGCGTTGCCGCCGTTGTCGCTCAGGAAAAAGATGAGCGTGTTGTCGAGGAGCCCCTTTGCGCGCAGGTCCTCGACGAGGCGTCCAACTGCCTGGTCCACCCGGTCCACCATCGCGGCGTAGATGGACATGATCTGGTCGAACCGATCCTGTTCCTCCGGAGTCAGGCTTTCCCATGCCTTGATCGTTTCCGTGCGTGGCGAGAGGGCGGTGTCCGTGATGCCGAGCGCAGCCTGCTTGGCATGGCGCTGATCGCGGAGTTTGTCCCAGCCTTCCTTGTATTTTCCGCGGTATTTTGCGATGTCCTCCGGAAGGGCCTGCAGCGGAAAATGCGGCGCGTTGAACGCCAGATACAGGAGGAACGGCTTGTCCTTGGGGCCTTCGCTGATGAACTTGATGGCAGTGTCCACAAAGGCGTCGGTCGTATAAAAATTGTCGCCCGGCGGCGGGAGCATCGTGTTGTCCGAGGTGAGGGTTTGCGGATGAAAAAAATCCGCCGCGCCGGCAATGATGCCGAAGTAGCGGTCGAACCCGCGCTGCAGCGGCCAGTTGAACTTCCGGTCCTCCGGCGTGTCCTGATGCATGAATTTGGTGACGTGCCACTTGCCGGTTGCGTAGGTCGAGTAGCCGCCGGCCTTGAGGGCTTCGGCGAGGGTCACGCACTGGTTGTTCAAGTCGCCGCGATAGGCATCGAGTCCTGAGTCGCGGGTCATGTGCCCCATTCCGGCCTGGTGCGGATAGAGCCCGGTGAGCAGCGAGGCGCGCGTCGGGCAGCAACGGCCGGTATTGTAGAACTGCGTGAACCGGAGCCCGTCGGCAGCCAGCTTGTCAAGGTTCGGCGTTTGGATCTCCGAGCCGTAGCATCCGAGGTCGGAAAAACCCATGTCATCCACAAGGATGACGACGATATTCGGTTTGGTTGCGGGAGCGGCGGCGAAGGAGGTGCCGCTGAGGAGCACGAGAATGCAGTAGAGGAGGTGTTTCATTGAAAAATTACTGGTCCTGAAACTCACTTTGGAGTGCGGACAGGGAGCTGAGCACGGTGTCGAGGTCGCCGACGATCACGAACATGCGGAACGTGTGTTCCCCGGCCGGGAGCCCGCTGTCGATGGTTGTGCGGAAGACACAATTCCATTTCACCACTTTTTCAGGGACAAACCGGAAGCGTCCGTAGTTCGGTCCGGTGGTGTCGGGCGAAGGTTGCGGCGGCGCAAAAACGCCCATCGCGTGGGTGCCATCCGGCACGCTGAGAACGACGGGGTTCGGGCCTTCGCCGGGTCCGTCGGACAAGGATTCCAAGGTCCCCGACTTCGGGTTGAACTGGAGGAACTGTTCAAATTCCGGCGGCATATACCCGGTGAGGGCCTCGAAGACCGCATGCGTGTGGTGCTCGCCGGACGGGAGAGTGAAGGTGACATCGTATGAGATCACGTTCGGCATGTCCTTGTAGCCGATCTTGACATTCTTGGTCAGCAGGTGGTTCGAGAGTGCCGTCGTGTTCTTCGCCGTGTTGGGCCCGGATTT
>Ga0247840_10006269_pt1 | contig 17274 bp, 19 predicted proteins | sample LaCruzMarch2015__FD_192404 | JGI IMG/M metagenome (GOLD analysis project Ga0247840, IMG submission 192404) | Freshwater microbial communities from meromictic Lake La Cruz, Castile-La Mancha, Spain - LaCruzMarch2015_17m | ecosystem: Environmental > Aquatic > Freshwater > Lake | place: Spain... | reverse complement strand
TAAATGGCAAAGCTAAAGCCATACTCAACAAAATATCAAAAAAATATAATATTTTTTTGTCTCTATCTGACGACAAACCTTGGGCTGTTGCAACGGCTCTAATTACTTCTGAATGAAAAAAATAATTATTGAAAATGCAAAAACACTTTTTTTTGCTTTTTTGATTGCCTTATTCATTAGAACTTTTTTTTTTCAGCCTTTTTATATCCCGTCATCATCCATGGAAGAGAGTTTGTTAGTAGGAGATAGATTATTTGTTACCAAATTTACCTACGGATACAGCAAACATTCCCTACCTTTTAGTCCGAATATTTCTGATAAAAGAATTTTATTTTCTTCGCCTGAAAGAGGAGATGTAATTGTTTTTAAAACACCAGAGGACAACGACACAGATTACATTAAACGGTTGATAGGACTTCCTGGTGATAAAATTCAAATGGTTAATGGTCTACTTTATATTAACAATAAGCCTATAAAGAGAGAATTTGTTAAAAATGACTTTGTATTATGTGGTGGTAATAGAATTAAATCAAATTTTTATCTGGAGACTTTGCCCAATGGAAAAATTTATTTAGCTGTTTACTCTGAAAAAAATTCATCAAAAGATACTGATATTTATTTGATACCTCAAAATAAATTTTTTTTTATGGGGGATAATAGAGATTGTTCTCAAGATAGCAGGTATCTTTCTAGCGTTGGTTATGTAGATAAAATTAATTTAGTTGGTAAGGCGCAAATTTTATTTTTTTCAAATAATGAAGAAATAGGAAATTTATTCACCTTTTGGAAATGGCATAAATCAATAAGATTTAATAGAATCTTAAAATTTATTAAATGATTTCTGAAAACAAGATCAGCGAAGTAGAGAGTATAATTGGTGTTAAATTTTTAAATAAAAAATTTTTATCACAAGCTCTAGTCCATAAAAGTTTTTCCAATGATAACTCACCTAATAATGAAATTTTAGAATTTTTAGGAGATCGAGTTTTAGGATTAGTGCTTGCTAAAAAATTAATTAATTTATACCCAAATGATAAAGAAGGTCAGCTTGATAAAAGACTAGCCTCCTTAATTAATAAAAAAGTTTGCGCAAAAGTTATAGAAAAATATGACTTGTTAAAATTCATATCAACAAGTAAAGCGCAAAAAAAAATTAAAACAGGAAATGTAAAAATTTTTGGAGACTTATGTGAGTCTTTAATAGGAGCAATTTATATCGATAGAGGATTTGAAGCTGCAGAAAATTTTATTTTTGAATTATGGAAAGATCAATTAAAACAATCGGGTGAGATTAAAATTGATGCAAAAACAAAGCTGCAAGAATTATCTTTAAAACTTTATAAGGAACTACCTAAATATAAAGATCTATCAACATCGGGTCCTGCACATAAACCTAATTTTAAGGTTTCAGTCAGTATTAAAAAGTCTAAATCATTTAACGGCGAAGGATCTTCAAAAAGAAATGCTGAACAAAAAGCAGCCCAGTCACTACTAGATAGTTTAGAGAATGAGTAAAAAAAGAATAGGTTACGTATGTTTAATTGGCCCAACTAATGCTGGAAAATCAACTTTATTAAATACGATTTTTAAAAAAAAAATATCCATAGTTTCCCACAAGGTTCAAACAACAAATTTTGCAATAGAAGTTGTTAAATATCATAAAGATAATAAGATTATTTTTGTAGATACCCCAGGGCTTTATAATAAGAAAAATAATACAAATTTTTTAAATGACGTTAATGTTGAAGTTAAGAGATCAGATGTAGTTGTTATCATTTTAGATATTTCAATTCATTTATTTTATGAGGAAATTCTTGAAAAAATTTTAAAAAATACAAAAAAACCTAAAATTTTAGTGTTTAATAAAATTGATAAAGTTTCACAAAACTTTGCCATTGAACAAATTAATAAATCAAATTTTGTTAAAAATTTTGATGATATTTATTATGTTTCAGCGTTAAAAAACAAAAATATAAGTACTTTGTTGGATGGAATTGTTGCAAAGCTTCCAGAGGGCAATTTCGATAATTCCATCATCTTTGAAACCAACATTTCTAAGGATGTTTTTTTCTCTGAACTTACCCGTGAGGCGGTATTTAAGTATTTAAATCAAGAATTGCCATACCAAATTTATGTTAAAACTTACAAATTTGAGAAAGAGAATAGAAATTATAAAATTTATCAAAACATTTATGTAAAAAATAATAATCATAAAAAAATTGTTTTAGGGAAAAACGGGAGTGTAATTAAAAAAATTGGAACTGCAGCTAGAAAAGAAATCGAAAAATTATTTAAACACAAAGTTAGTTTATTTTTAGACGTACAAACATCTAAGCAATGACCTGGAGTGATGAGGGATACATATTAGGTGTAAATATATACGGTGAAAACTCCTCTATTATAAGTATCCTTTCCAAAGATCATGGCCATCATAAGGGAATAATTTATGGGGGAACTTCCTCAAAATTAAAAAAATTAATACATATTGGCAATAAAATCAAAGTTACCTGGAAGTCCAAATCGGAAGATGCAATTGGCTACTATAATTTTGAATTAATTGATGCAATAGCTCCAAAATATTTTGATAATAATAAAAAATTAACAGCAATATTATCTGCAACTAGTATTTGTCTAAAAATATTACCTGAAAGAAATACATATTTAACTGTTTATAATACTTTTGAAGATTTATTTAATTCTTTAAACTCTAATGACTTTTTTAAAAAATATGTCTTATGGGAGAGATTTCTATTATCTGAATTAGGTTTCAATCTTGATTTAGAAAATAAAGACTCTTTAAAATTAATTAATAAAAATATAAGTTATCCACAATATTTTTATGACAATTTAGCAGCCTTTACTGATAATGACATTTACAATGGTTTATTAATTAATAAGCAGCAACTATTAAATTATATTTTTGAACCGAATAAAGTTAAATTTCCTTTTTATAGATTAAAACTAGAGAATTTTTTTAATGAAAAATAAAGATAATATTTTAAACGCATCTTTAGCAACTGAGTTTAGTCAAAAGTATTTAGCTTATGCATTGTCAACCATTACGCATAGAGCGTTGCCCGATGTTAGAGATGGTTTAAAACCAGTTCATCGACGATTGCTTTACGCTATGTATCTTTTAAATTTAGGTTCAAAATTACAACCTAAGAAATCTGCACGAGTAGTGGGTGATGTTATAGGTAAATTTCACCCTCATGGAGATCAGTCAGTTTATGATGCGCTAGTGAGACTGGCTCAAGATTTCTCAATTCGTTATCCATTAGTAAACGGTCAGGGAAATTTTGGAAATATTGATGGAGATAATGCTGCTGCAATGAGGTACACGGAGGCAAAACTCACTGAAATTTCTGAGCTTTTGCTTGAAAATATAGATGAAGAAACAGTAGATTTTAAAAGCACTTATGATGGCGATTTACAAGAGCCATTGGTATTTCCAGCTAAATTTCCAAACTTATTGGCAAATGGAGCATCCGGCATTGCGGTTGGAATGGCGACAAGCATTCCACCACATAATATTGTAGAAATTTGTCAGGGATTAAAAATCGTCAATCAAGACAAAAATGTCTCAATTAAAGAATTATTAAAAGTTCTTCCAGCGCCTGATTTTCCAACTGGCGGTATTTTAAATAATAATAAGTCTGAAATATTAAAAGCTTACACAAGCGGGAGAGGTTTCTTTGAACTTAGGTCCTCTTATAAAATTGAAGATTTGGGCAGGGGTCAATATCAAATTTCTATAAATGAAATTCCCTATCAAGTAAGCAAATCAACTTTAATAGAAAAAATTGCAGATCTAATTATAAGTAAAAAAAATAAATTAATTGATAACGTTATAGATGAATCAGATCAGCTAGTTCGTATAGTTATTCGTCCAAAAAATAGAAATGTTAAACCAGAAGTATTAATGGAAAGTTTGTTTAGACAGACTGATTTACAGGTTAGAATTTCCTTAAATATGAACGTTTTAAATTCAAAACTTCAGCCAAAAGTAATGTCGATAAAAGAAGTTTTGGTAAATTTTTTATCCCATCGTTACGAAGTTTTAATAAGAAAATCAGAATTTAGGTTAAAGAATATCAAAAACAGAATAGAAATTTTAATAGGATTTATAAAAGTTTATCACAATTTAGATAAAATTATTAAAATTATAAGAAATGCAGATGATCCAAAACTACAACTAATAAAAAAATTTAAATTTACGCAAAATCAAGTTAACGCAATTTTAGATATGCGTTTAAGAAATCTTAGAAAACTAGAAGAAAAAGAAATTAAGCAAGAGTATAAAGATTTATTATCTGAAAAAAACTTTTTATCAAAACTACTTTCTTCTAAATCTTTGCAAAAAAAAGAAATAGATACTGAAATAGATTTTTTAATTAAAAAATTTACAGATAATCCGCAGTTAGGCAAAAGAAGAACCAAATTAGATAAATTTGGCAGCGTAAATGAAGAAACCTTTGATAATGAAATTAAATCTGACGATCCTCTTACAATTACTATTCTTAAAAATGGCTTCATCAAATCTCAAAAATCTTTCGTTAAAAATTTGGAAGAACAAATTGGAAATGAAAGTAGTTCTTTATTATTGCACGCTCGCTCTAATGATAAAATTATATTTGCATCAAGTTTTGGTAAATTTTATACAATTGAAGCTGATAATATTTTAACAGGGTCTTCAACTGGAAGACCAATCTCGTCTTATTTATCTCTTGCTGATAATGAAAAAATTATTGATGGTTTTAAATTGGATAGTGAAGGTGAAATTTTTATTTATACTAAAAGCGGATATGGCTTTCTTGTTTTAGAAAAAACGCTTGAAACTAATAAAAAGACTGGAAAAAAAGTGATGAATGTTAAGGGCGATGATATGGTCATTGGGGTCTCCAAAGTCATAAAAGATTCAGATTCAGTTGCAATTATCTGCGAAGCAGACAAAAAAAATAAGATGCTTGCATTTAATATTAATGAACTTCCAAAATTGGACAAGGGTAGAGGAGTTATTTTAGTAAAAGGTAAATCCTTAAAAGTTGTTAATGCTACGGTATTTAATTCAAAGTCAGTTATTAAAGATCAAATCGACAAAACTCTGTTTGATAAATCTACAATAGCGGATAATTACGGAAAGAGAGCTCAATCAGGAAAAGTAATTAAGAATTATAAAAATCAAATTATGAATAGAAATTTTGAAAATAATATTAGATGTAATTTATAATAAGATGGATATTTCAAAATATAAAAAAGTTTTATCAAAATACGCAACTGGAATAACAGTTGTGACAAAAAAAAATAAAAATAGTTTAATTACAGGAATTACTGTTAATTCTTTTGTCTCAATATCCTTAAAACCTGCTTATATTTCTTGGAGTTTGGATAAAACTGCTTCTAGTTATAAAAAATTTAACAATTTAAAATTTTTTAATATTCATATTTTATCGGCAAAACAAACTAATGTTTCAAATTATTTTTCATCAAAAAATGAAGCAAAAAAAAATTCGATTATTATGAAAAATTTATTAAAATATAATCTTGCAGAGCTTAATTGCAAAACGATAAAAAAAATAAATATAGGTGATCATTTATTTTTTGTGGCAAAAGTTTTAAATTTCAAATTGAAAAACGAAAAAAAACCGTTAATTTATTTTGCGAGTAAATATAAAAAATTAGTTTGATAAATATTTCTCTATTACCTCGTTAGCAAAGTAAGAAACAATTGCATTAGCGCCAGCTCTCTTAAAACTATAAATTACTTCAAGAATAATATCTTCTTTTGCAAGGGATGATCTAATACCATTTTTGATTAAGCTGTATTCCCCTGAAACATTATAAGCAAAAACAGGTACATTAAATTTTTGTTTAATTTTATAAATAATATCAAGATATGCTAAAGCCGGCTTAACCATTACAAAATCGGCTCCTTCATCTAAGTCTAATTTAACTTCTAATAGAGCCTCTTCTGAATTTTTATAATCCATTTGGTAGGTTTTTTTGTCAGTTTTAAGAGTTGAAGAAGTACCAACGGCATCTCTAAAAGGTGAATAAAAATTAGAAGCGTACTTAACTGCATAGGATAATATTTGAACATTATAAAATTTATTTTTCTCTAAAGCGTTTCTTATTAATCCAACTCTTCCATCCATCATGTCTGATGGAGCAATAATATCGCAACCAGCTTCAGCTTGAACTAAAGCTTGTTTAATTAAAATTTTATTTGTTTCATCGTTATCAATTTCATTATTTATAATAAGTCCGTCGTGACCATGGGAGGTGTAAGGGTCAAGAGCTACATCGCACATTACCCCAATATTCTTATTTAATTTCTTAACTTTGGATATTGCATTGCAAACCACATTGTTTTTATTTAATGCCTCACTTCCTTTATTATTTTTTTTAGAACTCTCTATGAGTGGAAAAAGAGCAATAGCAGGTATTTCATTTTGTGAAGCTCTTGAAATAATTTCATCTAATCTATCTACTGAATATCTAAAAATTCCAGGCATAGATTTAATTTCTTGTTTCATATTTTTGCCCTCGCAAACAAAAATAGGTAATATAAAATCAGATTTATCAAGATAAGTGTCATTTATGAGTCGTCTAGACCATTCTGACTTTCTATTTCTTCTTAATCTAGTACCAGGGAATTTCATTAGAATTTTATATTTAATGCGACAATACAGTAAAAGTTTATATTTGAAAAAAGTATTTTCTATAGGGTAATATTAACTATGAGCATAAATTACGATCTTATTTTTAACAATGCGTTAAAAGATTTAAGACAAGAAGGTCGCTATAGAGTTTTTAATAATATTACGCGAAAAAAAGGCGAATTTCCAAAGGCGGTTTATAATGATCAATACGGAATTAAATCAGATGTAACTATCTGGTGTAGTAATGATTATTTAGGAATGGGACAAAACCCACTGGTTGTTGATGCATTTGTAAATGCAGTAAATTTAGTTGGTGCTGGCGCTGGTGGAACAAGAAATATTTCTGGCACTTCAAATTACCATGTTGAATTAGAAAGAGAGCTTGCAAAATTTCATAATAAAGACGGTGCATTAATTTTTACTTCCGGTTACATAGCTAATGAATGCGCCTTAAGCACTTTGGCTAAATTTTTAAAAAATTGTATAATTTTCTCTGACGAAAATAATCATGCCTCAATGATAGAGGGTATTAGAAAAGGAAATTCTGAAAAATCTATTTGGAAACACAATGATGTTGAGCATCTTGAGCATTTATTAAAAAATTCAAACCCTGAGGTTCCAAAAATTGTAGCATTTGAATCTGTATACTCAATGGATGGTGATTTTGCACCCATAGAAGATATAATTAAAGTTTCAAAAAAATATAATGCACTTACGTATTTAGATGAAGTTCATGGAGTTGGGTTATACGGTAAAAATGGCGGGGGACTATCAGAGCATTTAGGCTTAACATCTCAAATTGATATAATTGAGGGTACACTTGCAAAAGGTTTTGGCTTGATGGGTGGTTATATAACAGCCAAATATAATATTATTGATGTGATAAGATCTTTTGCACCAGGTTTTATTTTTACTACTTCATTACCTCCAAGTTTAGCTGCCGCTGCAATAGCAAGTGTTCGACATGTTAAAAATAATCATAGTTTAAGAGAAGCACTTTATAATAGAGCGGAAAAATTAAAAAAATTAATGATTGAGCGAAATCTTCCTATAATTAAAAATAACAGTCACATAGTTCCTTTGTTAGTTAAGGATCCTGTAATTTGTAAGGAAATTTCTGATATTTTACTTAATGAATACTCAATTTATGTTCAGCCTATAAATTATCCAACGGTTCCAAGGGGCCTAGAAAGACTTAGATTTACGCCAACCCCTTTGCACGATGACTTAAAATTAGAAACTCTTGTAAATGCCCTTGATAAAATATGGAAAGAGTTAAAACTTGCAAGAGCTGCATAAAATAAAAAATCTTAATTTTAATATACAAATTAATTTGATGTTGGTAATTGTAAGTAGTGTCAAGATTATCAACTAAATCTATCGCTTTAGCCTCGGATCATGCAGGCTTTATTCTTAAAGAAAAAATTTTATTCTATCTAAAAAAATTAAAAATTAAGACTTTTGACCTTGGTACTTTTTCTGAAGATAGAGTTGATTATCCAGATAATGCAAAAAAGCTTGCATTGTTCTTGAAAAAAAAGAAGTCTTTAACGGGAATACTTATTTGTGGTTCTGGAATTGGCGTTTCTATCGCCGCTAATAGATTTAAAGGGATTAGAGCAGCAATTTGTAATGATAAAAAATCTGCATTTCTTGCAAGAAAACACAATAATGCAAACATTTTATGTATGGGGGCTCGATTAATTAATTTGAAAAATGCCCAAAAAGTTGTAAATATATTTATCGGTACTTCCTTTGAAGGGGGCAGACATTTAAAAAGAATAAAAAAACTAGATATATAACATTATGAACGTAGCTAATAAATTTGATAAAAAACAAATCGAAAATTTTTTTAATGATGATTTAAAAAGTTCTGATCCTGAAATTTTTAGCTCGATACAAAAAGAATTTAATCGTCAGCAGCATCATATTGAACTTATCGCATCCGAAAACATAGTCTCAAAAGCAGTCTTAGAAGCTCAGGGTAGTGTATTAACAAATAAATATGCAGAGGGTTATCCTGGCAAAAGATATTATGGAGGTTGTGAGTTTGTTGATATTGCCGAAGATCTTGCAATCGAAAGAGCAAAAAAACTTTTCAAATGTAATTTTGCAAACGTTCAACCACACTCTGGTGCCCAGGCAAATGCCGCTGTTTTTTTAGCTTTAATTAAACCAGGCGATACTATTTTAGGAATGGGCATAGATCAGGGTGGTCACTTAACACACGGCGCTGCTCCTGCGATGTCTGGAAAATGGTTTAATGCTTTTGCTTACGGAGTAAGAAAAGATAATGGTCTTATTGATTATGACTCTGTTAGAGAATTAGCTTTAAAGCATAAACCTAAGTTATTAATCGCAGGTGGAAGTGCGTATTCAAGAATTATAGATTTTAAAATTTTTAGAGAAATCGCTAATGAAGTTGGAGCTTTCTTACTTGTTGATATGGCCCATTTTTCCGGTTTAGTTGCTGGAGGTGCTTATCCAAATCCAGTTGATTATGCAGACGTTGTAACATCAACAACTCACAAAGTTTTAAGAGGCCCAAGAGGGGGAATAATCCTTACTAATAATGAAGAGCTTGCAAAAAAATTTAATTCAGCTGTATTTCCAGGAACTCAAGGCGGTCCGCTTATGCATGTTATTGCTGCAAAAGCCGTTTCCTTTAAAGAAGCACTTACTGAAGACTTTAGATCATACACAAGAGCTGTTGTGGATAATGCAAAAATTTTATCTGAAACATTAAAAAATTTAGGTTACACAATTTTCTCTGGTGGAACGGACACGCATTTAATTCTTCTCGACTTGAGACCTTTTAAGTTAACAGGAAAAGATGCATCTGACTCATTAGGTAGAGCTAACATAACTTGTAACAAAAATGGAATTCCATATGACGACCAAAAACCATGGATTACTTCTGGAATAAGATTAGGTACTCCAGCATGTACAACGAGAGGTTTTTCTTTAAATGAATTTAAAACTGTTGCACACTTAATTGACGAGGTTCTGAAAAGCTTAGTGAGCAAAAATAATGATACTGTTGAAAAAGAAGTTCAGGAAAAAGTAAAAAAACTATGTGCTGCTTTTCCAGTGTACAATCATTAGCTAAGTGATTTGCCCCTTTTGCAAAGAAAAAGAAACCTCAGTAATTGACTCAAGGCCAACTGAAGACGGTACCGTCATTAGACGTAGAAGAGAATGTAATTGCAAGCAAAGATTTACAACTTTTGAAAGGGTTCAGCTTAGAGAATTAATTGTTGTAAAAAAAAATGGAAGAAAATCTACTTTTGAAAGAGAAAAATTAGCTAAATCAATTAACATAGCACTTAGAAAAAGACCGGTAGATAGTGATACAATTGAAAAATTTATTTCTAAAATTTATAGAAATTTAGAGGATCTAGGGCAGGCTGAAATATTATCTAGCACAATTGGAAAATATGTTATGGAAGGTCTAAAAGAACTTGATCCTGTTGCCTATGTTCGTTTCGCCTCTGTCTACACAAATTTTAAAGAGGCAAAAGATTTCGAGCAATTTGTAGATCAACTAAATGTTCCTTCAAAAAAATAATACTAAGTTTGTTAAGTCCTATTTTATGAATTTGGCTTTTAATTTAGCCAATATTCATCATAACATGACTGGAGTTAATCCCTCTGTTGGTTGTTTAGTTTGTAAAAAAGATAAAATATTATCTTATGGAGTAACAGGCATCGGTGGAGGTCCTCACGCAGAGTATTCCGCTTTAATTAATTTAAAAAAAAATAACAATTCAGATTGTTACGTTTCATTAGAACCTTGCCACCATCAAGGAAAAAACCCACCTTGTACAAAGGCTATAATTAATAAAAAAATAAAGAGACTTTATTACTCAGAAACAGATGACGATGCTAGAGTTCAGGGTAAAGGTCTTGAATTTTTACAAAATAACAAAATAAAGATAAATAAAATTAAAAATATTTATAAAGACTATTTTTACAAAAATTATAATGATTTTAACAAAAATTTTTTACCAAAAGTTTATGCAAAAATTGCAACATCAAAAAATTATTACTCTTTTATAAAAGACAGAGCGCAGATAACAAATATTTATTCAAAAAAATTAACTCATATTTTGCGGTCAGAAATTAATGCTATTTTAATAGGGGTTAATACACATAACAAAGATAATCCAATATTAAATTGTCGTATAAGCGGACTAGAACAATTGAGTCCAGCTCGTTTTATAATTGATCCAAATCTTAAAATTAAAAAAAATTCTAAATTAATTTCATCTGCAAAAAAAATTAAGACATATATTTTTTATGCAAATAAAAATAAAAACAAAATTAACTATCTTAAAAAGAAAAATATTTACTTAATTTATTTACCTTTTAATAAAAAAAATGAAGTAGATTGTAAAGAAATCCTAGTTACCATCGGTCTATTGGGCTACAAGAATGTACTAATAGAAGGAGGTTATAGTACTATTAAGAAATTTATTGATCATAAATTGATAGATATTTTTTATTTTTTCAAAAATAATGAAACTGTAAATAAAAATATGTCTCACTCATTTAAAAATATTTATATGACTTTAATTAAAAATTTTAAAAATATAAAAAAATTTCAACAAGTTTATTTAAAGGATAATATTTTAACCGTATTTGAAAAATAATAGTATGTTTACTGGAATAATAAAAAATACTGGGGTTATTAAAGAATTAAAAAAGAAAAATAATGGTTATTTTTTATCTATTATTTCAAACCTGAATTTTACTAATAAGGACATTGGCACCTCTATTTCTTGTTCAGGTGTTTGTTTAACTTTAACAAAAATTCAAAAGATTAAAAAAAAAAATGAGTTATTTTTTTATTTATCAAAACATACAGTTGTAACGTCTGCATTTAAGCACTTAAAGCCCGGGGCCATAATAAATTTAGAAAAATCAATGAAATATGGAGATGAGATTGCCGGTCATTTTGTTCAAGGGCACGTAGACACCACAATAAAAGTTTTAAATATTAATGTTAGTAATAGCAAAAGTTGGACGATTTTTTTCAATATACCAAAAAAATTTAGAAAGTTTTTGATTGAAAAAGGGTCTATATCCATTAATGGGATATCTTTAACTATCGCTAAAATTTTTTCTAATAAATTTAAAGTCGTCATTATCCCGCATACACTTCAAAATACAAATTTGTTAAAATTGCAAAAAAATAATTACGTTAATGTTGAGATTGATTTAATAGCTAAAACCTTATTAAAAAAATAAATATGTTTTCATCTGTAAAAAAAATTATTCAAGATGCCAAAAAAGGAAAAATTTTTATTTTAGTAGATGATAAAAATAGAGAAAACGAAGGTGATCTTGTCATTCCAGCTTCAAAGATTGATCATAAGAAAATTAATTTTATGGCAACCCATGGCCGAGGCTTAATTTGTTTAGCTATTGATAAAAATAAAGCTAAAGCACTTAATTTATCTCTTATGCCCAGTAGAAACTCTTCGCGGTTACAAACTGCATTTACTATTTCTATAGAAGCGAGAAAAGGCGTTACAACAGGAATATCTGCAAAGGACAGGGCCCATACAATTAAAACTGCAATTAAAAAAAATGTTACAGCAAAAGATATATCAACACCTGGACATATTTTTCCTCTGATATCTAAAGATGGAGGTGTCCTTGAAAGAGCTGGCCATACAGAAGCCTCCGTTGATATAGCAAAACTTGCTGGATGTGGTCCAGGAGGTGTTATTTGTGAAATAATGAACACCGATGGGTCAATGGCAAAAGGAAAAAATCTAATTAACTATGCTAAAAAATTTAATTTAAACATTGCAAGAATTGAAGATTTAATTGCTTACAGATTAAAAAAAGAAAGTTTAATAAAGCTAAAAAGAGTTGAACAGGTTCAGATTACAAAGAATGATGTTTATCAGGTTAAAATTTTTGAGAATAAATTAGATGGAAAAGAACATATTGCTTTAGTCAAAATTCAAGATAAAAAAATTGTACCAAGGGTTAGAGTTATATCTTCAAATATTGTCACAAGTTTTTTATCAAAAAATAAAGAAAATCTATCTATTAATAAAACACTTAATTATTATAAAAAATACAAGAGTTGTATTTTGATAATAATTAGAGATGAGTTAGTTAAAAATAATCTTGGCAATAAAAAAGAAAGTAGTTTGAGAAATTATGGAATTGGTGCTCAAATTTTGAGAAATTTAAATATAAGAAAAATGATTTTAATATCTAAATCAAAGAAAAATATTATAGGTTTAGATGGTTTTGGTATAAAAATTGTCAAACAAGAGTTTATTAAATGAGAAAAAAAATATTAATTGTTAGTTCTTCTTTTTATAAGAGCTTAGAAAAAAAACTTTTATCTGGCGCTTTAAAAGAAATAGATAAAAATTTATTTGATGTTAATTGTTTTTCTGTCTCTGGAGCTTACGAAATTCCTCAATTAATGAATATTTTATTAAAGGATAAGAAATATGCTTTTTGCATAGCCCTGGGTTGCATTATTAAGGGAGAAACTCCTCATTTTGATATTATTAGTCAATCCGTATCCGATAAATTATTAGAAATTTCAATTAAATATAATATTCCAGTTTCTAATGGTGTTTTAAATTGTAATAATTCAAAACAAGCTGAAGTTAGATGTGATCCTAAATTAAAGAATAAAGGCGGTGAAGCCGTAATCGCAGCATTAAGTGTTTATAATTCTGTTTATAAACTCTAATGACTGCTGTTAAAAATAATTCAAGATTAATCATAGTACAGCTTTTATATAGTTATTATATCAATCAAGAAAAGTTGTTATTTGATTTTAAAAATCCTTATAAAAGATTTATTAAAAAGATTTGCAACGGGGTTATTGAAAATAATTCTTTGTTAGAAGAAAAATTAATAAACTTTCTAGATAAAAAATTTGATCTTAAAAATTTTGAAATAATATTTGCTATTATATTAAAATCTGCAATTTATGAAATTTTCTTATATAAGAAGACACCTTTTAAGGTTGTAATTGACGAGTATCTTAAAATTTCCAAAATGTTTTTAAACGATAAGCAAAAAAATATTATTAATGCGGTCCTAGATAAAATTGCAAAAAGTATCTAGTTTAGTGAAGTTTTTCATTTAATTTTAATATTTTTCAATAAAAATAGTTGATTTTATATAGGTAATTTGGCATTTACCTGGTTCTTGTTAACCTAACAATTTAAATATCTTAATTATGCTCAATCCAGGTCTAGTTTTAAATTTAGTAATTTATTGCGGAATTTTATCAATCATTTTTGCCTACATTACAGGGGTTCAAATTTTATCAGCAAGTTCTGGCAATGCTAGAATGAAAGAAATTGCTGGGGCAATTCAAATAGGAGCTAGAGCATTTTTAAATCGTCAATACAAAACTATATCAATTGTTGGAGTTGGGGTTCTTGTAATAGTAATTTTTTTATTTAATATTTGGGTTGGAATTGGTTATTTCATCGGAGCTTTTTTATCAGGTATAGCCGGATATGCCGGAATGCTAATTTCTGTGCAAGCAAACGTTAGAACTGCTGAAGCTTCAAGAAAAAGCTTAGCAGAGGGATTAAGAATATCTTTTAAATCAGGTGCCTTAACTGGAATGTTAGTTGCTGGTTTAGCTTTACTTGCTATTGCTGTTTATTATTGGGTACTTTTAAAATTAAAAATTGAAGAAAGAGAAATTTCTAATGCATTAGTTGCCTTAGGATTTGGTGCTTCATTAATTTCAATTTTTGCAAGATTAGGTGGCGGAATTTTTACTAAAGGTGCAGATGTTGGAGCTGACTTAGTTGGAAAAGTTGAGGCTGGAATTCCTGAAGACGATCCAAGAAACCCTGCGGTTATTGCAGATAACGTTGGAGATAATGTAGGAGATTGCGCTGGAATGGCGGCTGATTTATTTGAAACTTATGCGGTTACAATTGTTGCTACAATGGTTTTGGCATCCATATTTTTTTCTGGAAATTTAAACATGTTAATTTATCCGTTAGCAATTGCGGGTAGCTGCTTAATCACATCTATTATTGGAACTTACTTTGTAAGATTAGGCGCTAATAAAAGTATTATGGGAGCTTTGTATAAAGGCTTTATAGTTTCTGCAATTTTATCTTTAATTGTTCTATATCCAGTAACTGAATATGTTGTTGGATTAACTAAAGTATATAAAGTTGGAACACTTAGCTTTACGGGACTTAAATTATATTACTGTGGAATAATTGGTCTTATAATTACGGGATTATTAATTTGGGTTACTGAATATTACACAAGTACAGCTTATAACCCTGTTAAATCCATCGCTAAATCTTCAACAACTGGACACGGCACAAACGTAATTCAAGGTTTAGCTGTTTCTATGGAAGCTACAGCATTACCAGCCTTAATTATCGTCGCTGGAATTTTATCAACTTATTTAATTGCAGGCTTATATGGAATTGCAATTGCAGTTACTACAATGTTGGCATTAACAGGAATGGTTGTTGCTTTAGATGCATATGGACCAGTTACTGATAATGCTGGTGGAATAGCACAGATGAGCAATTTACCTGCAAGTGTTAGAAAAGTAACTGATGCTCTTGATGCAGTTGGAAATACTACAAAAGCTATAACAAAAGGATATGCAATAGGTTCTGCAGGACTAGGAGCTTTAGTGTTGTTTGCTGCTTACACAGAAGATATTAAACATTTTTCTAAAACTTCAGGATCAGCATTAAAGGGAATTGTGGTAAATTTTGATTTATCAAATCCATATGTTGTTATTGGTTTATTAATTGGAGGTTTACTTCCTTATCTTTTTGCTTCAATGGGAATGCAAGCAGTCGGCAGAGCAGGTGGAGCTGTTGTTGTTGAAGTAAGACGCCAGTTTAAAAAATGGCCTGGCATTATGAAGAACAAACAAAAACCAGATTATAAAAATGCTGTAGATATTTTAACGAAAGCTGCAATAAAAGAAATGATCATCCCTTCTTTGTTGCCAGTTTTATCTCCAATAGTTCTTTATATTATAATTTATTACATAGCAGGAACATCTTCGGCATTATCTGCTTTAGGTGCAATGTTGTTAGGTGTTATCGTTACTGGATTTTTCTTAGCAGTATCAATGACAGCTGGCGGTGGCGCATGGGATAATGCAAAAAAATATATTGAAGATGGTCATTATGGTGGAAAAGGCTCAGAGGCTCATAAAGCTGCTGTAACAGGAGATACAGTTGGAGATCCTTATAAAGACACAGCCGGTCCAGCTGTTAACCCAATGATTAAGATTACAAATATTGTAGCTTTATTATTGTTAGCAATTATTGCTCGTTAATCGTTAGTCTTACCAAAGTTTTTAGCACGTTGTCTCATACTAGCTAAGAAACTTGATAGAAAACTTGTGTCCTTACCTAGACTGATGGTTGAGGCTTCATCAAATGGATTTTTACTTAAACTTTTTTTATCTAAGAAATCAACTTTTTTTAATATACCTAAATCATTAAACTCCAACCTTAATGTATTATTGTCAGTAATTATTTTTGTACCGTACTTATTTCTGGTTTGATGAACCTCATGATAAAACCAAATATTATTATTATTTATTCCTATATTTTGGGGTGGACCAATAAGATTTAAAACATCATTGGTATTTGTGTTGTTGACTTGCAAAGATTCAGATTTAATTTTTAAATTATCGATACCATGCAATTCATCGATCGTGGTGCAACTAAAAATAAAAAAAAATACTAAGATATATTTATAGAAATAAATTCTCATTTGCTAAAAAACACTATCATATAAATATAAAATTTTGCCATGTAATCAACGATTATTAACTAGGTTGATTTATTGGGGTTAAATGATATTGAGTGTCCTAATTTTTTAACTATTGTATTATTCAAATGGCTGTCCCTAAGCGCAAAACATCGAAAGCAAGAAGAAATCTAAGACGATCTCATCATGCTGTTACATTTGCTAATGTTATAGAAGATAAAAAAAGTGGTGAATATAGACTTCCGCATCATGTAGATGAAAAGACCGGAATGTATAATGGTAAACAAATTTTTAAGCCTAAAGCTTAATTTAATTAATAATTAATCAAATTAGATGAAATTTACAGTTGCAGTTGATGCAATGGGTGGCGATGAATCTCCTTTAAAAGTTATAAGAGGTTTAGATCTTTTTTTACAAAATAATCAGAATTTAAAATTTTTAATTTTTGGTAATAGGGACCTAATAAATCCTATCCTAGAAAAATATCCTTTAGTAGGACCTTCCAGCACAATTATTCATACAAATGAAAAAGTAAAAGATGATGAATCGCCATTAGAGGCTGTAAAAAATGGAAAAAATTCAAGCATGTGGCTAGCACTCACTGCCTTAAAAAATAAGAATGCCGATATAGCATTATCTGCAGGAAATACTGCCGCGCTACTAGTTATGTCTAGATTAATTCTAGAGACAATAAATGGAATTGATAAACCAGCATTGGCGTCGTTGTGGCCATCCCATAAAGGCTTAAGTGTTGTTTTAGATTTAGGTGCAAATATTGATTGTAGTATAAAAAATTTAGTAGATTTTTCAAAATTAGGAGCAGCTTTGCATAGAGCTGTATTTAAAA
>Ga0247840_10006268_pt1 | contig 17275 bp, 19 predicted proteins | sample LaCruzMarch2015__FD_192404 | JGI IMG/M metagenome (GOLD analysis project Ga0247840, IMG submission 192404) | Freshwater microbial communities from meromictic Lake La Cruz, Castile-La Mancha, Spain - LaCruzMarch2015_17m | ecosystem: Environmental > Aquatic > Freshwater > Lake | place: Spain... | reverse complement strand
TCAACAACAACTACCTGGGGATGGTGCGCCAGTGGGAGGACATGATGGACGACGGGCACCATTACGAGACCTGTCTCTCCCGCAACGTCGACTGCGATCGTGACTGCACCGAGATGGACGAGGACTGCCGCCGCCAGATTCCCAATCTGCTGGGGTTGAAGCACGTCTACCCGCGCCTCAAGACCCTGCGGATCACGACCGCGGCGGAACTGCATGAAGGCATCGCCCTGGCCCTGGCCGATACGCACCCGATGGTGGTGGATTGCTGGGTCGACAAGGCGGAAAACGTGCTGCCCATGGTGCGGCCGGGGCATGGCCTGGACCAGATGATCGAGTCCTGAACCGGGAAAATCGCCTTTAAGGGCGATTTTCCCGGTCTGTGTTAAACCGCGCCCAGCGCGGTATGCGATGTTTTTGGATTGGCTCGGCCCCGGCAGACTCGACGATTGATGGAGTTGGCGCGGTTTAAAGTTTTGAAGAGCATCGATTTTAAACCGCGTCTCCACCGAGGTTGGTTAAACCCCCAAGGCCGAACACAAGATAAAAATTACGCATTTCGCGCCGGACGCGGTTTAGTACCCCGTTACAACTTAAGCTGCGGCGTCATTCCGGCAGGATGCCGGAATCCAGTGCCATGGATGGTAGCTCGCGGGCACTACGGATTCTCAGGAATCGCTGGAATGGGGCATGAGTGGCGGAATCAATGATGTACAGCAACGACTCCACTGGCCTGTGGCGCCTGATCCGACCCCTGGCCTTTCGGCTCGATCCGGAGTCGGCCCACCGTCTCACACTGGGGCTCCTCGCGCGCTGGTCGGCAGTCTTCGCCGGCGGCCTGCCTGACACGGACCCCGCGCGGCGACCCGCGCTGGCGCGCCGGGTCATGGGTTTGGACTTTCCCAACCCGATCGGCCTCGCCGCCGGGCTGGACAAGGAAGGTGCGGCGGTCCCGGCCTGGCAGCGGCTGGGCTTCGGCTTCGTGGAGGTCGGCACCGTCACCGCCCTGCCCCAACCCGGCAACCCGCGACCGCGGCTGTTCCGCCTGCCCGCGGATGAGGCCATCATCAACCGCATGGGGTTCAACAACGGCGGTGCGGCGGCCATGCAGGCGCGCCTGACCCGACTGCGCGCGCGCGCCGTCCTCCAGGTGCCGCTCGGTGTGAACCTGGGCAAATCCAAGGTCACCCCGGCCGAGCACGCCGCCGCGGACTATCGGGCGAGCTTCGAGCGACTCGCCGAGCTGGCCGATTACGTCGTGGTGAACATCTCCAGCCCGAACACGCCGGGCCTGCGGGACCTGCAAACGGTCGATGAAGTCCGGCGCATCGTCGATGCCATCCAGACCCCCAACCAGGCCATGCGCCAGCCGCGCCCCCTGCTGCTGAAACTCGCCCCGGACCTCGCTGACGCGGACGCCATCGCCTGCGCCCGGGCGGCCCTGGACGCGGGCTGCACCGGCCTGATCCTGACCAATACCACGATCCGCTTCGCGGGATTGCGCAGCGTTACCGACGGCATGAGCGGCGGTCTGTCGGGCCGGCCGCTATTGGGCCGCAGCACGGCCCTGCTCAAAACCGTGCGGCAAGCCCTGGGCCCTGCGCCGGTGCTGATCGGCGTCGGCGGAATCATGGATGCAACAGGCGCGCAGGCCAAGCTGGCAGCCGGGGCGGACCTGCTTCAGGTCTACACCGGGCTCATTTATGGCGGACCCGGATGGGTGCGGCGCCTCCTCGATCGACTGGAGCGGGCCTAGTCAGGTGCTCCGTCTGAGTCTTCCCGACCGATAACGTCTCCCGTGGAGCGGCCCGCGGCCGCGACGCAATGCCGAGATGAATGCTGACGTTCGTGATCCCGCGAGCCCCCATCGCGGCCGGAGGCCGCTCCCACGGAATCGCGGGCTGACTTCAGGATCACGGCACCTCCGCCCCAGCGGCAGCCTGGAGGATGTGGAACCAGGCCTGCCGATCCAGGACGATCTGCTCCGACTCCAGCGCGTGGCGCACCCGGTCGATTCGACCGCTGCCGATCAGCGGCAGCGGTCGGCTTGGGTGCGCCATGACCCAGGCATAGACCAGTTGCTCCAGGCTGCAGCCGACCGCCGCCCCCTCCTCTCCCAACACCTGCCGCAGCCGTTGGCTGCACGGGTCCTCCCCGCTGAACAGCCGTCCACCACCCAGGCAGCTCCAGGCCATCGGGCTGATCCGCCGCCGTTGGCACAAATCCAGACTGCCGTCGAAAAAGGGTGCGAGCTGATAGGGCGAGATCTCCAACTGGTTGGTCACCAGCGGAAATGGCAGCCGATCCTGCAACAACGCGAACTGATGCGGATTGAAATTGGACACCCCGAACCAGCGGACCTTGCCCGCCGTGTGCAGGGTCTGAAAGGCCTCGGCGACCTGATCCGCATCCAGCAGCGGATCCGGCCGGTGGATCAGCAGGAGATCAATGAAATCGGTCTGGAGGTTCGCGAGACTCCGGTCCACCGACGCCAGGATGTGATCGCGGCTCGTGTCATAGTGCTTGATGCGATGGTCAGGCCGTTCGGGCGATACCAGCCCGATCCCGCACTTGGTGACGATCTCCAGGCGCTCACGCAGTCCAGGTGCCTGCGCGAGCGCCTCACCGAAACAGCGCTCCACCCGGTAGCCGCCGTAGATGTCCGCGTGGTCCACGGTGGTGATCCCCAGCGCCAAGCCCTGTTCGATGAACGCGATGAGTTGGTGCGTAGTCAATCCCCAGTCCATCAAGCGCCAATAGCCCATGGCGAAGCGGCTGAAGTCAGGCCCCGCGGGACAGGCCGCAATGCGCGAGCACGACATAGGGCGATCCTCACACTGAAGGCGATGGCCGGATCGACCCGGCGGATCGATCTGACAGAGCGTGTCCCAACAGCAACAAGCCAGGGAGCGAACGGGCTGCTGCGCCCGCCCTGTGGCAAAATACCGTCTGCCGCTCCCAGACCGGGCCGCGATGAGCCTGACCCCGCATGACCGATCAACCAGACATCCGTTTCGAAGCCAGGCCGCTGCGGCGCGTGACGGCCGCCGAGCGCAAGCGCCTGCGGGCGCTGACCGCGGGCGGCACTGATTCCCACCTGCTGACGATCCTGCGCGAGCGCCCCCCGTACGTCCGCTGTTTCCTGGCCTGGCACGACGACGTGATCGTCGGCTGGAGCCTGGCACGCTGGTTCGCCCCATTCAAGGACTCACCGCGCAATGCGCATATCAGCGTCTTTGTGGACCCGGACTGGCGTCGCCAGGGCCTGGGCCGTCGCCTCATCGGGCAAGCGGTCGACTTCGTGGTGGCGCACCGGCTGACCGCCTGGGTCTATGCCGGCAACGCGGATCAACTGGCGTTCGCTCGCGGGTGCGAGTGTCCAACGAGTATCGTCACCACACCTTTTCCGTTGCGTTAAACCGCGTCCAGCGTGACATGCATGATTTTCATGGTGTGTTCGGTCTTGGTGATTTAACCAACCTCGGTAGAGACGCGGTTAAAATTTTATTTTTCAAAACTTTAAACCGCGCCACCTCCAGCAATCGTCGAGTCTGCCGGAGCCGATTCCATCCGAGAACATTACATACCGCGCTGGGCGCGGTTTAGTGATGCGACTTGGTCAGCAGCTTGAAGATCTTGAAATTGATGATCCAGAAGCGGATGAACTGCCAGACCAGCGACCGGCGCATGTAGCGCGTTAAACCGGTCGGCATTGGTGGATAATAGGATTGTTTATAGGGCTCTTTGTTCTTGGCGGGCATGTCATATCTCCACTGGGTAGGGTGATCGCAAGGTTTCGTGGACGCCCCGACCGGTCGTCAGATCGACCGGGATGCCCTAAGACCGGAATCCGTGACGATCAATCCGGAAGGATCGACCAGCCGGGCCTGAGCTGCGCCTGGTAGAGGAAGACGTAGTGCAGAATCCACTTCATCCAGTGCCCGGCCAGACCGACCTCGCCGAAGGTGAGATCCATATCGCGACCGTAGTCAGGATAGGTCTCGTAGTCGGGTACGACCGGGAATACCGTCATGGTCGCTGCACTGCCCTTGAAAATATGAGAGCCGGTGGAAGCGACGCAGGCGGCACCCATCTCGGCCATCGATGCGGTGTGGGTTGGTCCAGTGGCCTTGCCGTTGAGAATATCCCGGATATTCTCAGCCACCGCTTTGCCGATGGCCGCCGAGGGCATGCCGGTGCGCGGCGGTGCCGGGTTGATCGGCGTGCCGTTCGGACTGCTCATCGGCTTGCTGATCAGGTGCGGTGGCGCAAAGGCGATGCCGACCGCGAAGACGTTCTTGTACTTCGGCGTCTCGTAATACCGGGGCCAATCGGCTTTGCTCCATTCATCGAAGGGCTTGGGATTGTAGTCCCCATCCACCTTCATGAACCCGTTGGGGGCGAACACCTCCGCCGTGATGTCACTGCCGTCGTTACCGAAGGCCTTCAACCCGACCCCGGCGAAGGGCGGAATCAGCATCGCGAAATCGTAGTCCAACTCGTGGTAGGTTCCGTCCAGCGTCTCATAATGGATCTTGTTGGGCTCGATCTTGTTGACCGCGGCGCGCGTGATCCAACTGATGCCGCGCTCGACCATCAGCGACTCGGCGAACACCTTGCCGTTGGTGACATAGCCGCCGCGTTTGATGTGCACACCGCCCATCCCGAAATCGCCGAGTTCGTACTCGTTGCTGATCCAGGTGATCTCGGCTTGGTCGCGGACACCGGCTTGACGCAGCGAATGATCGACGTTGTAGATATATTCGAAGGCCGCGCCCTGGCAGGTACACATGCCATGCCCGGTGCCGACGACAAAACGACGCCGCTCGCCGGCCCTCATGGCGAGGATATTTTCCTGCAACTGCGCGTTGGCGTGCACAGCATGCTCGGCGGTACACACCGATACGGTGTGACCCCCCTCCGGCCCCAGACCGGGCGTGGCACCGAAGTTAAGCTTGGGGCCGGTGGCGTTGACCAAAAAGTCGTAATCGACATCCTCGGTCTGGCCGGCGCGGGCCGGATCGGTATGCTCGATGCGGACGAAGGGACGGATGCGCTCCGCCGCGCCTTCGGGATGCACCGAAACAGCCTTAGCCAGCAGAAACTCCACGCCGGCTTTGCGGTAGATCGGCGCGAGATCGAAGGTCACCTGCTTCGCGGTCATCTCCCCGCAGGCAACCCAGACGTTGGACGGGATCCAGTTCCACTGGGGCTTGGGCGAGACCACCGTGACCTGATGTTGCTTGCCGACCCACATGGACAGGTAGCGGGCCACGGTGTGCCCCGAGATACCGGCGCCGAGAATAACGATGCGTGACATCTTATGTACAGCCTCCTCGTTTGAGTTCAATGGTCACGCTAGCAAGCCTGAGCAAGACTGTCAAATACAGCATTTTTATGGTAGTCAATGACTTGCCCAGGGAAGCAGCGCCGGCACCGACTTCAGGCGTCGAGCGAGTCGCTCAAGTGGGGGCCGATGAGCTCGAGCATCGCCTGATGGACCTTGAGGTTGCCGGCCACCAGATTGCAGGTGTCGAAATAGCGGGTACCGCCGCTCAGATCGGTCACGGTACCCCCGGCTTCGGTGACGAGCAGCGCCCCGGCCGCGAAATCCCAGGGCGACAGGCCCAGCTCCCAGAAACCATCGGTGCGCCCGGCGGCGACATAGGCCAGGTCCAGGGCGGCCGAACCAGGGCGGCGCAGGCCGGCGGTCGACAGCGTCATGTCCTTGAACATCCCCAGATAGGCGTCGATGTGGCGCTGGTCGCGGAAGGGAAAGCCGGTGCCGATCAAGGCCCCGTCGAGCGACGGCCGACCGGCCACCCGCAGCCGCCGGTCGTTGAGTTGCGCACCCTCGCCGCGGGCGGCGGTGTAGAGTTCTTCACGCAGCGGATCGTAAACGACGGCGCACTCCAGTTGCCCGCGCACCCGCAAGGCGATGGACACCGAGAACTGGGGGAAGCCATGCAGGTAGTTGGCGGTGCCATCCAGCGGGTCGATCACCCACTGGTAGTCGCCCTCCCCTTGGGCGCCGCTTTCCTCGGCCAGGATCGCGTGGCTGGGGAAACGGGCGCGCAGTTCCTGGATAATGACCTGCTCGGCGCTGCGGTCGACTTCGCTGACGAAGTCGTTGCGGCTCTTGGTCTGGACCTTGATCTGGTCCACGCGGTCGTAGTAGCGAAGCAGCACCTTGCCTGCGGCACGGGCGGCGCGGATAGCGATATTCACGGTAGGATTCATAACCGATACGATACCCCAAGGAACCCGCGGATCAAAGATTGACATTGTGACCCTGTTTTGAAGAAGCTGAACACCCCATGGACGCGCACACCGACACGACCCTGGCCCGCATCCGCTGCGTGCTGGTGGAAACCACCCATACCGGCAACCTGGGCGCCGCCGCGCGGGCGCTGAAGACGATGGGCCTGACCCGCCTGGAACTGGTGAAGCCCCGCCACCCGCTCGATGCCGAGGCCCTGGCCCGCGCGGCCGGGGCCGATGACCTGCTGCAACGGGCGGGGACGCATCAGGACCTGGTGGGCGCCCTCACCGGCTGCCGACTGGTGATCGGCGCCAGTGCCCGACAGCGCGCGGTGGAGTGGCCGCTGCTGGAACCACCCGCGGCGGCCCGCCTGCTGCTGGCCGAGGCCGCGGCGGGCGAGGTGGCCCTGGTCCTCGGGCGGGAGAGCTCGGGACTCACCAACGAAGAACTCGCCCGCTGCCACTATCTGGTGCAGATCCCGACCGACCCCGCGTTCAGTTCGCTCAATGTCGCCGCCGCCGTTCAGGTGCTTGCCTATGAAATCCGGCGTGCCTGGCGGGAGGGTCAGGGCGAGCAAATCCGCGAGGACGCACGCGATCTGGCGACCGCGGAAGCCCTGGACGCCTTCCACGACCATCTGGCCCGGACCCTGGCGGAGATCGGCTTCGGTGATCCGGAGCAATCCAGCCGGCTGTTGATGCGGTTGCGGCGCCTGTTCAACCGGGCGCGCCCCGACTGGATCGAAATCAATATCCTGCGCGGCATCCTCAGCGCCGCCCAGGGACGCAAAACCGCGCACCGTCCGGCCGCGGTGCACCAGGAGCAGGAGCCCAGTTAAGCGCATGTTCGACCAACTGCGAGAGGATATCGGAAGCATTTACGATCGTGACCCGGCGGCCCGCACCGGGTTTGAGATCCTGACGACCTATCCGGGGCTGCACGCCGTGCTGGCCCATCGGCTGACTCACACCCTGTGGGTGCACGACCTCAAGCTGCTGGCGCGGATGCTGTCGAATGTCGCGCGCCTCTTCACCGGGATCGAAATCCATCCCGGCGCCCGGATCGGCCGCCGCTTCTTCATCGACCACGGCATGGGCGTCGTCATCGGCGAGACCGCGGTGGTCGGTGACGACTGTACCCTCTACCACGGCGTGACCCTGGGCGGCACCAGTTGGCAGCCGGGCAAGCGCCACCCGACCCTGGGGCGCGACGTGGTCGTGGGCGCCGGTGCCAAGGTCTTGGGACCGATCACGATCGGCGACGGGGCACGGATCGGCTCCAACGCGGTAGTCGTCAAGACGGTTCCCGCCGGCGCCACCGTGGTCGGCGTGCCCGGCCGCATCATTGAGCGCGAGCGGGATGCGGACCAGCGCCGCCGCGCCGATACCGCCGCCCGCATCGGCTTCGACGCCTACGGCGCGACCGTCGATGCCCCGGACCCGGTGGCCAACGCCATCAACCGCATGCTCGACCACATCCACCACATGGATGGCCGCATGGAGGCTATGTCACGCGCCCTGGAGGCCAACGGAATCATGCCGCACTTCGACCACGACGCCGACCTGGACGCGGTGGTGATCGACTCACCCAACCCGGAACCCTTGAAGCCCAATCCAAGTCATTAATTGATCAATGAGGTCGGGTAACGTAGGATGTGCAGGGAAGACCCCCGGAGGGCGTGGAGCATGAGACTGACGACGAAAGGCCGCTACGCGGTCACTGCGATGCTGGACCTGGCCATCCATCACGGCCAGGGACCGACGGCGCTTGCCGACATTGCCCAACGGCAGGGTATCTCCCTGTCTTATCTGGAGCAATTGTTCGCCAAACTCCGACGTAACGGCCTGGTGACCAGTGTCCGCGGTCCGGGCGGAGGTTACAATCTGGCCCGTTCCGCCGGCGAAATCCACGTCGCCGAGGTCATCGTCGCGGTGGACGAGAACGTGGACACCACCCGTTGCGGCGGCGCCGGCAACTGCCAGGATGGTCACCCCTGCCTGACCCATGCGTTGTGGTTCGACCTGAGCAACCGGATCCAGGACTACCTGGAGACCATCACGCTGCAGGATCTGGTGAATCGGCGCGACCCCGCGGGCGACCGCACCCAGCCCTGCACCACGGTCGACATCAAGCTCGGGGTGGTGGCGGGCGGACGCGCCACCGCCCCGATCTGAGCAGCCGGTTCGACCTGCCTGGTCGGTTGCGCGGGCCCCGCGGCGGGTTGCCGCGCGGCCCCTTCCCTAGCGAGTGCCCCTGCCTCCAGCACGGTGGAGGCGGCGCGGAGTTCGACATGAAGCTGCCGATTTATATGGACTATTCAGCCACCACCCCGGTCGATCCGCGGGTGGCGGAACGCATGTGTGCCTGCCTCACCCCGGATGGCGTGTTCGGCAACCCGGCGTCACGCTCCCACGCCTTCGGCTGGGCGGCTGAGGAAGCCGTGGAAGATGCCCGTCGACAGGTCGCCGAATTGGTGAACGCCGATCCCAAAGAAATCGCCTGGACCTCCGGTGCCACCGAATCCGACAATCTGGCGATCAAAGGCGCCGCCCACTTCTACCAGAAGCGCGGGCGCCATCTGATCACCGTCAAGACCGAGCACAAGGCGGTGCTGGACACCTGTCGCCAACTGGAGCGTGAGGGGTTCACGGTCACCTATCTCGACCCCGAACCGAACGGCCTGATCGACCTCAACACGCTGGAGTCCGCCCTGCGCGATGACACCATCCTGGTTTCGGTCATGCACGTGAACAACGAGATCGGGGTGATCCAGGACATCGCCGCCATCGGCGAACTGACCCGTGCCCGCGGCTGCCTGCTGCACGTGGACGCCGCCCAGAGCACCGGCAAGGTCCGGATCGACCTGGACGTCATGCCGGTGGATCTGATGTCCTTCTCGGCCCACAAGACCTATGGTCCCAAGGGCATCGGCGCACTGTATGTGCGGCGCAAGCCGCGAGTGCGGATCGAGGCGCAGATGCACGGCGGCGGTCACGAGCGCGGCCTGCGCTCGGGCACCCTGCCCACCCACCAGATCGTCGGCATGGGCGAGGCCTTCCGCCTCGCCCGCCTCGAAATGGTGCAGGAGAATGCGCGCGTGCTGGCCCTGCGCGAACGGCTGTGGGATGGACTCAAGGACCTGGATCAGGTTTTTCTGAACGGCGATGCGCAACACCGGGTCGCCGGCAATCTCAATGTCAGCTTCGCCTATGTGGAGGGCGAGTCGCTGATCATGGCGCTCAAGGATCTGGCCGTCTCCTCCGGCTCCGCCTGTACGTCCGCCAGCCTCGAACCCAGTTATGTCCTGCGGGCGATCGGCCGCGAGGACGAGCTCGCTCATAGCTCCATCCGCTTCACCCTGGGCCGTTTCTCCACCGCGGAGGAGGTGGACTATGCGATCGCCAAGATCCGCACCCAGGTAGAGCGGCTGCGCGGACTCTCGCCGCTCTGGGACATGTATCAGGACGGGGTGGATCTCAAGTCAGTGCAATGGGTTGGGCATTGACAGTCAGCTTTGGTTCGTGGTTTGCATGGCAGGTATCAGCCTGCTGAGCGTCAGGCTGACGGCTGACAGCTCCTCAACATGAGGTGAAACGCAATGGCATACAGTGACAAGGTTCTGGACCACTACGAGAACCCGCGCAACGTGGGCACTTTCGACAAGGACGATCCCAACGTCGGCACCGGCATGGTCGGTGCGCCGGCCTGCGGGGACGTGATGCGCCTGCAGATCAAGGTCAATGACCAGGGTGTGATCGAGGACGCCCGCTTCAAGACCTACGGCTGCGGCTCCGCCATCGCCTCCAGCAGCCTGCTCACCGAGTGGGTCAAGGGCAAGACCCTGGACGAAGCGCGGCAGATCAAGAACCAGGACATCGCGGACGAATTGGCCTTGCCGCCGGTCAAGGTCCACTGCTCCGTGCTGGCGGAAGATGCGATCAAGGCGGCCATCCACGACTACGCCGCCAAACGTAAGCCGGAGTAATCGCCATCCGGGTCTCCGGCCCCAGGCGCCGGCAGTGCAAAAAGGGACACCAGAGGACACCTTGCGCTTGCGTTCGCGCTCCCAAAGGGCCTAGCATTTCCCCATCCTGCAACACGCGGCCCAGGGGTCGCGTCCTTGCCCATTGGGATCGACCCGCGGAAGACACGCCCATGGCCATCTCCCTGACACCCGCTGCCGCCGCCCATGTCGCCCCCAACGCCAAACATGCCTGCGGTTGCGGCGAGAGTTTCAACGTCTAGCGAGGCATCTGCGCGGTGAATCTTGCCATGCTGGACTTTTCCAAGAACTATTTTGAGCTGTTCGACCTGCCGCTGGGTTTCGCCGTGGACGCCAAGCGCCTGGCCGAGCGCTATCGCACACTCCAGGCGGTGACCCACCCGGATCGCTACGTGGTCGCGGCGGATCATGAAAAGCGGGTGTCGCTGCAGGCGTCGACCCAGGTCAACGAGGCCTATCGCACCCTGAAAGATCCCCTCGCCCGCGCCCGCTACCTGCTGTCCCTGCACACCGGCGACCCCGGAACCGACAGCGAAACCAGCAAGGATGGCGCTTTCCTCATGGAGCAAATGGAGTTGCGCGAGACGCTCGCCGAGGCCCAAAGCAGCCCCAATCCCCATGCCGCGGTGGCCAGGGTGCTGACCCATCTGGCCGAACAGAGCGCGGCACTCGACAAGGAACTGGCGGGGCTGTTCGCGGACCCGACGCCGGCCAACCTGACGAGCGCCCGCGAGATCGTCCGCAAGCTTCAGTTCCTGGACAAATGTCGGCGCGACGCGGAGGACCTGGAAGGGCTGATCGATGGCCGATATTAGTGACGAATCCATCCGCCAATGAACACCGTGCCGCGTTCATCGGCGGCCGGGATGGCTTCCCCGCAACATCCGTGAACGCGCAGACGAGATCCGATGCCACTGTTACAGATCGCTGAACCCGGTCAGTCGGCCGCCCCCCATCAGCACCGGCTGGCCGCGGGCATCGATCTGGGAACCACCAACTCGCTGGTCGCCACCGTGCGCAGCGGCGTCGCCGAGACCCTGCCGGACGCGCAGGGCCGCCACCTCCTGCCCTCCGTGGTGCGCTTCGGCGCCGCGGCGGCGCCGGTGGTCGGGTACCATGCCCAAGCGGCCGCCCTGGATGACCCGCTCAACACCATCGCGTCAGCCAAACGGCTGATTGGGCGCGGTCTCGCGGAGGTCAAGCAACTGGGTGGTCGCCTTCCCTACGTCTTCGTGAACCCGGACGCGGCCGTACCGCGCATCCGCACGGCAGGTGGCGATCTGACCCCCGTGGAGGTCTCTGCAGAGATCCTGAAGACCCTCGCGCAGCGCGCGCAGGACACCCTGGGCGGCCCGCTGGCCGGGGTGGTCATCACCGTGCCCGCCTATTTCGACGACGCCCAGCGTCAGGCCACCAAGGACGCGGCGACCCTGGCCGGCCTCAAGGTCTTTCGACTCCTGAGCGAACCGACCGCCGCGGCGGTTGCTTATGGCCTGGATCACGCGGATGCCGGGACGGCCGAGGGTATTCACGCAATCTATGATCTGGGCGGGGGCACCTTCGACATCTCCATTCTGCGTCTGACCCGCGGAGTCTACGAGGTACTGGCCGCGGGGGGCGATTCCGCCCTGGGCGGCGACGATTTCGACCGCCTACTGGCCCAATGGGCGTTGGAACAGGCCAGCGTCAACGATGGCGCCGACCACCGGACGCTGCGTCAGGCGATGCAGGCGGCCTGCACCGCCAAAGAGCAACTGAGCAGCGCACCGACCGCGGACCTGGTGCTCAACCTGCCCGATGGCCGCCAATGGTCCGCCACCCTGGACCGGGCCGCGTTCGAGGCCCTGATCGATCCGCTGATCGACCGCTCACTGGCCGCCTGTCGGCGCGCCCTGCGCGATGCGCGGGTGCGCGTGCCGGAGGTCGACGCGGTGGTCCTGGTCGGCGGTTCCACCCGGATCCCGCGGGTCCGCGAGCGGGTCGCGGCATTGTTCGGCCGGCCGCCGCTGGCCAACATCGACCCGGATCGCGTGGTCGCCATCGGTGCCGCCATCCAGGCGGACCTGCTGGCCGGCAACCGTCCGGGAGACGACCTGCTGCTGCTGGACGTGATCCCGCTCTCGCTCGGCATCGAGACCATGGGCGGATTGGTGGAACGGCTGATTCCACGCAACAGCACGATCCCGGTCGCACGTGCCCAGACCTTTACCACCTTCAAGGACGGCCAGACCGCCATGGCGATCCATGTCCTCCAGGGCGAGCGCGACCTGGTGGACGACTGCCGGTCGCTCGCGCGCTTCGAGCTGCGCGGCATTCCGCCGCTGGTGGCCGGCGCGGCGCGCATCCAGGTCAGCTTCGAGATCGATGCCGACGGATTGCTGCGGGTCGCCGCGAGCGAGCTGACCAGCGGGATCACGGCGCGCGTGGAGGTCAAACCCTCCTATGGCCTGACCGACGGCGAGATCGCCGCCATTCTGAGCGACTCCCGGCAGCACGCCGGCGAGGATCAGCTCGCGCGGCGCGTGCGCGAGGAACGGGTGGAGGCGCAACGGGTCCTCGAATCGCTGCGTGCCGCGCTCACGCGCGACGGCGACGCCCTGCTGGACACCGCTGAACGCACCCGGATCGAGGACGCCATGACAGCGCTGGCCGCCACCCTGAACAGTATCGATGCCAAGCGCATCGGCGATGCCCGCCGCGCCCTGGAACAGGCATGCGCCCGCTACGTGGAGCGGCGCATGAACCACAGCATCCAGTCGGCGATGGCCGGGCAGCGGGTCGATGCATTCGAGTAAGCGACATCAATCCCATGCCTAATCTGATCTTTCTGCCCCATGAGAACATCTGCCCGGAAGGCGCCGTGATCACGGCCGAACCGGGTGTCAGCATCTGCGATGCCGCCCTGGCCGAGGGGATCGAGATCGAGCATGCCTGTGAGCGCTCCTGCGCCTGCACCACCTGCCATGTGATCATCCGCGAGGGCTTCGATTCACTCGCCCCGGCCGATGAACTGGAGGAGGATCTGCTCGACAAAGCCTGGGGTCTGGAGCACGAATCACGCCTGAGCTGTCAGGCCCTGGTGGGTGATGCGGATCTGGTGATCGAGATCCCGCGCTATACCATCAACATGGTCTCGGAACGGCGGTAGACGGTTTTCGGTTTTTCGTTTTTCGTTAGAGTTTATCAAGCATCAGCTTACAGCAGTTCCAAATTTGGGTGGCCGCCGCCAACAGCGTGCCGGCCGCGAGGCTGATGGTGGATGCGCTGCGCTTATCCACCCTACAAAACCGGCTCCGCTGTAGGGTGGATAAGGCGCGCCGCTCGATGTCAGGGACCCGGCACGGCGGTCGCGCGCGCCGCATCCACCAGGGATCGCGCGATGCCGCCCAAATTTGGAATTGCTGATCAGCTTACGAAAAACGAGAAACGAAAAACCAACAACGACGGCGATAGGCGAGGTAATCCGATGGAACTGAAGTGGACCGACACGCGGGAGATCGCCATCGCCCTGGACGAGGCGCATCCGAAAGTCGACCCGCGTTACCTGAACTATGTGGACCTGCGCGTCTGGGTGGAGTCGCTTGCAAAGTTCGCGGACGACCCGGCGCGGTGCGGTGAGAAGATCCTGGAAGCCATCCAACTGGCCTGGATCGAGGAGCGCGAATAGTCGCGCCCCCGCCGGTGCCGTGAACAGGTCAGCACTGCTCCCAGGGCAGACCGCGGAAACGCCAGCCGCCCTGGCTGCTGCGGTGGTGGTGCTCGTCCAGATCGCCCTCGAACCCCTCGTCCACATGGTAGACCGCACGCAGCCCGTCCTTCATCAGGACCTTGCCGGCCTCCAGCGACCGCTTGCCGCTGCGGCAGATCAGGATCACCGGGGCGCAGGGGCTGTCCGGGTCGCAGACCGCCCCGCCCAGGAGCAGCTTGCGAATCTCCGTGTTGAAATGCGGGTTGACGGTCCAGTCCGGCTCATCGATCCAGGGCACATGCACCGCTCCCTTGGGGTGGCCCACGAACAGAAACTCCATGGAGGAGCGGATATCAACCAGGACCGCCTGGGGATGCTCTTCCAACATCCGCAGTGCCTCCTGCGGGCTCAAGCCTTTTGGGTGTTCGTCACTCACGCGGGGTTACCTCGATTGGTGGTCGTTATCATGCAGCGTCAGACGCGCCCGGAACCCGCGGCGCGCGGCGGACAGTGTAGCAAGCAGCGGCCGGTACGGGTCGCGTCGACGCACGGGCGATGCGGATGAAGGCGAAACAACTGAGCCGCTGGCGCCGCCTCCGGGTCAGGGCAACCGAGGGCATGGCCCGCGCCCTGGCGCAACTGACCGCGCGTCTGCCCCTGTCGCTGATCCATCGGATCGGCGCCGCCGTCGGCTGGGTGTTCATCCATTGGCCCAACCGACAACGGCGCAACGCCTTGATCAACATCGGACTCTGCCTCCCGGAACTGAGCCCGCCGGAGCTCATCCGGCTGCGCGACCGCAACCTGGTGGAGTTCGGCAAGACCTATCTCGAGATCGGTCACCTGTGGCTGCGCCCGGTCGAACAGGTGCACGCCCTGGTGCGCGAGGTCCGCGGAGCGCAACTGTTGCAGCGACAACCCGGTAAGGGCCTGATCGTCCTCTCCCCGCACCTGGGCGCCTGGGAACTGGCCGGCCTGCATCTGGCCCGCCAGGGTCCGACCGCCATCTTCTACAAACCCCAGCGCTATCTCGACGACCTGATCCTCGCCGCGCGCCGCCGTAGCGGCGCCGAGCTGGCGCCCATCACCGCCCGGGGAATTCGGGTCCTGGTCCAGGCACTGGAGCGCGGCGACTATGTCGGCGTGCTGCCGGACCAGGAACCCAAGGAGAACAAGGGTGCCTGCTTCGCACCCCTATTCGGCATCCCCGCCTTTACCATGCTCCTGGTGCAACGGCTCGCGCGACGCACCGGCGCCCCGGTCATCTTCATGTTCGCCGAGCGCCTGCCGGACGCTGCCGGCTTCCGCATGCATTGCCTCCCCGCCCCGGAGGGCATCGACAGCGCGGACGAATTGACCGCCGCGACCGCTCTCAACCACGGTATCGAGCAGTGTGTGCGGACCTGCCCAGAGCAATACGTCTGGCCCTACAAACGCTTCCGCCGCCGGCCGGACGACCGGCCCGGCCTCTACGACGGTCCACTGAGCGATGCCGGCATCCTGCCGCTCATCGCGCGTCGGCGTTCGGTTTAACTGAGCGACTGATAATAATCCATCAGGATCTGGGCAACCTCCGGGCGGGAGAACTCGGGCGGCGGGGCAATGCCGCTGCCGAGCAGTTCGCGCACCTTGGTGCCTGAGAGCAGCACGAAGTCGTCCTTGGTGTGGTCCGGAGCCTCACACATCATCACGACCCGGTTGAGCTTCTTGGAGTAAGCCGTGTGGTCGGCCTTGAAGATCTCGATCGCCAGAGCGCCGGGCGGAACCTCGTCCTCGAAGATGGTCTGAGCGTCGAACGCGCCGTAGTAGTCACCGACACCGGCATGATCGCGGCCGATGATGAAGTGGGTGGCACCCATGTTCTGGCGGAAATAGGCATGCAGAACGGCCTCGCGCGGACCGGCATAAAGCATATCGAAGCCGTAACCGGTGACCATGGCGCTGTTCGGGGCGAAGTACAGATCCACCATCTTGCGGATGGCCGCGTCGCGCACCGGGGCCGGAATGTCGCCGGGCTTGAGCTTACCCAGGAGCATGTGAATGACCAGGCCGTCGCAGTTCAGCCGCTCCATGGCCATGTGGCACAGCTCCTCGTGGGCCAAGTGCATGGGATTGCGCGTCTGGAAGGCAACCACGCGCTGCCAGCCGCGTTCGGCAATGGCGTTGCGGATCTGTACGGCGGTGCGGAAGGTATCCGGAAAATCGTCCTGGAAGTAGGAAAAGTGCAGCACCTGGATCGGGCCTGAGACAGCGACGCGCCCCTGGCCGTGGAAGGCGGCCACGCCCGGGTGTTGCGGGTCCTGGGTGCGATAGACTCGCTCGGTCAGCTGCGCCATCTGGGCATCGCTGATCGTCTCGACCGCCTCCACGTCCATGATCGCCAGCACCGGATTGCCTTCCATGTTGGGATCACGCAGCGCAATGCGCCGGGCGTCGCCGATCAGCGCGGCGCTCTCCAGCAGGCAGAGCACCGGCACCGGAAAGAACAGGCCGCTCGTGGTGCGCATCGTCTCGGCCACGCTGACCGCATCCGCGACATTCATGAACCCCGGCAGCGGACTGAAATAGCCGGCGCCCAGCATGACCGCGTTGCCGGCGGCCTGGGAACTGATCACCACCGACGGCAGCGTCTCGGCCTGACGCATCAGCGCGTGATGCTGGTCCGGGTCGTAGACGAACAAGGGTTGCAAAGCGTCGGAACCCACGGGTTTGATCATCGACTTTCGCCTCTCTCGGCTCTGGCTCCACCGGCGCGCGGCACCGGTCACGCGAGGCGGAAGCGACTAATGGTTCGGGATCGGATGGCGCGCGGAATGCGCACGGCGGCCGGAACCTGGAACTGCCGTCGGCGGCTCCAGGTCGGCGTCAACGCGGGTGAAACCTTACCACGGTCCTGGATTGAGGCTACCCAGGTTGTCTTTATGGGGACAACAGAAAACCGTCGGGCGGGATCACACCCGCAATAAATACTGTCGATAATGCTTCAACTCGGCGATCGACTCGCGGATGTCGTCCAGTGCCTGGTGCTTGCCGGTCTTCTTGAAGCTGCTCGCGATTTCCGGTGCCCAACGCAGGGCGAGTATCTTCAGCGTGCTCACGTCCAGATTACGGTAGTGACAATAGGCATCCAGACGCGGCATACAGCGGGCCAGGAAGCGGCGGTCCTGGCAAATACTGTTGCCGCACAGGGGTGAAGCACCGGCGGGCACCTGCCCGGCCAGGAAGGCGAGCGTCTCCGACTCCGCCCCGGCCTCGTCCCAGGGGGAAATCCGCACCCGTTCCAGCAACCCGGAGGCGCCGTGGTGACTGCGGTTCCATTCGTCCA
>Ga0247840_10006263_pt1 | contig 17287 bp, 21 predicted proteins | sample LaCruzMarch2015__FD_192404 | JGI IMG/M metagenome (GOLD analysis project Ga0247840, IMG submission 192404) | Freshwater microbial communities from meromictic Lake La Cruz, Castile-La Mancha, Spain - LaCruzMarch2015_17m | ecosystem: Environmental > Aquatic > Freshwater > Lake | place: Spain... | reverse complement strand
AAAATCAAAAAGCAGAGGCATGTTGTTCTATAGGCTTTTGCAAAATGCAGTTCAAGTAGAACCGATTACCTATGACAATATTATCGCAAAACAGACGCAACCTTAGTCAAGTGCATACCCATAATAATTAATATCAGTTTTGTATTGCGTTAACAACCTATAAACTAAAAAAGCTAATACCATATATATAAAAAAGTGAGCTGATTTCCTAACTGTATATTGAGATAAAAACGGAAATATTACAAACATTCTACTTCTCTCTGATGATTGTACTGCTGGCTCTGCCGATAAACAATAAATCAAAACCATAACTGACATTACACTTATCCACGATACGATTTTCTTAAGCATTTACGTCCTCCAGTTGAATAATTTGACCGTTTCGTATGCAAATACTTTTATTGCAAACATCTAAAGCCGCTTTTTTATGTGAAATGACTATGCAAGTTTTTGTATTTAAGCTCTTTAAATTATTAAGCACTGCCCACTCTGTTTTTTCATCTAATGCAGATGTTGCTTCATCAAGGAGAAGTATCGGCGAATTGTGCAGAACTGCTCTGGCTATGGCAATTCGTTGAATTTGCCCCTCAGAAAGCCCTATCCCCTTTTCACCAAGCTCTGTATCCAGATTTTGCGGAAGCGAGTCTATAAAGCCCCAAATCTCTGCTATTTGTGCCGCCTTTATAACTTCAACATCATTTATATCTAACTTAGAAAATAGAATATTATCCCTTATTGTTCCTGATAAAATCATATTCCCCTGTGGAACGTACGAAAACATACTTCTTGTGTGCTTATCCATTTTTATCTTGCTGTTATCTTTCATATTAAATGATATAGTTCCATATTTCGGCATAATTATCCCTAAAATCAGCTTTAACAGTGTGCTTTTTCCTATACCTGATGTGCCTTCAATTGCTATAAAATCACCTTTTTTTATGCCTAAGGTTGCATTTTCTAAAATGTTTTCTTTATCATATGTAAAGGTCACATTATTTATTAAAATTTCAGACAAATCCGCATATATTTTATTGCAATCAATTGTTTTATCATTAAATTCTACTTCGTCAGCCAAATTTTCAAGTTCCATTATTCGTTCAGCTGATGCAAGCATTGAATAATACTGTGGCAAAAGCCCTGAAAGGTCACGAAATGGCCCTTGAACCTGTCCTACAAGCTGTAGCATTGCAATTAATGTTCCATAAGTCATAATACCTTGTGAAATTTTATAGGCACCCCATGCAAGGGCAAAATAGTAGCCTACTGTGATTGCTATATAAAAACAAATATTTGCAATAATGCTTATATTATTTCGTTTAACTGACAGGATAAAATTATTATTTTGTAACTTTGTGGAATTAGTAATAATTGCATTCTCATTGCCAAATGACTTTATAACTAACAAATTTTGCAAGGTTTCTTGCATAAACGAGCGAGCTTTCCCATCACTTTCTTGACACTTTTTATGCAAGTCTTTCATTTTTTTACTGTAAACACGAGATACAACCATAATCATAGGTCCAACTACAAGGAATATTGAGGCAAAAACAGGGTCCATCATAAAAAGCACACCAAAGCTTACAACAATTCTTGTTAAAAAAGACACAAGGTTTGGAACAATGCTAACAATTGCGCTTGTTATAACCGATGTGTCGCTTGTTATTGTGTTTAAAAGCTCTCCTGAATGAAAATTCGAAACGCTCGTCCAATCCTTTTTTAGTAGTGTACTAAAAAGCTGTTTCTTAAAGGAAATACTGAGCTTACCCGATGTGCGGATATTTAGAGATGCAAAAAATACCTGCAACACCATTTGCACCAAAATTATCAATGCGAGTAGTAGGAATTGATTTAAAAGATTGCCTACAATTTGCTTTGCTGCAATATCAATTACATTACGGGATATAAGAGCAAGCCCAACCCAACAAAGGGAAAGCAGCACGCCAATTATAACAAGCATAATTATGCTAAATAAATGCCTTTTTGAGCTATTAAATACCCATTTAAGTGGCGAGGTTTTATTTTTCACGTTTTACTCTCCTTACATTTCGCAAAATGGTTAGTACTTTTTTTAATGCCTTTAACACATTATGTCTGTACGGAAGAATTAGCACCCATAAAAACGAGTATAACTTGTAAAAAATATTATCACACGGTATATATTTTCCATTTCTGTAAAATCCTTTTACGACTGCAAGTACCTGATGAGGATATACGGGAAATTCAATATTTTTTTGGTTATCGCCAACAATATATAAACAATTATCTTTAATCTTCACAATTCTATGCAGAATATATTCTCCATTTTCCCTTTTATAAAGAGGTATGTCATATTTTTTAATACTGCTATTTGCAGTAAGTATGACGGAATCCACCCCACCACGAAATAGCGGATACATACTGTTTCCTGTAACCGTTAATTTTACATCTGAATTATTATTTATTGAATCAATTATTACAGCAGAAAGAACACCCATATTAACATGTTTTACTTTTTTATTAGTCATCTACTATTCAAACACCTTTTTATCATTTAGAAGTTCAACAAATTCTTTAACATCAACCCTTGCAGTTTCTTCGTCTACATCATATTCGCTTATAAGTTCACGCACAAGCTCATCAAATGTTTTTTCTTCATTTAATAAGTTCCATAGAAATGCACTCGTTTCATTAAGCGTAATCATAACTTTAAAATCAACCAATTTTTCTCCAGTTGGAACAACTATATAACTTCCCATTATCTCCCTAAGTATAAATTCACTCTTGATTTTCAACTTGAATACCTCCAAAATTTTTATGATATTTTAATTTTACATCATTTAATAAATGTTGTCAAATTATCATTGCAGAAAACTGCTCTTTATGTTAAAATATAGAGGTACATATTATAAGTGGAGGTGTTCCAATGATAAAAAAATATTGTTCTATTATTACTGTTTTTGCTATTATTATTTCTCTTTGCCAATTTAATGTATTTGCTGAAATTAACTTCCCTGATTTGACGAATACACATTGGGCTTTTGAATCTGTTTCACAGCTTGTTGCTGATGGAACTATTTCTGGCTATGAGGACGGTAGTTTTAAACCCGATAACACCGTTTTGCGTGCTGAATTTGTTAAGATGATTGGTAAAAGCTCAGTAAAAAGAGATAAGGATTTTGTTGATGTTGATTCATCTTATTGGGGTTATGATTACATAATGTATTCTGGTCTTAGAGGCACAGAGGATAATAAATTTAACCCAGAGGTGCCAATCACAAGAGGGGATGTTGCACAGCTTCTTTGGGAGCGTGCAGGCTCTAAGCATGGCGTTATTGCACCAAGCATTATAACGTCTCAATATGAAAATAAAGATGCGGTTGCTTGGATATATCAATATGGTGTTATGATAGGGAATGATGGCGTAAATTTAAGGCTTGCCGATTCTCTTTCTCGTGCAGAGGCAGCTGCTTTAATTGTGCGTTCAAGAAAGATTAATGATGATTCTAAGCAAATTGACTTTGTAAATACAGTTTCACCTAAGCTGTTAGAAGCTGTTTACAATAGCTTGAATTTGTTTGACAAAACAGAATACAATCCAGACAAAAATGTTACAAATGGCGAGATTTCAAGGGCTGGACTAAGGCTCGCATTAGAGGAGCATAACCTTACATACAGAGGGTTTACATTTACTGCTCCTTTTATCCACCCTTATGTATATGATTTAACTTCAATAGGAAGTAATTGTTTTAAAGACGATAAAATAAATAAAACCTTTATTGATAAGAACGCAACTGTGCAGGATAGCTTGGCGGTTATAACTTTTGGTGTTATTAAAAAATCACACGCACCAATTGATATCGAAGCGAAGAATGGTTACTACAAGGATATTACTTCAACAGAAAATGATATGGTGAATTCATACCTTACATTTGCAAATAAAAACGGAATACAATTATATTCAGATGGCAAGCTTAATGCAAATTCACCCGTTACTTTAAAAGAAATTGTAGCTATTTTGGTGCAAATTGATAGTATTATTGGAACACAGTCTGCTATTACAACAGATATTGATGATAAAACAAATTTAGATGTACTTGTAAACCAAAAGCTACTAAATAATATTCAGTTGTACCCATCTAACAAAGATAACTTCCAATGTATTTTAGCTGATATTCCTACTGAAGCTTACACTACACCATTTACAACAACTAATAATGGAAATGAAAATCTTATAGGTATTTACGACTTTGCAAGAGAATATAGCAACATATTTACTGGAATGCTTCAAAGTTATAAAGACACTCTGCTTAAAAATTCAAAAGCTAAAGTTAGGTTCTCATATTTCCCTTCGCTTGTTTGTGACAATGGCAATGGCTTTACTATGAGGGTAAAATGTGAAGTGCTTGATGTACCAGCTGATCTGTTTATTAAGAATGTATTTAAAGTTGGAGCAAGCGTAAATGAAACACAGAAAATTTATAATGGTATGGTATTTTATGGTGATATTGCAAGTGGTCAAACTATTTCATCTATACAACTAACAGATGAATTCGCAATGCTTGATAAAATAATTTGTATTATAAAATAATAATTTTCAAAAAAAAGTGTCCTGCAAGCAAATTTATATTTGCTTACAGGACACTTTTTGCCATTTCTACTGCTTCGGGTGAAATATCACATGAAAAAAAGTATGTAGGAACTTTTTTCAATATTTTCTCTAGCATATCAAGTGTTAAATTCATCATTTCTTTTAACGCAGGTTGCCTTGTTTCATTTAAAAGCCTCCACACTGCTTCTTTAGATTCGATTTTATGTATAGAATTTATTTTAGATTGTTCCAAAAAAACTATTGCTTTCAAAGGTGCAGACTGGTTACAGTTTATTTCAGTTTTACCACTCCATGGTGTTCCAAAAACATATGGAATATCGTCAATAAAGCGTACAACTGGTGTATCATCATTTAAAATTGTTGTTTTGTCGGGATAATATTTCTTCCAAAGCCCAGCATGTGTAGATTTCCCTGTGCCAGATGGGGCGGAAAAAAGTATTCCATTACCATCGCAATTAACTGCCGAGGAATGTATAACAATGCCATTATGTTTTAAAATAGCAAATTTGAATATTTCCCCTATCATTATATATGTCCTAAAATCTTCTTCTAAACCAAGTAGTTTAGCATCACATAGTTTTGTATAAATATTGCTCCAACTATTATCTGCTACTATTAATTTAAGGTTTTGATCAATTCCAGTTATATTATCAACCGCTGCAAACCCACCGTTATCTAATTCCATCCAATACCTTTGGTTTACATTTGCAACAATTTTACCATCAGGAATTGGAATATCATCACACCCATCTTGGTGATTGATGAGTATGTCACAAAATTCAGTACTATTAGTATTAAGCGTGGAATATTCTCTCAATCTATAATTAAAATATTCATTATTAATTCCATTTATATTTATGTTAAGCTTTGCAATATTATAATTATTCATAATAAAAACATCCTTTTGATGTGAATATAAAAATTGTCATTCCAAATAAAACGAGGAATCTGTAATAGATTCTTCATTATTTTAGAATGACAACAGAAAACACAACTGTGTTTTTAATTTTTTAAAGAGTTGACCTAAGCCAACTCTTTAAAAGTTTAATTAACTCATTCCAGTAATATCACCATTTGATAAATTATACTTAGTAATTGGTGTGACATCTCCTGTGCCGTCATATTTTGCAGCCAAGTTTTCATTTGCACGAAGTTCTAATATCTCTATAGTCGGTTTGATATATTTTTTCATTCAAAAAATCCTCCCATCATAGTAAGTTTAATTACACTGTGTCGGAACAATATTACCTAATGTTACAACATTTTTACCAGTTGCGTCAGCATAAGCGACATAAGTTCTTGTGTAGACATACTTACCATCTTGCAACTTACCTGAAGTATAATTTATCAATTTAATTGCAAATTGATCTTTGTTATTTCTTGATGTATTTATATTGCTAGCAGGGAATTTTTTACTAATACCGCTCACAGAATTTAGAAGATTAACACTCTCATAAGTTGTTAATTTCTCTAATTCGCCCGATGTTTCTGAATACAATATGCCATATTCGTAAACACCAACACCACCACCACCATTTGCTATTGTACCAAATGCTAGAATGTAGTTATCAGCCACAACAGTATTAGAAGTTGATTTAATAAGAGCCACAGGATTTGTCACTAAGCGTGGAGATGCGGTATTTAAAACATTACTACTTTTCTGTGCAGTGTATGTATAACCAGCACCTGAAGATCCGAACTTAACTGCCGAGGAATAACTACTAAATTTACTATCTTTTGTTGTAAATGTGAATTTTTCAATACTACTTGTAGCTTTCTGCTGATCAATGTAGACGATATCATTATTGGCAATAGTGCCACCGGTACCAGTTGGTACTGTGTTAACAAGAAAAGTTATTTCATCACCAGAAACAACCCCTGTTGCAGTTGCGCTAACAGTAACATTATTATAGTTATCCAATCCGTAAGATGTTTCATAGTTAACTGTAGCAGCAAAAGCGGCTGTGCTAAATGAAAGTGCGGTAATTACAGCGATAGACAATGGTAAAAGCCTTAATTTTTTAGGTATAAAAGTCATTTATTTTTCCTCCTTTAAATTCAAAAAAGTTTAATATAATAAATATTATCTTCTTTCTATTACATTGTACAAGATAATTAATATGTTGTCAACTCATTTTTGCAAAACTTTGTAAATTTATTACAAGTTACCAAGTTAATAAATCTTTATTGTGCAATTTGAACAAAGCAATTTTTTATGGTCATTACGATATACTTTTATGGTCAAATTGTTCCAATTTGTCTGCATTCTTTTCGATTTTCGTTATTTGCAAAACTCGCTCCATAAATGGCGTAATATGCGAGGCAATATCTTCTAACAAATCGCAGTCGCAGGATAAATTTTCCTTCAACTCGTTTATTTCGTCAGGCAGACTGTGGTCGTCCGGCACAGGAGGTTCAATAAAAATTTTATCATTCTTAGTGGCTTTTTGCGAAGTTTTGTCAAGCAAAAGTTCTTCATACATCTTTTCACCAGGGCGAAGCCCTGTGAACACTATTTTAATGTCTACATCTGGTTCAAATCCAGAGAGGCGAATTAAATCCTTTGCTAACTCTACTATTTTAACTGGCTTGCCCATATCCAATATAAATATTTCCCCACCCTCTGCAAGCTCACCAGCTTGCAGAACAAGCTGTGCCGCTTCTGGGATAGTCATAAAATATCGAATAATGTCTGGGTGGGTTACCTTAACTGGTCCGCCCTCTGCAATTTGTTTTTGAAATAAAGGAATAACGCTTCCATTACTGCCTAAAACATTACCAAAACGAACCGCTGCAAACTTTGTTTTGCTTGTTTTACTCATATTTTGAACAACAATTTCTGCAATCCTTTTACTTACACCCATTATGTTTGTTGGGTTTACAGCTTTATCAGTTGAAATTAAAACAAACCGTTTACTATGGAATTTGTCTGCACATTTTGCAACGTTTCTTGTTCCAAGAACGTTATTTTTTAGGGCTTCGTTAGGGCTATCCTCCATAAGTGGTACATGCTTATGTGCCGCAGCATGAAAAACAAGTGTTGGCTTATATTCCTTGAACACATCTTTCATACGCTCATAATCTCTTATAGAGCCAATTAACACCTTTAAATTAAGCCTATCGCCATACATAGTTAAAAGTTCATTTTGCAAGTCGTATGCATTGTTTTCATATATATCAAACACTATTAAAAGCTTTGGTTTATGCTTTGCAATTTGTCTACATAGTTCCGAGCCAATTGAGCCGCCACCTCCTGTTACAAGAACAACTTCGCCTTGTATATAGCCTGTTATTTCACTAATATTAAGCGAGATTTCATCTCTACCAAGAAGGTCGATTATATTTATATCTTTAAGCTGAGTTACAACCTCTTTATCCTGTATAAAATCGCTTATTGTTGGAAGTATTTTAACCTTACATTTAGTTTTCGTGCAAATTTCAATTATACGGTTAATGGATTCGGAATGTGCTTTTGCAATAGAAATAATTATTTCATCGACGTTATATTTTTCAACCATATGAGGTATAGTGGAAGTATCCCCTGCAATTAAAACCCCATTAATTTTGGTGTTTTTCTTAGTTGCATCATCGTCAATTGCAACTACAACTGTTCCTAAGTCCTTCCTCATAAACATATCACGAATAATTAGACTGCCGGCACTTCCTGCACCAACTATCATTATTTTCTTTGTTCTTCTATCCACTCTATTAGGTATTGAACGGAAATAAAGTCCTGCTATTTTGTAAAGTGCACGTGATGTGCCTATACCTACAATTAGGAGCAATGCCCAAATAATCATAATTGCCTTTGCAAATCTAATTCCAAGCATTTGTAGTATAATCGCATTAATAATAACCACTACAATACTCGCTATGTATATTTTTGCATATTCTCTTATTCCAGCAAACAGCCACGAGCATTTATATAGGTTAAACAAATAAAAAACTAAAATTGCAATAGCTGTAAGCGCAACAACAAGGAATATCTGATTATTTACTAATTCAAAGATACTTCCACGGCGAACATACACTGGAAGCCTCTGAATATATATTGCCGAAAATAGAGCCATATTTACAATTACAACATCAATTATTGCCAATATAAACTTTCTGCATCTGTTTAGCAGTAGCATAATTTAATTTACCCCTTTATTAAAATATAGTCTATTTATAATCGTTGTACATATATTTATATTTCTTATAACTGTATTTTCGATAGTTATATTTATAGGCACTTTGAGGCGTTTCTACATCATTTAATATAAAGCCTAATGGTTTTGCGTTTGCAAATTCAAGCTTTGAAACAGCTGCTTTTAGTTCCTTATGGTCAGTAACACCTATGCGCACAACCATAAAAACACCAGACGCTTTTTTAGATAATACTACTGTATCTGTAACTAAATTTACAGGAGGAGTGTCAATGAAAATATAGTCATAGTTTTCTGACAATTTATCAAGCAGGTCACTCATTGCCTGTGATGACAACATTTCAGCTGGATTTGGTGGAATATGCCCTGCAATCAATAAATCCAAATTTTCATAGCTTGTTTTAATTGTCGCTTCATTTAAAGTGCTATTACCACTTAAAACATTTGATAGCCCTATCTTGTGCAGTGCATCAAACATTTTATGCATTCTTGGTTTTCTAATATCTGCATCAATTATTAAAACCTTTGCCCCTGTTTGGGCAAAAGTGATAGCAAGATTGGCACAGGTTGTACTTTTACCCTCTTTTGGAAAAGAACTTGTAATAATAATCTTTTTACATCCGTCGTCATTCATTGAAAACATTATACTTGTCCTTGCTGATTTGTATGCCTCTTTTACGGGGAAAGTGAATGTATCGGATAACAAATAAGTTTCTCTTGAATATTGTAAATGCTTATTCTTTTTATTTAATTTTAGCATCGTCACTCGCTCCTTTATTAGTTGCATTATTAGTTGCATTATTAGTAGAATTATTTATTTGGTCTAATTTTGGAATGCTGGCAACCACAGGAATACCATAGTGAATTTCAAGGTCTTCCTCATTTTTAACCGAAATATCTAAAATTTCAATCAATAGCAAAATACCAACAGAAACAATAAGCCCTAAAATCATACCTATAAGGGTATTGTTTTTTTACTTGGAGCACTTGGAGTTTCTGGCAGACTCGCATCATCAATGATTTTAACAGAGCCTATTTCAACAACTCTAATTATTTCGCTCTTTGAATTTTCCAATATTGCCTGTGCAATTTTTTGTGCATGATCTGGGTTGCCTGCCGCAACACTTACTGCTAAAACCTCTGTTTCGTTAACACCTTTTAAGCTAACCATACGATTTATTTGGTCATATGTATATGGTAAATTTACTCTTTCAGATACAATTTCCATAAATCTATTGCTTTTTAATATAACACTGTACGTATCAACTAGCTTTAAAGCAACACTAAGGTCGATAGCATTTATATTGTTATTATTGATGTTGGGGTTTGTACTAATATTACTTTTGTTGTTAACATACAATGTTCCTCTTGAAACATATACGGGTGAAATGAAAAAAGCTGTATATGTATATGCTAATGCTCCACATAGAATAAAACTAATTAATACAACCCACCATTTTTTCAATATAATGTTTATTATTTCTTCAATTGTTAATGAATTTAACAAGGGATACACCTCTTATAAAATAAATTTTTTAATATCTAATAGTACCATAAATTTAACTTGTAGTCAATGACACCAAATATGTATTACCACACGAGCATCTTTTTTTTATTTATATATTTATATATATCTTAATTTCTTGTTAACACGGGCTTTAACTTTAAACCCCCAAAGTACAATTAAGATCCCTAAAAATGAACCCGAGAAATCGATTAGAACATCCTGCCACTGACAGCCCCGCCCTGCGACAAAGATTTGGTGAATTTCATCACTAATTGCATATAATAAACAGATCAAAAGTGTTAGAATACATGCGTTGGCTGGCTTGAAGCTATAACACTTTACAAGCGAAACAACTAAAATACCAAAAATTAAAAACAACGTAAAATGAGCATATTTTCTAAACTTATTGTTTAATGTCTCTACCAACTGTTCTTTTTTCTCGTGGGGCAAACTATTAACTTGTGGTGATAAATCAACAACTTTTTCGGTGACACCTGTACTAACCTCATTAGAGGTTGTTGCAACTTGGCTTGAAAAATTGAAAATTACACCTGCCCATATAATTACTAATATTGTCAAAACGATTTTTCTTATCATAAAATCACAAAAGCCCCCAAAATTTGATATTGTAATAATTGTACAATAAAGTAGATAGAATGTCAAATTATAAATAGTCTCAGTTTCTGTCAAGTAATGATTGACGAATATTTTTCTCATACAAACCATATATCAAATTTTGTGCTTTAGATTACAATGGCATATTTTATATTGCGATTTTGAGGGATTATTGATATAATGTACATAAATAAAATTCTGAAAAGAGATAGGAGTTGTCTCAAATGAAAAGGTTTTATGTAATTACTCTAACTATAATTCTATTTACAACAGTTTTAACAGCTTGTTCATCTAATAAAAGCGTAGTCAATCCGACTGTAAGCGAAACGCCATCACCAACCGCTCAGCAATCAACAATTAACATAGGTGATTATTTGCAGATGGGCAAATACTATGGCGAACCAATCCTGTGGAGGTGTGTGGATATTGACGAAAATGGTCCTCTTATGCTTGCAGATAAAATTTTAACTATAAAGCCTTTTGATACAAAAGGAAACCATAAATATGTAGATGGAACTGCTGCGGCCGATATTAGTGGTTATCGCACAAGCTATGGGTCTAACCTATGGGAAACGTCAAATATGCGAAGCTGGCTTAATTCTACAGCAACAGCAGGCAATGTAACGTGGCTTGATGGCTGTCCACCAGCAAAGGACAAGTTGAAAATCAATTCATATGCTACTGAGAAAGGTTTTCTTGCAGAGGGCAATTTCACAATAAGCGAGCAAAATATTATTAAAAGTGTTACGCAAAAATCACTACTAAATAGTGTAGATGTAGGTAAATTAAGTGTAGGTGGTTCAGCTATTCATATATATGACGATAGTGCCGTTACAACAGCAGTACAAAATTTTGATAATTCATACTATCAAAATGTGGTTGATAAGATGTTCTTTTTAGATGTAAAGCAAGTATTAAAGATTCATCAAAATCGCACCACACTTGGTATGGATTACTATATAGGTAAGCCGACTCAGAAAGCTGTGGAGAACTCTGAGTATAAGAATAGTGAATTATCAGCAAATAGCTATTGGCATTTTTTGCTTCGCACCCCTTTCACTGATTCTAACGATCCAATCGGAATCCGAGGAGTCCACTTTAACGGAACTGTTATAAGCTATAGTGCATCCAACGAGTATGTAGGCGTTCGACCAGCTTTCTATATCAATCAATCTACGCTAAACTTTAAAGCTGGAAATGGCACAGTAGAAACGCCGTATGAAGTAAAATAAGAGAGTTAGTTCTGTCCGTAAAGGACATAATGGTAAAGTTATTATTAGTTTAAATATTTGTGAGTTGAGATTAAACAACAAAAATCCTTTGCAATTGATATTAACGTATCAGCCGCAAAGGATTTTGTTATTATAAGTAATATTCACAATCAATAAATTGTGGAATTAACCCCTTGCATTTATATGCTTCAATAGCTTCAGAGACGAATTTTTCTGTGCAACTAAATTCTTCGGCTATCTCCCACAACTCAAGTTGCTGCTTCAAGTAATAGAGTAATTTTTTAGCAGGAACAACTAAGTTGTATGCATTATTTTTAGATCTAAGCTCTGCTTTGCGTTTTATCACTTCATCGATTTTGTTATTAAAAAGTAGGTCTCCACCACCGACAACACTGTGTGAAATTTCTTCTGCCATTATATCGACCTCTTCTGCTTCAGTATCAACAGACGTATTTATAGTGATAGTGCGATAAGAGTTTTCCTCGAAATATAGACCACGTAATCGCTCAGGAAGCGCATATCGATTAATTTCAATGCTCTGCAAGAATGCAATATCTTGAAGTTTTTCTAATACCGTAAGTGCCATTCACATACCTCCTCTATTTGCGTTTGCTACGCAGAAAGTCAATGTAAGCACGTACCTCCTCAAGTTCATCGTCGTTCAAATCATCAGTACCAGAGATTCTTGCGGCAATAACTGGTTCAAGGGATGTGCTGTCCATATATCCTGCTGCTTTCATAATTTCATCATAAGTTACACCTAATGCATTTGCAATAGCTTTTAGAATTGGTGGTGATGGATTTTTTCGTTCGCCACTTTCTAATCTGTGTATTTCGGTGTGGCTCATATTAGCCATCTCCGCCAGTTTTCTCCTTGAGAGACGTTTCTTAGTACGGTGCTCGTTAATAAAAATACCAATTTCACTCATAACTGAATCCCCTTCCAATAAAACAAGTATAACACATCTGTAACCTAAAAGCAACACTATTTTGTAAAAACTATTGCATTAGATTTTTTGTTGTGTTATTATATATTTAACTTATAAGTTCCAAATGTTCAACCGCAACATTAAGCGGTATTTATTTTAAACATAATGGAACTTATAAGTTAAATATATTAAAGGAGGAAAAACAAATGAAGCCTAACATGGAATTGGTGCATAAGCTGGTTAAAGAAAAAGGGTGGTCAGCCAGTAACTTAGCACTGCGTATGGGAATATCCCGTATGGAGGCCAGTCGGTTGCTTAATGGTAAAAGAGTAGGGGGCAAAAAGTGTATTGGTGGCCTTATAAAAGCATTCCCAACTATACCATTAAACGAGCTATTTTTTTTAGGGTAAGTGGAACTTATAGGGTAAATATAACCGCTTGAATTAATTATAGCATAGGTATAGGCCTATAAACCGGATTATCAGTGATGAGAAAATGGCATTATAAAATTATGAAATGGGTGAGTAAATGAAAAAAATAGAAACAGAAAAACGTATCAAAATGCCAATAAAGGCTGTACCTTATCAGCACCAAATCAATGCATTTAATTTTGTATGTAGGCTATTCGAACTAGCAAGGGGAGGTGATGCACCTATTTCCATAAGTAGTCGAGGCTCGGCACTTCTTATGGAAATGTAGACTGGGAACTGGTAAAACAATTACTACTATTTCGGTCATGGGTGCTCTATACCAGGCAGGCAAGGTTAATAAAGCATTGATTGTATGCCCACTTTCAATTACAGGGGTTTGGTGTGAAGAGATGAACAAATTTGCTGATTTTGATTTTGTGGTGGCAAAGCTTGAGGGTAGCAGTACTAAGAAAATTGATACTTTAAGGCACATGCAAGGCTCACCGATACAGGTTGCAATTATTAACTATGAATCAGCATGGCGGCTGGAAAAGCAGTTGTTAGAATTTGATGCAGATATTATTGTGGCAGATGAGTCGCACAAAATAAAGAGCAACAAAACTAAGCAATCTAAGGCATTACATAAGCTTGGAGCAAAGGCTCGATACAAAATGATGCTCACTGGAACCGTTATAACAAATAAAGCACTTGATGTATTCAGCCAGTATAAGTTCATCGATCCAACTGTATTTGGACAGAGCTATTATGTGTTTAGAAACAGATATTTTAACATGACAGGTTATGGCAACCATACACCAGTTTTAAAACGCTTTATGGAACGGGAATTGACTGACAGGCTTCACAGCATAGCTTTTAGAGTAACCAAGGCTGAATGTCTTGACTTGCCGGAGGTTACCGACATTGTTCGATATGTGGATTTAGAGGATGGTACAATGCGTATCTATACGGACTTGGTCAGAGATAGCTTTGCAGAACTTGCTGGTGAAGAGATAAGTGTTACCAACATTCTTGTTAGAATATTACGGCTGTCACAGATAACAGGTGGATTTATCAGCACCGATGAAAGTGAAACCATTAAATGTATTAGTAAAGCAAAACTTGATACTCTAGAAGATATCGTTGATGGGGCGTTAAACGAAGATAAAAAAATAGTGGTTATTGCAAGATTTGTTGAAGAAATTAAAGCAATATGCAAATTACTTGAGAAAAAGAAAATTCTGTATTCCCTCATTATGGGTGGAGTAAAGGACAGGGATGATCAAGTAGAACAGTTTCAAAATGACCCCAATGTGCAAGTATTTGTTGGTCAAATTGCTACAGCAGGTCTTGGTATAACACTTACAGCCGCAAGCACTATGGTGTTTTATAGTATGGACTACTCGATGAGTAACTTTGAACAAACAAAAGCGAGAATACACCGTGTTGGACAAAAGGAAAACTGCTCATATATTTATTTAATTGCCAGAGGGACTGTTGATGACATGATATTAAAGGCTCTGCAAACCAAGGCAGATTTAGCGAGGTCGCTTGTTGATGATTATAAAGGTGGAGTAAATCCATTTATGGAGGTGTGAAAATGAGTGAAAAAATATTTGAATTATCTGACGAGTTTAAGGCTCTAAAAGATACTAAAAAAATGCAAGAGGAAGAACTTAAAAAGACTAATGCTGAAATTGCAGAGGTTGAAATTTCTTTAATTGATTTAATGGTGAATGAAGAACTTTCAGCTTTTAAGCGTAACGGACAAGGGTTCAGCTTGGTTATACAAAATTATCCACAAGCAGAACCTGAGAAAAAAGATGTTTTGTATAAGGAACTGAAGGCACGTGGATATGAAGATCTATTTACAATAAATTCAAAGACATTAACGAAAGAGCTTAAAGACATGATTGAAAATAATGATGATGAAATCCCAGATTGGTTAGTAGGTTTGGTAAGACCATTTGAGAAAACAAGTATACGCATGTACAAAGAATAAAAATATAAAAATTTTGGAGGTTAGTGCTTATGAAAAACGAAGAAATAAACAATCAAGAAGTATCAGTACAGAGTGGATATTTAGCTTTGCAGGAATTTAATATGGCAGAGGCAATACAAGAGGAAATGGCGGGTCTTGATTTAACCTTTGAAAAAGTTAAAATTCCCGCAGGTGGTGGGCTAACATTTGATTTGCCAAGTGATGACCCGGATAGCCCTGATTCTGTAAAAGAATTTAGTGGGGTTATTGTGTATCAGCACCCAATTAAAATGTATTATCGTGAAAAATATACTGGAGCAAATAATCCACCCGATTGCGGCAGCTTTGACAGCATCACAGGAATTGGGAATCCTGGTGGCAAATGTTTGACATGCGAATTCGATGAGTACGGTTCAGCACTTGATGGTGGAAAAGGCAAGGCATGTAGGGATCGAAGACGTATTTATATTTTGAGAGAGGGCGAAGTATTCCCAATGCTACTATCATTACCAACAGGTAGCTTGAAAAATTTTAGACTATATCTCACAAGGCTGCTAAGTAAACTAAGAAAACCACATATGGTTGTTACCAAGTTTTCATTAAAAAAAGCCATTAATGAAAAAGGTGCACCATATTCACAGGCAACTTTCGCTGCTGGGAGGGATCTAACGGCTGATGAGCTAACAGCTATAGCTTCAATATCTGCACACATTAAGAATATAAGTGAAAATATTGATTATGAAGCAGATGATTCGCTTGATGAAGATGAAGCACCAATTGTTGATCACGAAACTGGCGAGATTGTACAACCACTGAATCAATAATGTTAATGGTATCGGAGTGGGCATTGTGCCTGCTCCATACCAAAACAGAAATGGAGTTTAATATGGATTATAAATGTATAACCACAATTAAAGAATTACAGGAATATATCGGTGACAATAAGCTGGTAGCATTTGATATTGAGACATCAGCTACAGAAAAATTTAGGAATGATAATAAAGCACCACTTGACCCACACAAGGCAAATATAACTGGGATTTCTTTTTCAGTAGAACAAGGTACGGCGATTTATGTTCCACTTTCACACAGAGTCGGTGAAAATGCTGACCTTAGCAAAATGGTATTGTGGCTTAAAGATAAATTTTTCAATAATGGTGAAATTACAAAAATTGCACACAATTTAGCCTTTGAAACAATGTTCTTTTACGCACTCGGAATAACAATTGAGCCTCCTGTATATGACACAATGCTGGCAAGTATGATGACATTAAAATCTAATACAGAGTTTAGGGTTTTAGCTGATAGTGGTCTTAAAACCTTAGTACCAGTGCTTCTGCAGGTAGAACTACCGAAATTTGAAGAAGTTGTCGGCAATAGATTTTTTGACGAACTTGACCCACAGGATTACGAAACCATTCGCTATGCTTGTGCAGATTCGGATTACACATTGCAGCTTTATCATTTGTTTAATAATTGGTTCGACCGTTTTTTACCAAAGCACAGATATATTTGCGAGGAAATAGAGTCGCCGACCGCAGTATTTGTTGGCATTATGAAATATAACGGAGCCAAAGTGGACAAGGCTTTAATGTACGAAAGCCAGTTTGAGGCTGAGGAAAAGATATTTAGCTTAAAGGCACAAATTAAAAATATTATTGGTGATGTAAACATTGGTGAAAATGCAGTAACAGCTGAGTTTAAAAAGCATCTACACGAAACTCTGAACCTTCCTGTATTAAAATCTACCGCAAAGTTTCAAGCGGCGGCTGATGAAGAGGCATTTGTGCTTCTTAAAGAGTGGTGTCAAATTAACAAACCAACCTTAGCAACTTTGTTTGATCTGATCTTAGAGTTTCGCAAGTGGGGGAAAATTAAGT
>Ga0247840_10006261_pt1 | contig 17295 bp, 16 predicted proteins | sample LaCruzMarch2015__FD_192404 | JGI IMG/M metagenome (GOLD analysis project Ga0247840, IMG submission 192404) | Freshwater microbial communities from meromictic Lake La Cruz, Castile-La Mancha, Spain - LaCruzMarch2015_17m | ecosystem: Environmental > Aquatic > Freshwater > Lake | place: Spain... | reverse complement strand
CTTATAGGGACATGGAATCTCTCGATCAGGCGCTTAGCGATATCCTAGGTTCGGTAGGCGAAAAGTACAGTATCCAATTCGCTCATTGCTGATAGAGGGCTACAGATATTTCACTTGAAGTACTTATAACCACTTAATTCGCAATGGGGTTCCGCCAGAGAATATTTGCTTCCTAACCGGCGAGAAAGAGTCGACCTTCGACGAGTTCGCTCATCACTGTCGGGATGCGCTGATCCCACGACCAGATGCCTTCAAGAAGGGGGACGGTTACGAAGATTTCCGCGCATGGCTTCACGAGCGTCAAGAAGATCCCTACATTGCATTGCGCCGTGCAGTCATCGAGGGCTGCGAGTATCTAAAAAAGCATATCGAGTTAGGCGATGCGAAGATCCAGTTTTGGGAGTTTTTCGCGAAGGACGAACGAACGGGATGCGATAGTCGCATCGATATCATCGACTACCTGGATACGCTGCAAGCCTTTCTTCCGGTCCTTGCTCATTCCGATAAGCAATCCTTGGCGGATAAGCGGCGCGTTGAACAGTTATATCGCCTGTTCGTCCGGACCCTTGCACATGAATGGGATGCAGCGCAGCCACTGGACCCGAGTCTGAAGTCGCAGGATATTCTGCGCACTTTTGGCTTGATTATGAAGTATGGGCGGAACTGGATGGCGCATACAACTCTGCTCAACCAGCTTGCTGCCGATGATGTAGCATTCCTATTCCTGGTTAATATGCGAGCGATGTTCCTACTACCTACTACCACCACTACTCTTTATGAACGCGCTCTGCTAGCACTGATCTCGCGAACTAAGGCTGAACCAATCACGTTTCTGAACAAGAACCAACTCCGAAAGGACTTATCAAAGAGCTATCTCAGCGTCAAGAGGCAAAGCGAAAGTCTTGAACCAAGAAAGGATAGTTATTACTTTAGTCAAATGGCTAATGAGTTGGTCAAAGCAAGTATGGTTTCTCAGGACGCAACAAGCGTAGGATTGCTTTATCAAATGTTATGGCACGGATTGTGTCCTCCGGGTAAGAAATTGCCAAACGATCTCGCCCCGCATTTTTCCTTTGGCGGGCGGCTAAGTTTTGGTCAGTCCGCAGAGACCGTAGAGGATGATTGCCTCTACTGTCTCGCGTGCGCGATCTATAAACGTAGCTTCGCGCAATGAGCACGATTGCCTTCAAGTCGCTCGCGGAGATCCTTCCATGCTGCGCGGAAGAAGGGTCGTTAGCGACCCACTTGGCGGTTTCGAAAGCGATCGAGCATGTCACGCAAGCGGGCGCTGTCTCTCCAAGCGAAGCAAGATTGATTTTGGCGACCTGCCAACGGATCTTCGACAGTCTTGCCTTACTAGATCGGCGCCTGTTGCTCGCAGGTCAATGGCAGTTCGTGTCTTTTCCAGCCCAGTTGGTGGCACGTTCCATCCTAAGTGCGCTTTGCGACGAGGATCAGGATTTTTTTGAGCGCGGCCACTGGGAACAAGGATCGCACCGACCCGAAGAACTGGTTGAGGCGCAGCGCACCTTGCTACATGGCCTGGAAGCAGGGCGCGTGTCATCGCATCGTCGATCGGCTGCGCAGCCGATTCGCTTCGTCTATGTTGCATGGGGACTAATCCGGCTCGACGGCAAGTTTCTGTTGCACCATCGGGAAGACAAGACGCGGCGCCATGCGGGTAATTTCGTCTTGCCAGGTGGTCGGTTCAATTTCTCCGATCTGCCAGCCGAACTACAAGTCCCTCAGGCACTGCCACTGATTCAAAGGGCGGAATCCTCGGAGGCACTGTCATGTCTCGAACGGACACTGATTCGTGAAATTTCCGAGGAGGCCGGGCTGCGTCTTCACGATCATTACGAGTTCAAGCACTGGCGTCGACTTAGACCGTATCGAGACGTCGAGGGAACACGCAATAACCACGCCTATACTGAGTACCTCATTCAGATCTTTGAAGTGACATTGACGGCGTTGGGATTACTTGTACTTCTTGAGAAGCTGTCAGAGTATCCAGAACAGTTCGCATGGTTTTCGCCAAGAGATCTGGCGCGCCGGATCAGGTCGGACGGAAAGGCCGCGTACCTTGAGGCGCTTCATGCGGATCTGGGTGACGATATGTGCCCCGCGCTCGACGAAGTCCCCGAGGCTTTCCTTGATCGGCCGAATTTTCAAGGTGAAACGGATGCGATTGATTTTCCGATGGCGGCGTCGTCTCAAATGGTTCGGGGGCGAACTGGTAAAGAGCGACCTGTGCCTGTGGAATTCAGCGGCGATGAGCGTGCGATCCTCTTTGGTTTGGCATGGCACGCGAAGCGGTTGCCTTTCTCCAGCATGGGTCATGTCGTGCTCTTGCCGTCCGGCTGGGTGAAGGTCCTGGATGAGAACCAGCGAGCAGCTATCAGCCTTCTTGCGGAAAAACTCAGAGGCGCCGAGTGCGATCTTATCGAGTGTCGTGACGACCAGTTTTTTCGGATTTCAGCCGTCGCTGGGCTTCTTTTCTTCGACGAGTCCGGCTTTCGATACGATGTAGGAACGGACGACGACGACAAGGAGCGTGATTGTTGGTTTCGGATTTTCTTATTCGTGATGGACACACCGATTGGTCGCACGGCCGGTGTAGATCACACATTTCAGGTTACCAGGAATACATTGCGGATCATCAAGAGTATTGAGGCTAGGCTTGATCCTGAGCATAATTCAAGAATTAAGAGCGGTGATATTTCACGAATGATTCGTGACCAAGTCGACGCACAAACGAGATCGTTCGGATTGAGGAAATTTCTGCGTCTTTCGGGAAAGGAATACGCGATTGCTATAGCTCGGAAGTCTTAGATTACAGATGCGCATCGCTGGCCGGAACCATGATCAAGGCCGCGCCGACAGTCACATCGGTCTGCGATGCTCCAGTCGGGGTGCCTTGAAGGCAGACGAAAATCTTTCGCGATCCGGTACAGGAGCTTCCGGCAATCACCTAGAATGCTGATCTTCCCGAGCCAGGCGCCCGGCCCCGTGGCCTGAGTTGTCCTGGTTTCATCGCGCTGCTGTTCGGGTAGGGTCATGCTGCACTTTCGTCTTACTGGTCGTGTCCTGTTGGTTCTGTCGCTTGCACTCGGGGTCTTGCTCGGGTCCGCGTTGAGGGCGAACGCCGAGACCGCGTCGTCCGGCGCGATCGAGTGGCTGGCGACCGATGCCGCGGGTCAGACGCGTGTTCCCCTCTATGTCTTCTGGTCCAAACAATGTCCCCATTGCCGCGAGGCGCTGCCGTTCCTGGCGCAGTTGCGTGATCAGGAGCCCTGGATCGAAGTGCGCGATTTCGAGATCAACAGCAGTCGCGACAACACCCAGCGGTATGTCGAGATGGCCCAGGCACTCGGCGAGGACGCGCGCTCGGTGCCGGCGTTCTTCGTTTGCGGTCAGATGCTCACCGGCTATGACACTGCGCAGGGCATGGGGGCACGGATCCTCGGGCTGGCCCGCTTCTGCCGTCAGGCGACCGGCACCGAGGCTACCGTGGGTGCCGGTGCGGCGGCCGTCGCCGCTGACGCCTCGCCTCCGACGATCGAGGTGCCCTTCATCGGCACTGTGGACGCCGGGTCGCTGTCGCTGCCGCTGTTCACCCTAGTTATCGCCGGGCTGGATGCCTTCAACCCCTGCGCCTTTTTCGTGCTGCTGTTTCTGTTGAGTCTCCTGGTCCACGCCCGCAGCCGGGCGCGCATGCTGCTGATCGGCGGTACCTTCGTGCTGTTCTCCGGGCTGGTCTATTTCCTCTTCATGGCGGCCTGGCTCAATCTCTTTCTGGTCGTGGGCGGGGCGCCGGTGGTGACCACCATTGCGGGCGCTGTCGCGCTCGTCATCGGAGGATTGAACGTCAAGGATTACTTCTGGTTCAAACAGGGTCCCAGCCTGTCGATCCCGGAGGGCGCCAAGCCCGGACTCTTCAAACGGATGCGGACACTGGTGACGGCGGATCGGCTGGGGACCATGCTGATCGGTACAGTCGTATTGGCGCTTGCCGCCAACAGCTATGAACTCCTGTGCACCGCCGGTTTCCCGATGGTCTTCACCCGCGTGCTGACCCTGCACGACCTGACCTCGGCCGCCCACTACGGCTATCTGGTCTTCTATAACCTGATCTATATCCTGCCGCTGCTGACCATCGTCTTGGTCTTCACGTATACCCTGGGAACCAGGAAGCTCACCGAGCAGCAGGGTCGGGTGCTCAAGCTGCTATCCGGTTTCATGATGCTGGGATTGGGGCTGGTGATGCTGATCGCCCCGGAGTTGTTGTCGCGACCCTGGGTCGGCGCCTTGCTGCTGGGGACGGCGCTGATACTGGCCGCGACCATTGCGTTGCTGGAGCGACGGATGCGCTCGGCGGCGCCTTAGGCGATTGGCGGAGCGCGTTGGTCCGCACCGCGGACCCAACGGTTAAGGCCGCGATCCGGCCTCGATCAAGATTTTTGCCACTTGGGCTCGCCGGGTGCGTAGTCAGGCCATCCTGGCCTGACACCGTCAGGGCTGGAAGCCCTGACTACGCACGCCGCTGGCCGGGATTACGATCAACGCCCGCGATCCGTAGGGTCCGCTGTGCGGACCGGCGGCCTCGGCTTGGATCATGTATTCGCCGCAATGAGGACATTTGATATCGTAGGGGTTCAATGCCCGTGTGTCATGAAAAGTCCAATAGGCGCCGAGTTTGAACAGACTGGTATTGCAACTCCAGCAGTAATTTTGGACAACGAGTTGCCCGCACTGCGCATTGCAACACTGTTCTGCTCGGGACCGCCCGCGCGAGTGTTCAGGATCGGTTTCGGACGTGCCGAAAGCCACTCCCCGGCAGGCCGGACAGAAGGGTACGATCGCGTTTGTCCGGGCGTCGGTGTCGGCGAACAGATACAAGTGCATCATGATGAGCCGGATCAGCGGGTCGGTCGCCCCTGGACGCAAAAGTACCGCCCCCAATCGATGGTCCGGATGACCCCGATCCCATTCGGGCCGATCCGCGGGATCCGGCGTGAAATGTCCGCCGCCATAGCGGCAATACCGCTGCCATTCCTGGACCGAGTTCTGATCCCGGCCGGGATGCAATACGAACACGCGATTGCGGCCCTGTTCGCCATAGCCCTTCGCCAGCAGGTCAGCCAGCTTGTCAGCGAGATTCGGTCCCGGTTCTGCCGAGCCAATCGGTACGAACTGATTGAGTTTGGCATCCATAACCAGTTTCGGACGATCAGTAGGCCCGAAGTTTGCCGTCTGCGTTGCTTCGGTGAATCGGGGATCGATCAGGGTGATGACGAAATCCGGCGTGAGCGGTTTGCCGTTCATCAGCAGTTGCGGTTCATACTCCAATCGCAGGGTACGGTTCGCGGTCTCATCGTGGAAGCGGATGCTCAGTTGCTTGTCCTGAGTCCATTGACCCATGAGGGCGGTCAACAGATCGCTTTGATAGCGCTGCTCCGGAACCAACTGAAACTCTTCCGTCAGCACGCGCACGATCTTGAGCAGACACCAGCGCTCGTAGACTCTCGGAAGATCCAGTATCCCCAACCGGTCCTCACGGAAGAGCAGATCCAACAGTGAAAGATCGAGGTTGGCGGCCTCGAGTGCGCGTCGAAACGCCGCCAGCGCGCCGCGATAATCGGGATCCTGCACATAGGTCATCGAGCCGGTGGGAATCAGACTCAGGGTGCTTGCTATACCAAGGTCGCGAGCACGTCTCAGCACCGGTGCCAGTTGTTCACTGAGTTCCTTCAGCGTGGCGGCTGTGACTGTCCAGTGATTACGCTGCGCTTGGTCATGCTCGGCTCGGCGCAGTTCCGATCGCTGGTCGCGTTCCTGATGCTGTTGTTGTTTCTGATTGAGCCTGCGGCGATAGCCGGGCTGTTCGATGGCCGATTGTTCGAGCGCCAATCGCTGCAATTCGTTCTTGACCTTGATTTCCCAACCCGACTCGAGTGCTGAGAGTTGCAGGACCTCATAGGTGCAATACGAATACCCGTCGTTGGCATTGGCACGATCAAGCAGAAATCTGCCGGACAGGGTATAGCTTTCGCCCTTCCTGAAAACCATAGTGACTGCGTCGCAATCCGCCCGAAAGACCAACCGCTGATTCTTGTCAGAGGGGGGTGGATGATCAGCCTCGTCAAGCCAGGCGAAAAAGCAGCCGATTTCGTTGTGGTGTCCTATCTTGAGCACGCTTGTGACCTTGATTCGCAAGGTCATTATATCTCCATGCGCGATGCTGTCTTTCAGTAACCGTGCTCGACACTGTTGTAGCGTCGAAAACCGCTCCTTCAATTCAGCGATCTCTTGACGGAGACGCTCCGGTGAGATTTGAACGCCGCCATCCAAGACAGTTGCGCGCCGAAGCGTCTCGTCCGCACGGTGATGGAATTCCAGGGCACGGGACTCGGCCGCGCGCCGCAATGCCTGAAGCGATAGATCCAGTCGGCTGGCCATACCGAGCAACTGGCGGTTTTCCGGGGTATCGAACGACGGCGCATGACCGCGGCCGGTCACCCGCCGCGGTGAACCGCGCAGGGCCAACTCCTGAAAGGTCCGGTTGGTCGGACGCACGCGCTCCAACGGTTGAGCTTCCAAGTGCTCACGTAATACGCTGTGCGGCCGGTTCAGGGCACGACGCACGTAGCGGATATGGTCGCGAACCGCGGTAAGGTAATCCTGATTGACTCCGCCGACGGGGCGGTGCGCCGTCACGGTGGTCGGGCTCTTCGGGTCGAGGATGAGTTGCCACAGGCCGGCTCGAAACTCGTCCACCAAGGTCTCAAACGCATCGGGACTGAAGCCCGGTATGGAAATTCGCAGATCCACCTCATAGGCACCAATCCGTAAGCGCGCTGCGCCGGCATGATTTCGGGTCTGGGTCCCGTGGCGCTTCTCGATCCACCAGGTGCGCGAGTCGTCGTCTCGTACCTGGATTAGCGGGGAGAGCGTATCGTCGGCGAGTATCAACTGTGGCGGTGTATCATCGGTGTCCATTGTTACCCCAAGTTGACCCATCCGGCTGGGGCTGACCTCGGGATAAGCGAAAGTCTCTCCAGTATAGCCGCCGCGGCCATCGTCGAACAACTCGATCGGCGAGCGGGCGAGTTCAATGCGCGACGGGGTATCTTTATTTGCCCAGGTCACCCGGACGATGCGAAGCTCAAACGGGGGCTGTGCCATGATCAGGACCAATAATTAAAGATCCCGTCATTGGCTTCCGCGCGGTTGATCAGCAAGCGCAATTCATCCTTGGCATCACCCGCCGGTGCCGCTTTCAAACGTTCGGCGACGTCCTCTTGAAACCGTGAAACCAGCGCCGCAACGGTTAATTCGCTTCGTCGGGAAAGCTGCTTTCCATCAAATGAAAATCGCGGCAGCAGCTTTTGCTTGACGAGTTGATTCACCACCAAGGCATCACGGGCCTCTTTCGATACCTTTTCTTCCAGGAGCAGACCGAAGCTTTGCTGAAAGGCCGCGGCTTGGCGAATCAGCCGCAATCCGATCTCGATCCCCATGGGTTCCAGATAGCGAACGGCCCACTGCATCAGCACCTGCGAAACCGCATCGGCAGCATGGGGCGCGAACGGCGGATAGGGCTCGCGGGGGAACTCGGTCGCGGGAATGCGCACGCCGGTCTCAGGCAGGGGGCTGTCGCCGATCTCTTTGATCACCTGTTGCCAATAGTTCAGAGGGCTCTGAAATTGAAGCACATGGGCGCGGTCCAGCACCTTCGGCGAAAGGTAGTGCGTGGTCGCGTCCATGTTCACTGTACCAACAAAGCGGACATTCGTTGGAATGCGCAGCCGGGACGGTACCTTGAGCATGCCCGCGACCATGCGTCGCAACCGGGCATGGGTGTGCAGAACAGATTCGCCGTCGTCCATACCGAGCCGGTCCTTGAGTGTGGCAAGGATCTCGCGATCTTCCAGAACGGCATCGAGATCCTGCCGGTCCTTGCCCGCGCCCGCGTCCATCAGACTGTCGACCAACAGCTTGAATTCGGTATGGACATGCCCGGCTTCCTCGTCCGCGTACAGTGCAATGGTTGGTGGTTCGTCGCGCTCTTCCAAAGCGGAGAGAAAATCGGCAAAATAATACTCAATACGCGCCAGATTCATCTCGTCGAGACAGATGATGTGCAACCGCTGCGGATCGCGCTGCGCGGTGAGGAGCGCATCGAGGAAGGGCGTGGTGAGATAGCTGCGCTGCAACGGATTGTAGTAACCGATTAAGTCCTCGGCACTGGTCCAGTTCGGCTTGACCGGAATGATGTGTGCCATGTTCCCGGTCGCTTGGGCATAGGACTTGACGAGCATGGTCTTGCCTGAACCGGACAGGCCGGAAAGGATGACAAAGTCGCCGGTGAGCATCAAAGCATGGAAGGTGGCAAGCAATGCTTGCGGATAGATGATCTGCTTGCGGTACAGGTAGCGCTGGAGGTGAGAGGCGAGTTGGGGATAACCTCCGTGCAGATTGGTGAGCGTCGGCCAGTCGCTCGTCTGCGTCGCGGCATCCGACTGGCTCAGACCAAGGAGTGTGGCGCGTTGCTCTTTGGTAATGAATTGGAGATCAAAGAGACGCTCGGCCTGGTTTCGGACAGCGTCGGTCAGTTGTTTGCTCTGATTCGCCAGACTCCCGAGCGTTTCCTCATGACTGGTGCGTATCTTTGCAAGCTCAAGTCGCAGCCGCTCGGTCTCTTGCTTACGGATCAAGCTGGCCTCATCCTCGATTTTGGCAAGGATCTGATCCCGTTGTGCCGTGAGGTTGACTATCCGTGCTCGAAGGTCTTGGAGTTCCTTACGTTTATCCGCGATGTCGGTTGTCATTTCAGCAACGCTGGCGTTCAATTTCTGTTCGTGATTTTCCTGTTCGGCGATGCGCTGCTGGACGTCGTGACGCCGCTGCTCCGGTGGTGGGGTGCCGGTCGCGGCGCCGGTCTTGTGCCCGGGCTTCCGTTCGTTCATGTCGTGATGTCGGGATCCATCGCAAGGTGTGAATGGTTCAGATACTCAAGGCGTCGTTGTCCTTTGACACGTACTGTACCCGTACCTTGGTCCCAGAATCGAGATCTGGATCATGCTTGCGCGCCTGGCTCGTCCTCCCAAGCAAAGGCGATCAGACTGCGTGCGGATTTGCGGTAGGAAAGAGCAACTTCGTGGATGCTGCTGAGGGGGCCAGCGCGGGTAGTTTACTCGCGTGCCGTCTTCGTCTCGATGGTATCGGCAAGCCCCTTGGGCGATTGCCGGAGATTAGGTCGCTGATGTCTTGGCAAGGGTCTCTGGCCCGGCGTTACCCCCCGGTGACTGGCGGAAAGAACCCGATCTCGTCTCCATCCCGAATCGGGGCCTCGGGGCGAACGATCTCCTGATTCACGGCCATCATCAGCCGCTCGTCTTCGGACAGCGTCTCGGCCCAGACCCCGCCGCGGCCGCGCAGGTGGGCGAGCAGGTCGGCCGCTGTCTCGATCCCGGACGGGCAGGCGAGCCTTTCCTCGGCCAGTCCGAGTTGTTCGCGCAAACGGGCGAAATAGAGGATGCGGATCATGGTGGCGGTTTCAGTGGAAGAGGTTGGTGAAGGGGATGAAGTCGACCCGATCCCCGCGTTGGATCACCTGGCCCGGCCCGATCTCGATCAGACCTTCCGCCCAGGCGACCGATGACAGGACCGCCGAGGAACGGGTGGGATAGACCGCCAGTTCCAGTTCGCCGTCCTCGCCGGTCTCCAGTCGGGCACGGTGGAATTCGGTGCGCCGGTCCGGCTTGGGCCAGTCGAAGCCGGCGCGCAGCTTGAGTGTGCGGGGCGTCAGATCGCCGGTCATGCCCTGCATGTGCAGGATCAGGGGACGGGCGAAGAGACAGCAGGTCACGAACAGCGACACCGGGTTGCCGGGGCTGCCGAAGAAGGGCGTCTCGCCGACCCGGCCGAAGGCGACCGGCTTGCCGGGGCGCATGGCGATGTTCCAGAGATCCAGCCGACCGAGCCGTTCCACCGCGGGCTTGAGATGGTCCTCCTCGCCCACCGAGACGCCGCCGCTGGCGACGATCAGATCCGCCATCGCCGCGCCGCGGCGCAGAGCCTCAATGGTGTCATCAAGGGTGTCCGCGACGATGCCCAGATCCAGGATCTCGCAGCCAAAGCCCTGAAGCAGCCCCCGCAGCGTATAGCGGTTGGAATTGTAGATCTGGCCCGGCCCCAACGGTTCGCCGGGCATCGCCAACTCATCGCCGCTCGCCAGGATGGCGACCCTCAGGCGTCGATAGACCTGCAGTTCGGCCACGCCGACCGAGGCGGCGAGACCTAGATGCTGAGGCGCCAGCCGGGTGCCGGCGGCGATCACCCGCGCGCCGGCCTGGATGTCCTCGCCCGCGCGTCGGATATTCGCCCCGGCCTTGACGTCGAGCGGGATGACGACCGTCTCGTCCGTGCGCGTGCACACCTCCTGGATCACCACGGTGTCGGCGCCCTTGGGCACCGGCGCGCCGGTGAAGATGCGCGCGGCGGTACCGGGTTCCAGCGGCGTGCCGGTGGTTCCGGCCGGGATACGCTGGGCGACGCGCAGGCGTCCGTCTTGCGCGGCCAGGTCCGCGTGGCGGATGGCATAGCCGTCCATAGCGCTGTTGTCCCAGCCGGGGACAGCGATGGTGCTGGTCACCGGGATGGCCAGGACCCGCCCGAGCCCGGACTCGGTCGGGATCCGTTCGAGGTCGGCGATCGGCTGGACCCGCGCGAGCAGGAACTCGATCGCCGCCTGTTTGCTCAGGGTCGGACGCCGCTCGGCGGTCGATTCGCAGTCGTTCTGGGTCGCCATGGCGCGCCCCTCAGCGCTCGCGCAGACGCGGAATGAGCTGGGCGAAGTTGCAGGGCCGGGTGCGGATGTCGAGTTGCGGCAGCAAGATGTGTTCCCAGGCGGTGCGGCAGGCGCCGGTCGAACCGGGCAGACAGAAGACAAAGGTCCCGTTGGCGAGGCCGGCGAAGGCGCGCGACTGGATGGTCGAGGCGCCGATCTCGGCAAAGGAGATCTGGCGGAACAGTTCACCGAAGCCCTCGATCTTCTTGTCGAACAGCGGCAGGAGGGCCTCGGGGGTGCTGTCGCGTCCGGTCACGCCGGTCCCGCCGGTGCTCAAGACGACGTTGATCTCGGGGTCGGCGATCCACCCGGAGACGACCGCGCGCAGTTGATAGACATCATCGGGCGCGATCAACTTGGCGACGACCCGGTGGCCGGCCGTCTCGGTGCTCTCCCGCAACCAGTGCCCGGAGGTGTCCTGGTCCTCGCCCCGGCTGTCCGAGACGGTGAGAATTGCGATATTGAGCGGCAGGAAGGCCTGCTCGGTGAAGTGCTCGGTCATGCCGTTCTCCTGCGCTGTAACGTCTGTTCGTCTCGCGATGGCGCGGCTGGGGTCGAAGGCCGCCCGCGACCGCCAGCTTAGGCGATTCCCGTCAAATCCTATACCACGTTACTCGTCTTTTCGCGATCTGGTATCGGATTTTCCGGCAATCGCTCAACGCCTCAGTGCTCGCCCTTGGTCCGCAGCAGTCCCGCCAGCCGGTTGCCCTGCTTCTGTGGTCCGCCGCGTGGAAAGATCTGGTGCAGATAGCGGTTGCTGCCGCGCTCGGGCCCCCAGACCTCGCGGAAGTGAACGATCATGTCACGTACGGTGGTCTGGATGCCGTTGCGGGCGAAGCGCGCGCGCAGCAAGCGGATCACCTCCCAATGCTCCCCGGTCAGGGCCAATCCCTCCTGCGCGGCCAGGGCGCGCGCGAAGTCCTCCGACCAGTCCGAGGGGTCAACCAGATCAAGACCTTTCTCGCGGTCGCCGCCCACGGCAGCTTCCTGGAGGCCGCCGAGCGGGTGCATGTCACCCAGTCGACCGTCAGCGCACGCATCCAGAACCTGGAGCAGGGACTCGGCGCGCGGCTGTTCGTGCGCAACCGCTCGGGCGCCAGCCTCACCCCGGCCGGGCAGCGGTTCCTGCGTCACGCCAAGACCCTGCTCCTCACTTTTGAGCAGGCGTGTCACGACGTCGGCCTGCCAAGCCGCTTCCGCGCCAGTCTGACGATCGGCGCGCGCATTGCGCTCTGGGACGCGTTCCTCCCGCGCTGGGCCGGGCGCATGCGTGCGGCGGCGCCGGACATCTCGCTCAACACCGAGATCGGCTTCGAGGAGGATCTGATGCGCCGCATCATCGCCGGAACCATGGATCTGGCCCTGATGTACAGTCCCCAGCAAGGCGCGGGCATTCAGGTCGAACACCTGTTCGACGAGACCCTGATTCTGGTCGGCGACGCGCCGGACCGGTCCCCGCCGGACGACGGCTATGTCTATGTGGATTGGGGGCCGACCTTCTACGCCCAGCACCGCAAGGTCTATCCCGACCTGGAGCGGCCGGCCCAGACCGCCAACATCGGCTGGCTCGGCCTGCAGTTGATCCTCGGCAATGGCGGCACCTGCTTCGTGCCCGAGCGCGTGGCCGCCGGCTATCTGCGGGGCGGCTGTCTGCATCGGATCAAGGGGGCGCCGACCCTGACGCTGCCGGCCTATGTCGTCTATCCGGGCGACAGCGATTCCAGCGAACTCACCACCGCGCTGATTACGCTGCGCGCGCTGGTGGCCGAGGGTTTGGCGGCGGGTGTCGGCGCTTCGGAAGACGGTTGATCCTCAATCGCCAGGCTCTTCCCAAACCGCTGGCGATTACCACCCGAACTCCGGATAGCGCCGGGCGCTAGACCGGTTCGAGCCCTTGATGAGGATCGGCCGGTAAGGTCAGTCGAATCGCGTCCCCCGTAACGACGGTTCCCCCATTCACGACGACACCCATGACCCCGGCCTTGCGGATGAGACTGCCGTCCGGCGCGCGGTCGAGCACCGCCGCCATGAGTCCGGGCCGGTAGGTATCGAGTTGGGAGCAGGGGCTGCGTAAACCCGTGAGCTGAATCACGGCCTCGCCCCCGATGGACAGCGTGGTGCCGCGCGGGAGCGACAGGAGGTCGAGGCCCCGCGTGGTGATGTTCTCGCCCATGCTGCCCGGCTCGATCGCGAAGCCGCGCGCAGCCAGCTCGGCGAAGAGTTCGCTCTGTATCAGATGCACCTGCCGCAGATTCGGCCGGGCCGGATGGCGTCTGACATGGAAGCGGTGCCTGTCGGCGACCCCGCAATGCGCATCACCCTCGACCCCAAGCCCCGCCAGCAGACGGATGCTCGGCCGGGTCTGCTTGGAAACGCCATGGCGCGCGTTCGCGGCAACGGCAATGACGATCGGGTTCATAGCGTGCAACCTCGGGTGACTCATGGCACACCGGCACCGCGGCCGCTGAAAAACAACCGGGGAAATCGGGGATCGTGACGCAGTGGGCGTGGTCCGCGTCGCCTGGATGCGCATACACCGGATACGGCATGATCTCAACTCCTATTGCGCAAGCTTACACAAGCGATCTGCCATGGCAAGTCCAGCCTCGATGCTGGCCTCGGAAGTTGAGCCAGTAAGAACGCAACATGTAAGAATGAGCCGGCTGGCGCCGGCTCGAACGACGTCTCACGCGGACGCAGACGAGGAGGTCGAAAGGGCACGGGGTATTGGGGTGCGGACAGATCCACCAACAAATCCGCGCACCCGGCTTACCGTGAAAGTCGCGCACCGACCCCGTGGGAGCGGCGTCCCGCCGCGATGGGGCCGGGCGCGTCGTTGCAGATCACCGCGCTACCGCATCGCGGTGGGACGCCGATCCCACGGGGGACATTCATCTTCCGGGGCGGCTGATTTCCCTTCCATGGCCGTTAGCCGCTTAGGTGTTCTTCTCTTGAGCACGCAGCATACGGGCTAGAGTCCGCAGTGCTTCATTAACAGATTTGGCATCCGGAAAAACCTCAGCGACGTCGGAGTCCAGTAAGACTGTAGTCGCCGTGCCTTCAAACGCCTTGGCATATTTCCCGCGAACCCCGCCTTTCATGGTTTCAAAATCATATTCTTCACGCATTTTGTCGGATTGCCTAATGTCTCGCTTGGTATTCATAGAACGAGCGCTCTTTGGTTGTCGCCTTTCTTGCGCTGATGATCCGAATGATGTCGTCGCGAAAGGTATGTGAAACGACTAGGATGTTACCTGAGTCTGACATTCCGATAGTTAGGAAACGATCTTCTTCACTTGAATGGTCGGTGTCAGGATAAGTAATAGACAAAATGTCGCGAAATACGCTAATCGCTTCGCCAAAAGTAATCTTGTGTTTCCGTTCTTTCCTGACGGATTTCTGTCTGTTCCACTCGAATTTCATAGGTCCGTTACAATGGTTCTGTTTGGTTTAGCTTCTTCGCCTAACGAACGGGCTAAGGCGGCGCGCGCCCCTGATGAGCTAGCGTATTTGCACAACTGTTGTGGCGCGCCCTCGCTTTTCAGGGGTAGGTTAAGCGATTTATTGACTGGCCCTCAGTTTGCTTAAGGCTAATCCGGGTTTTCATTCCTTCTTTTGTTGGTAAGTCAGCGTATTTCAAAGGGAATCCGAATGACTCTGCGATTTCCATCGCTGCGGCGTGAGAACGAATAAAATACTCGTGAATCGAAGCGCTTTCGTTTGATAGCTCTACTTGGATTCGGTGCTTTTCTTTTAAGATTTCCGACTCAATCATAGGTTGCTCCTCGCTGAACAGTTCAAGGGGGGTAATAAGCTCTGGCGTCGATAGCTTGTAATCGTAGCGTCGAGGTAAACTTTCTCTTTCATCACATCCCGCTATTTCATGTCCGACATACTGATGAGCTAGGCACCACAGAGGACCGAGGTCAGGTCTTGCAATCACGAATTTTTCACGAGATCAAGGAAACGGCGATTACGTGCTGGATTACAAGACCTGACCCCGTCCCTCGTGACCCCGTCCCTCGTCCGGGTGCATGGCATGGTTGGCCTCTCCTGTCTCTCGTCTTGATTGGTGGCATTCCACCACTGGCACGCTCCGTCGGATGTCCAGCACATTGCCGAATTTCCGGTATTGTCGAAGCACTTTTTCTACCTGGGACACTCGTTCATCTATAGTCCCGCTGACTTTGAAAAAGGGCACCCGTCTTTCGGCAAGGTCGCCGACGATCTGGTCCTGAAACCACTTCCTTTTCTGATCCCCGCTGCGATCCCATGTGTCTGCATAGGGAATATCCGTATCGCAGAGGAAGAACAAGTCGTACCGCTTCTCCGCTTCCATCGCTAGTTTGGTCAGAACCGGGCCAGCGATGCTATGGTAGTCCTTTGCAAAGACATACGTTGTGATTGGGTTTGTGTCGCTGAAGAGGTACTTTCGGGCCTGTAGAGTCAGTGCATCCTCCCTGTTGTTGTGTTCTGGCGCGATCTCCTCAAACTGATTCAGCGTGATTCTTCGGTCAACATGGTGCTCAAGCCAGTACTCTGCGCCGTACTCCGGCATCCACACCGTGTTGTGCCGTTCGGCCATCGTTCGGGCGAGGGTTGTCTTGCCTGTCGAGGGTGCGCCCATGAAGCACACTTTCGTGATCAGGTCGGCATACACCACGGGGGCGAGGTGTTGCCGGTTCGCAAAGTAGTCCTCGCGAAGAGCCGTCCCACTGATTGGCACAGCCACACGTGCCTCGTCGATCCTGCGGTCGACCGCGCCAAGAGCTCGGCTGACGTGGTCTCCATAGAACTCGCTGGAGTAGAAATGGGTGATGCGCAGCCCGTTGAGCTTCCGGAGAATGTAGTGTTCCTGCTCGCGACAGATATCCGGGGTGTCACCGTATCGGTCTGGGCCGTCCCATGCCTCGATGATCCTTACTGTCGGGTATAGTTCTCGAATCCATCCGGTGCGGACCTGAAGCGGAACATTTATTACGTCCGTGGCGTAGACCATGACGACCAGTTCGTCCACCTCGGCCAAGGCGGTCTCTACAAGCATCTGGTGCCCGCGATGGAAAGGGGCGAACTTGCCCAGCGTCAGGCCGCGTCGCATGTTCCCACCTCAGCGTTCACACAGGGGTTCGATTCCCGCGCGACCTTCGTGCCCACGTGCCATCGCCAATACCCAAAAAGAGCGTTCAAGAGAAACAGCGACCACATCACGATCATCAAGTCCCCTGCTTCGCCTCCTGCGCTGAAGCGCAGACACCACATGACGATAGTGACAAGATTGAGCAGGATGTACAGGAGCCACTGCTCCTTGTATCGCCACATCATCAGGAAAGTGGCCACGACGGACAGCACGTTGGTGGTGGCATCAATGAAAGGCGTGTTCTGGCGGGGATTCAGCCCCAGGAGCAGCCCAAGCACGACTGTGCACGCTATGCAGATGGCTGCCACCGCGAACCGCTGCGACCAGCCAAGTTGCCTCATCTCCACCGTTCTGTCCTGCCTCGTGTGGCGAGACCACATCACATAGCCGATGACACCCGTTGGGAGGAAGAACAAGAGGTTGAGATAGACTTCCCCAAAGAGTCCGTTGGTGTAGGCCAGAATCGAGTAGGCGAGGCTGTTGTAAAGACCGACAAGATAGCCCTCTCGGCGACCAATCGCGATCAGACCAACGCACAGGATGCCAGAAAGGGAGACAGTAGCGTCGAAAATGCTAGTTGCTATATACGCGGTTAATGCGCCACCTGCGACCACGAGGAATGCCAGCCGTACGCGGTCGAGCCTTCCGCCTTGTGATACTTCGAGCGTCATGGGTAATTTTGTGTCATGACTCATGGCCAACGTCCGAGCTAAAGCGGCGCGCGCCACTGATGACGCTGAGAATTTGCTCGTGTGTCCCCGATTGCTCGTCCACGATTGCTCGGTTGCCCGCGATCCTCAAGCAGCAAGTCTTGTCAGCGCATCATGAAGGCGAACGGCGATCGAATCGCGTAGGGCTATTGGCTCAAACCACGACGATGGATACAGATAATCTTCGCCAGACTCGTCAATAATCCGAACCATGCCATTACCAGCATCTTCTTCTACAAGCTCATAAAGGCGACCTAACGTAACATCCTCGTTGGAAAACTCTCCTAAACTTTTCTTTTCGAGGCAGACGACAAACTTTATAGCCATTTCTTCACCTTAAGCTTTATTTTGCCTATGCCATGAGCCTCGTACCAGTGAACTTCGGCTTTGGCAACACGCCCCGAATCCAACTCTACCTGTGCAATACCTTTCATACGCTTGAAGGTCGGAATGCTTTCTTCACCCAATCGTAATCGTTCAGACCCCCACCTGCGGCAGGGGGGCCAGCGGCAAACCCTGGCGCCGGTCCGTGATGGCCGTGACCAGGTAGGTCCAGGGCGAATGCTGGCGTTGCCGACAGGTGTCGATGACACTGG
>Ga0247840_10006260_pt1 | contig 17299 bp, 5 predicted proteins | sample LaCruzMarch2015__FD_192404 | JGI IMG/M metagenome (GOLD analysis project Ga0247840, IMG submission 192404) | Freshwater microbial communities from meromictic Lake La Cruz, Castile-La Mancha, Spain - LaCruzMarch2015_17m | ecosystem: Environmental > Aquatic > Freshwater > Lake | place: Spain... | reverse complement strand
GCAACAGGCTTGTAACATTTTTTACATATGCCGTGCTTAAATCAGCAATGCTATAAACTGCATTTGACTGACTGCTAAATGTCGTTACTTTGGTGAACGCATTCAAATCCTGTCCATAATCATCGATGCTTGGGTTGATAACTAAGGTGTTGTGTCCTTCGGGTCGCGTTCTGTAGTAATTAAACCTCGCTGTTGCATCCCAATATCCAGGTAAATTGTAGTCATCATAACCCAAATCCTCTGCCCAACGAATGCCTTGCATATCAAGCACAAAGGTACCGGCATCTAAATGGCTGTGACCTATCACCGATGTAGCAGCATGCAAGCTGAGAAACAATGGTTCGGGATCTCCCCAACTACTCCGCATGGATACCAATTCAGTATCTCTGAAATACGCATCCTTAGGCAAGTTAATTTGTGTATCGGTAATAGCAGTATTGTACCAAAGCAAATCAAGCGCCCCACCCTTTAGGTTGTATGCGTTCATATTGTAAAGCCTTGCTTGTGTAAGCCCTGTGTTTGCAAACACATTCGAAAGCCAAAATATTTCGGGTGTGTTCATATGCCTTGCTGCCCCATCTGCAAAATTGTTTATACCCTGTGGTCCATCCAACTGCAAGGCAAAATCACCTGTTTTATTAATGCCTTCTCTTTGCATGATACCAAAATCTGTGCCTAAAGAGGTTTGCATGGTTGCAACCATTTTTGAAAAAAATTGCATCATGTACTCCCAGTAGGCTACACCTTCATACCATGCGCCGTCCCGTGCAAAATAGGGGGTCATGTACTTTAAGCCATCAAAGGCACGTTCAACAATGTAAAATGCTAAATCTGGATATTTATCCGCAATGGCAAGCGCCCCTACTGTCATGCCGCCGTTGCACACGGCGTTCCAGTTGCTACCAGCTTTTACCCACCAATTTCCGCCGGGAATTGGAATGTTTTTGTATGCCTTTTCTCCATATTCCAACCCATACTTTATGATGGATGTTTCAATAAATGCTCTTTGCTCAGCGGTAAAGGCATCGTAGCACCAGTCATATCCAAGTGCAAATGCGGTGGTCATTTCGCCCGTATCCAAAAAATGGCTGGGGTTCCAATCGGGAAACTGGTCGGGAAGCACTGCATTTTCTCGATAACCCGCTTTGTTTAAAATTTCCCACACCTTGTTTGAATATTTATTATCGCCTGTTAACTGATACGCCATTCCTAAATTTGTAATTTGCTGCCTTGCCCACCAGAACGGCCTATCTGCATACCTCACAGTGGCATTAATATCTGAATTCACAACGTTATTAGCAGCAGCAATCAAATTGTTGTACCATGTTTTAAGTGGTTCTGCGCCTATTGACTGCTTAATTCGTGCAAAATCCGCCGCTGTTGCCATAATGCGTGGATGCACATTTTGCATGTTGTTGTGGGTTTCAAAAAGTTTCTTTATTTCTTCTTTAAAAGGGGGGACAATTAATGCCTCGTCATCATTTTGACTGATAGCTACATCATCGATACTTACTTTTGCCAATTTTTCCCTCGTTGTAAGCTCTATAGCTTTCACCCCTGTTTTAGCACTACTTCCGTTTTCTGCACTTATGTCAAGTGTATAAAGGTAAGTATCATTTATAAAAAGATGAAACCTCTTTAGCAAGGTATCAAAGCATATTTTTACCCTGTGATATTGATCATATGCTAATGTGTTAGGGTATTCTGTCCACGGTAAATAATTGATATATTTATCTTGATTAATAACAAATATGTTTCTTGTTGAATTATCATTAAAAGTCAACTTTATCAGATTACCAGGTTTATATCCATTTGCGAATTTGATTTTATACTCTATGTCGACAAATCTTTTTGTAGTTGGCATAAAGGTGTATTTTGCAGTTGGATAATACGCGGCTGAATCAGCACTGGTATCTATATTTAAACATTTATCTCCACTGCCTTGATCAATAATTTTCATAATTGTAGTGGATGAAGTTTGCCATGAAAAAGTCCAACCATTTTCTACTGTACCATTTGCATATCCGGTATTAACCGCAAAATTATTAAAATCACACAAATAATTAGGAATATCATAACTAAGAATTGAAACATTATCTATATACATTTTTAAGCTTTCTGTTGCATCTTGATAATTTTTGGTAGCTTGAAAATATATTCCGCTAATTCCTTGCAAATCGCCTGATGTTAAGGTTTGTGTACTTTTATATGCTCCATCAACATAAAATGATGCAGTTCTATCCACTAAATCATAAATGATTTTTGCAGTATGCTTACCACCACCTAAGCTTGAAAGTGTGACCGGAGCACCCCACGTTATAGCATTTTGAAATTTATCATTGTTATAGGCAAATACTGCCTTATTTGTAGCTGAACCAGATACAGTTTGAATTACACCGACAACCACTTGTCCATTCTGATCTACTGCTGCCGGTACTACCTTACTGCTCTGCATATCGAAATTCACTTCCATATATCTTTTGGTGATATTTGAAAGGTTATATTGTACCTGTGAACGCATATAATACGTAGGTGTTGTTGTAGCGGTTGATAGCACAAGAGATTTGTTGCTTGTACCATTCATTTGCAATTCAACATTGCCAGCAGCTGTAGAATCGGTGCCACTAATTGGATTTCTATTCATTTTCCAATTACCAAAAACTTGATTATTAGTGTATACCGTCGGAGCTGTCCATGCTTCAAAATTCTCACTCATAATTGTCTGCGTATAAGCAAATGCCATCGTTGACCCCAACAAAATAAATACAGCGGTTACTAAGGTTGCTATAGAAAAAACCTTGGCGATTGCCAAACAACTTACCTTTTTACTCATTTCTTTTCCTCCTACCGTTTTAATCATTTTTCATCCTACCTTTTTACCGACCAAAAACTATGCGAGAAATTTTCGAGCTTATCTAAGCTAATTGTACATTTTCCCCTAATTTGCCAATAGAAATCAAGAGATTTTTCATACTACTATTTATTTAATGCACATAAGAATTGAGAATAGGCGCTAACAGCCCTGCAATATATGTATGCCCTGTTGTATTAGGATGAATACCATCTGAATTTTAATAGGTTGTATAGTTGCTTGCATTTATCCATCCGGTTGTATCAATTAAATAAACATTTCTGTCGCCATTTGTATTAATCGTATTTACAGCAGAAACAACATTATCGTGCTGTATTGCAGTAAATACATTGCCTGTTGCGGCTGAACGTATCCCAAATGGAGTCATTGCAAGAATTGGCACATTAGGATACTTAGCTCTGATATTTTGTATAAAGGTTATATATTGAACTGTAAAATCATTTGCGCCTCGGTAACCCAAGCTATAATCATTAGTGCCTAAATTTATAACTACCGCATTTGGAGTATAGGTTGAGTTAAAGCTCCAATTATTGCTTGAGGTACGATTAGTCAGATCGGCATTTGACTTAAAGAATTGATAACTCATACCCGTGTTTGTATGTGTTCCTGTGGGAGTATATGCATAATTTGTATTTAAGCCATCAACCAGTGTTATGCCCGCATATGCGACCTTGATAAATTCATAACCGTTTGCTGTACTTGCTTGTGTTGCATAGTCAACAGTTCCTGCGGTAATTGAATCCCCTATAAACTCTACTATCTTGCTTGATACCATAGGAGCTTGAGTAGTTGCATCATTATCAAGAATTAATCCACCGACACCAAATGTATAGCCATAACTATTACTTGTATTAGATTCAACAAACAATGTATGTGTTCCTGCTGATAAAGCTGTTGGTGTTAGGTTTACAATTCCGTTTACACCGGTAAAATTAGAGGTACTATTTCCATCAATCTGAACAGACAAATCAATATTACCATTTACCAACAGCTTAGCTGTAGTCCCAGTAAACTTAGTTTTAAAATAGTTTGAATGCCAATTGCTTTTGATATTGCTTGTATCTGAGCTATCCCAACGTCCAATATACTTCATATTTGTGTCATTAGCCGGAATAAGTGAATAAGAGGTCGGCTTATACGTTTGACTTAATCCTGTAACACCAAAATATGGCTTTGTTGTGGATATACTATCAAACACAAAAGTTTTAACATAGTCTTCGGTGCCATCACAGGCAATTGTTGGATTATAAGTATTTTTTCCTCCCGCTGCAACAGTAACAGTTTGTGAAGAAATGCCCACAAGTTTCCCTGCCCTATAACGGGCCATTGCTATCAAAACTGGCATAGTTTCCGAAACAGACGGATTAGTAATTTCCACATTTGAACTCAATGTACCAGAAGCAACTTTATTTAATATCTCGCCATTATTATTTGTAATCAGCGATGATATATAATTACTTTTATTGATAGCTACATCATCAATACTTACCTTCGCCCCTTTACCTACAAAAAACTCTATAGCTTTCATTCCTGTTTTGGCACTGCTTCTGCTTTCTCCACTTATGTCAATTGTTTTAACGTAAACATCATTTATGAAAAGATAAAACATCTTTTGCACGGTATCAAAGCGTATTTTCACCCTGTGATATTGATCAAATGCCAATGTGTTAATTGTATTTCCCCAGTTAGGAGTATAAAAAACATATTGATCTTCACTAACGCCAAATATGTTTCTTGTTGAATTATCATTAAATGTCATTTTTAATACAGGTCCAACTTTATATGTGTTTGCGAATTTGACTTTATACTCTAAGTCAACAAATCTTTCAGTAGTTGCCGATGTTAAAGTGTATTTTGCATCTGGATAATACGCGGTTGAATCAGCACTTGTATCTATATTCAAGCATTTATCTCCACTACCTTGATCAATAATTTTCATAATTGTCGTAGGCGAACTAGTCCATGAGAAATTCCAACCATTTTCTGTTGTAGGGTTTGCATATCCCGTATTAACAGTAAAACTATTAAAATCACACAAATAATTAGCAATATCATAAGTAAGAATTGAAACATTATCTATATACATTTTTAAGCTTTCTGTTGCATCTTGATAATTTTTTGTAGCTTGAAAATATATTCCGCTAATTCCTTGCAAATCGGATGCTGTATAGGTTGCTGTTCCTTTTAATGCTCCGTCAACATAAAATGTTGCAGTTTTAGCTGATGATGTATCAAAAATAATTTTTAAAGTATGCTTGGTGGTACCAACTGAACTTGAAAGTGTAGCCGGACTGCCCCACGTTTTAGCATCAAAAAATGTATCATTACTATAGCCAAATACTGACTTGCTTGCATTATTTTGAATTACCCCGAAAATCACTTGCCCATTCTGATCTACTGATGCCGGTACTACCTTACTGCTCTGCATATCGAAACTTACTTCCATATATCTTTTAGGGATAATAGATAATGTTTCAATTCTTGCATTTGGAATGTTATATTTCGCCATTGAACGTTGCCAATACGTAGGTGTTGTTGTTTTAGTTGATAATACAAGAGATTTGTTGCTTGTACCTTGCAATTCAACAGTGCCACTACCTTCAGTATTATACATAGTCCAATTACCAACATTTTGCCCATTAGCATATACCGCCGGAGCTGCCCAACTTTCAAAATTCTCAGCCATAGTTGTCTGCGTATAAGCAAATGCCATCGTTGACCCCAACAAAATAAATACAGCGGTTACTAAGGTTGCTATAGAAAAAACCTTAGTGATTGCCAAACCACTTACCTTTTTACTCATTTTTTATCCTCCTGCATTTTTTATTCATCCATTATTATTGTTACAATTCCAATAATTCCTGCAAGGCTATCTAAACTCTTTGTAATGACGGTTATTTCGTTGTTACCTTTTTCAATGTTAGATATATCAATATTCATACTTTCGCAGTTGTTTTTCAAGCACTCATTTTGGTTATCGCCCATATAACACTGATGGTGTACCAACTTGTCATTTATATATACCCAAACTTCGCCTGCTATCTTGCTAAAATGTAACTTTTGGGAAGGATATTGTGCATTCGTTTCAAATTTTCCTCTGTACAGTGCATATTTTCCTTGTTTATCTGTAAATTTCATTTGTGCACCATTCTCAAATGCCACAGGCTCAAGAGTATTCATATCCGACTCATCGATTACTATATTAGGGTCTGGTTTTTCTTCAAATATATCCGACATTAACCACCCTGTAACCAAAGCAATGTTGATATTTTCGATATATTCTACTTCTTTATTTTCCCTAACCTCGATTATGATAGTTTTTTCTTGCAGTCCTTCTGATGACGCTTTTAATGTTAATGATTTTTGTCCTGGTATACTTTTAATTGTTGCTTGGCATCTTCCGTTATATAAACTTCTTTCGGTCGCATAAAACGGTTCATTTGAATTTGGGTCACCATTTGCAACTGCCAATATTTTACAATTGCCTTCTAACTTTATTTTATTATCTGCTGTTGGAACAAATCTCCCCATCTTGTCAACAACAAAAAAATTAACCAAAATCGCATCAAGTGTATCATCATATATATAGCAACGCATTGGCTCAATTTCAACTGCATAGGCAGAACCTGTTGTTTCCACAGAAAATGTCGCTGTCAATATGCCTTTGTTATAGCCCTTTGCGGATAAAACACCATTTTCAAATGGCACAGACCATTGTGTTTGTTCATAAATCGAAACACTTTTTTTGCCAAGTGACTTTTCATTTAAAAAAAGTTCAACTTCATCACAATTTGTATGTGTCATTACTTTAATCGTTTCGCCATCACTGAAATTCCAGTGTGGTAAAATGTGTAGTATAGGTTTATTGTTCCAAAACGCTTGATATAGATAATACACATCCTTTTTAAATCCACAAGTGTCCATAATGCCAAAAAATGTGCTAACTGCTGGCCAAACATAAGGTGATGGTTCGCCAAGATAGTCAAAACCAGTCCACGAAAAGATACCCATAATAAAGGGGCTTTCGTTCACAACTTTCCAACTCTTGCGAACAGTGTCGCCCCATGATGCTTTTTCTTCATCGTAAGAATTAAACACTTGTTTTTTAGGACAACTCTTATATATTCCACGATTAGAATAAGCAGATGCCGTTTCAGAGCTTACGATTGGTGTATTTGGGAATTTTTTGTGTGTTTCATCAAATATATCAAGTTGATAGTTTATTCCTATAACATCTAAAACAGGGGAACAGCCGTCATCTTCTAACACGCCACCATTCATTGCACCAACTATTGGACGGGTATCATCTAACTCTTTAATAGTAGAAATTAAGCGTTTTGCTATATTTTGTCCTTCCTTTGAACCTTGTAGTGGCTCTTCGTTAAAGATTGAGTATATTATTACACAAGGGTGATTACGGTCACGCTTCACCATAGATGTTACCTGCTCAATTGCTTCGTCACGCGTCTCAAAATTTCTATTTTCGTCCATAACAAGCATTCCTAACTCGTCACAATAGTCCAAAATTTCAGGAGTCGGATTATTGTGGGCACAACGATAAGCATTAGAACCCATTTCAAGTAGTTGCTCTATTCTCCATTTGTTGATGGAATTATGCACAGCAACCCCAATACCGCCGTGGTCTTGATGATTGCAGGTGCCTTTTAATTTCATTGGTTTTTCGTTTAAATAAAATCCGGTATCCGCACAAAATCTAATTGTCCTATATCCATAGGCGGTTGTTTCATGGTCTATTAGCTCGTTTCCTATATAAAGTTCGGAAATAATCTTATACAAATTAGTGTTTTCTAAGCTCCATATATTTGGGTTTTCGATGCTTATTTCTTGATTAACAACTGTTTTTTTATCGCAAACTATATTGGTAGATATGTTTGATATTTTATTTCCATTCTTATCTATAATTATGCTTTTTAATGTTACTTCTTGGCTTTTATAGCTTACATTTTCCAATGTAGTTTCAATTTTAGTTATCCACTCATCATCTATTTTTTGCGGATTTACCCAAACACCCCATTTATCAATATGGACTTTTTCTTTTATGGTAAGATATGCGTGCCTGTATAGTCCTGCCCCTTCGTACCACCAGCCCTCAGGTTTTTTCGCATCAACTCTTATAGCAAGTGTGTTAACCTTTTCGCCAAAATATGCTCTATCTGTAACATCAACATAAAAGCTATTGTAGCCTGAAAAATTCCTCTTAACAACAGAACCGTTGAAATATATAGTACTCTCACCCATAATGCCATCGAAATCGAAAAGTATTTGTTTATTTTCATTTTGTAAATCCAATGTGAATTTCTTTTGATACCAACCAATGCCTCTTTTTCTGTAACCACAATTTGCAAATGAATTTTCAGGGTCAAAATCTTGTTTTACGCAAAAATCGTGTGGCAAATCAACAGTTTCCCAACCACTTGTGTCGAAATCTGACTTTGGCGGCCCTGATATTCCACCCGTTTTTGTAAAGCTGTATATGTTTGAGTGCTGTGTTTGTGTCAATAATTCTACATCTCCGAAATGAAATTTAAAACCTTTGTCCAAATAATATTTTTTTCTCAATTTTCACCCTCCCAAACACATAAAATTTTAACTTCAAAAGCATTAAGCAAGCATTTTTCAGAATAAACATTTTTTGTTTCATAATCTGTATAGGCTTGATTTAATGCAATTTCAACCGCATCATCATTGAAATTTTGAAGGAAAATAAAATTCCCTCTTTTTTGTGCAGTAACACCGTGTTTCAATTCGGCATTTATATTTTTTGCAATGCTTAATCCATCTATTAGATTAGAATAAAAATCATTTAAAAAGTCTCCGTTATCTCTAAATGAAATATAATATGCCTGTCCAGCACCATAATTGTTTTTAGTCAAACAGGGTCTCCCTGCATAAAAATCATTTTTATATATAGCAAGTGTTTGTGCGGTGGTTGTATGTAGTAAATCGCAATATTCTGTGATTTTATATTCCTTATCTCCGATAACGGCAAAATTCATATCACTACCATACAAGCTATCTGTTTCTTCTACCCAAATCCCAAAAACTTCTTTTAAATTTCCAGCTGGCATTCCACCTAAATAACATAAGTCATTTTCATCTGCAACTCCACTTATATAGGTAAATACAATTGTTCCACCGTTTTTTACATAGTCCTCTATTTTTTGTGCCACACCTTTTTTAATCATATATAGCATTGGTGCAACAACAAGCTTATATTTTGAGAAATCCTGTTCGGAGTCAATACAATCTATGCTAACCCCACTTTGCCAAAATGAATATTGATGTTTTTGGCAGGTATCTAAATATTTTTTATCTTTAAGCTGATACCCTTGTGCATCGTTTATTGCCCACAAATTTTCATTATCATATATTATTGCAACCTCACTATTTACATTGGTGTCGACAATTTCACTTAACCCTTGCAACCTTTTTCCTAAATTTTTTATTTCGCTAAATACCCTTGTATTGGTATGCCCTACATGGTCAACAACAGCGGCGTGGAATTTTTCGCTTGAACCTCTTGATTTTCTAAACTGAAAGTATTGCACAGTATCAGCACCATGAGAAACAGCTTGCAACTCTGCTAACTCATGCATTCCTGGGCGTAGTAGCTTGTTTGTATTTTTCCAATTAACACTGCTTGGTGCAGACTCCATAAGCATATATGGTTTTTGCAAATAGCTTCTGTTTATATCGTGCGACATTGCAATTTTAGAAGCTCTAAAGGCAGGTTCCTCTTCGTTGTGCCATTCCGGATAATTATCCCACGATATTACATCCAAAGCATCTTTAATCTTCCAATAATCAAGTGGTTCATAATAACACATAAAATTTGTGGTTACAGGTATATCAGGCGTAATTTTTTTAAGTGGTACCATTTCATTTTTAATAAAATCAGTGGTTTGATAAGTTACAAAGCGTTTCCAGTCAAGATTTAAGCCGTGGGTGTTCACCTCTCCAATTGGCGAAGGTGAAACAATTTGCGCCCACGATGTGTATTTATGACTCCAAAATGTTGTCCACCATCGAAAATTCAATTCATCTAAATCGTCATTATACTTAACCTTTAGCCAATTCCTGAAGGCTTGTTGACAAAGCTCACAATGACACTCTCCACCATATTCGTTTGAAAGGTGCCATACACCAAGTGCAGGATGATTTTTATATCTTTCTGCCAAAAGCGTGTTAATTTTTTGCACTTTTTCTCTATAAATAGGAGAGGTGTAGCAATGATTATGCCTTTCGCCAAATATGTGTTTAACTCTACTTGCATTAACACGCAGTACTTCAGGATATTTATCAGCAAGCCAATTTGGTCTTCCACCGCTTGGTGTGGAAAGAACTACAACAGCACCTTTTTTTGCCAACTTATCCATTATATCATCTAAAAATGAAAAGTCGAATTTACCTTCTTCGGGTTCTAATGTCGCCCAAGAAAAAACACCTACAGTTAAGGAATTCATATTTGCTTCGTCTAAAAAATCCATATCTTTTTCTATAATTTCAGGACTTTGTAGCCACTGTTCTGGATTATAGTCTGCTCCGTGTATAATTTTGTTAAAGTTTTTTATTATTGGCATAATCTCGTCTCCTAATTGTTTTTATTCACCAGTATAAATTCCAATCTTTTTTAAAGTGTGTAAGTCCTTTTCTAAATTTACTCTCTGTGAATTTTTCATTTAGTTAGTCCTTTCAAACAAAAAAATTTGTCTACTTTTCTTTTCTATTGCATAGAATTATTATTTTGCTAAATCGCAATAGCAAATTACACTTTTTATAAACTGTAATTTACTGTTTTATTAAGCTAATCTTTTGGCTACCAATAAATTCTCCAATCACGATTTTCTTTACGCATTAATGCTTCCATATAGTAATAATCACCCCAAATGTTACATTCAGGCTTATCACCGTAAGGTTTAGCATACATACCGTCTTTTAATATCCCGTTTGAATATGGCATATCCTTCGTTGTGTAATTTTCACTTAATGAAGTAAGCATAGCATCTGCTACCTCTACATATTTAGGCTCATTTATATATTTATTCATCTCAAAAATACCGCATATAGCAATCGCTGCAGCCGATGTATCTCGTGGCTCATCGCCGTCTGTAAATACCATATCCCAATAAGGTATATAATCACTTGGCAATCTGCTGATAAAGCATTGTGTTAAATTTTTGTAAATTGGGATAAGTGTTTCATCTTTTGTATAGTGATAGCTTAATGCCGTTCCATATATCCCCCACGCTTGACCTCGTGCCCAACATGATGTATCAGAATATCCTTGCGCAGTAACGCCCTTTGTAGGCTTCCCACTCACTGGATCAAAAAAATATGTATGATGCGTTGTAAAATCATCACGTATAACTACACTTAAAGCTGTTTTCAAGTGCCGAGCAGCAATATCTTTATATTTAGTAATACCCGTTACCTCTGTTGCCCAATATAAGAGCGGTAAATTTAACAAGCAGTCAATAATCAATCTGTAATTATTGACATCATCTAAACTCCCCCACGCCTGTATAAATTCTCCAACAGGCTTGTATCTTTCTATTAATAAATCAGCAGCATTTAAGGCGGTATTCTTTGCAATTTCGCTACCTGTTATTTTATAATCTGCCACACATGATAAAGTATACAAAAATCCTAAATCATGCGTATCAGTAGCAATTCTATTTTCAATTCGATATTTAAATATATCTGTATGGTGTGTTGCTATTTTTTCATACTTCTCATCTTTTGTAATTTCATATGCTAACCATAACATACCCGTCCAAAACCCCTCGGTCCACGAAACACATTCTTTAGCTGGATAGACATATTCGATACTTTGCTCTGCTGGAAACCTATCTGTAAAATTTTCTAAATTGCTATCTATTTTCGATAATATAAATTCCATGTTATTCATATAAACTCTCCTATACTTTTAAATCGTTTTATTTTGTATAACCTAATTAATAGAATTCGCTTTGATAAGAGGTGCTAAAGTAGCTTTATTCCATACAAAAGCTTTAGCAGTATTGCCTGCTTTTGCATCATCGGAAGATACTGTTAACACTGCGTTTCCAATTACCGATGTCGAACCTGGCAAATTTACTGTAGTTAAAGTTGTTTTAATTAATTTTTTAGAGCTATTATATAATGCGATGATTACATTATAATCAATAGCAGCTGCTCCTGAATTAATTAATGTATAATTTGCTGTTAGGCTTCCTGCTGTTGTAGCGGAGCCTGCTGTTGTAGCATACACTGAACCAATTGAAGCCGCCCTAAAATATGACTGCGTAATATTGCCGGCAGATTTTCCGGCAGTAACACTATATACACTTCTCACATCGGTAGGGAACATTGTTTTTAAATCACTATTAGTATTATTACCTTGCGACAATTTAAAATTATACGATGCTGTAATTGCAGCTTCGCCATCACCCTTTATATATAGTTTACACATATTTGTATCAAGCTGATATAGAAGCTTAATGTCATACCAGTTGTCTTTTGTCCAAGTGCCTATGACATTGCTACCATTACCGCCCCAAGATATTTTATTTCCTGTGCCATTGTTGTAAAATTTAACTGAATTCGATGCGTTCCAATAAATGCTGCCGCTGGTATAATAGGGCGAAAAGGTGAAATTGTTACCCGACGTGCTATCAAAATCAACACCAATCTTTATGCGAGTTTGCAGTAGAATATTTGTGTCGGTATTAGCTCCGATATTACTACTAACCTCTCTAATATAGCTACTGGCAGTAGTAGTGCTTGGAATAGTCATTTTAACACTTTTATCGGTTGCACTTGGGTGTTCTACAACTGCAACAGAGCCACCAACAAAACTATTTGCAAAAGTTACTCCATCGGAAGTTTTATTTGTCCAAGCGGCAACGGTGGTTGATATAATATCTCCTGTTGTAAGAGTATCATAATTAGCATTCACATAATTATTATCTTGATTTTCAGTCGGTATATCAGCGGACGTTGTGGCGGATAAAATATTGGTCGAGCTGTTGTCTATATTACCCTGAAAAACCATATCTTGTGGTACTATTTCAGTTATACTGCTGCCTGCTTGACCTCCGCCTGGTAAAATAAATGTTTTAGTATAACTAATTTTACTTTGTGAATTACCAATAGATACATTTACATTTATTTGTTGATTTTTTGGATTTGATACAGTAACCTTCCAATTTACATCTATTTTTTGAGCTATTAATATACAAGGATTATCCGTAGAAAAAAATGTTCCATCAGGTAATTTAATCGTTCCCGGACTCCAAAACACCGATTGAAGCATTTTCAAATCCTTATGCCAAACAGCTTGCTTATCAACGGTGTTCAGTAATAAAATCGGTTTATTTTTGGCATAGTTATCTAATTCACTTATTGATTTATTTGGTAAAACCACATATGAATAATTGCCATTTCCCGGTGTTTGCCCATGCTCAATGAATAAACCAAAAACATTTTTCCGATACAAAGTATTCCCGGCATCATTATGTATGTCAGAATACCGTCCGCTTAAAATATTGTTTGTAATGCTTATCTGATTATTCTGCAAAAAAACATAACCCACATTATTTTGTGATACCCATAAGAGAGGATTTGTTGGTTGCCCGCTATTTGTTGAATAATGGTCGCCATCAATTAATACTGCACCATCATTCACTGCCAATATAGAAATATCATCAATGTAGGAAGCACCTATTGTTCCTCCAACCTTGTATGCCCCTATTTGTGCCATTGTATTAGTGTTTCCTGTGGTGAACTGTAATTCATATTTTGTATAATCAGTAGCATCGGCTCTTATGTCAATTTTATTACCACCATAGTTGTCTGCACTTAATAAAACATAGCTACCTTGCGATTCTATTTTAGCCCAAATTGTTACTTTATAAGTTGTATTTGACTTCAAGTGGGAAAAATTATAAGTAAGAGAGCCAGACGGACTAACCTTACCACAATAATTTCCACTATGAGAATTCGAATTAGATATAGTAGCATTACTCCATACTGTCCAAGGCCAAGAAACATTGCCGGATTCAAAATCAAGATTATAATTAAATAGCGAATAATCAAAGCCTATTTTTTTTACGGTTTCCCCATCTGAAAAATAGACATCTCCTAATGATTGGGTTTGATTAACTGATGTTGTAACATTATACTGCCCTTGATTAAGCTTAATTCCTGAGCCTAATGCAACCATACCTTCATCAAGCATAAACCACGATTTCTTTGCCTGTAGACCATCCTTATTATAATCCATTGTAGAAACTGCATATGCTCCATCGCTTGCGCCGCCTACAAATTCTGTATTCCCATGCCAATGGTAGCTGTCGAAGGTGTCAAGATTTTTGAGTGCCCCTTGCGGCGTAGTGGTGCCCGGTATTTTGTTCCAATCCCACACTACAGGAATATCAACATATTCAGCACCACTCTGCATAATAGTGGTTGCCCCATCGGCAAGATAATACCCTTTTTTATTAACTCCAGTTACCATTTCGGACGGCTTTGTTCTAACAGAGCTTGCTCGCACACCAAAATGAAAATTTGTCCGCTGAAGCGAAGTGTAATCTGAATTCCAAAAATGCTTTGCTCCTTTAAAACCATAATCAATAGCACCTAAACGAGATGTCTTAAATTCTTGTAGTTCATCTTTTCTTTGTATACCGTTAATATTCAAAAGTGTAGTAATAACATCATTAAAAATTGCTTTAGGAACAGTTGCTGTTTGGAAGGCAATAGCCCTACCCGTTAATGTATTATCCGGATATTCGCCTTTAAATATCCATTTCTGACCATCTAAAATATAATTAACATAAGTTTGCAGATAATTATTAGCTAATATAAACTCAGTATCTTTTAATAAATACAGTAAATCTCTTATATCTCGGTTAAAGCCATCGCTATAAAGAGTCTGAAACAAAGCAAGATGTTGATGAAAGCTATAATCTGGCTTGATTCCCTCTGAATCAATAGCTTCGTATTGAAGAAACAATTCTTTAGAACATTCTTTTAGTGTCCTCATATAGGTATCATCATTTGTTATGACTGCGATTTTTGTGCAAATTACAATTTTATATGATAAATTTGCTCCAGTATCTCCAGAATGATTTTCAGGAATATATGCTCTCCTTGCTATTTCATACAACTTAGTCGTTGTAGTAGCATCAAGCACATTATCAGGGATAAGAGTTAAGATGTCTGCTATCTTATTTGGTGAATCCATTACATTAAACCACCAATTTGTAGAGCACTGGTAATCATTAACAGCCCAATTTTTCACTGATATGACGATTTTGTTTAATAAATCCGCATTTTGATAATACGAATTTCCGGGACTACTATATGCTTTAAGCATTGTTCTTGTATAATCTAAATGCCATGATGGCGACCACCTGGAAGGGGATGTTGAATTGTAATTAACATCACTAAAGGTTCCGTCTTCCTTCCATTTTGTCAGAATGGTTGTTGGGTCTGCTGTATTTGAAAGCAAAGAACTGTATAATCTGTTTTTTATAGTTTGCATATCAATGTTAGTTTGTGCTAAAGTATGTACTGATGATAATACAATGGTAGTCAATGTGATTGCTACAATTAATAAAAATATTTTTACTATGTTTTTTTCCAAGTCATCACCCTCCCTTGGGGTAATATCCATTGATTACCCCCAAAAAATGCTATTTATTTTTTTTGGGGGTAATACGAATCTTATTATAATTTTATATTGTATAAACTAATTAATTTGAGTTGCCGCAATAAATGGCGCTAAGGATACACCATTCCATACAAAAACTTTAGCATAATTGCCTGCTGCTGCATCGCCTGCTGCAACAGCTAATGTTGGGCTTCCTGTTACAGTAACATTTGCAAGATTTGTTGCACTTAACGTTGTAGGGGAGACTTTTATTAATTTTTTGTCAATGTCATATAATGCGATAAATACATTACAATTTGACATTAAAAATGGATTAATAAACTTGTAATTTGCTGTTATGTTCCCTGCGGTTGAAGGTGAGCCTGTAGTTGTAACATTAGCAGTATATCCGATTGAAGCCGCCCTAAAATACGACTGCGTAACATCACCGGCAGATTTTCCAGCAGTAACATTATACACACTTCTCACATCGGTAGGGAACATTGTTTTTAAATCACTATTAGTATCATTACCTTGCGACCATTTAAAATTATACGATGATGTAATTGCAGTTTCGCTATCACCCTTTATATATAGGGTACACAAATTTTTATCAAGCTGATATAAAAGCTTAATGTCATACCAGTTGTTTTTTGTCCAAGTTCCTACAACCGTTGGAACAAAGGCACTGGTTACCCACACACTTCCCCAAGATATTTTGTTTCCTGTGCCATCGTTGTAAAATTTAACTGCATTCGATCCGTCCCAATAAGAACTGCTTCCATATTGAGTAGGTCCAAAGGTGAAATTGTTTCCTGCCGAACTATCAAAATCAACATTTATCCTCACGCGAGTTTGCAACAGAATACTTGTATCGGTATTCGCTCCGATAGTGTAGCCACTACCGCCAATCGCTCTAAGATAGATATTAGTACCAGTAGTATTGCTTGGAATAGTCATTTTAACACTTTTATCGTTTGCGCTTGGGTCTTCAACCACTGCGACAGAACCGCCAGTAAAACTATTTTGAAAACTTACCGAATCATTAGTTATATTTTTCCAAGCGGCATCGCCGGTTGATATAATGTTTCCTGTTGTAAGCGCATCATAAGTGGCTCCTAAATATTTTATTAGAGTGCCATCAATAAGTGATATTGTGTAGTCAGATTTAACCATTCCGTATGTATCTTTTACTCTTAGTTTAAAACTGTCTATAATTGCAGTTGTGGTATCTGTTATTACAGTGCCACTGCCATTTATTATCTCTACAGTTCCGGCAGTATATGTAACATTACTTAGCACATCGCCGACTGTTGCTCCGAAAGGAACACTCAAAACGGTTCCATTTAGTTGGTAGCCTGCTCCCAATGTAGGTGTAAGATTTGGCAAAGTAACTTTATCTGCCTTAAAATACGACTGCGTAACATCACCGGCAGATTGTCCGGCAGTAACATTATATGTACTTCTCACATCGGTAGGGAAATGACCTGTCAATAGCTTACCTGCACCTGCTAAATTTGTACTTGCAAAAGAGTATGAAGCTGTAATTGCGGTTTCGCCGTCACCCTTTACATATACAGTACACATATTTGTATCAAGCTGATATAGGAACTTAATGTCATACCAGTTGTTTTTTGTCCAAGTGCCTATGTCAGTACCGCCCCAAGATATTTTGTTTGCTGTGCCAGTGTTGTAAAATTTAACTAAAGTCTTGCCGTCCCAATAGGTGGTTGAGTTTACTTTATAAGGTCCAAAGGTGAAATTATTTCCTG
>Ga0247840_10006258_pt1 | contig 17303 bp, 17 predicted proteins | sample LaCruzMarch2015__FD_192404 | JGI IMG/M metagenome (GOLD analysis project Ga0247840, IMG submission 192404) | Freshwater microbial communities from meromictic Lake La Cruz, Castile-La Mancha, Spain - LaCruzMarch2015_17m | ecosystem: Environmental > Aquatic > Freshwater > Lake | place: Spain... | reverse complement strand
GCTACCGGCGCAACACCCTGGTGGACAACTACATCCACTCCGTGGTCAAGACCGAGGAAGAGGTCCGCACCTTCTGGATCGACAACCGGGTCACCACCGCCTGCATCAACGGCGAGACCCTGATCTACGACGAATTCAATCGCTCCCGTCCGGAGGTCAACAACCTCTTTCTCAGCATCCTGGGCGAGGGCATCTTAAATCTCCCCAACCGGCGCCACCAGGGCGCGGGCTATCTCCAGGTCCACCCCGAGTTCCGGGTGATCTTCACCTCCAATCCGGAGGAATACGCGGGTACCCACAAGACGCAGGACGCCCTGATGGACCGCATGATCACCATGAAGATCGGTCACTATGACCGGGAGACCGAGATCCGTGTCACCCAGGCCAAGTCAGGCCTACCCCTGAGCGAGGTCGCCATCGTGGTCGACATCGTGCGCGAACTGCGCGAGCAAAGTGTCAACCACCATCGTCCCACCCTGCGCGCCTGTATCGCCATCGCGCGCGTGATGGCCGCCCGCAAGCTCAGCGCCCGTGCCGACAATACCTTCTTCCGCGACATCTGCCGCGACATCCTGGACATGGACTCCGCCAAGGTCCGGCGCGACGGCAACAGTCTGACCGAATCACCGGCCGACGAGGTGATCGCGCGCATCAGCGGCCGGTCACGCCGACCCAAGGCCGTCGAGAAGGGGGTTTGACATGCCAAAATCCAGTCAGCCGTCACGCACCGTCCGCGACATCAAGACCCACGCCGGTCGGGCCGATGACCTGCACACCCCGCACAAGATGTACATGCGGCTCTTCGCCCTGGAGACGGAGCGCCATCGCCGCCAGCAGGAGCGCGTCAGTGCCATGCAGCGGGTCACCAACATCGACGCGCGTTGTGCCGAGATCGACCGGGAAAAGGACCAACTGCTGAACCTCTTGGGGGTCGAATCCATCGACTCGCTGGCGGACGGTGGGCCGAGTGCCGCTCCCCGTGCGTTGCGCGCGGTGCCGCGCCCCGATCCCCGGCACGCCCGGGCGCGCGGTGAGGTGTCGGTGCAGCAGACCGAGACCCCCTACTACGAACCGGTGAAGATCCGCTACTAAGCCACGGGCGACGGGGGCCAGACGCATGAGCCTGCGCTGTTTCTACTGTGGTCATTGCCTCCCGCTCGACCAGGGCGATGACACCTTTCATGGCCCCCTGCGCTGCCGGGTGTGCAAGAATGTGATGATGGTCCGCGTCGAGCGCGGACTGCTGCGCGCCATGGCGCCGTGCCCCCAGGCCGCCCCGAACCCGGACCCGGCCCCGGTGGGCACGGGTCGGCGGCCTTAGTCCCATCCCCAGGCGGGCCGCGGTAGACCCCAAGTCGCGGTCGCCGGCTTCCAGCGAGAGATTCACCCATGCCAGAGGCAAACAAAGAGGCCACCGCGGCCGGACGCTATATCTACGCGATCATCCCCGACCAAGGCCCCCTGACCCTGGGGCCGATCGGGCTGGAGGAGGCGCCGGCCTACAGCATCGGGGATGGGCAGGTCGCCGCGGTCGTCAGTGCCGTGAAGGCCGCGCGTATCCGTCCGCAGCGCCGCAACATGGCGGCGCACCAGGAGGTGCTGAAGCAACTGCTGCAACAGGTGACGCCGCTGCCCGCCGCCTTCGGGCTGGTGGCGGACGATGACGCGGCGATCGCGCGCATCCTGAAGGACAACAGCAAGGTCTTTCTGGAACAGTTGAAACGAGTCGAGGGCAGTGTCGAGATGGGTCTGCGCATGACCTGGGATGTGCCCAACATCTTCGAGTTCTTCGTCGGTACCCACGCGGAGTTGCGGGAACTGCGCGACAATTTCTTCCGTGACGGCGGCAAACTGACCCAGGACGAGATGATCACCCTGGGCAGCCGCTTCGAGCGCCTGCTCGATGAGGACCGGGAGACCTACACCGAGCAGGTCGAGACGGTGCTGCGTACCTGCTGCCGTGAGATCAAGCGCAACAAATGCCGGGTCGAAACCGAGATCATGAACCTGGCCTGCCTGGTGCCGCGGGCGGACCTTGAGCGGTTCGAGCAGGCGGTGCAGCAGGCGGCGCACCCCTTCGACGACAACTACGCCTTCGATTTCAACGGCCCCTGGGCACCCCACAACTTCGTGGAGATGGACATCCGCCTCTAAGTAACGAGCCAAGAGGTTAAACGCAAACACCATCGTTGTCGTTGTCGTTGTCGTTGTCGTTGTCGTTGTCGTTGTCGTAATCGTTGTCGTAATCGTTGTCGTAATCGTAATCGAGGTTATCGTAGCGCCCCGGATTCTTGCGCACTCCAAAGTGCATCGTTTCTCCGATTACGACAACGACAACGACAACGACAACGAGCCTGCCCGATCGCCCGACTGGTATCCCGAATTCCGCTTCGCGCTACGAGGACGGTCAAGGCAATCCGACGCCCGTTTGGCGTAGCGGTGGCGCCGTTCGCCAATCAGGAAACCGGCCGCGACTGAGCGGCAAAGAAGCGCATCATTTCCTGTGAGGCGTCGGGTCCCTGTTCATCGGTGAAGCTGCCGCGGCGGCTGCCGCCCGACCAGGCGTGACCGGCGCCGTGTATCAGCCACTGCTCGGCCACCACCTTGCCGCCGGGTCCCGCGTGCACGCTGTGCGTGTAGGTGTGACCGGTCCCGGCGCGACCCTGAGTGATTCGGGCCGCCGCGGTTTGCCCGATCGACTGGGCGACGATGTGATCGCTGTTGCGCGGATGGACCGTCTCGTCAAGCTCGCCGTGGAACACGATGATCGGGACCCCCTTCAGGCACGCGTCGGCCGCTGGTGCGGCGGCACCGTTCATCGCGGCGAAGGCCGACGTAAAATCGCACGCTGCCGCATAGGGCATTGCCGAGTGGGCGCCGACCGCGGCATAGACCTCGGGATAGGTGGCGCCCATGATCACGGCCATGGCGCCGCCCGCCGACAGGCCGGCGCAGTAGACCCTGGCCGGATCGACGTGATACTGCTCGATGACCGCCCCGGTCATCCCCGCGATGAGCGAGGGTTCGCCCTGATCGCGCTGCTGATCGGGGGCCTTGAACCAGTTCCAGCACCGCGTCGCGTTCGCCGCCGCCGACTGGGTCGGATACAGGACCAGACAGGGCTGGGCCTCGGCGATCTCATTGAAGCGGGTGCCGGCGGCGAAGTCGTCCGCGCTCTGGCCGCCGCCGTGCAGCATGACCACCAAGGGCAGCGGCTGGCCTTGGTAGGCGGTCGGGATATAGAGCTTGTAGGCCCGGGTGCCGGCCTGATTGGTGAATGAGCCGGTCAGGAACCTGCCTGGGGTCTGGGTGCTGTCGGGCACCTGCCGGTCGGTTCGCGGCGCGGTCGGCAGTTCAAAGCGCGTCCCGATCCGCGGGGCCTCGGTGCGCAACCTGGCCAGGAAGTCCGGCAGGAACCCCACGGGTTCACCCACCGGCAACAGCTTCGCGGAGCGCGCCGCGGCGCCGTCGCCGCGCCAGGCCGTTTGGCCACCCGGGGTACCGGCCGGCATCAGGCTCAGCAGCGTTTGTTGGATCTTGTCGGTCGCGGCGACGGGGCCGTCGCGTTGCAGCAGCGACATTGCTTCGCGTATTCCGGCCAGCATTTGTTCGTTCATCGTCGTTCAGCCTTGCGTGTTTGGTGGTTAGCGGATGCGCCCGGCCAGTGCGCCCTTGACGGCGGGGCTGGCGTGCAGGGCGCCCAGCACCACCACCGATTCGATGGTGGCGAGCGCCAGTTCCGGTGAGACATCGGCGCCGATGCTGGCCAGGCCCAGGACCTGGATCTGGAGTCGCTCTCCGGCCCGCTGCACCGCCTCCAGATCGGCGCGCGAGTAATGCTGCAGTCCGAGCACCAGGCTCTTGCGGGCGATCGTCTGGCGGACGACCTCGGCGTGGGTGCTCAGTTGGTTGCGGATCGCGGTGCGAATCAGGTCGGTGCGATTGGAGTAAAAACCCTCCTGCACCAGCAGGTCGATCTGACCGAGATCGATGAGCCCCAGATTGATCGTAATCTTCTCGGTCTCGCTGACTTTCTGACGAATATCGTGTACGCTCATGGGGCGCTAGACCATCCATATATCATCCAGGTGGATGGTATTCTAGGCGCTGCACGCCGCTTGTCAATCGGAATATTCCTACCCCGGGTCGCGCAGATCCGGTGCAGACGATCCCGGTCCGCGGGGCTAGTCTTGTCAGCGAGGGTACCGGTGATCGCAGTCACCGTATCCATGGACCAGGCATCGCGGGATGCTTGGCCCCATGGCGACTGGGCCCGGGAGGACAGAACGGAGGGCGGGATCATGATCAGACAGGTAGGGGTGGCCGTTATCGGCGCGGGTCTGGCGGGCCTGGCGGCGGTCGCGGAGATCCGCAGGGCCAAGCGGGACTTCGTTCTCATCGACGATGGTGGACTGGGCAGCACCTGCGCCCGGAGCGGTTGCGGGCCGTCCAGGCTGGCGGCCCACCGGACGGAGTTGCTGGCGCAGCGCCGCTCCTGGCACTGTTGCGGCGCCATCGGGGCCGGGCCCTGGATGGATCAGGTGCGGTGCCCGGCGCTGCCGAGGGAAGCGCGCGAGGTCGCCGTGGACCCCCGGTCGCCGGACGACACCGAGGTTCCGCCCGACGCGCTGATCCTGGGGGAGGCCCGCTTCATCGGCCCCACGACGCTGCGGGCCGGCGGTGCCTGGTCGGCGTTGGACCAGTCGCACCTGCTGACCGGGCAGACGGCCTTCGGTCCCGCGGACCCGGGCCTCGCCGGGTCAGGGCCGGGGCCTGTTGCGGGTCTATGTGGACCGCCGGGACGGCCGGGTCCTGGGTGGTGCCATGATCGGCCCCGGCTGCGAACACCTGGCGCAGGCGCTCGCCTGGGGTGTGGAGCGACGACTGACCGTGCGGCAGATGGTGCAAATGCCCTTCGATCACCCCGGGGTCGGCGCGGCCCTGCAGGAGACCCTCAGTGAGTTGGTGCAGCGGCTCGGCCCCATCTCGGTGAACCCCCCGGTGCTGGGTCGGTTGATCAACTGGCCGGGCCGGTCGGCGCGGGCGGCGGCGCCCCCGCTCGGCCAGTGCCGGTGCATCGGCCAGGACCTCGAGCGGTGCTTCGCGGTCGCGCCCGACGACCGGGCCGGCCCCGGCCCGGGGGGGTGGCAAGCCGATTAACCCGGAAAGAGCAGTTCTCTCACAGAGACACAAAGATCACAAAGAGTGAGAGCAATTGCCGGATTCAGGATTAGCAGCCCGTTACCCCAAATCCGGCGATTAGTCACGCCAAGCCGCCAAGACGCCAAGAAATTCCAAAGGATGTGCGCAACATGCTGACCACCCGATGAGCCTTGTAGGGTGGATAAGGCGCGCGCGATGAACTTGCAGACCGGACGCAGCGCTTGATCGCGCCGCATCCACCAGGCGTCTGCTGACCGCTCGTTGGCTGAGTTTCGACGCTAATCACCTTAGGCGATTAGTGCCATTACCTCAGCTCGCCTCAAGCTGCGACTCGCGCCGAGCCGAGCCAGCGTTCCGGGTAGGGCTGTGGGGGTAGGTTTGCAGCGGGCGTGGGGCGAGCGAGGCCGAGCCGGCCGGCCGCGGCTGAACTACGATGCCAATCGCCCGTGCGGTTGCTAAATGATACCGCAAAACCTGCGAATTCGTATCCGGCGCAGTCCCGTAAGTACCAGCAACGGACCCAGCATGACCAACGTCGCGGGTTCGGGAATGGATGTGATTTCGATTTGCGCAGTTGCGATGGTTCTCCCGTACTCCATAACGCCTTTCGAGTCCTTCCCGACAAGAAAATCAATGGTGTCGCCAGGAGAAACTGCGAACGAGCCGTTGTAACCCACCGAACCGTGACTGTAAATATCACCCTCGTACAATAGAGCAGTGTTGAAGAGAACGTATCCGCCGGCGTTGGTGTATAAGCCATTGTCCCCCCCCCAGTAGCCCTGGAAAGTGGAGGATAGGGAGGCCCAACCGCTAACGCTGCTGGTCCAGCGCACGCCCGCTAAGTCGGCGACCGATAATGGGGTAAATTCAAGTCCCGACGGGCTACGGTTGACCTCAGGATAAGTGGGCCCGGTGTTCCATCCGTAATATCCGTCGTCATAGCATTCCCAGCATGAGTTTGAAAAGACGTTGAATATCCCTGTCGGAGTAGCTTTCCAGCCGTAACTCCAGCCCGAAGAAGTGGGGTTCGAGCTAGCGTCGAACTGATCCGTGGCATTGTACACGATGCCTGCAACGGCCAGTGTCGTGGACCCTGCCAAGAGTAAAATAACGAGCGGGATAATTCTCTTTGCGCACGAATTGACCATAGATATTCCTGTAATATGCCGGTCACAGATGATTGCACCGGCCAAAAGATAAGTACCACAACAGAATTATTTATACAGCAGAATTATTATAACTTCTTGATATATAAGGCATCGCATTATTCACGCTCTTATCGCGATTGGGTAGATGTACTTAGTGCTGTCCGCATTGGCTGTTTATGACCAGCGGCGAGTTTTCAAGCGATTGCTTTGCAAGCTTCCCCCGCGTTGCCGGAACTCAACAGCTAAGCCGGCCATACGCTAAAGGATAGCCGGTCATGTTGGGGACATCCGTGGTCTTGTCGTCATCCCGGCATGTACCCGTGTAGCTCGTCAACATCGTTAGACATCTTACTTCGCAATGAATGGTAGGATAGTTAATTCTTGTAAATCCGGAAATCACCTTAGGCCCTGCTCCTGCGAGTCACTTGAGGCCGCCTGCACCGCGTCCATGAAGTCGCGGCAGGTCGCCGTCAGGTCCTTTCCCTGCGCATGCAGGTCCCCGCCGATCAGCAAGCAGCAGTCGCGCCCATAGACGCCGATCAACTCCGGGATGCGCTTGAGTCCCATCCCTCCCGCCGGCACCGGGAAGATGGCCCGCAATGCCCCCATGGGTCTGGTGGCCGCGTCCACGATGTCCAGGCACTCCCGCGGGGTGAAGGCGAAGCGCCCGCCGTAGCTCGGGAAGATGGTCGCGTCCGCCCCGGCCAGCCGGTTGAGCTGTCCGTAGAGCACCCCGTGGCCCAGGCCGGCGTCCGGGTGCAGGGTGAAACTGCCCTGGAAGGCCGGGTGGCTCAGGATCGGCAGGGCCAGGGTGTCCTCGTCGGCCAGGGCGCGCATGGCGTCGAGTCCAGCCAGCCCCGGGCAGAACAGCAGGCCCCCGGCGCCGCACCGCTGCGCGTGCCGGGCCCGCCGGGCGATCTCCGCCGCCGGGGCCGTGACATTGGGCAGATAGAGCGCGCGCCCGCCCGTCTCGCGATTGGCGCGCGCGACCGCCTCGGCACAGCGTGCGACGCGCTCCTCGAAGGGGCAGAAGCACTGATCGGTGAGCCCGTGGTCATCCTTGATCAGGTCGATTCCGCCCCGGGCCAGGCGATAGGCGAGTCGCGCCAACTCACTTGGGTTCAGGCCCATGGGCTTGAGCGCGGTGCACAGCAGCGGCCGGTCCCGGACCCCGAGCAGGTCGCGCAGCCCCGCCTGACCGAAGCGCGGCCCGCGATAGAGTCGTCCCAGCGACTCCCCCAAGTCGAAGCCCATCAGCCGGATGCCGGGCTTGATGCTGATATTGCCGAACAGGCAGTTGACGAGCTGGGTCAACTCCCGGCCGGCGACCTCCACCGGATAGCGGATGACCGCCTCCCAGCGGTCCGCGCCCAGGGGCTCCAGGGCGGCCACCTGACCGACGATCTGCTCGCGGATGGCCGCGTTCGGGATCAGCTCATCGGGGAACTCCACCGTCTGCTCGAGACAGAGGTCACGCGCCCGCTGCCGCGCCTGCGCCGCCGTGGGCGCGCCGGCGAGGTGGTAGATGGCGGTAAAGCGGTCACCGCTCAGGGTCAGTGGGCCGTCTTCGGCAGTCATGGTGTTTTCCTCGAAGGCGGCGTAGACCCGCTCCCATGCTGGAGTATGGAAGCCGCAAGTCAGGTCAGAATCGCTAAGCCCTACCGCGCCAATATCCAGGTCTGCGGCGCTGGTGGGCCACTGCCAAGATTCGTAATGCGCCACTGCGAACGGAGTAAACGATGCTGTACGGGAATTGTCGCAGTGGCAGCTTGCGCGTCCCTTCCTGCCACGGCGTCCCAAGTCCCGGCTGCTCGCAGAGGAGTTCAATCGCCCGATCGAACTCCGCGAGGAAGCGCTCGGCCACCGGCCTGTTTGCATTCTCGGCGTAATAAACGGCAGCCTCCAATAACTCGGCATCCGCTTCGGGATGAAGCCTCACCCTCACTTGATCGCCGCGCGGGCGCGCGCCATCGCTTCCGCATAGGGCACAAGTTCAACGGCACCGGAATCGAGTTCGGCCAGACGCCGCGCGATCTCGGCGGCCCAAGCCTCGTCAACCGACGCATCATCGGATAAGCTTGTCAATAATCGATCCGCCAGTCGCACACGTTCCTCTGGCGGAAGTTGCAACGCCTGGCTTTCCAGTTCAGCAATCGACGCGAGCATCTAAAGTTCTCCTCTTCTTGGTTGCCACGCTTCAGCATGGGAATGCCGTCTGGTCGCTCCGGGGGCCAGTGGGATCACGGGCGGCTTGCGCGTCCGAACTTGCTTGCACGCTGGGGAGTGGGTGCCAGAAGAAAGACCGGGCAAGCATTAGTTGCGTGCTCCCGTAGCCCGGATGGAGCGCAGCGAAATCCGGGGGCGGCCTCGCGGATACATAAGGAATCAGCGGGTTGCCGTAGGAACCTGGATTCCGCTGCGCTCCATCCAGGCTACGAGCTAAATGGGGATCGTGCCGCAGTGCCGGGGAGATCGCGGTGGCAGTGCTTGCAGACGATGGCTTCCGGGCGTATCCACTCAGCGCAGAAGGGGCACTTGATGCCGCGTTCCTGCCGGGAAAACAGGCCACTCATGAAGAACATGAGAGGCGATAGGAGCCCCAGCAGGGCGCCGCCCAGCATCGATCCGGGGAGGTTGAAGCCTTGTCTTGAGCCCGGCGGCGAGCCCAATCGTTGCGCCGAACAGTGCCCAGCCAAAGAGTATTTCCACGATGCCTCCAGGTGTAAGGATTTCACCGGCTGGTTGACAGCCGGTGCGTGTCTCAATCCCATTTAATTCGGGTCTGCGCCTCCGCGTGAGATGATTCTAAAAGAATCTCACCGGATGAAAGCTTAACAGGGACCGGCCGTGTAAACCACCACGGACGGTGCCGGCGGTACACCGTCCCTGCACGCCGCTGCTATCGGCTGCCTCAATCCTCGTTCGAACCAGGGACGGTGTTCGCGGCCGGGCCTTGTCCATAGTCCCGGCCCTGTTGCCTGCCGCGAGGTTGTCGGTCCGCACAGCGGACCCTACGGGCGCCGTAGGGTCCGCTGCGCGGACCGAACGTCGCCGGCCGCAACCACCATCGAGACCCAGGGCCGCGGCGCCGCGCACGCTGCGCCGCCGCCGTGCGCCGGCGCCGGCCGCCAGTGCCTCAATCATTAAGACTCGCCCGCAATTCGTTCATGAAGGTATCGACCGAATCGAGGGTAATGAGCCCCAGGCGCGGGTATTCGAAGTCCAGGATGAAATAGAGCGTGGCCGAGATCAGGGCGGCGAATACCACCATGTGCAGCCAGTCGGGCCTCTTCGTGATCGCCTGGGCGTGCCCGGCCAGGAGGCCGGCGAGGACCGCCAGCGCGACCAGCAGGACGATGACCCCCGGGTGGACATGGATACGGACCGCCGCCAGCCGGGTGGTGGTGAGGTCGAAGCTGTCGTTCAGGGGCGGCAGGAGCAGGGTTGCGACCTGGGGCCGGCCGTCGCGGTTGGCCGAGTCGACGCAGCGGCGCCAGAGCTGGTTCTGGAGCGATTGCATCTCGGTGCCGATGCGGCCGACGGTCCTGGGGTCGTCGGCGTGGGTGGTGGCCTGACGCAGACCGTCCACATAGCGCCGAAACAGGTCGCGGATCGGCGGCTGGTCGGCGGTGGGAAGCAGGTCGATGCGCATCCAGGCGGTCCCCAGTGCATTGACCTGCTGGACCACCAGGTCACGGCGATGCTCGAAGCGGGAGTCGGCGCCGGTGAAGGTGAAGGCGAGCAGCAGCCCGAGCAGGGCGAAGACCGCCCCCGCCACGGCCCCGGCGCCGGCCTCGTCCGCGTCGCCGTAGCGCTCCTGGCGGTGTTTCCCCAAGGCCCGCCCCAGATATTGGGCCAAGAGCAGGGCGACGAAGAGCCCGCCGGCGAGGGCGGCGGACACGACCACTGGGTTCATGGCGGGGGGCTCCGGTTGGGTTGCGCAGGGGTTGATCGTACAAGAACGGGCCGCCTCGCGGGGGACCATGACGCGGCCGGCGCCGACTCGTCGGCCCGGTCCCGGCCTAGTCCCGGGCGGGTGGTTGGGTGCCGCGGGGTGCGATCGGAACTGATGCGTTAACGCACATATCGTAGGGTACGCGTCGCGTACCCTACAGCCGCAGCTACCGAACGTACTCACGGACCGGGCGTCGTTGTCGTTGTCGTTGTCGTAATCGTGGTCGGATTATTCGATGACGACAACGACAACGACAACGACAGCGTACCCGGGATCTCGGGCACCACCTCAGTTCTGATCGCACCCGGTGCCGCGCCGACCTGCTGGACGCGCGGCCGTTTCTGCTACGATAGGACTCCTGTCACATTTGGAAAACAGTGCCGGACTCGTGAAACTGATTGGGGTGGGACCTTGCGAATGTCCGGGTGCCGCGGGGTCCCGCCCCTGGTCGGTGCCGCGTCGGCGCATCCCGCCGCGGTGGCCGTGGCACCTGTTGCTGCTCGGGCTGCTGCTGGGGGCGGGCGAGGCTGCGGCCCTGCGGCTCGAGGTGCGCGTCACGGGTCTGGCCGGGGCGCAACAGGCGAACGTGCTGGCCCTGCTCTCCATCTATCAGGAGCGCAATGACCCGGCCCTGACTGAGCCCCGCCTGTTGGCCCTGCACCGCCTGGCCGCCGATCAGATCCGCGAGGCCCTGACCCCCTTCGGCCTCTACCGGGTGCAGGTCAAAGACAGCCTGACGGCGCCCGCCGGGCGCGACGGGGCATGGGTCGCCGACTACCGGGTCGACCCCGGTCAGCCGGTCAGGATCACCGCGATCAACTACCGGGTAACCGGCCCCGGGGCGGAGAACCCGGCCTTCCCCAAGGAGTTCCCCATGAAGGTGGGGGACGTGCTGCTGCACAGCCGCTATGAGCAGGCCAAGGCCGACCTGCGCTTCGCCGCCTCCTCCCAGGGCTATCTGGACTACCAACTGGTACAGCACCAGGTCCTGGTCGATCCCGTGCGCGACACCGCGGTGGTGGACTTCGCGCTTGAAACCGGGCCGCTCTATTTCTTCGGCCCGGTCACCTTCACCCAGGATCTCTTGGCCGACGCCCTGCTGCGGCGCTTTCTGCGCTTCAAGCCGGGGGACGTCTTCAACCCGGACAAGCTGGTGGGCCTGCAAGCGCGCCTGCTCGGCTCCGAGTATTACAGCCAGGTGGAGATCCTGCCGCACAAGGACCTCACGGGTCAGAGTATGGTGGTGCCCATCGAGGTCATCGCAACCCGCAACAAGGCCAATAAGTTCCGGGTCGGCGCGGGCTTCGCCACCGATGTCGGCCCGCGTGTCAGCCTGGACTGGCGGCGCCGCTACATCACCCGGTGGGGTGATAATTTCCGCACCTTTCTGACCCTGTCCCAGGGCTTCTCACGCTTTAATTTCGACTATCGTATCCCGATCCGCGACCCCCTGCGGGACTATCTGCGCATCAATCCCGATGCCAGCTATTACGATACCACCACCCGGTCGGGCTGGATCGCCCTGATCCATTTCGGTCACTCCATCGTGACCCCGGGCGGCTGGCGGCAGGATCTGGGTATCGATTACCGCTATGAGGACTACCGGATCAATGACGTCGAGCAGGATGCGGTCAATGAACTGGTCCCCATCGCCTCCTGGTCCAAGACGGTCTCGGACGACCCGATCTATACCAGCAAGGGGTATCGCATCAAATTCAGCGTGCTGGGGACGGTGGCGGGGGTGGTGTCGCCGACCTCCTACCTGACCGGTGCCATCGACTTCAAATGGATCAAGCGCCTGACGCGCAATTACCGCTTCCTCACCCGCGCCGATCTGGGCGCTACCTGGGCCGGCAACGTGAACGACCTGCCGGCCAGCCGCCGCTTCTACGCCGGCGGCGACAGTTCAATCCGCGGCTGGGGCTTCGACGCTCTGGGTCCCAATGACCCGATCAACGACGAGACCATCGGCGGGCGCTTCCTGGCCGTGGGCAGCCTGGAACTGGAGCGTAAGGTCGTCGGCAACTGGAGCGCGGCCCTCTTCACCGACTTCGGCAATGCCTTCGACCCCGACTATCAACTGGTATACAACCAGAGTGTCGGTTTCGGCGTGCGTTATCGCACCCCCATCGGCCAGGTCCGCCTGGACCTGGCCTTCGCCCTGACCAAGGACGAGGGCCCCAGCACCTGGGGTCTGCCGCCGGCGCGGCTGCATTTTGTGATTGGGCCGGATTTGTAATAACCCTATTCGCAGGTCGCACCGCGGCTGTTTGCAGGCCGCTGCACCTAGGCGGAACCTGCTTTCGGGGATGTTGCCCGTACCTGCGGTGACGAGCGCCGCGTTACCCTGAAGTTACTGACTTTCAAACGTATCCTGATCAGACTCGCGATAGAAGCGAACGGTGTCACGGCCCTGGTGCTTGGCCTGGTACATGGCCGTGTCGGCATGACGTTTCAGGGTCTCCGCGTCGGCGCCGTCCGCGGCACGGCCACCTCACGTTGCTCACGCTGGGCCTGGCGGATGGCCTGGCCCAGGCGGTCGACAAACAACACCCGGTTTGGGACCCCGGTGAGTGCGTCGTGCCTGACCAGGTGTTCGAGTTGCCGCTCGCGCTCCTGGAGGCGTTCGGCCAGTTCCACATGCTCAGTCTAGTTGGTAGACCTGCAGATCCTGGATTACGCGGCCAGGGTCGGAAGGGGCTAGGGTCTCGCGGCGTAAAGCCGCGGGCGATCCGGCCAGGCGGCGGTCAGCGGTGTCATTGAGGGCATCCATGGTTGTCGCCCGGCGTGAAAACGATCCAACCACCGTCCTGGACCTGCCCGCGCGCGCCACCCCGGGACTCGTCAACTGGCACCACGCCTGAAACTCTTGTAGAGCCCGGTACTATAGTCCGACCCATCAGCCCAAGAACCATCCTGGTCGCGGCCCCACGGCGGGTCCTGAGCGGTGCCCCCACCGGGTGAGAAACCGCTTCCCGAGGCGTTACCGGCGTGCTGGGTAGCCCGTTCTAGGCGCTCCACGACACCCATCGCCAGGCGCCGGAACCCGGCCGCCTCGTAGCCCCTGGCAATCTTCAGGGTAGCCGAGTGAGCGGTCTGCGCCTCGCTACTGTGGGGATGCCGGCGCAGCACCTGCAGAAACAGGTCCGTCGCCTGATGCAGGTGGCCGGAGCGATGCCAGTCCTGTGCGGTTCGCAACATGAGTTCGCGGCGTGCCGCCGCGGGGTCGTCGACCGCGGTTACAGGACCGGCCTCAGCGGGCGCCAAATCAACTGGCGCCGACCACTGTCGGGCCGCCGGCGGTGTACCCGCGTCGGCCGTGATCAAGAGTTGCCCGATAAAGGCCGCGATGACCTCCAGGAGTGCCAGGTCGCTCTGGAAGGGGCGCTCGCAGTTGTGCAAACGCAACGCACCCAGCACGCCGATCGCCGCGTGATCCCGGATGATCGCCACCGCCAGGAAGGCGATCTGGCCGCCGGGCACCGCACTCCGGTCGAGGGTCTGGGCGCAGTAGGCCGGTTCATCAGCCACATCGTGGGCCAAGGCGGTCTGTCCGGTCGCAAAGACCTGGCCCGACACCCCCTCGCCGATCCGGCAGCCGCCCCCGGTGAGATCAGCCGCGGTGAGGCCGTGGGCATAGCGGATCGCGAGTCCGCCGAACTCGGGGTCGACCAACAGCACCCGGGGACGGTCGAGCCCAAGGGATAGGGACAAGATCCGCAGGGTGTCCTGCACCCTGGACGCCGGGTCGTCCCCCCGGCCGACGACCCGGGCGATCTGTTGGGCAACCAGCAATTCGGGCGTTAGAGGTATCGCTCTTGGGTTATTCATGAGGTGATTTCCGAGAGGCTAAGAGCTTCGTAAGGGAAAAGTCTTAGCGTGCATTATCCATCTGCTGCCGCCGGGTTCCGTTCGGCAGGTTACAGTCACTCGCTTTTCCGACCAACGGAAATGTCCGTTCTTCGCGGTGCCTCTTCCAAGTCGGCGCGAGCCGCCGGCTTCCATCGGATAAGTGGTATCGCAAGGCGCGGCGCGGCGACCCACTGCCCTGCGTGGGTCAGCGAACAGACCGCCGCACGCTGCCCGGCCTACCGTACCTGATCCATGAATTCCAGAGCGCCAAGTAATGATAACCACCACCTCCAAGACCCTGCCTGCCGTCGACAACCGTCGCTACGCCGTGCGCCGCCCGTTGCGCTATCCGGTTCTGCTGGCTGACTGCGACGCAATAACGCGCAACATCAGTGGTTCGGGCGCGTATTTCGAGACTGATCGCCGGATGGTTGTAGATCAACCAATCAGCTTTGCCTTGGTGTTACCCGCCGGTCCACCCGACGCTGCCGCCAAGGCCTATGCCTGGTGCGAGGGGCGAGTCGTGGACGGGCGAGTCGTGCGGGTCGATACGGGTAAGACGGGGCAGGTAGGTGTTTGCGTAGCCTTTTAGCACGACCGACAGCGCCAACCCCCGGGTAGAAGAGGGGCATAAGCGCCGTTTGCAGCAGCGGCAGCGCATCGTTAGATCTGGTTGCGCCGGCACTGTGCAGCGAACAGAAGATCCTTGCCGCTATGTGTCCTGGCGTACAGATGCGCGGCGGCCCCGGTTCCATGCTCTCCACTTGCGACAGATCACTACGAGGATTCACCATGCCCAGCTCACAAGCCGTCGTCCTCAATCGATTTGAAAACGGACGCCTCGCGCCCGGTGTCGAACCGGATGCCCTGCAAGCCGGCGCCAGCGCGGTGGCCTGGGGCGCGATCCTGGCCGGTGCCGCGGCGGCCGCCGCGCTGTCGCTGATCCTGTTGATATTGGGGGCCGGCTTGGGTCTATCCGCCGTGTCGCCCTGGATGAATCGGGGGATCAGCGCGAATACCTTCGGTGTCTCGACCATCCTGTGGGTGATTTTCACGCAGATCCTTGCTTCCGCGCTGGGCGGCTATCTCGCCGGCCGGCTGAGAACGCGCTGGATCGCGGTCCCGGCGGACGAGGTCTATTTCCGCGACACCGCGCACGGCTTTCTGGCCTGGGCCATCGCCTCGCTGGCGACCGCCGCGCTACTGGCTTCCGTCATTACGTCCATCGTCGGCAGCGGCATTCAAGCCGGCGCCGCGCAGGACGCCGGCACTGCAGCCGCCGCGACCACGCTGGCGGAGTCCGACCACAAGGGTGGTCCAATGGGTTATTTCGTCGATTCTCTGTTCCGCAAGGACCTGAACGCGGCGCCCCCCGCCACTGCGTCCGACCGACGTGATGCCCTGGCGGCCAGTGCCGCGGAGCAACCCGCGGCAGAAGTGGCCCGCATCTTCGTCAATGACATCCGGGCGGGGACCATGCCGGCGCAAGACACTCGCTATGTCGGCCAGGTCGTCGCGCTGCGTACCGGCCTGACGCAAGCCGCCGCCGAGCAGCGGGTCACCGAAGCCTTCGCGCGCCTGCAGGCGACGTTGCAGGAGGCGCAAACCACGGCAACAGAGGCCGCCGACACGGCGCGCAAAGCGACCGCCGATGCCTCACTGTGGCTCTTCGTCTCGCTGCTCGCCGGGGCCTTCTGTGCCAGCCTGGTGGCCATCTACGGCGGACGGCAGCGTGACTTCTCACCGCCGCCTGCAATTTAACCCGCGGAGATTATCATGCGCTCGTTGCTCCTGTGGTTCCTTGGCGTCCCCATTCCGATCATCATTCTGATCGCGCTGTTCATGAGGTAGCTGCACGCACCGGCCCTCGCCCGTCGGACTCCTGCGCCTTGATTGAGATTGCAGCCGTAGGGTGGACAAGCGCTGACGCAGTCCACCCAATCAAGCGCCGTTGCTGATGGATGATTCGGATTTTCTGACAGGCAAACACACAACACGAGAGGAGATTGAAGATGAATCTATTTCACAGACGGCTTGCGAGCGTCGGCTTCCCGGCCCTGATGTTGGCAGTGGCTGGATTGGCACAGGCGGCAACCGCCGAGGATGCGGGGAAATCAATCGATCAGATGATTGAAAAGACCGGAACGAAGATGCAGGAGGCCAAGGAGGCGCTCGGCGAGAAGGCCGCCAAGACCGGAGACTATCTGGACGACGCCGCGATCACCGCCAAGATCAAGGCGGAGATACTGAGTGATCCACTGCTTAAGGTCTTGCAGATCCATGTGACCACCACCGACGGTGTGGTCCGGCTCAGCGGCGAGGTGGATTCACAGCAGAGCATCGAGCGGGCCACTGCGATCGCCGCTCGCGTCAAACAGGTGAAGTCCGTCACCAGCGAGCTGGTCGTCAAGGGCGTCAAGTAACATCAGGCCGTTGCGCGTGGGAGCAAGAGCGGGCGCCGCGTTCAGTCACAAGACCGGACGCGGAGCGCCTTTACCCTTTATCCGTTATGCTCGAATCATTCGGATGATTCAATGATCCGCAGGACGTCCGCAAGCCATTTTCCCTCCGTCGGGGGAATACTCTGCCGGAGGTATAGCGGAATCAATTCCAGGAACTCGCTGTTGTCAAACGGGCGGTGAGCCACCAGCGCATCGATCATTGCCGGGCGCAGCAGGCGCCGATCTTCCGGTGTATCGGGTGCCGCGGGACGGATGACTTCGCGATCAAACTGCAACAGCCGCTCGCGCAGGTCCGCCACGGCGATGGGTGCCGCTGCCTCGACTGTGGGTGCCTCCTCCGGCGCGGGTGTTTGTTGGCGCGGTGGCTCGACCGGGGCGCGTGTCGGCGTTCGTCTCGAGGCATTGGGCTCAGCGCGGGGGCATCGCGGAACAGTCGATGCTGCGCCGGTCTCGGCCTCGTCCACGGGCTTTGTTGGCCCCGCCGGGGTACTGGTCGGCGTTACCGCGTCCACCACGACCGGGGCCGGGGTCTTAAGCTGATTCAGCTCCGCGATAATCGGTTTGAGCTGTGCTTGCGGGTTCTTGTACCAATCGGTGCAGCAATTCCCGGCGAAAAAAATAATATTAAAAAACAATAATTTATTTTTCTTTCTCCAGGCGTAGCGCCAGCATTTTGACCTCTGTTAAAATAAAAAATTCAGCAACAGGCAATACTTCTATTAT
>Ga0247840_10006256_pt1 | contig 17305 bp, 9 predicted proteins | sample LaCruzMarch2015__FD_192404 | JGI IMG/M metagenome (GOLD analysis project Ga0247840, IMG submission 192404) | Freshwater microbial communities from meromictic Lake La Cruz, Castile-La Mancha, Spain - LaCruzMarch2015_17m | ecosystem: Environmental > Aquatic > Freshwater > Lake | place: Spain... | reverse complement strand
TGAGCACCGTGTCGCGGTCGATGATCAGGAAGGACGCCATCAGCTCGCGCGCACTGTCCACCGGCAGCCCCGCGGTGACCAGATCGTGCGCCTGCAGCGGGCTCAGGCCCTTGGCGAGCTGAAACATTGTCTTCCCGGTCGTCTGGCCGCCCGGCAGGCGCAGGTACCTGGCCGGCTTGCGGGTGGGCCTGCCGCCCTCAGTCATGGTCACGGCATCGGCCTGGCCCGCGGCACGCTCGACCTTCTCGCCTGCGGGCTTGGCGGGGATGGTCTTGGTGGTCATGTCTGCTGGCCTCGTTGGCGACACTTGTCACTATATAATAGGACACTTGCCGCCCCGGCGCGAGCGGCTGGTGCTGACTTCAGGCTTGTGCGCGCCGGTGGCGGGGACCATCATCATGGCGTTGGCGTCCATGGTGATCCTTCACGCTCAGAATCTCCTGTACGAGGAACTCGACCTCTCCGCGGAGATGAATGAGCGGATCTCGCAGGAGGTGAGCGAATTGATTGGCAGTGCGTTTCAATGATATTGCCCGGCAGCCGGCAGGATCGAAGTCAGGGCCGGACCTTGAACGGCGGCCGGTGCCGATGTCCAGGTGCAGGCGCGCCCCGGGAACCGGTGCCGCCATGGTGGCCTGGCGCAACGCCGCCCCCAGGCGCCGCCCGACCTCCCAGCTTCGGCCATCGCGGCAATCTGAATCACTCATTCTATCAGCGCCTTGAGCAGCGCATCCCGGGCATCCGAGTAGAATACCACGGTGATGCGCGTGGCGATCTCGTCGTCCAACTCGATGAGCTGCTTGCGCATGGTCACCGGCAGGAGAATCGTCTTGGCCCCCTTGTCCGCGGCGGCCTCGACCACGCTGACCACGTTGTAGACGGGCTCGATGGACCCGCCCAGGTTCAGCCCGCCGACCACGATCAGTCCGCCCTTGAGGCTCTTCTCCAGCAGAGCCGAACACAGCGCCAGCAAGGCCCCCACGCCGGTGGCGCTGCCGGACTTTCCGGCGTCGAAGGCCCGCAGTTGGACCGAGAACTCATGTGCCCGCGGGTCCCGGTCACCGACCAGGGTCTTCGCCCGTGTGTAAAGGTTCTGCTCGGCACAGCGCAGGCTCTCCTTGAAGGGCGCGGGCGGCGGCTGGTTGAGGATCTTCACCCCGGAGCCCGGCCCCTGGGTCACGTCCAGGCGATAGAGCCCCGGATGCTCTTCCAGCCCCCCGGGCGAGAGGACCCAGACCTGCCCGGGCGGCAGCGGGTCGTCCCCGATGCTGTCCTCGCTTTGCAACTCCGGGGTGGAGACGAACTGCTCCACCCCATCCACGCCCATCTGGAAGCTGAAGTGGGTGTTGCGAAATTCCGCGGAGCCGATCCGCTTCTGCTGCTCCTTGACCCGCCGACGGCACTCCAGCGCCAGCCGGGCGGCCCATTCGATGGCGTGATCCGGGATCTCCTGGGAGTCGGGGCGTCCCGCCCCGAGTGCATCTCCGCCGGGGCCGAGACGGCCCCGCTCCGATTCCAACGACTGGGGATACATCAGTTTGAGTAGTCCGCTCATGGTCTTGTGGACGGCGTTGGTGTCGCGGCCGCTCAGGGCTCCGCCGAACTGGATACGTTCCTGAAAGACCCGGGGCGGGACGCCCCGGCTCCTTTGGTGATTCCAGCACGAGGACAGAAAGTCGCTGACCAGCCCGAAATGGTCCGTGAGCTGGTCACGATTGACCTTGGGGATGTCCCAGCCCGGCATGTAGGCGTGGATGCGGTCCATGAAGGCGGTGTCGTCGCGCATCTCCGGCGGCATGGGGCCGAACAGATGGCCGACGCGCTGCTGGTGGACCACATCCACCTCGAAGTTGCCGACCATGACGATGCTGCCGAAGCCGCGGATGCTCTCTTTGCCGCGGCTGAACTCGCCGGACTCCATGTAGCCCTTCATGATGTTGACCCCGTCCTTCTGGTCGAAGCTGATCCCCGAGACCTCGTCGAAGCAGACCACGTCGTACTGACACACCAGCCCCCGCTGCCCGGTGCTGTTATTGACGAACATGCGCGCCACCGACGCCTTGCCGCCCGAGACCAGGTGCGCGTAGGGGGAGACCTGCTGAAACAGGTGGCTCTTGCCGGTCCCGCGCGGCCCCAGCTCCACCGCGTTGTAGTTGTTCTCGACGAAGGGGACCATGCGCAGCAACATCACGTCGCGGGTGCGCGGCGACAGGTTCTCAGGTTCAAGACCGACACTGCGCAGCAGGAAAGCCTGCCACTGCTCAAAACTGAACGCGGCGCGTCCGCGGGCCATGGTGTCAAGGGCATCGCGTTTAGAAAGCTGGATCTCGCGCAGCGTCTCGATGCCGAAGGGCCGCCCGTTCTTCTCCTCGGCGATACTCGGGTCATAGCTCAGGTCCACTTCAGCATAGAAGCCGCCGGTGAGCATCCGCTCGTGGGAATGGACCAGGGCATCGTCGATGCGGACCTCCTTGAGCCGCAGGCTCGGCAGTTCTGCCACGAAGCAATCGTTCTTGGCATCCAGGCGCGCGGTGATCAGGTCGATCAGCTTCACCCGGCCCTGCTCCTTGGCGCGGGCCTTGAACAGCTCCTCCTCCCCGGCGCGCACCGTGCGGCTGGCGAGCTGGCGTTGCACGATGTCCAGGCCCTCCTGGATCTCCGCCTCGTCGGTACTGGAGCAGTAGCGCCCAAGCAGAAACTCGCCCACATAGGTGGGCACCGGATACTGGCCCTTGAACCGGCGCACCAGGTCCTTACGGACGATGAAGCCGTCGAAGGCCTGGGCGGCGAGTTGGTCGAGTGCGTCGAGCTGCATGGATCAATCTCCCTCAAAGGAGCCGGGGCGTCCCGCCCCGGTGTCGGGGGCGGGACGCCCCCGCTCCATTCCGATCACCAAGGACCGCTTGGCAACGACCTGATCCTCACGAACCGCCACCAGCACCGCCGCCGCGCCTTCGTGTTGGTCGTCGGTCACCAGCAGCGCGGCGGCACCGTCCGCGTCCGGCGGCTGCATCCGCCGGTCCGCCTCGAGCACGCTTGACCCCGCATCCGCCGGCTTGGTGCGGATGTCGAGCAGGGTCCCCGCGAATCCGCCCTGCAATTGCACCCGCAGCCGCAGACCCTTCCAGTCGGCGCTGCCGATCGTTACGGCGGCCTGGGCGGTTTGCCCTTCGGCCGTGACCGTCAGTGTCAGGGTCAGTGCCTCTTGCAGACTCAGACCTCCATGGGTGTATTCGACGCCAAGCTTGAAGGCCGAGACCCCCGGGGCGCAGACCACGCAGTGGCCGCCGCCCCAGAACCAGGGCAGTTCCTGGAACCCGTGTTGGGCGCCGGGCTGGGGCACCGCACAGCGGGGCCAGCGGGATTGGGTCAGATGGGCCGGCAGATCGACCTTGGGTAGCCCGCCAGGCAGCAGCAGCCACCCATGATCCGTGACCAGGACGGCCCGCTGCCAACCGGCCCTGAGTAGGTCCCGCACCCGCAGGCTCACCGCCCGTAGTTCTTCGTCCAGACGCCAGACGAGACGCGCCCCTTGGGCATGGCCGTCGTGGTCGAAGGTGCCGATCTCGGTCCAGGCTGCACCGGTCGCCTCCCCGGTGGACGCCGCCTCCAACCAGGTCCACCCATGGCTCGCCAGCAGGTTGCGGAAGGTCTGGGTCGTGAGGTGCTTGCCGGTATCCAAGCTCTGCGGCTCGAAACCTTCCGGCAGGGTGTCGCCGATCAAGGTGTCTGCCAACGGACGCCAGGCGGGTTTGGCCGTCGCTGTCACCGTGGGCAGGGCGGACCAGCGCCTTGCCGTCTCCACTGTGAGCCCGTCGGCCTGTAACAAGCAGGCCAGTTCCAGGCCCAGGTCGCAACGCAGACCATCGACGAACACTAGGACCGTCCCGGGACTGGGCTCGAACAGGGGGCTCTGGGCCGGGCTGGCTACGGGATAGTTCAGGGCCCAACCCTGCACCTGCTCCGCGAGACCCGTCAGCCACGGGAGATAGACGGCCCGCAATGCCGCCGTCACGGCTTCCAGGTCCGGGGCATCGCGCACCGCGGCGAACGCGCGCCAGGCGGCGGCGTCGATCGTCCAGCCGCGCTCCAGGTAGGCGGCGGCCAGCGTGTCCCAATCGTGCCCGCAGACGCCCGCGGTGATACCTTCCGCCAGAGCCTTCAACTGCACGGCCGCCCGTGCCAGGGACGCCTCGCCCAGATCCGCCCACAGCGCATCGGCACGCGGGGCGTGCTGGGCGCAGAGTTGCGTGAGCCGCGTCAGCGCCTGCGCCCGCGGGAGCGCCTGGAGCCCCAGGAGCCCAGCGCGCAAGGCAGCCTCCAGCTTGCGATTGGTCACCGGCATCCGGTCGTTGGCATCATCGAGCAGGTCCTTGGGGTGTGCCAGGTCCAGCGCCTTGCGCACTCCGGCGAAGGCCTTGTGTGCCTGGCAATAGCGCGTCCAGACCTGATCCCAGACCCCGCCCCCCGCCACCAGCTTGTCTACCGCGGTGATGATGCCGTCCTTGTCCGGGTCCAGGCCGAACATTGGTTTGCATAGGGCCTTGAAGGCGGTCCATTCTCCATCGACACCGGGGCGGGACGCCCCGGCTCCTATCCACTCCAGCAGCAGGCCCACCGGATCAGCGGCGGCCAGCCCATGGAAGTCCGCCGCCTCCAGGCGCCGGCCGGTAAGGCTCGCAACCGGCGCGCGCAGCACCTGGGTCAATTGGGCGTCGACCGCATCCTGCGTGGCCCGATCACGGGCCAGATCAAGCCCGAGCCCGCCCTCCTTGGACGACAGGAAAGCAAAGGGCGTCCAGTCCTTCCCGTTCTGCTGGCCCCAGAACTGACCCTGGAACTGGAGCGCGAACAGGTGCCGCGCCGCCTCCGGAAACCCGGCCGCGCCGCGAAAGGCAGACCGCGCCACACCCGGCAGATAAAGGAGCGAGGGCGTCCCGCCCGCGCGTGCCAGGTACCCGCCCGACCGCGCGAGCTGGTAACGGAGCCAAGTCGACGGCCCGGTACGCTCATCGGCAATCTCGGGCGCCAGCACAAAAAGCCCCGGCATGGCGTCGCGCAGCAGCGGGATGGCCCGGGACCATAGCCCTTCCCCGTCCGTCCATAACACCACAGACGGCGCCGCCAGGTCGTGTCGGTTATAGATCGCCGCCGCGCGGAGTCGGTCGATCAACTGTTCAAGGACGGTCGTACTCATGATGCAGAGGAGCCGGGGCGTCCCGCCCCGGCGATTAGCGGGGCGAGACGCCCCGCCCCCTGTCGCGTCAGCCGGGCAATTACGGCGCTCTTGCTGCGCGCCGAAAACTTCCGATTGAAGGCGTCCTTGATCCCGTCCGGGACGCTGAAATTCATGGTTGCCATGATCACTGCCTGGATTTTGAGAATTTATGGTAGGGTTAACCGTCGGCGCAACGCTTCTTTCGCCATCTGCAGCGACTCGCGGCGCTCTACCAGGCATAGGCGCTACGCCTGTCCGGCCGCCATCTTCAGGGCTCGATCGGGCGCCATCACCGCAGTCCCGACCAGAGACCGATCCGGCGGCGGACGTCCCTCACCCGCTTCCGAGTATGCGATACTGCACCGAAGAAATCCCCTCCCTGCACACGGCGAGGCCACACCGGTGTCGAAGTCTCTTCTCACAACGAACCCCTTTCTGAGCGACCCGAAGGCTCGGTGGACCGCGTTGCGGGTCTCCGCGGCCAGTTCCTCCGCGATCGAGGGCATCCGCAAGCCATTCGCCAAGACCAGGGACGACAGCGCTGTGGCGACTAAACCCGCTCCCCGTAAGGGCGCAGACTCCGCCGGATAACAGCCTCGAAGCGACCCTGCAAGGGTCCATAGTCCCGGTCGAGTACCGCCTGAATTGCCGCGAAATAGGCCCGCTTGCCGCGCCCTGCCAGCGGGGCGAAGTCCAGCGGGGGCAACCCGGCCTGCAACGCCATCAACCAGACCAGGAGCCGCGCACAGCGGCCATTGCCTTCCCGAAAGGGATGGATGAGTACCAGTTCACCATGCGTCCGGGCCAGCGCAGTTAGCAGTCGCCCCCGATCCATCCCCGCGCAAGGTGTGTCAACGGCCAACTCGTTGCGCTCGAATTCCACCATCAGTCGCGGGACCTGCGCGGCTGCCGCAAATAGGAATCCGTCTTTTTCCAGATTGACGCTCCGATACTCGCCCGCCCAGGCATAGATACCGCCCAGCCAGCGACGATGCAGGTCGCAGATGTCGGACGCCACGAAGCGCTGGTCCGCGGAGAAGCGTTCGACGGCCCATTCCTGTACCGCCAGCAAGGCATCCGATTCCGCCTGCTGGATGTCCCGTACCCGCGTGATACCGCACAGGTTCCGCAGCACGCGGCCACGGGACCCCGGCTCGTACTCTGCCTCGACGCCCCGTGCCTCATAGCGTCCAGACACCCTTAACCCCCGACCTTACGCGCCGCCCGCTTCCTGGCCAGGGTCAGATGAACAAGGTTCCAGCGGTTGCCGGTAAAGTCGGGGCCGCCGGGGCAGGCGAGCGGCGGTTCCTCTGCGTGCCAGAACCAGGGGTAGTCGGACTTGTCGCGCCGGGGCTCGGTGCCGCGATCCTTGTCCCATTTGATGTTGGGCTTGGCGCGCAGGATGCCGGCACCCTTTTTGCCCAGGTCCTGGGCCTGCATGAAGGGGCGGATGTTGAGGCGCACGCCGTCGTTGATGTCCGGCTGCCAGCCCAGGGGCTGCGCGGTGAGCGGCTTCCAGCGGATGAAGAGGTCATAGGGCGGCTCGCCCTCCAGGATCGCGACGAGTTCGGCCTCCAGCACACGGGCGGCGCCCAGGCGCTCGGCGGCACCGGGCTTGTCGGCCTTGGCGTCCGCGTCTTGCTGGCGAATCCAGTCGCCCAGGTAGCTGTAGGTGAGCTTCTCGAGATTGGCCCGGTCCAGCCGGTGGTAGTTCACCAGGGCATGGAAGCCGTCCTTGCGGCCGTCCCAGAGGTGCCAGACGAAGGGGCGGTGGTGGAAGAGCTTGCAGTGTTGCTCAAAGAATTCGTCGCGCAGCCAGTCCTCCAGGGTCCGCGACTTCGCCCCAGCGGCAGCCAGCAGGGCTTGTTCGTCGAAAGGAGCTGGGGCATCCTGCGGGGCCGGGGCGTCTCGCGGGGCCGGGGCGTCTCGCCCCGGAAAAGGAGCCGGGGCATCCTGCCCCGGCGTCGGGGGCGAGACGCCCCCGCTCCAAGCGGCAGCGAGCAGCGCCCGCAGCCGCACCGCCGCCGGCAGTTCCCGATTGATGGCCGTCAGGCAGACGATACCGTCCGCGTCCGCATGGACCTCCAGCCCGTCCGGACCCAAGGCCGGACAGTCCGGAAACTCAGAGCCGGTCTGGCGTGGCCAGCGGTAGCCGAGCAGCCGCGCGACCGCGACCTGCAAAGGAGCCGGGGCGTCCCGCCCCGGCGTCGGGGGCGAGACGCCCCCGCTCCTTTGAAACGGATACCCATCGAACAGCCATTGCGTCGGGTCGTCGGAGTGGGGTTTGGGGAGGCCGTTGGGGTATTGTTCGGCGGCGACTTGTTGCCAGTGGGCGAGGTCGAAAGGCACTTTGGCCAAGGTGGCATTTGTCACATTTACTTTCTGATCGATCGCACGTACTGCTTTCGAGAACTCCAACGAACAGCAGTAACACCATAGCGCAGGAACTAACGATTGGTCAGTCGGTACGATAACGGAGACATTGCTGTCAAAAGAAGTTCCCAAATAAAGGCTGGCTGGCAACGCGTTCATCTGGCTGACGGCAACGCCGCTCTTGCCCCAAACTTCCACCCCGCGCTTCCAAGAACCTCCTAAGCGCCCATCCAGACTCTCGATGTATTCAACGAAATCACCGCCGCCTCGGCCCCATTTGAATAATTGCGACATTCCCGCGAACAGCGTGCTTTCTGAAGTGGTGGTCTGCTGGAACTCCCAATCGTCAGTGACGAGCCCAAGCTCAAAGAATGCGCGCCCGAATCTGGGGTAGTCGCCAGTATTTATTCCAGCCAGTGCTGCTCCGAACTTTGCTAGCAGGTTTCCGCTGCCCCCGACCGCTAATACGATTCGGCAATCAGGACTTTTCAACTGCTCTCCCTGACTGATTCGTACCACCTCTCCAGCAATCAAAGCCGCAGCTTTCTCATCAACAATGTGCGCGGCACTGACTTCGATGCCGCTGAGTAGGAAGGACTCGGGTGCGGGGACCTTGGTCAGTGTCAGCAGAATGGCCTTGACGACCTCACCAGTAATTGTCTCGAAAGCTCCCGGTCCCAACCGCGCCAATAGATCCCAACTGAGTTCCCGCAACAGCCGCTCCCGTTGTTTGCGGTAGCTTCCGAGAAACAGCCAGTTCTGCGGCATCACGACTTGCACCGTGCCTGCAGGAGCCGGGGCGTCCCGCCCCGGGGAACGCCGGGGCGGGACGCCCCGGCTCCTTTGCGCGAATCCCAGGCAGCGGTCCAGGAAGACATTTGCCAGGTCGTTCTTGGCGTCTGGGTAATGATGTGCACAATAGGATTTCAGCAACTCGGATTGCTTGCCGCGAGTCAGGTAAGGCACATTCGTCGCCACCAACATATACTGTGCAGCCAATATCTCCGCCGCCTTCGCCACCCCCTGCGCCACCACCCCCAGCTCCCGCCCCTCGTCATCCTGATCGCGCCCCCCGTCCAAAGCCTGCACCAACAAAGGCTCCAGTTCGCCAAAACCCGCGTCGATGAGATCCGCCTCAATACTCCGCGGATCGATAAGGCTCCCAAGCACCGGCGCATCCTGAAACAGCGCATAAAGTCGAGCCATCCCGCGCTGCAACCGATCGTCATCCCCCGCCAGCGCGACCCAAGTCGCCTCCGGCGTATTCGGCGCCAGCCCCGAGCACGCCAGATGCAGGACCGGCAACGCCTGATACCCACCCAACCGCCACGCCGTCAATGCCACATTGAACGCGGCAATCTGAGTACAACGCTCATCGATCTCCAACCCATGCAGGTTGTCCCGCAGCACGGCGGCAATGGCCGCAGCGGTGCTCAAACCCTCCTCCTCCATCCGCAGCCGGGCGAGGATGGGCAGGGCGAAGACCAGGAAGTGCCCGCTGCCCATGCAGGGGTCCAGGAGGCGGATCTCGGCGGCACGCTTGGGCCAGCCCTCGAAGGTTCCTGCTGCGGGGCGGAAAAAGGAGTCGGGGCATCCTGCCCCGGCGTTATCCGGGGCGGGACGCCCCGGCTCCTTTGGGGGCGGGACGCCCCCACTCCTTTGGGTGAAACGTCCGCTCCAGTCTCCCTCGGCCAGACTCGCCTTCACGGGATTCTCGGCGATGTAGCGTTGCACGGCATCGAGGTGACGCTCGTTGCGTATCAGCCGGTCCCAGTAGTCTTCCTGCCAGGCCGAGCCGGTGCGCCCCAGGGCCTTGTTGATCGCCTTAGCAGTGAAGCTTTTCCAGGATTGCAGAATGTCGGGCAACCGGTGCTCGCCCAATGGACGGAACAGCACATGGACATGGTTGGGCATGACGACCCAATCGCCCAGTTCGTAGCGCTGACCGTCGAAAAAGGCCAAGGCGTCGGTGACGATGCGTCGTACCGCCGGCTCACGCAGGATGCAGGCGCCGTGACCGGCATCGAGCCAGTCTTCGATCCGTCTGGTGAAGCGCTCGTGGTATTCGCTGGTGGTCGCCGGGTCCCAGGGTTGCGGGTGATGGGCGAGCCAGGCGTGCTTTTCCTCTTGCCAGGCGCGGAGTTTGTCGGCGGGTAATGAGTCGGCGAGGCGCCAAGTGACGAAGATCCAGGCTTCGCCTTGTTGCCAATGGGGGAGTGAGTTGCTGGTTACCTGGATGTCCGCGAAGGGGTTCACAAAAGGAGCCGGGCCATCCTGGCCCGATTCAAAGGAGCCGGGGCATCCTGCCCCGGTTGACGCGGGGGCAGGATGCCCCCGCTCCTGTTCCGGGGCGGGACGCCCCGGCCCCGCGGGACGCCCCGGCCCCGCGGGACACCCCGGCTCCTTTATGAAGCGCAGGTAGGTCCAGTCGATGCCGGGGAGGCCGTTTTTCGGGGGTAGGGATACGGCTTGGCGGGCTTCGGCCTCCGTGTTGAACGCCGGGGCGGGACGCCCCGGCTCCTTTGCGGCCCACCAGGCGCCGAGCGAGTTGTGGAGCAGGAACTCCACCATGTAGTCCTCGGTGAAGAGCTGGGTGACAGCGGGCAGCTCGCGGGCGCCGATCTTGACCCCGGACTTGTTGACCTCGTCTTTGCGCTTGGCCTGCCAGAACTGGTAGGTCCAGCCCAGTGCGTCGTCGGTACGGAAGGTCTCGGCGGGCAGTTCGTCCAGCAGGCGGCGCAGTTGGACCTCGTGATTGGGCGCGAGACGCAGGTCCAGCACCGGGTCGTCCCGGCGGAAGATGCCGGGCAGGGTCTCGGAGGCGAAGCGGCAGGCCAACTCGAAGCCGTCGCGGGCGCCAAGCTCCGGGGCCAACTCGTCGCACTCTTCCAGGGTGACGGGGACGCCGCCGTGCTCGGCGCCGGTGTGCAGCAGGTGGTTGTCGGCCAGGAAGCGGGTGAAGAGCAGCCGGTGCCAGTGTTCGTAGGCGGCGGCCTCGGCGAGTTGGTCGACGGACTGGGCGCCTCCCGGGTCCAGCCGGTCCCCCAGCGCCCGGCCGCGGGCGCGCAGGCGGTTGCGCAGGCGCCGTTGGTCCTCGCCCAGGTGGGCGCGCGGCCGTTCTTCGTGGACGGCGAGGTTGTCCAGGGCGGCACGGGCCGCGACCTCTGCCGCCTCGCGGGCCTTGAGGGTGAGCTTTTCCAACGTCGAACGCTGGTCCTTGGTCAGGGTGCTGGGCATGTCGGGGGTCCTTGCTGCGTCTTCTGTGCGTCTCAGCGCGTCCGGACTCAGGGGGCTTCCCAGGGTTCGGGACGGGAGAACAGGTCCCTCAATCCCGGGTTGTCCTGGGCGGGACCGGCCAGCAGGTCCTGAAATGCCCGATAGCGGCTGCCGGACACCAGGAACAGCCGCTGGTCGAGCAAGTCCTGTTGCGCTGCCTCTCGGGCGCTCTCGCATTGGTCGGCATCTCGATCACGCGGAGCCTCTGCATTGGTCCAAAGTCTGTGCCATGTCTTGCTGGATGCTCTCTGCCTTACATTGGGGTTGCGCCGGGGCGGGACGCCCCGGCTCCTTTCTACAGAATCACCGGCCCTTGCTCCAGCGCCGCTTCGATCTTGGCGCGGGCCTCAGTGAGCCAGTCGTCCAGTTCGGTCCCGTCGTGGATGGTAGCGCCCGGTAGGTTGACGCGCCGGGCCTTGGGTTCGGCGGCCTTGATGGCGGCGGCCAGGGCCTGGTCGCAGCGGGTCGGCAGGGCGTCGGTGAGGTCCTTCCAGCCGCGCAGGTCGCGCCGCTTCAGGGACTCCAGCAGCTCGGTGTCGGTCGCGGCGGCAGCCAGGGTCGGGGCCACGGCGCCCGCCTCCCGGAGCAGGGCGGCACGATCGGTATCCCGCAGGGCGGCCCAGACGGGATGGGCGGCGAGCCGGGCCAGCTCGGCGGCCAGGGTGTCGGCATGGTCGGTCTGGGCCTGGGCCAGGGCGCCGCGCAGGGCACTGCTGACGGCCTGCAGGACGGTGGCGGTGGGGTCCGGGTCGTCCAGCAGGCTGCGGTTGGTGCGGATGGCTTCCAGGGTCTGGGTCAGTGAGTCCATGCCCGGCAGGTCCCGGGCCTGGGCCAGCAGTTGACCGGCCAGGGTGTAGTTGGGACCGCGGTCGTCGATCTTGTCGGCGACCGACCGCCAGTCCGCCAGGGATTGGGTGAGGTCGTCGGCGCGGTCGTGGAGCTTGTAGAGCAGGTCGTTGCCGGTGAGGCCGTGCAACTCCGTCAGCACCGGCGGATTGGGCGCCGCCGGGGCCGGGGCCTCGCCCCCTGCGGCCTGGGCCTGCTGTTTGAGCAGTCCGACGAACGCGGGGGCGACGGCGGCCTCGTCGCCGGGCTGGAACTTGTGCCCGGCGCCCTGGAAGAGCTTCTTGATCTTGAGCTTCTGGACGGCGGTGAGGACCGGTTGCTCCACGCGCAGGTCGGCCTGGCCGATCTTGCGCTGGTCCAGGTCGGCGATCTTCACCGGCTGGGCCTGGAGACGGGCGCCCAGGTGACCGCTGACGAGCAGCACGGCCGCGCCGGCGTCCACCGCGTCCTTAGGCCATCCATAGGGACCGGCCGTGAAGCGCGACACCAGGTCGGAGCCCTTCTTGCCGGCCCCGACCTCGGCGAGGATGGCCGCGGTGACCGGGTGCCGATGGGGATCGCCCTGGTAGTTGACGGCCGCCAGGGCGTTGGCGCTGCCCTCCTTGGCCTTCTTCCACACCGTGGGCCAGTTGGGCGAGTCGGCCAGGTGGAACTGGGGATAGAGCCGGTCGAGCACGGACTTGGCGGCCTCTTCCACCCCCTCCTTGAGACTGACGATGTGCAGGTCCTGGCCGCCGGAGAGGAACAGCCGGGCGCCGCTGACGATGTCGCCCGTCAGCGCGGCAATCTTGGACTCTTCCCCGGCCTGGCGGCTGGTCATCGCGGCGCGGGCGGCGCGCCCCTCGTCACTGCCCGGCTCGCCTTTGAAACTGAGGGTATCCGCGGCGGCCCGGGCGGCGGCCAGGGCGTTCTTGAGCGGGTCCGCCTTGGTCTTGGGGATGAGGACGTGGATGGTGGCATCCAGGGTGCTGCGGGCCTGAATGTCCTGGATGACGGCGCCCTCCGACTCCTGGAAGCCGTCGCGGACCCAGACCACCAGACCCTCGCCTTGGGTCGGCGGGCTCATCCCGTGGTGAATGCTGACCTTGCGCCGCTCTTTGGCCGCGCCATGCAGGACGCTGACCCCCGCGAGCGCGGCCTGGATGGACTTGGAGAGCAACTGGCCGCGCTCGGCGGCGAGTTGGGGCTCGTTGTTAAGCAGGGACGCGCGGCGTTTGCGGTATTCGGATTCCCAGGCGGCCCCCTCGGTGGTCTGGAGCTGGACCTCGCCCTCGATCTCCATCAGGACGCCCTCGTCCGTCAGGGCCTGCACCAGGGCCGGGACGCTGGCTCGCAACTGCGTGGCGGAGTCGCTGAGATCCTCGGTGAGCAGGTCGGCCAGGTGCTCCGGGTTGGCGCGTACGCCGGTGTCCACACCTTCGCGCGCGAGCTTGCCGATCAGGAAGACCAGGGCGCAGATGCGCGAGCGCAGGGGGCCGTCCGGGTGACGCTTCTGCTCCTCGACCAGTTCCTGGAAGCGCTTTTGCAGCTCGCCCGCGGTGACCAGCTCGGTGGCGAGTTGATCGTAGATGAAGTCGGCGGGGATGATGGCCCCCAAGGGCTGCTCCGCCACCAGCCGGCACGCCTCGTGGGTGACACGCAGTTGGGTGCGCATCTGGGCGGCGGTGCCGCTGGGGTCGCAACTGTGCAGCACCTGCTCCCAGAAGCGGCGGCGCACGGGCAGCAGCGGATAGTCGGGGACATAGCCCTGGTCGTCGTCCGCGCGGGTCGCGATCCGGGTGGACTTGAGCTGGCGGGCGATCTCCCCGGAGCGTCTGGACACCAGGTCGGCGATGAGGGGTTTGGCCTCTTCCTTCTTCTGGAGCACGACGGTGCGCACCACGCGCTCGACATCGTTGTCCTTCAGGTGGACCTTGGTGGTAAAGCGGCCCATCAGGCGCTGAAGTGCGGGGGTGTCGGTCAGGGCGCTTTGGCCGGTGCCTATCACCAGGACGCGGCCGTCCATCTCTTTCGAGAGTGCCTCGACCACTTCCTGCACGTCGTGGGCGAGGTCGGCATTGTTGGCGATGAACTGCTGGATCTCGTCCAGGACAATCACAGTGCAGGGGAGAAGGGAGCCCGGCCGTCCCGGCCGGGAATCGCGGGCGGGACGCCCGCGCTCCAAGGCACGGCGGATGACGGTGAGCATCTCGGCGATGCCGACTTCTTCGACCTCCACCGAATACTGGGCGCGCAGGGCCTCGCTGACGTTCTTGACATCGCCCAGGTGAGGATAGGTCGCAAAGTAGGCGTCCAGGAAGGCTCTGGAGGTGTAGAAACGGTCGAACTCGGCGTCCGGGTCCTTGCCTGCCGCCGCGATCCTGCCGCGCAGCTCATCCAGCCGGTCATCGTCGCGCAGGTCCAACATCAGGCGGGCGACCGAGAGGTCTTCCGGGAGACCGACGGACGACAGGACGATCCCCAGCACCCGCAGGCGCACGCTGCCGACCCCGGCCTTCATGGTACCGCCCGCGCTGTGCAGACCGGCACCCTGCTTACCGCGCGTCGACAGCTCACGGAGCAGGTCGCGGATGTCGTCCGGCAAGCTCGCGAGGGTACGGGCGCTGTGGCCGCCCGCGAGCGGAAAATCGGTCCATAGATAGCGCACGACCTTGACCAGGTGCGATTTTCCGCTGCCGTAGAAACCGCTGACCCAGGCCGCCTTCTGCTCTTTGCCCAGATTATCCAGGTAACCCTGGAGGATTTTGGCCAGTCCCGTCCGGTATTCGCCGTCGCAGACGAAGGTTGCCAACTCGTAGCGCAAGGTTTCGAGGTCTTCGACGTTGTTGCTGGAGACGCCATCGTTGGCGATGGTCCAGGACAACGGGTCTTTGACGAAGAGGTCCCGGTTTCTTAGCGATGTTGGGGGCGTCGCGTCGGACATAATCAGCCTTCCGTGAGAATGGGGGTGGCGAGGTAGTTCCAGCCGTCGCGGGCACCGAGGAAGCGATAGGTGTTGCCCTCGCGCTCGCCGGGAAAGAAGAGCGCCAGAATACCGCGCAGCCGGAGGTTCTCCACGGTTTCCAGGACCGCTGAGACCTGGGTGAAGTCGTAAAGGTCCATCAAGCCTGATATGGCCAGGACGGTCCCATCGGCGCGCTCTGAAGGCACGGACTGCATCGCCGTGCGTACCCGGTTGCTGACCAGCGCCGTGAGCCCCTTGGTCGCGTATTTTTGGGTGAGGCGCGGCGCGGCAAGGATATCGGTGCGCTCGTCCGGGTCGAAGGTGTCCATCCAGTCGGCGAAGACGCCCGTCAGGTCCAGGTGGTGCCAGTCGAGCCCGTGCTCGCGGGTGGCGATCTCGAACTCGGGGATGCGGTTGACCATACGGCGCTCGTCTTCCGGGGGATAGACGATGAACCACACCCGCTGACTCAGCGGAAGGCTTGCGCGCGGGGTCAGCGAGACATGGCGGCGGTAGCTCGCCAGGAGTTGGTCAGCGCGGGCCATTGAGTATTGCCTCCTCGGCGGGCAGGAACAGGGCGGAAAAGTCGATCTCGATCACCCCGCCGCCGTGGCGCAGGCGCAGCCAGCCCCGCTGCGAGCCCAGGGCGAGGTGTGACAGGATGAGCGCTGGATCGGCCCCCACCAGACGCGCAAAGACGGATGACACCAGGCAATCCCCGCGCAGGCCCAGGAGGTAGCCGGCGAACATGGCGTAGGTCGATGCGGCCGGGGTGGGGATCGGCAGGGTTCGTATCCGCGTGGCCCGGCCCTTCAGATGGCCGGTCGCCGCCCAAGTGACGCTGACCCGAGTGGCTAGGCCGGCCAGCATGATCGGGCTGAAACGCTCCGGGAAGACCGACTCCAGGTGTGCCTCCGTCCGAGCGCGGAGCAGGACCTCGCCCGGCTTCAGGGCATCGATCAGGGTGAAGCTGGCCCGCAGTTGAGGGTCACGGCAGAAGACGCAGGTCAGGGCCAGGAGGGGAAGCGAGTCGGGGTCTTCGGCGGCGAAGCGGCGCAGCAGCCGGAACAGGGCCAGGGAGGGATCGAGCCCGTACAGTTCGTAGAGATGCTTCTCGCTCTTCTGGCGGCTGGAGAAGGTGGGCTTGCCCAGTACGTTACCTTCCAGGATGGCGGCGCGGTAGGCCGCGCGGCCAGCAGTGGCGGGGACGGTGGCGAGGAGCAGACGCAGCTCGGGCAGCATCATCGAGCGCGACATGTGGCCCCCCGAGCGGCGCAGCGAGAACCCGAACCCGAGCGCATGCGATGGGATCAACAATGGACTGGCATCTTCTAATGATGCGGTCATGCGGTGGTCGGAAGAGGGTGCGCAAGGTGGTCCATGGTGTTCCCTGGTCCACAAAGATTGGACCGTCTTGATCTCCCAGCGGAGGTGTTGCGGGCCAGGTGGCCCAACGTCAGCGCCCCAAAGTAGCCTGATCCCGCTCCGGTACTGAAGGGGCAGGCGGTTGTCCACACCAGTCCAGGATCATCACTTCCAGCATGTTCGCAAGGCTGCGGTGCTGGTGCTCAGCGGCCTGGCGTAGGGCCGCCTTGATCTCGGGGCGGATGCGGAAAGTGATGGTGTCAGTCTTGACTGCGGTCATACGGATCGCCCCCCGGTTGGCGCTACTGCGTCGGTACGGCAAATATACCGCACACAGCAGGCAGATGCCGGGGAGTCTGACCGCTTCTGTGGTCAGAAACCTGGGTGACGGTCACGGTCCCGCTCTGAAGCCGGGGTGCTTCGCTAGGTTGGTTTGTAGGGTATCAATGGCGCGTGGTGTCGTCTGGCACGCCAAGCCAGCGGATACCCCCGGGTGCCCTAGGCTTCTATGGGACTACCTTAGACGCTCTGAACCCTTCAGGCAATAAAAAAGCCCGCTGTTATGCGGGCTTGGGGACTGTCTGGGACTGTGTGAAACGTCTATTTGGTGGAGCAGAGGGGGATCGAACCCCTGACCTCCGCATTGCGAACGCGGCGCTCTCCCAGCTGAGCTACTGCCCCGGAACGATGCCCGGATGGGACCCCGGTTGAGCGGGGGTCCTGCCGACGCGGTGTTGAGCCCCGTCAGCGGAACGTGAATTTTGCACTATTTACCGGGTTCCAGGCAAGCCCCGCAGTCCGTAGTCTGTAGGATGGGCAGAGCGAGAGCGATGCCCATCAGTTTCAGCCCGCGGTGCGGTGCAGCATGAGTTCCAGCACCGCCTTGCTGCCGAAGTAGGCGAGGATCAGGATCACAAAACCGCTCAGGGTCCAGATGATGGCGGTCCGGCCGCGCCAGCCGTAGCGGAAGCGCCCGAGCAGGAGACCGCCGAAGACCAGCCAGGCCAGTACCGACAGCACGGTCTTGTGCACCAGGTGCTGGGCGAACATGTCCTCGAAGAAGGCGAATCCGGAGGCCAAGGCCAGGGTCAGCAGCACGAAGCCGGCCGCGATCATCTCGAACAGCAGGCTCTCCATGGTCTGGAGCGGCGGCAGCCCCCGGACGAACCCGCCCGGCTGGCGGCTGCGCAGGTGGTGGTCCTGGATCGCCAGCAGCACGGCCTGGACCGCGCCCAGGGTGAGCAGGCTGTAGGCGAGCATGGACAGCAGGACATGGACCTTGA
>Ga0247840_10006254_pt1 | contig 17306 bp, 21 predicted proteins | sample LaCruzMarch2015__FD_192404 | JGI IMG/M metagenome (GOLD analysis project Ga0247840, IMG submission 192404) | Freshwater microbial communities from meromictic Lake La Cruz, Castile-La Mancha, Spain - LaCruzMarch2015_17m | ecosystem: Environmental > Aquatic > Freshwater > Lake | place: Spain... | reverse complement strand
GGCTGATCCCGCTGAACCCGATCCCCTTCCTCCACCAAATTTTCCACCAGTTTGCCGGCCACACGGGAATACAAAACCGCTTCGTCTTTAGCCTTCACAGACCCCACCAAAGAGAGAACGTCCTCCAACGGTTGCCGAACGACCACAGTCGCTTGAACGGGAAAAGTCGCCAACGGGGGAACGTCGACGGTTTTCTTCCCACACCCCACCAGAGAAAGAAAGACGCCCATCAAAACGGTGTGTTTTTTTATCATGGAATAACCTCTATTTTTTATTCAGAAAACGTTCAACCTAAAAACGGAAGTTGAACTCCGATCGAAACAAACAAAAGCATTGATAGGATTTCATTTTATGATTCATTCGATGGCGAAAAAGATTCCCCAAATAGGTGAATAAAAAAGAATCATAGAAGAAATAGAAAAGTCTTCCGGCAAATCCCCCCTGCCCCCCCTTTGTCAAAGGGGGGAACACTGTCGAGATGCGTGCTTTTCCCCCCTTTACGAAGAAAGGGGGGTACGGGGGGATTTGAGAGTTCAACTTCCGTTTTTAGGTTCAAAAGTGTTCAGCCGGTTTTGATACGGGGGACAACGAAGTCCCCACCGTTTTTTCTAAGGCGGCCTGATGAATCCAAAAATCCGCTAAAGCTTGGGTTCTCACCATACGAACACGCTTCACGGACAGCGTGGCGTCGGACAAATCCAATTGACCCGTTTGCCCCGCTTGAAATCGTTTTTCCGTTGACTCCAGGGCTTTTTCCGCTTGGGCCAAAGCGGCTTCTTGGGATTGAACCCGCTCCAACGCCTCTTGAACCGACTGCCACTCGCTCTTCACCGTGGCGTGGACAGAACGTTTCAGGACGTCCTCGTTTTCTTGAGCGATTTCATAAGCGATCCGGGCTTGATGCACCCGTTCGGAGGTCTCGCGCCCTGTGAAAACACGATAACGCATCCTCAACCCGGCGGACAAACTGCTCCCCCGTTGATCCGCCGTCGGGGATAAATCGGGGGATTCGGTCTGCCAGAGAGCTTTGCCAAACAAAGACAGTTGGGGTTTTTCGTCCCCTTGGGCACTCACCACATCGAAACCAGCGCTTTGAGTCTTGTAACGAGCGGCCAACAAATCGGGGTTCCGTTCCAAAGCCAAACGCACCGTTGTGTTGTAATCGGGACAAGATTTTTTTTCGATGAAGTCCAACGCCCCCACCAACGTGAGGGGCCGATCCACATCCATTTTCAAAACTTCTTTCAAGGACGTTAAAGCCGATTCCAACAAATAACGCGCTTGGGAATACCCCGGTCGGGCGAGAGCCACTTCAACTTCTTGGTTCATTAAAGTCAAATCGCTGTCCAACCCTTGTTCGTAGCGGTCTTGAATGGTTTGTAAATGTTCCTCCGCGGACAGCAACGAGTCTTTTTGAATGGACACGGTGGCACTGGCCAAAAGGACCATGTAATACAAACGCTGGAGAGCGAAAATTGTTTCGTCTTTTTCCGACCTCGAATTTTCTTCCCCGAAAGACACCTTCCACCGAGCCGACTTTTTCGTGGCGGTCAAACGTCCCCCGCTGTAAAGGGGTTGTTCCACGTCCGCACCGACCGACGCACCGTGCTCGTCGCCCATCTCTAATTTCCGTCCGTTGGCGAAACCAATGTCTTTTCTAAAATGCCGCGTGTAAGACGCCGTCAAGGTCACGTCCGGGAAAAAGTTCCCTTGGGCCAACCGGTATTGGCTTTGGATAAACTCCAAATTCTTTTCAGCTAAAACCAAGGCCGAGCGGTTCTTAAGCCCCAACGTCAACACCTCGTCCAACGTGAGCGTCATCGGTTCCAAGTCCGATTCGCGTTCACCCGCTTGGACGGGAACGAAAAAGAACACGGGGGCAATGAGGGTTAAAAAAAACAAGGTGTTTTTCATCATTCCCTTTTTCCTAAACCGTTCAGGAAAAGGTCCACCAAGGCCCTCGCGTGGTCTCGAAGGGGGGTTTTGGATTGGGTTAATATTTTTTGCATCATGTACATTCGGACCAAAGATAAAAAATACAAACCACCCAAGGAGGAATCGTGAGACCTCAAAGTTCCTTCTTTCATACAAGCTTTCACCCGAGCACTGACCTGATCAAGCGAACGCCCAAACCGTTCCTGCAACACTTTCCCCGCCTTGGGCCCACACCGATCGGGTTTTTCTCTGGAGAATTGAATAAGAAAATCTTGATTTTCATCCACAAAACCTAACAACTCCGAGGCCATCCCTTCCAAGGTGCTGACGGTTTTCCCATTCGGCCGAGGGATTTTTTTTAAGCGTTCGTCCAACCGGTCAATCACGTCGTTCAAAACCGCAACAATAATGTCTTCTTTGTCCTTGAAATAGAGGTAGAGGGCCCCCTTTGAAATTCCCGCCCGCCGAGCCACGTCGTCCAAGTTGACGTCGTGATACCCCCGCTCGATCAAAACAGACCGAGCCGCCTCCAACACCCGCCGTTGACGAACGGCCAAAGATTCCCTTCTCGGTCGAGCCAAAGAGTCTTCCTCCTCATTATTGACTGACTGTTAAGTCATTAATAGTTTAACAGGAAGACCAATGTCTGTCAAGAGTTGTTTCATCCTAAAAAAACAGACAAAAAAATTCGAGTCTCTTTAGCCTAAAAACGGAAGTTGAAACTCGTTTTCTTTAGTTTCGTCATCCCGGCGAAGGCCGGGATCCAGAAAGTTTTTTCGTTTCTTCGACGAACATTTTACAAACTGGATCCCGGCCTTCGCCGGGATGACGAACATGAAAGGCTTTTTTTAAATTCACCCATTGGATGACTCTTTTTCGTTATCGAATGAGTAATAAAATGAAAGATTCTCAATGCTTTGCCTTATTTTCAGAAGATTTCAACTTCCGTTTTTAGGATCAATGCTTTTTTTTGTTTCGATCGGAGTTCAGGTTTAGCGTTTTGAAGCGACCGCCGACACAGGGCAAGGCCCCTTCTCCCCCCGGGAGAAGGGGCCACGAAGTGGCGGATGAGAGAAAAAAATTTTCCAACGGGTATTTTTTGTATCTCAGAAAATCAGGTTCTGACCGGTCAACCAGCCGGTGGTCCAAGCGTTTTGGAAATTAAATCCGCCGGTCACCCCATCTATGTCTAAAATTTCTCCTGCAAAAAAAAGGCCAGGTTGTCGCCGGCTTTCCATGGTTTTAAAATTCACTTCATCCAGAGTCACCCCCCCACACGTCACAAATTCTTCCTTGAAAGGGCTTTTACCGGTGAGCGTGTAAACACCCGCGGAGATTTCTTGGGCCAACCGGGTTAAAGACGTTTTTGAAAGATCGGCCCAACGTCCATCGGCCGGAACGTCCGCAAACATCACCAACCGATCCCACAAACGGCGAGGGATGTCGGGAAAGGGGCAGGTCCCCACACCTTGGCGAGCACGTTCCGTTCGAAAAGACTTCAATCGTTCCACAGTTTCTTCTAAAGATCCCGGCCTCCATCGAACCACCAAAGACCCCTTATACCCCGACTGATTCAACACCCGGGCTCCCCACGACGAGAGAGCAATCACCGCGGGACCACTGAGCCCCGTGTGGGTGATCAACAAAGGCCCTTCTTGCCGAAAGGACGTTCCTGAAATTTGAATTTCCCCTTGGGCCACGGACACCCCCGACAAACCTCGTAAACGATCGTCGGGAACCGTGAAACTAAAAAGGGCGGGAACAGCGGCTTGGACCGTGTGGCCTAAACTTTTGGCCCACGCGTGGCCCTGGGGGCTTCCCCCCGTGGCCAAAACCAAACGATCGGCCCGGAGGGTTTCACCGTCACCGAGAGTGACGACAAACGGTGTGCCCGTATGTTTTTGAATGGTCTTGACATCAACGTTCAAACGCAAATCCACCCCAGACTTTAGGGCCGCTGACAACAAAGATTGGGCAACGCTTTCGGAGCGATCGCTGACGGGAAAAACGCGACCGTCCGGTTCGGTTTTTAAGGGGACCCCGTGGGATTCAAACCAATCCATGGCGTCCCGGGGTTGAAACCGATGGAAGGGGCCCAAAAGAGCGGAACCACCCCGAGGGTAATGGGTGATCAACGCTCGAGGCTCAAAACAAGCGTGGGTGACGTTGCACCGCCCCCCACCGGACACCAAAACCTTGGACAGAGGCTGGGATCCTCTTTCCAAAACCGTGAATCGCCCCTGGCGATGGGTTTCGGCTCCCGCAATGGCCGCAAACAGGCCCGCCGCTCCCCCCCCCACAATCACCACGTTCGGAGAAGACATTTCAATAGAATCCGATCTTCGAACCCCCACCCAACAGGTGATGGCGATGGACCCAGGCCCACGTGAACTCGGCCCCTAAGAGAAAAATCTGACAAGAAAAATAAATCCAGATCAAAACGACCATCACCGAGGTGCCCCGTCCAAAAAGCGTTCGGTATTCGTCCACGTGACTGAAATAAATCCCTAAGAAATAAAGCCCAAGGGTCACCAGCAAGGCCGTGACGAAGGCTCCCACCGCCACGTCTTTCCATTTCAATTTTAGGGCCGGCAAAAATTTATACACCAACGTCCAAAGCCCCCACAAAACACCGAAGAGAACCACCAGGTTGAGCCACGACCAAAGAGAGACAAATTCCACCGCCGGCAGGAGAGGATCCAAAACCCCTTTTAAAAAACCAAATCCGGCGTTGATTAAGGTTAAAAAAATAAACAAAAAACCAACCCCGACCACCATCCCAAAAGACAAAAACTTATTCATCAAAGCCCCGCGAACCCCTCGCCGAGGGTTTGCGTGCCAAACGATGTTCAATGTCCTCTGAAGGTGCCCAAACACCAAAGACGCCACCCACAACAACACCAGCGAACTCACCAGAGTGACCTTGGCCATTTCCAACCGATACACCTCCAACACCAACGACTCAACAGACAACGCCATGGGCCGCCCCACCACCACGGACAAAGAAGAACTTAATTGACCGAGGGAAGCCCCCTTTCCCATCAACTTAGCCACCACCGCCAACCCCACCACGGACAGAGGGGCCAACGAGATGGTGGTGTAATAGGCCAACCCCGCCGCCAACAAGGAACAGTTGTCCTCTCGCCAATGACGAAGGGTCAGACGAAACAACCGAAACAGATTAACAAAACGCTTTTTGGAAGAAGTCATAGGAGGGAGGTCTCACGGTTTCTAACAGATTTTTTCAATTTCATCATTCCGAAGAAAACCGGCCCTTGGGGCGACAGAGCCACGAACGCGGAGTCCATGAAGTTCTAATCTCTTTTTTGGAAACCTCTTAGAAGTTAAAAAATGTGCCGAGGGTCAGAATCGAACTGACGACACCAGGTTTTTCAGACCTGTGCTCTACCGACTGAGCTACCTCGGCGAAGTTGGGAGACGATGATGTCTCTGAAGGATTTTAACTTATTTTTAGTGACTGCCGTTTATTTCGATAATTTGAGCAGTTGAAAAACGCTCATACCCGACGACATGCTTTACAACTACCCTTGAATGATTCCCTCTCCGTTATTGTTTCTGTATTTCCACATTTTGTAGAGAAGGATCGATCCAATGGTCATAAAAACCATAGGCCCAATTCTGGCTTTAAGAAAATAAGAACCATTCGCTAAAAAATTATTATCCGCTAGTGACTGCCTTAATACGATAAAAAGCGAATACAGGTCAGTAGTCAAATGATCGGCAACAAATATCGCAACACATACAAACCTAGGCCAAAAAAACGGAAGAAAAGAAAAAACTATGTCTATGCAACCAAGTGCAATAATTCCATTCCCTTTTTCAATCGTAGTATGCTCCATTCGGCACAGAAGACCGAAACCCACATTTATCAGACCGACAAAGAGAAGGAACCATCGAGAATCCCGCATTAGTTCCTTTCTGGTATATATTCTATCCCAGAAAAGTCCTTTTGCTTTCATAGTCACTTGCTTAATCCCATCACGCAGACACGCACACTTGAGTCTTTTTCATCCCAAATTTCTCATCCTTCCTTGAAAAAATTCCGCGTCTTTCTGCGTCCAATTTTTACATTTTCTGGAACGTGGGAATAATTGCAAACCTTACAATCAAAGCGAGTACCCTTGTTCCATTTTTGCAATGTCAAATGGATCTGCTTCTTTTCGTTTTCCCAACATTTTGGGCAGAACGGGACAATGTCGCCTTCGTTAAAATAGGTTTGTTTTCCCTGATCGTATTTCATCGTCGCCGACAAACGTGAAGCTGTTCTGTTCAACTCTAATTGCTCATTCAGTCTTCGGTTTTCCCTGGCTATATTGATAATCTCTTGTTCGAGACTAAGGATCTTCTTGTTGAGATCTATGTCATTGAATTTCCTAACAAAACCTGAAAGGTCTTTGATTTTTTCCAGAATGTCCTTCGGACTTATTGGAAAAAACACAGATCAGATCATCCCTCGATAAACTTCCCGTCGGTGCCGGATGAGCATGACATCAACCCGCCGGTGGTTATCGTCAATGTCATAGACCACCCGATAATCACCGATACGAATCCTCCAGAGGCTGTTTCTGCCGGAAAGTTTTACACAGCCTGCAGGCCTTGGGAGGTGGGCCAAAGCTTCGATTTTTGCAAGCGATCGAATCTGAAGAGGACGATCCAAACCCTCAAGGTCTTTACGTGCCGACCGTGCAAAAACAATTTCGTATTCAGGCATGAACGCGGTGGGCTTTATGCCCCAGCGCTTTTCTCACAGAGGCCAGAGACTCCCTTGGTTCATGGGCTCGCTGATGAGCCTTGTAAGCGTCGTAAATATCCTCCCACAGCGATTCATGGGTTTTCAAATCAATGATCACAGCCGTCTGGCGGCCTTTTTCATCCACAATGAATCGAATTCCGCCCATGACCGTCTCCTTTCACAAACAGGAACCAGTTGAACCTTAGTTCAACCAGGCAAAACCTTTCCAAATCCCCACCAAGTTCAAAGACCGCCAACTCAATTCTTTTTAATAAAAACGGCTAATAATCAACCACTTCCTGTTTTTCAGACCTGTGCTCTACCGACTGAGCTACCTCGGCGTAAGGGGTGGAACGCTTGAAGATGAGACATTCTACCTAATTTTTCTGTGGGGAGTGTTAAATCAGCGGATACTCAGTTGAAAGACGCTCCTCCCACACAATAAAACAGTTTTCTCCCCTATGCGTAAACCATAACGGACACGGCCTTTTTTGTCGATAGGCTTTTCCGATGCATCTTGATCCGCTCAATTTCATGAAGGGTCTCAGCCGTCAGATAGACTTCTCCGCAACGGGAACAACTTTTTACGGGAATATTTTCAATCACCAACAAATTGGCCCCTGTCCCGTAACTTCGGGTAACTTCCCGTGATTTGATTCCGCGTTTTCCGCAAAGCTCACACACCATGGAAGTCCCCCTTCAGCTATTTCCGATAAACAGTGATAAAAACTAATTTCCCAGTGAATCCGAACTTGGCCACAACAACGGACTGTCTTCCAGAAAGCACATTGCCCTTTACCAGATACTTCGATTCGGAAGTCAGTCGATCCTTTTGCCGCTCAGTGATTTTTCCCGTAAGAACAGTTCGTTCGACATCAAAAATCGTAAAACCATCGTCGGCCATTTCCTCTTCAGCATGAACCGTCATCACATACTCACGCCGACGGATTTTTTCCCACATTCGGTTCAAAAGCTTATCAAACACTGCACCCTCCAAAAACAGTTCCGCCTCAGCCTTACGAATTTCACGAAATTATGGGAGACTGCCGTTCGGTTAAAAAATGCCTATTTAAATCGTTTGAAAATCGGTGCCCCAATCCTTTGCCATGCGCTTTCAGCCACTGAAGAACAGATTCTTTCCCTAATGGATTCCGGTGAGAAACTAAAAGCTCCTGTTGAAGACCAAGCAATTCCTCACGCGTCAGGATAATATCCCGCAACACCCACTCAAGCGGCCTAAGGGATGCCAAAGCGACCCCATTAGGAACCGACAAAAACCTAGACTTGGATCCAACGGACTCCGCCAGAAACCCAAGAAATTCCTTGAATGTAAATATCTCCGGGCCAGCGGCGTCCATTTCGCTGTCCGTTGTGTTTTCCACTTCCATCGCAATAATCCGTGCAGTGTCTCTGAGAGTGATCGGTTGCAATCTGTAATTTCCACCGCGAGGCAAAGCGAAAAGAGGGAATCGTCTCAACATCCATGCCATGTTATTCGTCAACACATCCGCCGTCCCCAGAATCAACGTCGGACGAACAATGGCGTATGGCAGACCAGAAGATTTGAGAATTTTTTCCACTTCAGCCTTTCCGCGATAATAACCGAGGTTTCCACCGCATTCCGCATTACTTACGCTTACATGAACAATCTTGCGAACACCCGCCTGTTTTGCGGATTGAAAAAGTAACCGGGAATGTTCCACCGCAGAATCAAAGGTAACCCCTGCGTAAGGCAATCGCACCCAAAAGGTATTGATAAAGACATCCGCACCTTCCATGAAACGGGAAAGCCGTTCCAAATCAAACACCAACGGAGCGGCACCAATACCCCCATGTAAACCCTCGGGAGGAGTTCGGTTCGTCAGAGTCCGAACAGAATACCCTCGGGCCAAAAGCTCCCCAGCGACCGCCCCTCCCGTATAGCTGAAAGCTCCGGTTAACACAACCGTCTTAGGCATAAGGAATCTCAGTTGAAACTCAGTCCAACCTCACCGGCACTGACAAATTTTCACCATGTAACAAACCAAGCAGATTAATTTCTTCCGTTCAAACCACTCAAAATCCACCACTTCCTGTTTTTCAGACCTGTGCTCTCCCCGGGCCTATCCGGCCCGTCCTCAACGTTGGCCACTGGCCAACAGGACCCCACTGAGCTACCTCGGTGTAAGGGGTGGAACGCTTAAAGATGAAACATCCTACCTAATTTTTCGGAAAGGTGTGGTAAACCGGCGATGGCACGACTCGCCCAAGACGGACTACACCGCTTTCCTCAGATACGTCACATCGGCCATCCCAAGCAACAAACCAGGGACGCTGATGTCTTCATCAAGACTGTCCCAGTGAATTCCCGTCCCGCCACCACTGAGCTCAAATTGATTCCGTTGGGCAACCGTGGCCTTCAGCAACCGCGGAAAATAGACCAAGGGGGTAGCGAGCTGGCGACCGTCTTTCAGCGTCACCCACAAATTGTTTTCGTCAAACCAGACTTTTGAGGCCCCCACATCACCGCCGAAAGTGGTCATCCCAACACCCCCTCATCATTTCCAAATTCTGCTCAACCACATGCTCCAACTGCCCGAGTTCCGAGCTAGACAAATCAAAGCTTCCGGCCACAGACACAAAAGGATCCAGCCAAAACTTTACACTCTTTTCTCCCTTACGAACATGCACATGACGAGGATCTCTCGGCCAGCCTTCGTTGGAGAAAAAGAAAAACTTGTAACCGTTCCATTCAAGAATCTTTGGCATGGATCAGCCCAAAAGCTGCTGCATAAAACTCCAATCTCATTCCTGCCTGACAGCGGATATTTTACTTTTCATCAAAACAAACACATTATAACCCATCAAATTTCAACGACGATGTTTTTCAGACCTGTGCTCTCCCCGGGCCTATTCGGCCCGTCCTCAACGTTGGCCACTGGCCAACAGGACCCCACTGAGCTACCTCGGCGTAAGGGGTGGAACGCTTGAAGATGAAGTATTCTACCTAATTTTTCGGAAAGGTGTGGAAAATCGGTGATGGTTCAGTTGAAAGACGCTCATGCCATACCGTCGCCTACCACCAAGGGAATCAATCATACATGACTTTACAAGAAGCCGCTTGGCCGACCAAATCGCTTGGTTGAGACATGGAACTAAGGAATAGGACAAAGCGGCTATAACTGTATTTTGGAGCCATGTCCATGAGGAGATCCGGCTTTCCATCCCGATCAAGGTCACCAACCCATAGCAAGCCAAGGTGCGGTTCATCAAAAAAACCCTCAACGGGAAGTCTTTGGGAAATTCTACCTTTCAGGAAAAACATATCAAAAGTGCCGGGAGGGGTTTTTGATCCTCTTGCTTCGATTCGATACTTTTCCCCACGCCATAAGAAAGAGGCGAATTGGCCTTGTTGGTAAAAATTCAGGTTCCCGGACAAAGGAACGGTTTCTATTTCTCTATTCGGACCGACATCAAGACCCCGAAACAGCAGGATCGGCTGTCCCTTAACCTCCTCATTTATAATTTCGACTTTGACTCTATCAGCGTCCGGCCAGTCGGGCGGACAGAATGCATCGCTTACCCGGACAGTTGAAGAAGAGACCAGTGCCCTAAAATCATTTATCGAATAAACACCAGACCAAAGAGTTACGCTTCCTGGCGGGACAGGCGTGGCGGAAACAGAAGCCTCACCCTCGGTTAGGACTAATATCTCTATCCGATTTTCTTCAGACGGACCAACCCGGCTCATCAGAGAGAAAAAAAGCACAATAGAAATTTGTTTCACAGAGAGCCAACCACGACGAAAACCTATTTTAGGCAACTTGCTTTTAAGAATGGATTCTTTTTTAAAACACGGAGAACACCCTTCATACAAAGTATCAGGGCAAAGGTCCTGCCCCCCCACCCATTGAATGCTTCCCATGAACGGCTGGACAGAATTAAACTTTGATTTATCGGTCAACTCTCGAAAAACACCGATGGAAAGATAGGGCTTCATGTCAAACAGGCCACTTTCCCCATTAGTGAACACGAGCCGAAGCATATAATCTGGTTCTGGATTTACTTGTTTGACGCGGGGGTTCATGGCATCCAATCTATTTCAAAGGGTCAATCTTGAACACAGCCTCACCCTTGGTGGCCAATTCCCAATCGGCCATCAATTCGTCTTTATGGATTTCAATCCAGGCCTCCAGCAGTTTTGCTTTACTAGCGGGAAACTTGCCTTCCATAAGCCGGCCATCCGGCAGGGAAAAAACAGCTTCATGTTCCTGATACTTGACATGCAAATGAGGCCGCTTGTGCCTCTTGTTGTCCATAAAAAACATCTGGACGATAATCCCATAAAACATCGAAATGATCGGCATCCCTACTCCTCTGAACGGGCTGGAACCGGAAAACAAAGTCCAACCTCACTCCTGCCAGACAACGAGTTTGTAGAAAAACCCCACGCCAGCATTTTCAAATTCAAATTTCAGGGTCGAAACACCTTAAGGCAGTTCAAAACGCTCATCCTAAGTCAATTGTGTAATCCGTTTTTTTGTCCTTTCGCCTTTTTTTGAGGAAAAGGGTTTTTCTACAATCTCAACGCTTGAAGATGAAACATTCTATCTAATTTTTTGAAAACGTGTGAAAAACCGGCAAAGAATGCTCAAACCTTCAGGGCATCAACCGGAAGATTGTGTTCCAAAAGTCTGGACTTTTGATCCCCGTCGCCAGAAAACCCAGAACAACAACCCTGCAATCGCCCCCCCCAGATGACCAATAGCGGAAACGTTTGTTAGCCCGGCCACTTGCAACATCGAATCTCTTAGCTGAAAGATAATCCAAAACACCATGAACAATATCGCCGGAACTCTAACCCACCCACGACCAAACCAATAGAACCCCAAGCGATCTCCAGAAAACTTAAGAGCGTAAAACATCATCACTCCAGAAATTCCTCCGCTTGCCCCAATACATGGGACGGGAGAAGCTGGATCGGCCATCCAGTGAGCCAAAGAAGCCGCGATGGCTGTCCCAAAAACGAGAATAAGCATCTTTGAGGTTCCCAAAAAGATCTCCACTTTTTTACCAAACATGAGGAAAAAATACAGATTCCCAATCAAGTGCAACAAACCCCCATGAAGAAAAAACGCCGACAAGACCGTCAGGCCTCCCATCCGAAATGGTTGAGCAGGTATAAAACCAAAGGACTGAACAGCGGCCCCTCCGGTAACAAGGAAAACACTGATCATAATAAGGGAAAGGCAATACACACCCAATTCCATTTCCTGCCCCTCGCCATAATGAACGGGAAGACCAAACAGGGCTGGAATAATTTTCCACGACCCCGGAGGAGCGTCTGGGCCATAGGTGGCATCGGCCCGCTCTCTCATTTGTTCCAGCTGAAGTTTTAAGAGCATTTCTTGTGCGGAAGAGGGGATAGCGTTCCCAACATTTGTGCCAAGTGTGTTTTGAACGTTCCGGATACCTTCCCAAGCATCCGCCTTCAACCAAAAAAATTGACACATCAAACAAACATGGATTGAGAGGGATTTCCCTTTAGTCTGATATGGGGTCAATGACATCGGACTCAGACACCCTGGACAACAAAGGTCAGACGTTGCGGTGACAGAACGAGCTTGTTGCCACAACTGATCAACAATAATTTTTTCCAAAATCTGTCTCATAACAGCCACACCAACCACACGCCCTTGGCATCCTGAGCAAAACCAAATGACACCAACCGTTTCCCTTTGTTGTGAGAGCGGCTTACGACAGAGCGGACAGGAAAACACCATCGAACCTTTTGGTCATAAATTGATCCTCATCCGCCAATAATTTGGGCGTCGCTTACAGCGGGCAACGGCCTCATTCAGTTCCTTCTGGGCCTCTGCAAAGAAAACGACACCGCTCATTTGTATCGTCTGGTCATCTCGGAAAAAACGAGGCTTGAAGGACGGCCAACCGCCTTGCCTTGTTTAATACTTTTCACCCGCCGTTTAATTTCTGCTTCGTATTCATCTCCCAAATTATAACCGGAGGGGTCATCCAAACTAATGATGAGTTCGTGGGCAAGGCTGGCCCGTTCGCTGGCGGACAAAGAAAGAACTTCTCTTCTAATCTTTCCCATAACCGCTTTCATACGCCCCTCCTCGAGGACACTTCTTTGATGCCCCTCTATCCCCTTAGTTGAACCTCAGTCCAATCTGTGCTCTCCCCGGGCCTGTCCGGCCCGTCCTCAACGTTGGCCACTGGCCAACAGGACCCAATGAGCTACCTCGGCGTAAGGGGTGGAACGCTTGAAGATGATGTATTCCACCTAATTTTTTCGCGAGGTATGGAAAACCGGCGATGGTTCAGTTGAACCTGAGTTGAACCAAGATCAAATCAACTCGAACCAATCCTTATCGTAAGGCCAGGAAAACGGATTCCTCATTGTCGATCATGGATCTGATAGCCTCCCGGTTTCTTATGACGAGTTCAGCCACCATGTCCGTCGTGCAGTTACCGCGTTGAATCCAAATAATCTTGGGAGGCCCGCCTTTCACGAAGGCTAATTGATGGAAATCCGCATCCTTTGACACAATGACGAAACCGTTGACACGAGCAAATTCCCAAACGACTGAATCATCCGCTTGGGATAAACCGACTTCCTTTACGTGTGTACTTTCAGGAAAATGCGTCTGAACAAGACGAACCAGACGAAAAGACAGATTTTCATCAAGCAACAGTTTCACGCGGCGGGTGGAATACTCACAAATCGCCTCTCTCGGTCCGCAGCAAACGCCAAGCAAGCACGCAAATCATTGTGGGTCAAATCGGGAAATTCATTCAGGATTTCTTCTTCGGTCATTCCCGATGCCATATATTCCAAAACATCATAAACAGTAATCCTTAGTCCTCTGATGCAAGGTTTCCCGCTTCTTTTTCCGGCTTCGACAGTTATAATTTGTCTATAATCCATCTTAAGATCCTCCTCTTCTTGAAACCAGAAAAATTGCGGAAAACTATTTGCCTTAAATTTCCAACCCGTACCCACACAACGACTGGGCCTTCAGTCCCCGCACAAATTTTGACGGCAAAATCCTCTAAAAACCAACCATCTCCTGCTTTTCAGACCTGTGCTCTCCCCGGGCCTATTCGGCCCATCCTCAACGTTGGCCAAGGACCCACAGGCCCCCACTGAGCGACCTCGGCGTAAGGTGTGGAAAGCCCCTGAGGAGATAAAGTATTCTACCTAATTTTTCTAGACGACGTGGAAAACCGGCGATGGATCCATCCCATCTTTACAAATTTCACGAAACTATTGGAGACCGACGTTCGGTTAAGAAATGTCTGTTTAAATCGTTTGCGAATCGGTGTCCCAATTCTTTGCCTTGAGTTTCCAACCACTGAAGAACAGATTCTTTCCCTAATGGGTTCCGGTGAGAAACTAAAAGCTCCTGTTGAAGGCCAAGCAATTCCTCACGCGTCAGGATAATATCCCGCAATACCCACTCAAGCGGCCGAAGAGATGCCAAAGCGATCCCATTAGGAACCGATAAAAACCGAGACTTGGATTCAACGGACTTCGCCAAAAACCCAAGAAATTCCTTGAATGTAAATATCTCCGGGCCAGCGGCGTCCACTTCACTGTTCGTTGTGTTTTCCACTTCCATCGCAACAATCCGTGCGGTATCTCTGAGAGTGATCGGTTGCAATCTGTAATTTCCACCGCGAGGCAAAGCGAAAAGAGGAAATCGTCTCAACATCCAGGCCATGTTATTCGTCAACACATCCGCCGTCCCCAGAATCAACGTAGGACGAACAATGGCGTATGGCAGACCCAAAGATTTTAGAATCTTTTCCACGTCGGCTTTTCCGCGATAATAACCGAGGTTCTCACCGCACTCCGCGTTGCTTACGCTCACATGCACTATCTTGCGAACACCCGCCCGTTTCGCGGATTGAAAAAGCAACCGGGAATGTTCCACCGCTGAGGCAAAGGTAACCCCGGCATAAGGCAATCGCACCCAAAAGGTATTGACAAAGACATCCGCACCTTCCATGAAGCCGGAAAGTCGTTCCAAATCAAAAACCAACGGAGCGGACTCAATACCCCCATACAAACCGTTGGGAGGAGTTCGGTTCGTTAGAGTCCGAACAGAATACCCTCGGGCCAAAAGCTCCCCAGCAACCGCCCCTCCCGTGTAGCTAAAAGCCCCTGTTAAGACAACCGTTTTAGGCATAACGGATCTCAGTTAAAACTCGGTTTAACCCAGAACAACTTCTGTGATTCCCTCCGGCACTTGTCTTGCACTTTAGAAGAACACGCTTTTTGGATAGACCCACGGGTTGCGTATGATTTATGAGTGCAAATCCACTAAAATCGGGGGTAAATTTGACTGTCCTCTCCGTGGGGACACTTTACTATTCAGCCTTGAGTTCAATGGGACCGATGGATTCCTTGGCTCTCTCATAATTATTTTCACTGACCATTATTTGGATACTGAAGGGGACATTCCTTCTTTTTAGTGCCTTAAAAAAAGGCTCCCCTTCTTCTAAGGATTCAATAACGACCAGAGGAAAAACATTGGGAGGCTCTTCCTTCGAAGCCCCATCCGTTTCCGGTCCCTCGGCTTGAATAAACGTTCGAATCTCATCTCCATCCATGTTTCTTTTAGCAAGCTCATCCAAAAGCATCGCAAAGGCCTCTGGGCTGAGACTTGCCGCGTTATCCAAAAGTTCTCCGCGGGTCATTTCCGAGAATGGATTAGACTTCTTTTCTTCATCTTGGATAGGCACATCAATTCTTCGGCGGCGGGCTTCGGCACGTAGTAAACCATAGACTCCTTCCCGAAAACCGTCTTTCCCTTCCGCGAGGAGTCCCCTGATTCGATCATCCGAACAGGAACGAAATTGGTTCACCAGATTTTCTTGTTCCACGGGGTCCACGTTCATTGCTCTCCGAGAGAGGCCTGGCCTCAAACCACCACGGACCCGCCGGCGGCGGACTGTTCTTTGATTGGAATTTCTCCAAGGATGAGCGTGGGATTGATACCATCTTTCGTAATAACAATTTTGGCGTTGTCTTTTAGAGACTTTTCAAGCATTTCCAGATGTCTTAGTTTTTGTGCGTTACCGACAAAATACCTTTCCGCCGCTTCATTGACCAATTGAATAGCCAGGGCTTCTCCTTCGGCCCGCAAAATATTAGCCTGTTTTATCCCCTCCGCTTCTTTGACCGCCGCCCGACGAGCACCATCGGCCTTTGTTTCCGCCGCCGTTGCAAAATCAATGGCGGCGTCTTTCGCGTTCTGAGCTTGGATAATATTGTTCATGGTCTGCTGAACGCTCTCAGGAGGAGTGATGTCTTTGAGTTCCACCCGAACCACGCGCAACCCCCAGTTTTCAATCTCTTTATCAATGGTTTCCGCCAGCATTTTATTGAGCAAGGCCCGCTGGCTATTGACTTCCGTAAATTTCATGTTGCCGATGACATTCCGTGCGGTGGTTTGGGCAAGCATCACAATTTGAGTCTTGTAGTCTTCGACTTCATAATAGGACTTCTTCACGCTCTCCTCATCGCTTCGGACTTTATGGTAGACAACCAGTTCAACCTGAGCGTTCAAATTATCTTTTGTGATGATTTCCTGAGAGGCGATGTTGGTCATCCGTTCAGTCGTGTTACGAATTCTCGTGGATTCGATAACAGGAATGACCCAATTAAACCCCACATCAAGAAAACGATTATACTTTCCAAGTCTTTCGATCACACCGCGATGGGTGGGCTTGACAATTCTGACACCAGAAATAAGAAGAACAGCGAGACTCACAACGATCACCAGAATCATAAAAGTCATCGAACTCTCCTTTTTTTAAGTAAACCAAGTCCCCGGGAACCCGAAGGGCCGGGTGAGGGCTGAGCGGTTGCAGAGATTCTACTGAATTTTACGATTTGGTGACAAATAAAAAACAGAACTTGCCTCTGAAAAACCAACAAAACGCCAATGCCAAGGCTCATAAGATACACCTTGTTGGTTCCCTTTGGGGAAGGACATTTCAAAATGGAACCGTCCGGCGTTCTTGAACAACCAACGAAAAGCGGGCGTGTCTTCAAAACTTTGTTCGACATCGGTGTCGGGCCTGTTTTTGTCACCAAGGTCAAGAACCCAGCCTGTCGCGTGCTCAGAGTGGCCGGGCGGTGCCACCCATTGGGCGGCGGCCAACTCGGACCCTCTCCTCCGAACAGATCGGGCAAAGAGAATCTTTTGGGTAGCGATCGAACGAAAACCGGATATGGGGATCAACGACACCCCGTCGTTTTGGGCCGCGGACACCATATCACGAAAAGCTTGGGCGGCCGCGGTTCGCATCAAAACGGGTCGCGTTCCCCGATACGACCCGATACGGGTAAGTTCTTTTTGTGAGGCCTCTGCGTAAGCGTGATGACCAAACCGATCCTCGCCTTTCTCTCCAGCCCCCCCCTTCGCCACGGCAAGAGAAAAAACGGCCAACACCATCACGCCACGAAAAATGAATGGGTTCAACCCAAATTTTGCATTAGACCGCGGGATTCGACGAAGAATGCCGGACATTTTCTTCCTTAAAAAGTTCGTCCATGCAACCAGCATGGCCTTCACTTTTTGCGTCGAAACTGCCTCGGCCTTCTTCG
>Ga0247840_10006252_pt1 | contig 17307 bp, 11 predicted proteins | sample LaCruzMarch2015__FD_192404 | JGI IMG/M metagenome (GOLD analysis project Ga0247840, IMG submission 192404) | Freshwater microbial communities from meromictic Lake La Cruz, Castile-La Mancha, Spain - LaCruzMarch2015_17m | ecosystem: Environmental > Aquatic > Freshwater > Lake | place: Spain... | reverse complement strand
GTCCACAGCTACCTCGCAAAAGTGCTGGAGGCGCGGGGCGATGAAGGGGCTATTGCCGAATGGGGAACTGCCGTCTACCTCGACCCGACAAACCAGGACGCTGTGCGAAGTTATGCCGAGTACCTGGTCTCGCGAAAGGATTACCGGGGTGCGCTCCCGGTGCTGAAAAGGCTGGTCCAGCAGGGGAAAAAGCCCGGCGATGTGAAGAGCCTGATGCGGACGTTAATCGAGATTGGTGAGCCGCTGGAAGCAATTGCCACCTGCACGGTATTCGGTTCGGATCAAACGAAAAGTCCGGAATACCTGGATGCACTCTGCCTGACAAAGGATTACCGTTCTGCTGCGGAGGCAGCCCGGAAGGTCTATCGCGAACAGCCAGATCCTGCCATCTGGCAAAAATATCTCTACGCCCTTTCCCGGTATGACATCCCCGCGTCGCTGGATGCCTACGCCTCATACCTGCACGACGAGAAAAATCCCGATATCCTCTTTGATTATATCCAGCTTCTCAAATCAAACAAGGATTATAGTGGTGCGCTTGCCGCAACAAAATCGCTGCTGTTACAGGCAAACCTGCCACACTATCGTCTGGTTGAATGTGAACTGTATGCGTTAGTGGGGGATGAGACATCCGCACGTACCGCATACGAACGCGTAATTAAAGAGGAACTGGCATCAAAAAACGACCTGGAGACGCTTAGTATAATCATCGGGAAGTACCGCGATTACCTAAAAACGCATTCTTCCGGTAAAGAAGCGCTGTCGCGGTTCCTCCAGATCGTCTCATGCGACGTGAATGTCGTGAGCCTGCGGGAGACCGCACGGTTCTACGAGGAGGTGGGAGATGCCGCAGAAGCACGGTCGTGGTACTACCGGGCATACCGTGCCGATTACCTTTCCGGCGGGCTTCCCTATGCCACATTCCTCGCAGCGAACGGTGAGGAGCGGGAATGTGAAAAAGTTATGCTGTATATTCTCGCGAACGTAAAAAAAAGTGTTGATCTCGGGCGGGTGGCAGCGGTCATCGTTGACAAAAACGGCAGGATGTACCGTCTGAAGCGCTTGATTGCCCAACTGATCAAGCGGTTCGTTGAGCGGATGCCCACACTCAGCTCGGAAGAACGGGAACTGCTTGCCGTCTCCTTGTTTATTGCGGCTGAGAACGCCCTGAATGAAGGTGATTACTCCGGCTGCAAATATTACTGCCTCACCGGGATGGACGTGATCCCAGCCCATAGCCGGGCTATCAGGCTGGAGGACTACGTGCAGCTCGTTCGTGCGGCAAAGGAGCGTTCCATCGCTGACCGCAGGGTCATGCATACCCCGCCGGTAAAAAAACAGACGCCGGCAGCAGAACCAGTACAGCAGATCGCCGACCAGCTGTCTCTTACCGAGCAGGAACAAAAGATCGTCGAGTTCCTCCGGTCGCACCGCAAGGCAAGCGAGATGGACTTACGAAAGGTGCTCGGGACGCGCCGGATTGTCGGGATTGTCAACCGGCTTGTGGCAAAAGCGACAGCACAGGGAATTATGTTAATCGAGAAGAAAGGGGTAAGTGAGGATGGAGAGGTCTATGAATATTCCGGAACCTGAACAGATGGACCGGCGCCAGCTCGAGAGCACAAATATCACAAATGCACTCCGGAGGGGAACAGTCCCGGCGAGCGGGCTCGAACGGATTGCCGTCGGACTCGATGTGGAAGAGGGTGTGATAGGAAAACAGCTGGACTACGTCGCACAGAGCGGGGGGGACTTAAAGTTTATCCGGGGCGATTACGGCAGCGGCAAGACGTTTCTTGTCGCCCGTGCGCTTGAGATTGCGTGCCAGAAAGGGTTTGTCACGACACAAGTTGTCATCTCCCCTGCGACACCGCTCTACAAGATCAAAGCGATCTACCAGGAAATTTGTGCAAACCTCCGCACAAAAGAGGATGAACACGCGTTAAAGACCGTGGTGGACAACTGGCTCTTTGCGATAGAAGAACGGTTGATGTCGGTGAGCGGTACCGCAACAGAGGATTCCCTTCTCGAAGCGGCAACCGAACGTGAGATCGAGGCGGCGCTTGCGGGTATTTCCGAGATGAATACCGCTCTTGCTGCGGCACTGCGCACGTACTACCGGGCAAACAATGCCGGCGACTTTCAGCTGGCGCAGGCGGCGCTCGGGTGGATCGCTGCCGAACCCAACATCGGCAGGGACTTCAAGCAGAAAGCAGGGATCCGTGGGGATATCGACGACTCCATCGCGTTTCTCTTTCTCCGGGGGCTTGTCACCATCATCCACGGTGCAGGCTACAGCGGGCTTGCGATCGCTGTCGATGAGATGGAAACTACGCAGGGTCTGCAGAGGAACCAGCGCGAGAAAGGGTACCACACGCTCGTACGGATCATTGATGCGCTCGACCGGGGCGAGATGCCACGCTGCTATTTCCTGTTCACCGGAACTCCGGCGTTATATGACGGGTCGCGGGGCATCCGTTCCGTTCCTCCACTCTTCGACCGCATCAGCGTGGTGCAGACAGACTCGTACCGGAACCCCCGCCAGCCTCAGATCATCCTTTCAAAATTTGATTTCGGCAAACTTGAACTGGTCGCACTCAAGGTCATTGACGTATATTCTCAGGCGTACCGGGAAGTGGACCGGGAGAAAGTATCGCACCGGTTTATCCGCGCCATGATCAAAAAGATCACGACCCGTTTCGGCGGCAGGGTAGACGTGATCCCGCGGATATTTTTAAAGGAGTTCGTTGATGTGCTGGATAAATGCGAGCTCTACGACAAGTACAATCCCTGGGATGCCTATGAGTTTGATGCCGATCATCTCAAAGGCGAACTGAAAAAAGAAGAAGAAGCGGTCATGGTGGTGGAGTTCTGACCGGTCAGGTTATCACAATGTTTTATGCTTTGGCAGGAGAATTTACCGGTATGAGATGGTGCATCACCCTGCTTGTTGCTGCGGTGCTCCTTTTTTGCATAATGCCCGGCGCAGGCGCAATATCGATCAGCATCAATGCATCACCGGGTGAAGCACATGTCGGTGATACGGTTACGCTCAGTGGATCAATAACTGGGATCAAAACGATTGCCGTGTACCTCTTTGTTGTCGGCCCGGAACTTGACACCCGCGGGGTAACCCTCGACAATCTCAATATTCCCGCTGGACGGGGTTTGTTCACGACGGCTCCCGTGAATATGAACGATGGCAGCTGGGTATACCAGTGGGATACCTCTGTGATACTCGGGGAACTCAGGCCCGGAACCTACACGGTATACGTGGTAAGCTTCCCGATGGACCGGTTGCGGTTTGTCCGCGAGGAGCATGCAACTGCCGATATTACCTTTTTACCTTCGGATAAACCGGTAAATGAAGTGCCACTTTCACCTGCCCTTCCGGTTATTGCACTGGGCATTACCGGGATTGTCGGGTGTTTTCAGCTGCACCGGAGGGAGAAGTAGGATTTTATATAATTTTAAAATACCATTCGGAATGTAGTTGGAAAGGCTCAGCTGATGGGTTACCGTTTCATTTGTTGATGCAGTGCACTGCATACAGGGGGACCGATTTAATGTTGTTATCAAATCCAAAATTTTTTGTGGATATCCGGATGGCATACGGCGGATGGTAATATTCAATAAATTGTGCAAGGCTTTTTGATCGCACATTTTCGGAAGATTTGACTTCAATAGGGATGATATCGCCGGTTTTATTCTGAATGATAAAGTCCACTTCTGCATTTCCCTGCGATTCCCAGTAATAGGGGGTGTACCCATTTGCAAGAAGTGCAAAAGAGACGTAATTTTCTGTAAGGGCACCTTTGATGGTATCCAATTGTGAACTTTTTTGTAGAATAAGGTGTGCGGGTATACCGAAATGAGCGCAAAGGAGACCCGTATCAGTCATGTAGATCTTGAAGAAGGATGGTTCTTTATACACAGAAAGAGGAAGTCTGCCTTCTTTGGCTCTGTTGCAGATGATAATAACACCCGATTCTTTGAGCCAGTTGAGTGCTGATTCATACACATTTGCACGAGCACCGGATTTGATAAGCCGGTATTGAAATTTATGATTTGATTTTGCCAGTTGTGCAGGGATGCTGCGAAACACCGCCATAATTCTTGTCGTTTCTGCAGGATCTGCATATTTTGCCATATCGGCGATATATGCATCACTGATATTTTTCTGAACTGAATGGAGAAGATCAAAGTCCTGCCTTTTTCTGCACTCCAGAATCGCACCTGGCATACCCCCTACCACAAGGTACAGCAAAAAGAGATCGAGAGCGGTATCGTGCAGTGCCATCTGGGTATCAGAATTATATGAATCCCTGATCAGTTCAGAAAGATCCCGTTTCCCCGCTGCCCATAAGAACTCTTCAAAATCGAGCGGGTACAGGGAAATCATCTCAACCTTTCCGACAGGAAATGAGTATTGTTCCCGGTTAAGAGCGACCCCGAGCAGGCTGCCGGCAGCGATAATGTGATAATCGGGAAGATCTTCGCAGAAGTACTTCAGGGATGTCAGTGCCTGCTCACATACCTGGATCTCATCAAAAAAAAGCAATGTTTCGTTCGTTAGTATCGTAGTCCCGTATAATGCAGAAAGTTCTTTTATGATCCGGGAAGGATTCAGATCACGTGTAAAGATTTTTGCCGCCTCTGCATTTGCCTCAAAATTTACGTACACAACATTTTTGTAATGTTTTTTCCCAAATTCAAGGATCGAATAGGTCTTCCCCACCTGGCGGGCTCCATACATGAGAAGAGGCTTATGATGAGGAGTATTTTTCCATATTTTTAACCGGGCTGAAATTTTTCGGTCCATAAACAGGATCTTATCTACACTTTTTTGATTATAATTGTGTCGGTTCATTACACTTTTTCGACCATTGGCGATAATTGAAAATGTTTTTTGTCCACCTCTAGTGAGGTCTGTTATCACCGGGGATATGAGAAAATGGGTCTGGTGATGCAATAAGCAATCTGTTCAGTGAGATTCCGGATACTGCCATTCCTTAATACCAATGGATATGAACAATTAGTGAGACGAAGATTACTGATGGTAAGGAGAAAGAAAAGCCAGCGGATATCCCCGTTCAGGTTCTACTGCCTTGATGAGAATTCCCTGTAAGAATCTGCGAACAGGTGCGCGAAGCATGTGTAGCGGGGCGGCGAAGTTCCGACCCATTATTTTAAAAAAAGTAAAGCAGATGAATTATCGCGTTGCGGGAACACGAAGTTTCGTCGATAGATTGCGACTATTCCAAAAAATATTTGTGGGGGCTTTTTCCCCACATCTTCGTATTTTACAGTTCACGTCCACTTGCCGATTACCGGTATATCAGTTGATATGCCATACACAACCGCGTCAGCACCATTGCGATAGAACACACCCCCACGGTACACGCCGACCTCAGACATGCCATCTCCGTTCCAGTCGCCGATTACCGGTATATCAGTTGATAGACCATACACAACCGCGTCGGCGCCATTGCGATAGAACACACCCCCGCGGTATACGCCTACATCGGATATGCCATCTCCATTCCAGTTGCCGACTACCGGTGTATCAGTTGATATGCCATACACAACCGCGTCAGCACCATTGCGATAGAACACACCGTCGCGGTACACGCCAACCTCAGACATGCCATCTCCGTTCCAGTCGCCGACTACCGGTGTATCAGTTGATATGCCATACACAACCGCGTCAGCACCATTACGATAGAACACACCGCCGCGGTAGATGCCGACCTCAGATATGCCATCTCCGTTCCAGTCACCGACTACTGGTGTATCAGTTGATATGCCATACACAATCGCGTCAGCACCATTACGATAGAACACACCACCGCGGTACACACCAACATCTGTTGTAGCGGCTTCGACTACTTTATGACTTAAAGTTTTACCTGCATTATTCCCATTTTGCCCCTCAGGGAACCATCCAGTTAAATTATCTCTGATAAAAATACTTTTTAGGTGGTGTCCCGAGTCTGATGGATCATAATAAGCCCAAATCTCAACATGTTGAGGTTCATAATTTGCATAATAATAAGGCATTGAATATTCGATACCGCCCGATAAAGATTTGGCGGTAATCTTATATGTTTTCAATTTTTCGTTGTTAATGATAATTTGAATGTTTTTATCAGTGTAAATATTGTCACCTGAACTGATATTCCAAATCATATCTCCAAGATCCTGAATTACTTCACTACTTTTTTCCCACTTGAGGGTTCCAGAGCCGTATTCAGCATTATATGATAATGCATTTTTCATTTCCGTCCAAGTAACGCCAATATCTGAAGATTTATTACTATCTTTTACAGAATCCCATGATGTTCCTGTACTCTCTTGCCATGTGTATTCCCAACGGCCAAGCGCTACACCAGTAGGTTGTTCAGTTGATTTATAGTATGCATACCAAATATTTCTACAGTTTAACCTCATATCGTCTATTGAATTGATACTTGGATTACGATCTTTATGCATTGTCAATGCTGATTTTAATGCTTCTTTATAGTCTAATTTTTTAATTGTCGGCCAATAACTCCAAGGATCTGTAGATAGACCTCCTCTGTCTACTTGCAAGGGGCCAATCCCAGAAGAGAACCAGAATTTGCCGTACAAATCAGAATGATCCAAGGAATCCGCTGGAACTTTGCAGCTATGTGCAGAATATCCTGCCTTGCCTCCTTCTCCCCACATTAATGCTGCAAGCATCATTTTGTATTGATCTTTGCTTATTTGCCAGTCCGTGTTGAAATATTCAGAATTGGCTGGATCAATTAGGGTGTCTAAATAATTTAGCAAATCAACGTCAGTAGAACCTTCTATAGTGGGGGATGGATTTGTCACCGTAAAAGTTACTGCGCCAGAAGTCCCGCCATCTGGGTTTACTACAGTAATGCTGTGACTACCCGTGATAGCAATATCTGTTTTTAATATACTGGCGGTAAGCTGAATTGAAGAAACAAAATTAGTTGTCCTATTAGATCCATCCCATTTAACCTTGGCACCATTCACGTAGTTCGCTCCATTTAACGTAAGGGTGAAGGCTTCGCTACCAGCAGTGATGGAGACAGGGAGGATTGTAGTGATAGTGGGACTTGGTAAAGTGGGAGAATTGACCGTGATATAGTTAGCAACCGTCTTGGTATTTGACCCAGCTGCATTTGTTGCGTTTAGTGAAACCGTGTAGGTATTGGCACTGTCATAGGTGTGGACCGGGTGCTGCACTGTGGCATTCACCGACGATCCATCGCCAAATGACCAACTCCATGATATCGGGTTCCCGGTGGATTGATCGGTGAACTGAACAGTCAGTGGTGCTGTTCCGGAGGTGGGGTTAGCAGTGAATGCAGCAACCGGCTCTGATGGATGCACGACATCGGAACGCCAGAGGGTGTTAGGACCATAGCCTGTATATTCAGGCCATCCAGGGTAATAGCTTCTGTTTTTGTAAATATCGTATGGATCTGTCCTGTTTTGAATATACCCTCCCCTATTAACCTCAAAGTGGAGGTGAATTCCAGATGATTCTCCAGTATTCCCCGATCTACCTATAAATTCTCCTTGATTTACAGATTTCCAGCTTGCATAATTTACATCAGCTTTGTCTTTATAAGGAATTCCGGATACAACGCTATCCAAATGGGCATACAAAGTGAAGTAGTTATTACCATTATAGTCCTTTTTATTGTGCCTGATAAGTACAAATGTGCCATAGCTATCGCTTGTTGAATACATGACTACACCGTCCGCGGCTGACAATACATCGAAGGATTGCCATGTAGATGAAGTATCGTTTATATAATCAATCCCCTGATGAGCGTCCGGGTCCGGGTTCCAAGTATAGACCCAACCTTGAATAATGTTAATGCTCGGATCATTGTAGGGGCGTGTGAGGAAACCTTCATCTGTGGAAGAATTGACTGTAATGTAACCCGTCCGTGTGAGGGTATTGCTGCCCGCCGAATTCGTTGCGGTCAGCGAAACCGTATAGGTTTCAGCATTGTTGTATTTATGGATGGGATTTTGTTTGGTTGAATTTGTTGTATCCCCGTCACCGAATACCCAGCTCCAGCTGGTTGGCGTGTTTGTCGAGCTGTCAGTGAATGTCACAGTTAACGGTGCGTTGCCGGAGGTGGGAGTTCCTACGAAGTTGGCAATTGGGGTAGTCCCAACAGTCCCAGTCACAGAGGCGTTTAATATATAACTTTCAATTGAACATGCTCCATATCCGACATTAAAGTAGCCGTTGCCATTCCAACTTGGTCCCCAACTATTTTTAACAATCCAGTATTTCCCAGTATCATTATAGCCTACAATAACAACTGCGTGATTAATTGAATTGGTGTTAGAATTAGAACATTTATAGATGCCAGAATTATCAAAATAGCCTCCTACTGCATCTCCTATACCCATACCTGCAGTGAGTGGGCTTATTTGAAGAGATTTTTTAATATTTGTTTGGCTATATTCGAACTGGTTCCAATTGTTTATTTTCCATAACCTGATATTGCTATTCAGCGGGTTGATACAAGTTGCATTGGAACAACCATTATTAATTTTATTTTTACAACTACAAACTGTAGCGGAGGAGTTGTGCAAATATCCTATTGCTGCATTATCAGAATTTAAATAAACAGAACTCTGGAGAGCCTGGCTGAAATTTTTGCCGACAGATGCATTCAACTGCTCTTCAAATTCATCCAATGAATCTATCAATTTAAGGCTTCTTTCTATCCCTATCTCTTCTTTTCTCTCAGTAACTTCATTTTTTAGATTTTCTATAAAAGAAATAAGTTGTTTCACATCGTTTTCATTTATTTTTAAATCATTTCCATTTTTATCTCCATTCACATATTTTACAGCAGGCGTATATTTTACTATTAACTCAGGAAGTCCGATTAAAAGTATCGGTTCTTGGATTAAGATGTTCTTAATTTCCGGGCTATATTCATAGTAAATCTCCACGTATTTATCTTTTAAAGATACATCTCTGAATTTTCTCAATGAACCCAAAACATCTTCTGGATAAAATACATTGCCTGAGTTTACTGCGATCTCTACAGAACAGGTGCCCCCACTACAACTGCAACTGTCATCAACATAGGGGAAACTCGATTCGTCTACAGTCCCGTTATTCTTAATGGAATCCAAAGCATAATCAGGCCTTCCACCGCAGCAGCTACCTCCTTTAGCAGAGCCACTACAATTTGCTACGAGATACTCTTCAGAAAGATCTGGATCGAAATTCGGGTTATTAGTAGCAATATTGTATTGCGCCTCAATCATTCCTATAACTGAAAATGCCCAGCAACTACCGCAATCCCCTTGATTTTTAACGATAGTTAGCCAGTCCCCTCCATCTTTATTTCTCCAGTCAAAAGTATTGGGAAGACTCACTTGACTTTCTTCAGCAGTTTCGTCTACTTTTTTAATCGGTCCGACTTCGAATACACTCCTTGAAATTTTTTCATCTAAATTCATCAACTCTACAATTGACTTGCTTGTCATGTCCGGCAAAACACACGCAGCATATTCTTGGGAAAAAGAATTTTTTCCATCCGTTATTGTTTCTGTATAATATCCATGCTTTTCGCAGTAAGAGTATTTCTTTCCGCATTTTCCCTCAAAAAAGTCCCAAGCGTCACATTGACTTCCATCTGGAAACGTGCAAATTCCTATCTGTGTTTCAGGGATTATTTTATATTGGTATCCTGACTCCTTACAGTAAACTGACGATGGATTTGCCATCCCTATTTTCATTTCGTTTGATTGGTTAGCAGGTTCAAGTACGTTACTCCCATAATTAGAAGTATCAACAAATCCACAACATAAAGCTAAACCGATCATCATTAAAATCGCAAATAGTATAAGTGGAATTTTTCCCTTGATTTTTGTAAAATTCATAATTAATCAAACCTCCTCCTATGGACAGATCCCTTTGAAATAATCCCATTCATTACATACGGTCCCGTCTGATAATATGCAAGCAGCGCATTCTTGGGTAAAAGAGCAATTTTTATTTGTAGTAATTATTTTCCCGCCATGCCTTTCGCAGTAAGAGTGGTCATTTCCATATTTTCCATTAAAAAAGTCCCACGCTTCACATTCACTACCATCTGGAAACGTGCAAATTCCGACCTGTGTTTCGGGGATTATTTTAAATTGGTATCCTAATTCCCGGCAGTAACTTGCAGCAGGATTTGGTATACCTTGTATCGCTTTGTCTGGTACTATTAAGCCATAATAAATTAACACAACACAAAAAATACCAATTGCCACTCCAATTATCGCAATACTTTTTTTCATATGCATTCACCCCCGGCATCATCTATCTCCGCGTGTACCCTCATGTTGTAATCCACGTCTCCTGTCAGCATAAATACCAGCGGCGCAAGCATGACTAACATCAATGTAATCCAACAGAATTTATCAGGTGTTCGATTTTTCTTCATCACCGTCATCCTCCTAATAATCTCACATTCTATACTAACGCCTATTTTGATCCTGCGCGTTCAGCAGGTCTGAACCTTCATGAACTACAACGTCTTGCTTCAGGGTTACTGATTCTCCCGGTGATCCATCCGACAACGCAGAAACCCCGGCTGTTAGACTAACCACACAGAGAAAAGTCAACGTGAACAATACAATCTGTTTTAACGAACTGGATTTTTGCATACGATACACCGGCTTTTTATATTGACATATAGTGCCCTGTTCGTTGACACGATATAGTTTGCTATTTGTTCTCACCCCGATAAGTCATCAAAACCCTCCAACAACCTAAAATCGATAAAGAACCAATCCTAAAAATACAATTCGAAATCTAATTATATTCCTTGCATCCATTTCCCTTTCAGGAAATAAAATGAAAACTGTTACAGGGAATTTACTGAAAGGTAGTTGTGTTGTTCTGATTCTCTTGTGTGCAATTATATTCGCAGGATGTACTTCAACCACAGCTCCCGCCCCAGGCACTACACCGCAAATGACGCCGACGCCAGCACCAACCCAGGTTCAGACGTCTCAGACAAATGCACAAACAACCGCAGCGCCTGCAATAACTAATATGCAGGTTGTTACAACGACAGCGAAACTTGCCAAGGGCGTTACCCTCACGTATCCACAAGACTGGAAGAAGGAAGAGCTATCTGCAAGTGGATTTCGGGATTATGGGCGGGATACGATAAACATTGCAAACTTTTTCTCTCCTGACATTACACCTGATAGGGCACTGGTAGCCCAACCAAATGTAGATAAATCTACATACACGACGTTAAGTATCGATGTGGATCCAACTCCTGTAAGTGATTTCGAACAATATTTTAATTTGGTCGCAATCAAGCTACAAGAAAAGTATGGTCATATCGACATTACGAAACATAATTACCAGCTCAAAATTTCCGAATCCGATATATTTCCCGGTTACAAATCGTATCAATTGGATTTTGACACGGCGAATATGAGAGGAATGTACATTTTTACAAATGTAGACGGAACCATCTATATTTTTGCATTCAAAAACCCCTCGCCCTATTCAAAGGAAGTTCGTGAAATATATGACTCGATAAGTATTGTTCCGCAGGTAACAACGCAAAAACAACGCTGATTGAATATTCTCCTTTAATTTTTGTGTCAGGACTGTACAAAATTTTATTCCGTGGAGAATGAAAGATCCTGATGACAAAATACTTTTTTCGACACTACCAGAAAATATGGGTGCCCCTTGTCTATTCTACCTTCAGGAAAATGCAAAGATGCTGGAAAAGATGCCAGAATTCTCACGTCGGAGAACTGGAAAAAGCCACAATTTGACCCCCGTTCTCCAAACAGAGTCTGATTTATACCCCCTACAATGCCCACAGATGCCCTTTAGAAGCGTTTTAACAACCTCTTTTTTCTGTCGGTGTTATTTTACACAGATTTACCTGAGATCGTGGCAGGGAACCCCCTTTTTAGAGGTATTTTAAATGCGTCCGATTGCCAAACGGAGCCCAAATTGAGGACCTTTTCAAACGGAGCCCGATACGGGCTTCTTTTGGTGAGGTCAGATCCCAATCGGAGGCTGAATTGAGCCCGGATGGGGTGTATGTCACTATGTGTGGATCGGGCTCTGACTTCCTGGAAAAAGCCCCCTCTGTAATTGATAAACGAGATGGGGGATCTCCGATCCAGGTATCGTCCCCGGAACTGTCACGGTAGCCGAACTCGTACTGGGCACTACATGGCGAAGCAGGAAATATATCGCCCTCCTCTCCCGCCTCCCGCCGTGCTTAATAAAATGTACATGATTCCCCCAATGACAAAAGTATGCAGCTGTAAAAAAAACGGTTCGAAGCCGTTTTCATATTTGGAAAAAGTATCCCCGTTCTACTGCACACAAATACCGTTACGGATTATCACGGGAGATCATCCCCGGCTTTTTGCGTGCCGGTCTCTTCGAGCCATTTCCACAGCGGCATGGACCTGATCGAACCTCTCATCCCGAACCATTCGCACTCTTCAGTTTTGTCAGCATTCTCCGAGAGGATCAGGAGATTGTCGCATTGTAACTCCCGTGCAGCTTTTAATAATGCCCGGACCTCGCGTGACCGTGTGCGTTCGTCCTGCAGATCCGTGCAGACCTGGATAAGTGCCGTGATCTGGTTCTGTTTTTTCACAACAAAATCAACTTCTTCCTGCTGGGAATTCTTCCAGTAATAGATCCTGATCTCATTATTTAGCTGCTGCTTCCACAACTCAATGGCAACAAGATTCTCATAGAGCCGTCCGCGGTTTTCAGAAAACCGGAATGCTTTTGCCGCTACAAACCCGTTATCCGTGCAATAGATTTTTTTATTTGCGGCAACCTGCTCTCTCACTTTATAGGAAAACCGGGGCAGTGAAAAGAAGAGGAATGCCTCTGTCAGGTATCCAAGATATTTCTGTACCGTCACCGGGCTCTTGCTGTGGGTCAGCCGTGCAAGTGACCCGTACGAATATTCTTGTGCAATATTCGAGAGGAGGTACGTGGCAAGGTCTTCGATCGCAGAAACGTCACGGATCTTAAACCGCTTTACAATGTCCTTGTACACGATCGAATCAAAGAGTGTACCAAGATAATCACGTGCAGGGATATTCTTTAAGAGGGGTTCGGGGAATCCCCCGCTGTTACTATACTCTGCAAGCTCCGACACTTTTTCGAGAGTCGTTCGTTTGTGAGGGGCGATCTGGAGACATTCCCGGAACGAGAACGGCATGATCGTGGTCTGGAGATATCGTCCGGTCAAATGGGTAGCCAGTTCTGAGCTGAGCAGGTGCGAGTTGCTTCCCGTGATATAGAGAATATAGTTCTGCCGTGCGAGCCGGTTAACGAAAAGTTCCCAACCCGGGAGGTTCTGGATCTCATCAAGGAGTAGCACGCGGGGATCTTCGTACACTGAATTGATCGCAACAATGATCTCATCGTAATCGGTTAGTACGGTAAGTCTCTCATCATCGAAATTGACGTAGCCGAATTTCTCGTTGGGCGAAAGGTGGTGGATGGCAAAGAATGATTTTCCCGCCCGGCGTGGACCGGTAATGACTTTGATGATGGAACTGTCTTTGCCGGATATTTTATTTTCCCTTTTGATGTATCGCTCTCCAGTCATCCGCATAAGATCGCGCTGCTGGACGAGCAGGATATCACGGACTGTCAAAATTTAGGCACCAATGATACTGTACTTATCGAAAATAGATAAAATTATCCATAACACTAAACGAAATAAGATAAAATCAATCCCAGAATGAAAGGGCTCACCGGCACCTGGAGACACCTCCCATAATCGAGAACGATCTTTGGAAGAAATTTTCTTGACGCACTTACCAAAAAAAAGAATCTTACCCATTTTTGCCCGAACTCTGCCGCCGGATCCTGATCGAATTTGCATGGGCGTGCAACCCTTCTGCCGTTGCAATAGTCTCAACGATATCCCCGATCGTCTCAAGCCCGTTCCGGTCGATCATCTCAACCGACGCAGTCTTGCAGAAGTGCTGCACGTCAAGCCCGGAATACATTTTGGAATACCCGGCGGTTGGCAGCACGTGGTTGGTACCGACTGCGTAATCCCCGCAGGCAACGGCTGAATACCTGCCGACAAAGATCGCACCGGCATTTTTCACCCGTGTGAGAACGGAGAGAGGATCTGCAACCTGTATTGAGAGGTGCTCGGGTGCGACCACATCCGATGCGGCAATCGCTTCATCCAAATCAGCAACGACCACATACCCGGAGTTCTTCAGCGCCTGGAGAATGATCTCTTTTCGCGGTGCGTGTGCCAGCTGTGCGGCAACTTCGCGCCCAACTTTTTCCGGAAGGTGAATGTCTGTTGTTATGAGGATGCAGGCAGCATTCGGGTCGTGTTCCGCCTGTGCAAGGATATCGGCGGCGACAAATGCGGGGTCAGCAGTCTGGTCTGCGATGATCCCGATCTCGCTGGGACCTGCCGGGAAGTCGATCTCCACATTTTCACGGAGCATCATCTTCGCGAGAGTCACGTACACGTTCCCCGGACCAACGATCTTCTGGACGGGTCTGATCGATTCCGTGCCAAGCGCCATCGCGGCAATTGCCTGAGCCCCTCCGGAGCGGTAAATCTCGGTCACTCCGGCGATATCCAGTGCGACGAGCGTCATGGGGCTGATCGGTGGCGGAGAGCAGGCGCAGATCTCGCGGACGCCCGCCACCCGTGCCGGCACCGCACACATCAGGGCTGATGACGGGTAGGCTGCACGACCCCCGGGGATATAGAGACCCACGCGGTTCAGCGGGGTGGTCTTGATGCCGAGCACGATACCCGGCTCCATCTCCTGCAGCCAGAGATCTCTCGGGCGCTGCAGTTCGTGGAAGCGTTCGATCCGGGCCTCTGCTTCAATGAGGCTCTCGACAATTTTTGTATCTACATCGTCATATGCCGCTTCCCGCTCATCATCAGAAACCGCGATCTCCGTAAGTTCAACGTGGCGGGAGAGCTGCCGTAATGCGGTATCGCCATCCTTTTGCACACGCCCGATAATTTCGGTGACGGTAGCACGCGCATCTTCCAGGCTGGACTTCCTGCCCGCGAGCCACGCATCGATCTCGACTGCCTTCCACATAGTGCGAATATCTTCGGTTGGAAAGGTTGTTAAGGTTTCGTCAACCGGGTTATGGAGAGCCAACGCTCCTGCCATGCGGAACACGCACACCGTGCAACACGGGTAACGGGTACAATAGGTTTCTATTGTCCATCGCCCGCACTAAAGAAGCCGGATCATGGAAAAACCAGCTGGTATAAAAAATGTCAATATAGACTGTTTAACCCGATTGGCGCGTTATATGCCGTCCGCTCCAGTGGAAATTAAGGGGTATAAAATCATTGTCAATTTACCGGATTGGCAAAAGATTTACCAAAATCGTTTAAAATTCAAAAAGAAGTTCGCAACAGCAGAATTTTTCTTCTTGATACGGTCTCCTTTTTTTGTAAAGACCAAAAAGGAGAGTGCGTCAGCGATCCGGTTCGCACGCGTTGAAATCGATTTCGGTTGCCATCGCGCACGCTGAGGCGACGGGAGGAATCAGTTGACGAAAATTGCGGGAGCGATGATCGAGACAACGGCTGATACGTTCTGTCAGCAGTTGCAGCGGATAACAGACTGGAGCCATGAGCGGGCGGGCGCATACGCTGGAGCTCTGGATGGGCGTTCAACCCAACCCGGCAAAAACTCCCTATTTAGCCCTCTACCAAGCTGAACCAAGCGATTATGTTCGCACCGTATAACCAGCTCTTGTCAGGCAGCGGATAACCATCACGTCCCAAACAGCGTCATCGGGCTCGATCACGTCATTGATCTGCTCATCAAAGAGCCGGGTCAGGGCATCGTCTTCACTAGCGAGATGCCGCTGGCACATGATCCGCCCGGCTCGTTTTCCCCCGGAATCGAGGATTAAAATCCGCCAGCAGCCATAGTCCCGGCAGATCTCCGGGCGCGTGAGATGAACGGTGCAGTATCCCTTCGCTGCCATTGTATCATACCGGAAGAAGGGGCAGGCTTCGGGGCGCTCGGAAAAGATGCTTTTGTCACGGAAGAGTGCATGCTTGTCCGGGTCGATAGTGACCGTGGTCTTCTCGCCGGTGTACTGGTTGTTGACAATAAACCGGTGATTGCCAAGATCCTTATGTATGACATGGACAAGCCCCAGGTGGCTGCAACACTCCCCGCACTGCTGGCACTCGAATGACATCTCCCTACCTCCTGTACCCGGTTTTGCATTCACGCACTTTAAGATCGCCGGGTGACAACCGATGACGAACTCACCTCACCCACCATGAGCGGGCTGCTGCAATGATCTCAAACCTTACGGCAGGGAGCCCCGGGAAAATTACTCCCGTGTCGCTGTCAATAGAAAGATCGAGAAGTTCCTGCCTATGCCCGTCCGTGATGATGGCTTTGCGATCGTGGCAGCTTCCGCGAACCGGATGTCCACAAACCCGGCGCGACTGAAGACCTGCTCCAGCTGCATCCGGTCGAACCCATCGTGCTCGGCAATGCCGGGCTTCTCATGGAACTCCCCGTTCTCTGCATCAAGGTCTGCAATAGCAATCCTGCCGCCGGGCAGGAGCAGCGAGTGAAAGGTGCGTGCGGCAAGAATAGTGTCCCGGACATGGTGCAGCGTCATCGAACTCACGATACAATCAAACCTGGGCAGCACACCGGTGTCCTCGCCGACACTCCATTCCCGTGGTTCAATGTTAGTGATCCCTTCGGCGGTCAACTTCTGCCTGAGGACGGCAAGCATCTTCGGTGAAGAGTCCACGGCGATAATTCTTCCGACATGCTTCTGGAGTTGCAACGTCACAAGCCCGGTGCCGGTTCCGTAATCCATGAATATCTCAGTGCCACGAGGGTGCAGGGTGCGGATCATCGCATCTGCAATCGTCTTTGCCATCTGCACCCGGTTGGGATCTGTGTCCCATACGATCGCCGCCTGCTCAAAGTATTCTGACATCGCCTCTCCTTCCACACACGGTCTTTTGTTCCCCGTAAACGGAACTCTATCCAGTATTGATAGTCCCCGGCAATGAATCCATTGTTTCTCACTTGTAGCGAGAGAGATGCCCGGCGACGGGATCGTATCGGTGTGACAGTGAAACGATCCATTACGTAGGTGGAAGAGCTCAATACATCGTAGACCGCAGAAAGCTCAACACATCGTAGACCTCTAATGCTCAGTTAAGGTTCATAACATAGTAGACCTTGCTGAAATAAATGGAGTTAAAAAAGATCTCCCCAATC
>Ga0247840_10006249_pt1 | contig 17323 bp, 20 predicted proteins | sample LaCruzMarch2015__FD_192404 | JGI IMG/M metagenome (GOLD analysis project Ga0247840, IMG submission 192404) | Freshwater microbial communities from meromictic Lake La Cruz, Castile-La Mancha, Spain - LaCruzMarch2015_17m | ecosystem: Environmental > Aquatic > Freshwater > Lake | place: Spain... | reverse complement strand
GTCAGCCGCGCCCGCAATGCCACCCTCTGGACCCAGGACGAACACTTCAAGGATGTCCCCCATGTCCGGTATTTTCCGAAAATCAAAACGCACGGAAAATAACCCTCTCCGCTCTCCTTCTCCTCCCGTTTCAAGTTTGCCTCACCTGCTACACATTCGACCTCTCCCATATCGCCACGAAGCGCTACCGCGCGGGTGGTCCGCCCACCGTTCCTGCGTGTGTTCGGAGGTCGTTGCTTTCACTGTCGTTGCTTTCACTTGCAGCGGAGCCATTCGTGACGCATGCTCCGGGTGATGAACGAGCGAATCCAAATCCATCCGGAAATTTGCCATGGCAAACCCGTGATCCGTGGAACCCGCGTTCTCGTCTCCGTTATTTTGGGGGCGCTTGCCGCAGGCGATTCCCAGGAAATGATTGTGGAGGATTACCCCGGACTCACGAAAGCCGATCTTGCCGCGGCTCTTGAGTTCGCCAGCCAAATGACGGGCTACCAGGAACTCGCCTATCATGCGGCGGCATGAATTTTCTCCTCGACGAAAATTTCCCGAAATCGGCTGCGGATTTTCTGAAGGAGGCTGGCCACTCTGCGTGGAGGGTGCTCGAATTGGCGGAGCAAGGGACCGACGATCAGGCCGTCTTTGAGTTGGCACAGCAAAAGCAGGCCATCTTGCTGACAACGGACCGCGATTTCTTTCACACTATTCCCTGGCTGTTTGCCGAGCACCACGGCGTCATCGTCATTGCCCTCAAACAGCCCAACCGGGCAGCCATTCTTTTGAAACTTGAATGGATTTTTGAAAAACTGCCTCCGCAGAGTTTTCGCAACCGGGTTTTCCAATTGCGCGATACCTCGTGCATTGCCATTCCGCCCCTTTCGTAGAAGACTCGGCTCGATCCGGGAGCTTGGCGGCACTATGCCCGAAGACCAGCCCGCCGTGGAGAGCGTAAAGAAGCTGGAATCGAAAGCCCGAAAAACTCTCAAGGACAAAAAGAAAAAACCGGATCAAACGAAACCGGGAAAATGAATCCCCATTTCAAATGTCCTCTGCGTCCCCGCGCCTCTGCGTGACCCCCCCGTTTCTTGTTCGACGACAAAATCCGGCTCGCCCAAATGTTTCAAACTCTCTATAAGCAACTCCGATGAATCCCCGGGCCATCCGTAATCTCATCCGGCAGGGGGAAGATTCCTCCCGCCAGTTCAAAGAGAATGTGACCAATGCCGATTCGCTCGCGGCGGAAATGGTGGCCATGTCAAACGGCACCGGCGGAATGATCCTTATCGGGGTCGGGGATGACGGCACTCTGCCAGGCTTGTCCGCTGCGGACGTGCGCCGCATCAACCAGCTCATCTCCAACGCGGCATCGCAGAACATCCGGAGCTCGATCACGCCACGCACGGAAAACATTCCCGCCGGCAAAGGGCGGGTCGTTATCGCGGTCACGGTTCCGGAAGGCTTGGACAAACCGTATTTCGACCGCAACGGGGTCATCTGGCTGAAATCCGGTGCCGACAAACGTCGTTTGAACTCGAAGGAGGAACTCCGCCGGTTGTTTCAAAGCGCCGACCAGTTCCATGCGGACGAACTTCCGACGAAGGCCGGAATTGAAAAACTCGACAAAATCCGCTTCCGGGAATTCCTGCGCGAGTATTACCAGCAGGCCCTGCCTCGCACGAAAAAGGACCTCGCCCGCCTGCTGCACAACATGGATTTGGCCACCGCCGACGGGCGGCTCAACCTCGCCGGCGTCCTGCTCTTTGCCGAGAAACCCGAGCGCATCAAGCCGCAGTTCATCCTGAAAGCGATCCGGTATCCGGGGAACAAAATCCACAGCACGGATTACCTGGACAGCGAAGATTTTGCCGGCCCCTTCCGCTCGGTCTTCGACGGGGCGCTCGCCTTTGTCATGCGCAACCTTCGCAAGGTCCAGGCCGGACGGGGAGTGAATTCGCCCGGCCAGCCAGAAATTCCCTCCTCGGTCTTTGAGGAACTGCTGGTCAACGCACTCGTTCACCGGGACTACCTCGTCAGCGCCCCGATCCGGCTTTTTCTCTTCGACGACCGCATCGAAATCATCAGTCCGGGCCACCTGCCGAACAACCTCACTGTCGAGCGCATCCTCGCCGGCATCTCCAACATCCGCAACCCGATCCTCGTCTCCTACGTCGCCAAGGGACTCCTGCCCTACCGTGGCCTCGGTTCCGGCATCAAGCGGGCGCTGGAGGACTGGCCGGATATTGCCTTCACAGACGACCGGGACGGCTGCCAGTTCACCGCCGCTGTTGCCAGGAAACCGGCGGCCGCCTCCGTGACTGGCTTGTCGGAGACTACCCAGAAAACTACCCAGAAAACTACCCAGAAGATTCTGGAGTTTCTCGTCAAACAACCAACTGCCAGCAGGCAGGAGATTGCCGATGCTCTGGGAGGCATCACACAGGATGGAGTCAAATACCACCTGGAAAAACTGAAGTCGCAAGGGACAATTAAACGCATCGGACCCGACAAAGGCGGGCATTGGAAAGTCATCAGCCCATGAACTCCTCCGCGCCACTGCCCATTTCCGCTTCCGCCCTCGGCTCTCGACTCTCGACTCTCGACTCTCGGCCTCTCCCTTTCAATAATATGAATCCATGACCAAAGAAATTACGCCATTTGAAGGCATCCGCCGCACCAATCCGGCGGGCAACGAGTTCTGGTCCAGCCGCGACTTTGCAAAAGTCCTCGGTTACGCCGATTACCGCAATTTCCAGTCCGTCATCGAATCCGCCCGGACCGCTTGTTTCAACAGCGGCATGCGGGTGGAGGATCATTTCGTTGCGGTCACCGAAATGATCGGAAAAAGAGCGAGCATATCCTCGACCACATGGGCAGCACCGAGCTGGCGGCCAACCTCTTTCGCGCCACCCAGGCAGAGGATAAGCTGCGCCGCGAAAAGATCACCGGCAAGGAAAAGGCCTACAAGGCACGCTGGGAGGTCGGCGCCAAAGTCCGCCGGACGATCCGGGAGCTTGGCGGCACTATGCCCGAGGAGTTGCCCACCGTGGAGAGCGTAAAGAAGCTGGAATCGAAAGCCCGAAAAACTCTCCAGGACAAAAAGAAAAAACCGGATCAAACGAAACCGGGAAAATGAACCCCGTTCCTCAATGCCCCTTTTCGTGTATTTCGTGACTTTCGTGGTAAAAAACCTGCCCTCCGCTATCCAGCCTCCGGTCTCCCCCCCCTCTTCCCGTTTCAGGTTTCAAGTATCAGCTTTACTCAAAAATACGCCTCCCGGCGGCTATTTTTCTTCCTCCCCTTCCTGAAAGCCCCTACGCTCGCGCTTCGGTTATTCAGAATTTCCAAATGAGCGACACATCCTGTCCATGAGGTTTGATAAGGTTTCCCGCATGACAACCGAATCCCTTCTCAATTCCATCAACTCCTGGGCCGCGGATCGCGGGCTGAACTTCACCGCCGGGATCCTTCCGGCCCCTCCGGCGCTCCTCGATATCCGCCCGATGAAACGCAGAATCCGCGAGTAATCAAACAGATGGACATAAAATTCCCACCTCTATCCGGCGGCACGGTCAGCGGCGTCAATGACGCTGACATCGAGGCCTTCGAAGGGTTTCCAATTTTTCTATGAGACCTTCACAAAAAGCGCGGGGATTGCTGGCTAAGGAAATCAACCAGTGTAGAAATATCAGGAGCAGACACCCTGAGTTAGATATCCCTCGCCTTTTTTTGCGGACCCGCAAAATTAAAGACAGGCCGCCGACTTTCAGCGAGGCTGAAACGACATATTTGTATAGCGGAGGTTTTACCATAATTGCGGCGTTTTGCGATGACTCGTATTCACGCGCAAATGGCATTGACCTTGGTTATTTGGTTTTTAATGGCGAAACAACTCACCCGTGCTGCATTACAAAGTCTGAGCCGGCCGACGGAGACCTCATCGGAAATTGTGGATCGCTTCTCGATGCTCTTGTTGTTTGCAAAACGCAGGTATATCAAAGAGAAGTGGAGAGTGCGCTTCGCCTGCTGCGCCACCGTAGTGTCCATAAATCACCAAGCAAAGTGCAAAACTTTAAATCCGATGAAGGATATCCTAAAAGACGAAAGGCCCTGACTAAGTCAAAAGCGGACGTTTCCTAATATGACGGGGGAAAAACAGCAGCAAACGAGTATCTTGATCTCTCAGAGGGAAAGACATCGCGCTTGGAATAGCTGTTCCAACTGTAAGATTATTGGGAAAAACAAAACATGAATCACCGACAGGATTTTCTCCGCTATCTGGAAAACAAAAGCCCGAATGCCAGCGGAACCGCCAAATCCTACGTTCGAGCTTTAGATCTCCTGGGCGAAATGATTCAGGCGGAACCGATGGGATTTTTAGATTGCGGCGATATTTGGTCGGTTCAATCGATTGAGAGGCTTGAGGTCCTGTATGAAACGGTTCTATCTGAAGCGCGGAGATTTACAGCCAGTCCTTGGAACCTGCCCACACATCCATCAAGCTACCTTCAGAAAAGTTACTGTTCTGCAGCGCTCCGTGCATTTCAGAGCTATTTACTGGAGAACAACCACTCCAAAGGCCTGATTTCCATCTATCAGAATCACGAAGGCAGTGAAGAAGAGTTGCCGGCGAAACTCGACAAAGAAATTCCTGTTCCAGACGATTTGATCGCTAAAATCACTGGGTTGGAAGGATTGGATCGGGTGGCTGAATGTCGCACCCGAATCAATCAGGGGGTTTTTCGCTCAATCATATTGGATCTTTACAAAAATACCTGCTGCATAACCGACATAGACATCCCGACGGTGAATCGAGCCAGCCACATTATACCGTGGGCAGACTCAAAGGAAACCCGCATGGATCCTCGAAACGGACTTTGCTTATCGGCAACTTACGATGCGGCATTCGATCGTTACCTTATTTCCCTGGATGAAGATTTTCGACTAATTGTTTCGAAAGATATCACATCGTTTTTCACCAGCGAGGCAGTAAAGTCGCACTTCCTCAATTTTCATGGTAAAAGCATTAATCTCCCCGCGAAGTTCAAGCCTCACCCTGATTTTTTGCGGGAACACAGAAAACGGGGAAGTTTTTGAAATCAAGCGCTACAAAGTATGAAATGGGACAAAATATCAACAAAGGACGTCCTTGACCTTTACCTCTCCGAAAGGCCCCGCACCTGGGATAAAAAGGAGAAGGAGGTCATTCTGCTTGCCGGAAAGCAGAAACGAACACCTGATTCCGTTGCACTCAAAACGAGCAATTTTGTTTTTCTAGATCCTATTGCTGAATCGCAAGGCCGAGCAGGAATGTCCCAGGTAAGCAAGTTGGATAAAGATGTTTGGCTTGAGTCAAGCGGCTCCGGACTCTCCTTAAGAGCTAGCGTAAGTCCGGCTGAGTCTAATCACATTTCCCCAGAAATAATGACTGATCTGTGGGCGAGGTTCAATAAGCGAGTGCTAGGATTTAGCGATTTTGCCAATCCGGGAGATGCTTTCATAAAAAGCGAGACCGGCTACAAAAACGCTATCCTCAAACGGTTTCAAGAAAATCTTGGAGGCGGCCGAATGGCGAACCTGATCGCTGAAGGCAAAGGCATCGAGGCATTAAAGCTGATCGAGAAGTGTCTGGTAAACCCTCCGTCGAATTTCATTTCATTTTATGGTTGGAAGCAGGCATTTGGCGATCAAAACGAAAGCATTATATGCGAAGTCCTGGCCGAATATTTGCAAGCGACTGCAGGGTCTTATGTGGGCCCAAAATCCCTTGACGGTCTATTTGCAGTGAGTGCAAAACATGGATTGAAACCCCGATGGGATTCGCTTTCCTCGTTGCTTTGGGCATTGCGTCCCACCGACTATTTCCCGGTCAAGATCAGTTACTATCGAAAACTCGCTGAGGAAATATCCTTTGATCTTCCAAGCGGCGCGCCCACGAACGAATCATTCTATCGCGTAATCGAATTCGGCAAGACATTCTGGAAGGCATTGGAGCCTCAGAAACCTTCTACCTGGGTGGACGTGCAATCGTTCATCTGGTGCGTATGCCCGGGCACTTACGGCCCAGACGTGGAGAAATTAGGCGCACCATTCAACGAAATATTCAGCTCATTTGAAGACGCACAGTGGAGCTTCGACCTCATCCAGACAACCTTACTGGAACTTGGCGTTGCCGAAGAGGAATACACAAGTGATCGGCGAATTAGTCTTACTCTTACCAAAGAGGCAAACAGGAAGATCAAACTTCGACTCAATTTTGGCAATTGGGCCATTCTCACATTTCTCAATCGATCAGTGGGTGACGAACGGATCCAATTCGTATGCCAGGAAAATCACCTTCCCTCGTCCGTATCCGAAGTTAAAGATGGCCATACATTTGCCGATGAAATCAATGGGAGAAAATATGCGCTGGTTTATTGTTCGGCGGAACAAATGCGCGACGAGGCTGGAGAAGAACGACACTCATTCGCAGCCGCCCTGGCGGGTATTGCTGACCGTTTTAAAAGTTGGAAGGGTGGAGTATATCAAAGCTCACACCGGCCCAAAGTGCTCCAAATGGTATATGATTTGCCTTTCAGAAATGATTTGTTAATCAAAGGATTGGCGGGTGAAATCGTCGCCGAACTGGATTTACCCTCCCCTAGCCAACTTTTAGTTGATGCTGGAACAGCAATCGACAAAACTGGACTTCATTGCATTCCTCGCCTGATCAACTGCTTCTTCAGTGCTATCGCAGTCAAGCCCATCTTGATCCTGACCGGCAATTCTGGCACTGGCAAAACCAAATTCTGGCAAAACCAAATTCGCCGAACTCTTTGCTCAATGGCTCTGTGGCGAGGAAAAGGGCCGCCTCGCCTTGATTCCGGTGGGTGCAGATTGGACGGATAACCGCAACGTCCTTGGCTTCGTGAACCATATCCGCCCCACACAACCAGAGGGCGAGGCTGAAGGCGGTGTTCCGGTTTATCAATCGACCGGGATTCTGGATTTACTTCTTGCTGCTGATAAGGCTCCGGCCAAACCCTCTTTCTTAATTCTGGACGAAATGAACCTCTCCCACGTCGAGCGGTATTTCGCCGATTTCCTGAGTGCCTTGGAATCCCGGGATGGCAAGCTGCATTTGCACCGCGAAGGACGGAAGTTGCCCCGCAAACCCGGAGGGCCTGCGGATGTGCCGGAGAGTCTCCCGATGCCGCGGAACGTCTTTGTCATCGGAACTGTGAACGTCGATGAGACGACCTACATGTTTTCGCCCAAAGTCCTCGACCGTGCGAATGTCATCGAGTTCCGGGTCGATCCTGACGCGCCGAAGAGCTTTCTGGGATCGGGCGGTAAGCCGATCTCGGAGATCGTTCCCGCTCCGGCCGTCTATGCAGAAGCGTTCCTGGAGTTATCCAAACGCGCCCGCGGTCTCGATGGAACTGCTCCGCTGGCTCTTGTTGCCGATCCAGCGAAACCACCGGAGGATGCGAAAGAAGGACTGCAGAAATGCATCGATACCATCACGGATCTTTTTGCTCTGATGCAGACGTCGCACCAGGAATTTGCTTTCCGGTCCATGTCGGAGATTCTCCGGTTCCTGGCAGTTGATTACGAGCTAACTCCCGATGATGCGGACTGGAACTGGCAGGCCGCGATGGACGTCCAGATCCTGCAGAAAATCCTCCCCAAATTGCATGGATCCAAGCGCAAGCTGGGGGCGCTGCTCGCCGCGCTGGCTGCCTACTGCGAGAAGGGCGTGAAGGCCGATGCCGAAAAGACACTGGAATCGCAATCTGCCGTGGAAACATACGCCGCCGAAGGTGACAAAAAATGTGCGGATCCGGTTTTCAAGGCCAGCCACCGCAAGCTTTGTGAGATGATCCTCACCGTGAGGCGCGACCAATTTGTGAGTTTCATCCAGTAAGCCATGCAAACCGCGTGCCTGGAGGCGTTGCTGATCCCCATCGCCGGCGGTGTTTCGCTCAGAATTGCGGATGAGGCCCGACCGGACACTCAGGCATTCACGGTTGACCTTCCGCACGGCATTACCGCTGTTTCCAGTGCCCGCCGGCTTGATGCGCCGCGACCCGCCGACCGGCCGCCGTTTCTCTTCGATCCGGCCGCGCCGGAGCGGGGCTTGAATGCGCTGCGCATTTTTGAACTGCGGGATTATCTGTGGGAACTGGATTTCGGCGGCAGCACGCTGGAGGCAACCGTCACATCGAGTCTTCAGGAGTCGGTGGACCGTGACCTGTGGCGTGCGCGGCAAAATCACGGGCGGTTTCAATTCGTCAATTTCCTCGGTGCGGCGTGGATCGAAGTGACCGTGGCGGGGTATCCGCCCCGGAGGGTTTCCTTTGAGGTGGCTTCGCCCAAACTCGACTACGAGCAGGAATACCGGTCGATGGTGGAAGCCATCGGAGCCGAGTGCCAGCAACTCCTCCTCGAATGGGGCACGCCGACCACCCTCAACCTTTCCGCCGACCCGGCCAAAAGAGCACAGACGCTCCTGGAGCAGTTTCTTTTTCTCCGGCACATGCTTGGACCTAACCGCCTGGAGCTGTATCTGGAAACCATCCAGCGCCAGCCGCACAGCCGGCTGGCATCCGAGCGCGGATGGAAGCCGGCCGGGGCGGCGAATCCGTCGCTGTTCCTGCGTGATCCTCTCCACCACGGCCGTGACTGGCACCGGAACGGCAGCGGACTTGTCGCGGAGGAGCTGCGCGAAGAACGCCGCTATGATACGCATAACACACCTCCAAACCGCTTTCTCAAGTTTGCATTGAAGGATTTCAGCAATCTCTGCGGCGAGATTATCCATGCCCGGCAATGGACGGCGGAAAGCCCCGTTGTCCGTGAGGCGGAGGCCATGCAGCAGTCGCTGGAGTCGTTTCTCACCCGCCCATTGTTTGCTGATGTCGGAGAGCTCCAGCGCATCCCGTTTGAAAGCACCACTCTCCAGCGCCGTGAGGGATACCGCGAGATCCTCCAGGCGTGGCTGATGCTCGATGCCGCCGCGCAAATCGACTGGCCCGGACGAGGTGATGCCTACAAAGGCACGAGCCGCAATGTGGCAACGCTCTATGAGTATTGGCTCTACTTCGTTCTCGTCCGCGCGTTCCGGGACAATCTGAACATGGTCCCACAGAAGGATCCGCTGGAGTCAAAGGATGGCGCTCTGCCATTCTGCTGCCATGCTGAGAACGGGCGGCTTCTCATCAACCTCAAACAGCGGGAAGCTTCGTTCTGCCGCTTCCGGTGGTCGCATGGCGGACGGGAGCTGGCGGTCCACTTTTTCTATAACCGGTCATTCAGCCGGAAGGACATCGGTATCCGGGGAACATACAGCAAAACATTCCGGCCGGACTACACGCTGGTGATCATCCCTGAGGAGTTTGCCGGACGCGACTGGCACGCTGCCGAACAGGCTGCCGAAGCCGCCGGCCGGATCGCCTACCTTCACCTCGATGCAAAGTATCGCGGTGAGAATTTGCTCGGGATTTTCGGCGAAGCCGTTGAGGAGAGTGACGAAACTGATGACGCGCGGACGAAGGCGTCGGGCTCCACCAAAAATGCTGACCTCTATAAAATGCACACCTACAACGAAGCCATCCGTCGCACCGTTGGTTCGTATGTGCTTTATCCGGGCGCTGCGGAAGATCCCAAGGATGCCAATACGAGATTTCAGCGCTACCACGAGATCATCCCGGGCATAGGGGCATTTGCTCTGCGCCCGAAGCAGGACAATTTGCAGCCGGATGGCCTGCCGTTTCTTCTGACATTTGTCCGGGATATTTTAACCCACCACCTCACGCAATTCTCCCAGAGCTACCGCATTGATTACTGGACCGAATCCACAATCCGCGAGGATCGGACGGAGTATGGGGCGGGGTCCAGGGGCCTCCACCTGGGTGAGCGCCCGCCCAAGGATACTCAGTTGCTGATGGGGTATGTCCGGGGAGAGGAAGCCGCTCATGAGTGCCGCACCACCCTCACATTTTTCTGTCATGCCGTGGAGTGGAGTCCGACCGTCCCCGGTAAACCCGGAGAAGCAACCGACCTGCAATTCGATCCCTTCCGCTCGGATTTCTTTGTCGCCTACCATCATGGGAAATCGGCCGCCTGGGTTGCCAAAGTCCGGGAGGTCAAACTTGTGAACGCACAGGAACGGGCTGACGAAATCGGCCGGCCTATTGGTGAAATGAATGCCGCTTACTACTACCGCTTCCAGCTTGAGGAAGATCAGGAAAACGCCCCGCGTAATATATCCGGCCTGGTAGCCCGCCGTCCCGGTAAGCCGCTTGCCTGCCGCCTCAGCGAATTTGCCCTTTGTCCAATAGCAACCGCTCCAGCCGCCGCTTGAGCTTTTCCGGCTTTTCCGTCTCACATTCCCAGACGGTCAGCACCCGCCAGCCGAGTTTCCTGAGTTCCGTCCTTTTCTTGAGATCCCGCGGTTGAAGGGGTCATTAAAGGGGTCAATTGAAGGGGTCATTGAAGGGGTCAGGCCTTGCCTGTTGACATCGCTGCCAGCCCGAACCAGACGATGACGGGATCGCCAAGTCGAGATCGTTTCGGTCCACCCCGGCATTTTTACATCATCAGCCGCCCCAGTCGCCGCCTGAGCCGCAGACATTTTCCCGCGCGGCAGTCGGAGGAATTGGCGTTGCCCGTGCCGGCGGGATGGGGTAAGCTTTTGCCATGATGACGTTGACAGCCGAAGCCGAGATTGCTGCGGACGGGAGAGTAACAATCGCCGAGCCCCTGCCCGGATGGGTAAGGCCCGGGCCTGCGCGGGTGTTGCTGATGGTTGACGACGATGCGCACGGCATCGCATCGCAGGCACGCTTCAAACCGGAGGCGACGCCGGAGATGGTTGCACGGAGGAAGAAGGCTCTGGCATCCGTGCGCCGGTTGAACCCTTACCGGGACATTGCCGATCCGGCGGCCTGGCAGAGAGAAATCCGCCGGGACCGCCCGCTTCCGTTTCGAGATTGAGCGGCCATGACTTCAAGCATGTGGAGAACTTGAAACTGGTCAATCCTTTCGCGTTGCGAAGACAATCCCCTTAGCATCATGCGTGTTTAAGGAATCAGGCCTTGGCTACTGACATCGCTGTCAACCTGATTTGGCGAAGGCAGGAACGCCAATCCACGATCGTTCCGCCAGGCCCGGCAATTTTCACATCAACAACCGCTCCAGCCGCCGCCTGAGCTTTTCCGGCTTCTCCGTCTCGCATTCCCAGACCGTAAGCACCCGCCAGCCGAGTTTCCTGAGTTCCGTCCTTTTCTTGAGATCCCGCGAGGCATTTCCCTCCAGTTTCTCCTTCCACCAGGCATGGCGAGTCTTCGGAATCCGGGCCTGCTTGCAGCCCTTGTGCAGATGCCAGAAACACCCGTGGACAAAAATCACCGTGCCATGCCGCGGCATCACAATATCCGGCTTGCCGGGCAGATCCTTCCGGTGAAGAGAAAACCGGAACCCCATCCGGTGCAGCAAGCTGCGCACAACCTTCTCCGGCGACGTGTCCCGCCCCCGGATCCGGCTCATATTCCAACTCCGCCGCTCAGGTGTCAGAGAATCAGCCATGAGATGAAATCTGCCGGAAGCAGGCAATCAGCTGGAATTCACGCAGGTTATGGTGCTGCATGCCGGAAGTTTGCCAGCATTCGAGTGCTGCCGCAACGCCTGAGAATCCGTCAAAATCACGTGAAGGATCAGATGAAGGTCAGCCCGTCGCCTGTTGACATCGCGGACAGGCTGGCTCGGCAAAGGCGGGATCATCAGGCCGTCTCATCTTCTTCAAAATCCATGCTTTTTCCGGTGCCACTCAAAATGCTTCGGGTCCGGACGGAGGCGGGCATCTTTGTGGATGTGCAGCGGCTTCTTGTGCAAAAACGCGAGGAGTCGTCCGTGGGGTGAGGATTCTTCGAACCGGCCGATGCCAACGTGGATGATAATGTCGTCTCCCGCAGGAAGCGCCGTCCAGAGTCCGGCGTCGAACATCCAGTGCGCGTCGGGTGTGAGCGCAAGGCCGTTGCGCGGATCGTCGTTTGCGCTCACGGAATGTTGGTGAATGTGGGCCGCCTGGACGATGTAGCCTTCCGTTGTGTGCAGCCGGTAACCCGTGAGTGCGCAGGTGAACTGGTAGCCGGGGCCGACCTCGTTCTTGAACCGGCTGTCGCGGCCTTTCTTTTGGCTGGCTTTGAATGCCTCGCGATTCATTGCGAACTCAACCATCTCAGCGGTATCGGGAACCGGAAGGCGAAGGCGTTCGCAGAGGGCCGTTTGTTCGTTTGGTGGAAAATAGCTGGCGACGAGGGTGCGACGGGCGAGGCGGCAAAAATCCGCATCACCCAGACAGCCAAAAAGGCCGGGATCGAGCAGACATCGGCGGGTAGTGAGTTTCGACTTTGACGGTCCACCATTATCGTCGAATCGCTCCCAAATCGCATCGCGTTCGCCGCCGAGAGCATTAAACGGCATGGCGATATCAGGCCGGTTTCGTTGCCGGTCCAGAACGAGGTCCCAGTAGTTGAGAAATTGAGTGACGAGGCGGGCATTGTAGCAAACCCAGCGGTCCTCGATTTCACCGGTTTCGATCAGGTCGATCAAGCTGAGGATAAGAAGTGGCTTGTGCGGCGCGATGCCGCGCTCACGGGTGCGGGCGACATTCAAGTTCGCCAGCTTACCTAGCCAGTTGCTTTCTTGAGATTCTGGATTCATGGGACTCTCCGCAACAAGTGTTCCAGAAAAAAGCATCTCTTGCGAAGCAGGAATATATCGCGCTCATTTTATAAACCGCGCCTGTAGACCCCACAAAGCAGCGTTTTCACTTGCCCTGCGACTTGTCCTGCTGACTTGCCCTGCAACTTCGGGGCGACTTGTTCGGTCACTTGTTCGGTCACTTGCCGGGCGACTCTAGCCGCGACTCTAGCCGTGACTCTAGCCGTGGTTGGTCTTTGACTTCACCTGCGACTTGTCCGGCGACTTGTCCGGTGACTTGCGGGGTGACTTGCGGGGTGACTGCCGCTTTGACGAGGAGGGGCCCATCGTGAGCGAGTCCCAGCCGCTTCAGGAGCGTTTGCCAATGGATTCGCAGCCCGATCCGCGAGGGATCGCGATAAAGCCCCTCGGCTTCTTCCTGCTTGGTCAGTTGAGAGAAGACCTCACGCCGGGGATCATCCGCTGGAAGGAAGTCTTCCCAAGGGCGCGTGTTGGTATGCGCCTTTCGACTTGTGATCCGCTAACGGGTGCGAGTATTTTAAAACGACGCCAACATGAAACCCAGCGAAAGTTTGTATCTGCACCTCTGCTGCGAAGGTTGGCAACGGTTCGGGCCATTTGAGTGGCTGAGTTTTCCGGACACTCCTCGTGCGATTGTGGACGAGGCCGGAAATATCATCGCTTCGTGGGATGGCCACGCCTGGAGAACTTCCGATCCCAGATTTGAAGGATGCGCATGGAAGAACCCGACGATTTCCATCGGCCCGCGCCGTTCCAATGGCGACGCAGAGTCAAAATAGAGAGGCACAAATGAAAATCCAACCTATCGACTGGGACTGTCTGAAGCACGGCCCGGATGAAGAATGCGACGACCGTTGCAACAACAGGGCGATCAAATGCCCGGTATGCGGGGAACCTTGGCTCACGGATTATGATGGGGAGTATGAATTTCAGGACAACACCGAATGTCCGCACCTCAAGTTCGTGATCGTTCAGGAAGACGACAAAATTCGATTTTTCAACGGCTGCTCACGCGAAGAACTGCTCAAACACGTTGAGCCTGCGACACGCGGGATGGAGAGGCCTGCTACGCGAGCGGTGGAGAAATTTCCTGAGGATGAAGAATCCGAGGTGTTATTCGAGCAGAACCGGTTCAACTGCAAACTCTGGGAGAAGGTTGATTTTCCGATGGCAGACACGATTCTTGACCACACGGATTGCGGCATGGCGTGCGGCCCCGTCTCCTTCACTGTCTTTTACGGGGCACAGCTCGAAAATGGCGACACAACCCCATGATCCCCGGACCCTACAGCATCTGCAAAGGCGACTTCGCGCCGGATGAAGACGCGATGATTTATCGAACTTTGAAATTCGGCTACGATCTGGCCCGGCAGGCGTTCGCTGCCCGCGCTGAAGTCTCCGCCGAGTCCGGCATTCCTGTGGACGATCTGGTCGTGATACGGTTCGTTGCTCCCGACGAGGCCGAGCGCTTTGCGGAATGAATTCTATGAAAGAGGATCAAAAGAACGAGTGGAAGGAACTGTGGAGGGATGACTTCCTGAAGGTGCTCTGCGGGTTTGCGAATGCGGAAGGCGGGACTCTTGTCATCGGGCGCTCCGACGACGGGGAGGCCAAGGGCGTTCCTCATGCGGCAAAGCTCCTCGAGGATCTGCCGAATAAAATTCGGGATGTGCTGGGGATCATGGCGGCCGTCCGGTTCCGAAAGGTAAGAGCCAAGGAGCTTGTCGAGGTCCGGGTCGAGCCTTATCCGGGGCCGATCAGCTTCCGGGGGGAATATTTCATCCGCAGCGGAAGCACGACACAGATGCTGAAAGGTGCTGCGCTCGACCGTTTCCTGATGCGGAAATACGGACGGACGTGGGATGGCTTCCCCATGCCGGGTGTCGGCTTGCGAAACCTCTCGAAACCGGCATTCGCCGCGTTCCGAAAACTTGCCAAGCAGAGCCGCAGACTGGAAGCCGCTGTCCTCAGAGAGCCGGATGCCATCCTGCTGGAGAAGCTGAATTTGGTTGATGGAAAATACCTCAAACGTGCGGCCGTTCTGCTTTTCCATCCCGATCCGGAAAAGTTCGTCACGGGAGCGTTTGTGAAAATCGGGTATTTCCGGACGGATACCGATCTTCTCTACCACGATGAGGTTCATGGCGACCTCTTTACGCAGGTCCGTTCGACGATGGACATTCTGCAGACGAAATATCTCAAAGCGGCGATCAGCTACAAGGGAATCGATCGGATTGAGTCGCTGCCGATGCCCGAAGAGGCACTGCGCGAATCTGTGCTCAACGCTTTGATCCACCGTGACTACGCGGTCGGTGCACCGGTGCAGATACGCGTGTATCCAGACAAACTGCGGATTTGGAATCCCGGACATTTGCCGGAGGGATGGACGGTCGACAAATTTCTCGGTGCCCATTCTTCCCAACCGTTCAACCCTGGTATTGCGGGGGCGTTTTTTCGCGCGGGCGAAATTGAGGCGTGGGGACGGGGCATCCAGCGGATTTTCGGGGCGTGCAAGGAGGCTGGAACCCCGGCACCAAGAATCGAGTGGGACGGAGGCGACCTGTGGTTCGAGTTCCCGTATTCGCGGAAGTATCTCGATGAGGTTTCGGCGGCGGTCGGGCAGGAAGGAGGGTTGGGTGAAGCTTCGGGGAACACTACCCCAATCACTACCCCAATCACTACCCCAAACAGGATACTTGCCCTGATCCAGTCTGATTCCCGGATTTCGCAACAGGAACTTGCTGCGAAGCTGAGCATAACACGCGACGGGGTCAAATATCACCTGAAGAAACTCCGTGAGAAGAGGCTCCTCAGCCATACCGGTCCGACACGGGGCGGTGTCTGGGAAGTCCTCCGGCAGAATCAGCGCTGAACAATGCCGCGCTGGATTTACAACGTTGAGCCGGAACTGACACCGCCGGGCGAGCAGCGGGTGGCGGAGTTGCTCTCAAATCTCGGTGAGGATTTCACAATCCGCTGGGGCTTTTATTATACGGACGGAATTTCCCGCGAGGGCGATTTTGTAATTCAAGGGCCGGACGGGCATATCCTTGTGATGGAAGCCAAAAGCGGTCCGGTGGAACTGGATTTCCGAACCGGGCGGTGGGGGACTGCGAACGGCGAGAACCCATTTGTTCAGCTCGACGACGAATGGCGCGGAGTGATCGATCTCCTTGAGGATCAGGCGGACAAAACCGGAATGGCGAAGCCTTTCATCGACCGCGTGCTGGCGCTGCCGGATGTCTCCATTTCTCCCGAACAAACGGCCTACCAAGGGCAGCCAAGGGACCGGGTGGCGGCTGCCGGAGATCTGGCAGATTTTTGCAATTGGTGGAAGGCCAGATTTGGCAACCGCTATTTGCATTGCGGCAAGGACGAGGCCCGGCGGCTTTTTGCGGAGGTATTCGCCGCCTCAATGCCATCTGGGGCCACGCATCATACGCTCGATTTCGCCGACCGCGTCATCGAACAGCAGACGCGCTTGCGTTTTGAGATTCTTGATGCCCTGGCTGAGAACAAGCAGCTCCTTTTCAGCGGCGGTCCCGGAACAGGGAAAACCTGGCTCGCTATCGAACAGGCGGCCCGGTGGGCCAAGGAAGGAAAGCGCGTCCTCTTCCTCTGCTACAACCTCGAACTGGAATCCTACCTTTAGCCGATCTGCCGGCGACGGGATAAGGGGATCGATGTTTTGAGCTTCCAGTCGCTCGCGGCGAAGCTCCTTGGAAAAGCGCCGGATACTGCGGGCATGAATTCTGAGGCGAAGACCCAATACTACGAAACCGAGCTTCCGGCGGAACTCCTTAAACTCACGGGACAGCCAAGATTCCAACCGGAATATGACGCGCTGGTGGTGGACGAGGCCCAGGACCATGACACCGTGATGGAGGGGGCCGCCAATGCCGGTTGGTGGGATATTTATCTGCGGCTGCTCAAACAAGGCGGAGAGGCGCCGGTGGCTGTTTTCTATGATTGTGCTCAGAGGCTGCATCTACGGAAAGGGGGATTTGATCCGGCGGCTCTGCGAAATGTTCTTATGCAGCCGGTTTCGGCAAGACTCCAGAGGCCGGTGCGCTACACCCGCCAACTCCGGAGGTTCATTGCACGTCTCAAGACGTCGGCCACGGATGAACTGCTCCGGGATTTTCAAAACCACATCACAGGCTTGCCGGAAGGTCCCGACCCGGAGCTTGTCTCTGCCGGGAGCGAGCAGGAGGAGGCGGGGCAATGCGCCGAGCTGGTTCAGGGATGGATTGACCGTGGACTGGCTCACCCTCACGAGATCGCCGTCCTTTTTCCCAGCAGCCGGAAACCTCCGAAGTGGCTGGGAAAAGTTCACGGACTCACGTTTGATGGCAGCCCGAATCCCCCGAAGGATGCCATCCGTGCCATTTCCGTCCACAAGGCAAAAGGCCTTGAGCGACGGGCTATCGTGCTGGTGGGATTCGCGGAGTGGGACCAAATCAAAGACGATGCCTACAAGGCCACGACCTATATCATGGGGGCGACCCGCGCTCAGAACCTTCTCGGCATCGTGGCGCGAGTGGAAGCGGCCTCTGAATAGTTCAAACCTGGCCTTGAATTCCCAGAAGAGGCATTGGGACAA
>Ga0247840_10006245_pt1 | contig 17328 bp, 14 predicted proteins | sample LaCruzMarch2015__FD_192404 | JGI IMG/M metagenome (GOLD analysis project Ga0247840, IMG submission 192404) | Freshwater microbial communities from meromictic Lake La Cruz, Castile-La Mancha, Spain - LaCruzMarch2015_17m | ecosystem: Environmental > Aquatic > Freshwater > Lake | place: Spain... | reverse complement strand
CCGGGTGCATGTGCAGAAGGCGTGGCCTCCCACGTGCCTCGCTTATATTTTTTCCTTCGGAAAAAAGAGAGAAGACCGCTTCGATGAACAACGAAGGAGCAGTTATTAGACCGTGTGGGGTGGAAGAGGGGTCACCGGGTTGACTCCCAGCGTGCGCACTCTTTCGTGGATTCCCGGGGCGATCAGTGGCTGGGAGACCCAGGCCTCGGACAGCATTTCCAAACGGGCGTCGAGGTTGTCGATATAATGCAAGGCAATCGCTTCGGGGGTTTTTGGCAGGACCGGGGATCCGAACTCCAATTGTCCGTGGTGGGCGGCGACCAGATGGAGGAGGTGCATGCGCACGTCCTCGGAGGGAGGCTTTACCATTTTCCATTCTTCGAGCGGCAGGGAACGCCAGAGCGTGTTGACCAACTCGATGCCGATGCTGATATGACCGAGGAGTTCGCCCCGCATTTCCCGCGGAATTTCGAAGCCCTCCTCGGCGGGACAGGTTTCCCAGAGCTTGCCGGAATCGTGGAAGAGCACGCCGGCGCAGAGCAGATCGCGATTGAGTTGCGGGTAAGCGGTGGCAAGGGCCATCGCGGCCCGCATCATCTGTGCGGTATGCGCAAGCAGGCCGCCGCGACGCGCGTGATGGTTCATGCGGGCCGCTGCCGCACGGGAGAACCTCGGGCCAAAGTCCCGGAGGAATGCACTGCAAAGCCCCTTCAACCGTGGGTCGGCGAGTGAGGAAACTGTCTCCTCCAAAAATTTCAACTGTGCGGCAGTGTTGGCCTGTGCTTCCTCATCCCCTGCAAAAAGTGCCGCTGCCTCATCCGGCTCCAGCGCCCGCACGGACCAGCGTTTGGCGTCGAGGCCGAACGAGCCATTCTGGTAAAATTCTCCTTCGACCTCCACGGCTGCACCGCAAGGAAGAGCCTCGCATGCCGCATAGGCCGGGGTGTCGTTCCATGCGCGGAGTGTCAAACTGCCGTTGCCATCCCGCAGGCGCAACTCGAAGTAAGGCTTTCCGTTTGCGGAATCCTTCCGCGTGACTTGCTCGGCTTGCGCGTGTAGACGCGCGTGTGCGGGCGCCCCCTTCGTTCGGGAGCGCAGGGAGACAATGTCCAAGCGTTCGGGCATCAGGCCTCCTCTCCGCGCAGGTCGAGCAGGCGGCGGACGGTCTCCTCGATCAGGTTGTTCGGGCAACTGGCACCGGCGGTGATCCCTGCCACAACCGGAGATTCCCGCGGAGGCAACCAGCCCGAGGCGAGAATTTCTTCGTCGCGGTGGATATCAAAGTGACGGATCTCCTGTGAATTCAGGAGGCATCCGGCATTGCGCACGAAATAGGTGGGGAGCTTCTTTTCCCCGATTTCGACAAGGTGTGTTGTGTTTGAGCTGTTGTAGCCTCCGATGACAACCAGCAGATCGAGCGGATGGTCGAGGAGGCCGAAGAGTGCGTCCTGGCGTTCCTGGGTTGCCCCGCAAATGGTGTCGAAAAACCGGAAATTCGAGCTGCTGCCTTTGTCGCGATCCTCGACTGCGGCCCGGATCCTGCGCTGGATTTCCTCGGTCTCACTGCGCAGCATCGTCGTCTGGTTCGCGACACCCACGCGCTGCAGGTGCTTCTGAGGGTCGAACCCCGGCGAATACGCACCCTTGAATTGAGAGAGAAACGACGCGGAGTCCCCGCCCGATTTGATGAATTCACAAACACCCGCAGTCTGATTGAGATCGAGCACGATGAGGTAATGGCCGGTGCCCTCCTTGCCCAGCGCCCGGGAGGCTGTGGCGCGTGTTTCCTCGTGACCTGCCTTGCCGTGGATGATGCTGGTGACCTGTTCGGTCGCGTTTTGACGCACCCTCTTCCAGACACTCATCACATCGCCACATGTGGTGTCCACGATCTGACAACCAATCTGCTTCACGGCCTCGATCGTTGCAACCTCCGCCCCGAATGCGGGTACAATCACGATGTCCTCCGGGTCGAGTCCCGCAATTTGCCCGGCGTCCGGCCGCGCTGGCAGGTGGCGGATTCCCAGCGCCGACATCTGGGCATTGACATCGGGGTTGTGGATAATTTCGCCAAGAAGGACAATCTGCCGGTCGGGAAAGACTTTTCGTGCGGCGTAGGCAAGGTCAATGGCCCGTTCGACCCCGTAGCAAAATCCGAACTGTTTCGCGAGGCGGATGGTGGTTCGGCCGGCGGTGAGCACCCCACCAGCGTCCCGGATCCTCTCGACAAGGGCGCTCCGGTAGTGCGACTCGACCTGGGCCTGCACGCTGGCCAGCACGTCGGGTGTGCGGAGGTTCACCCGTTTGGCCGGGGAATTTGGTGACGATGGGTTCAGGGCTTTCGCGGCCGGGGGCCGGGCGAGGGGTTCCAAAGGTTCATGAAGGCAAGGAAGCCCCGAACCCTCCCGGATGTCAAATCCGCGGATGAGGGATTGCGCCGCGGCGAGTCCCGCCTATGGTTCCATGGTGATCGAAGACCACGATTTTAACTACGCCATGGAAAACACGAAGGTGATCGTGCAGCCCAAGGGCCTCATTGAAACTTTCGGGACCACCAAGTTCAGCTTCCTCCTGGTTACCGAACTCATGGATGAGGCGAATGCCGTGCGCGTGCGCGGCGGAAATATCGAGGCCGAGAGGCCCCGGATCGTTTCACCCCACAATTTCAAAAAGTTGCTGCTCGACGGATTCGGCGATGGCGCCCGCGACTTTGCCGACTGGATGGAAGAACGTGCCGAAGCCTTCAAGATTCTCCGCTATGGCTTCCAACTCCGCAAAACCGACGTGAAGCAGACGGTGGTTCATGACAACGCAGTGGACGTGCTTGGCCGCCTCGAGGCGGAAATGACCGCCACCGATGACCCCCAGTCGGCACTGATCTCCGGCGTGGACGATGCCTGGGAGGTTTGCCTGCTGAAGTTCACGATGGACTTGATCAGCCGATCGGCCGGGGAAAACCTCGGTGAGTGGCAGCGGCGGGGCTTGCTTTAAAAGTTCCCTCCGTAATCGGGGTCCCATAAACTGTTCTCATGTCAACAGCCATCAAACTCGTCGTGGTCCTGCTCCTTTTGCTGGGGCTCCTCGGGGGATCCGCGTTCTTCGCCTACGAGCTTTTCTGGAAGCCCCGCCACGAAGCCACTGTCCTGAATGAGACTCCCAAAGTGGAACCCACGCCCATCCCGCCCCATCCGGATATCGCCGCCTTCGAGGCTGCAGCGGCTGCGCTGGAGGCCGGGCGTTCGGAGGAGGCCCGCGCCGCGCTTGCCGCGATTGTGGGCGGGGATCCCGCCTCACCCAAAGCGCTCGAAGCCCGCCGCCTTCTCGGTGGCGTCAATTCCAAGATACTTTTCTCGCCCGTTCCCTCCCCCGAGAAGACCGCATACACCGTGGCCAAAGGCGATGCACTCGCCCGCATCGCAAGCCGCAACAAATCGGACGCCGAGTTGATTTTCCGCGTCAACAACCTCCCGAACATCAACCTTCAAATCGGCCAAACGCTTTACATACCCACACTTCAAATCGTGGGCTTTGTGGACCGGGAACAAAAAATTCTCACACTCACCAACAACGGGGTCTTCTTTAAAGACTACCCGCTTCTCGGGGCGTCGGTTCCCGGGCTTGCAGCGGGATCGGTGCAAGAAGTCAAAGTCGGCGAGAAGTTTGCCAGCCGCGATGGCAAGCGCGTGGCCTTCGGGACGAAAGACTTCGAGGGTTGCGAACGGGTCGTTTTGCTCTCCCCGGGGAATGCCTCCTTGCGGACCATGCCGGAAGGGGCGGAGACCCCGCCGTCCGGCCTGATTCTTGCCCCGTCCGATCTCGAGGAGATTTTTGTGCTGGTTTCGCGGGGCGTGCCGTTCACCATTCGGTAATGGACCCCCTCCGACCCTTGCCATGAAAACCCAGATTCTCGACTTCGAAAAGCCGGTCGCGGACCTCGAGCAGAAGCTCGATGACCTCATCCGGCACCTGCCCGGACAAAACATCGATCTCGACCCCGAGGTGCGCCGCATGCGTGAGAAGATCGCGGCCACCCGGGCCGCCATCTATGAGAAGCTCACGGCATGGCAGCGTGTTCAGATCGCCCGGCACATTGAGAGGCCCTTCGCTCTCGATTACGTGCGCGAGGTCTTCACCGATTTTATGGAGCTGAAGGGGGACCGCCTTTTTGGAGACGACGCCTCGATGCCGGGAGGATTCGCGACGATCGGGGGGATTCGCTGTGTGGTGATCTGTCAGCAAAAGGGACGGGATGTGAAAGAAAACCTGCTTCGCAACTTCGGCAGTCCGCATCCGGAAGGTTACCGCAAGGCGATGCGTCTCATGCGGTTGGCGGAAAAATTTTCCCTCCCCGTGATTGCCCTGATTGACACCCCCGGTGCCTATCCGGGAGTCGGAGCGGAGGAGCGTCACATCGCAGAAGCCATCGCGGTGAACCTGCGCGAGATGATGATTTTACAGACTCCCATTGTGGCCATCGTGCTCGGTGAGGGTGGATCGGGAGGTGCGCTTGGCATCGGGGTGGCAGACCGGGTTCTCATGCTCGAAAATTCCTACTACTCGGTGATCAGCCCCGAGGGGTGCGCAGCGATTCTGTGGAAGCACCGCAAGTATGCCCCCGAGGCGGCCGAAGCCCTCAAAATCAATGCTGCGGAGGTTCTCAAGCTCGGTGCGATCGACGGAGTGATTCCCGAGCCCACCGGTGGAGCCCACCGTGACCCCCAGGCAACGGCCCTCTCTCTCAAAGAGGCCATTCTCAGCGCGCTGGCCGAACTTTCGAAGCTGTCACCCGACAAGTTGCTGGCCGCCCGCTACCAAAAGTTCCGCAATATCGGCCGCTTCGAAGAGGGGGCCTGAGTTCGCTCATGGCGGATACCACAACGCCGATGATGCGCCAGTATCTGGCCGTCCGGCGTGAACTCCCCCCGAAGACCCTTCTCCTTTTCCGTCTCGGCGACTTCTACGAGATGTTTGGCGACGATGCCAAGGATGCGTCGTCTGTGCTCAATGTTGCCCTCACCAAGCGCGGGGAGATGCCCATGTGCGGGGTGCCCTACCACGCGGCCCGAGGTTACATTGAAAAGCTGGTGGCTGCAGGCTGGCGGGTCGCGATCTGCGACCAGGTGGGGGAAGTTCAGGCAGGCAAGCTCGTCCGGCGGGAACTCACCGAAATCCTCAGTGCAGGCACCCTGGACAGCTTCGGCCTCGATGAACGCGCTCCCAATTATCTGGCCTCGGTCTGTGCCGGACCCGGAGGCTTCGGGATCGCCTCGTGCGAGTTGAGCACAGGTGCTCTGCGGGTGACCGAGGTTCCCGATGAGCCCGCTCTCCTCGATGAGTTGGCGCGACTGAGTGCTGCCGAGACGATCGCGCCCGAGAGCCAGCGGGAAATCCTTGCCTTGATCCCGGGAATCAATTTTCTCGACGGGTATATCTACTCTCCGGATCAGGCCGGTGAAACCCTCCGGCGGCACTTTGGTGTGCATTCTCTCGATGGGCTCGGCTGCGGGGATCTTCCCACCGCTCTCTCGGCGGCCGGGGCGTTGCTCCACTACGTGACGCTTCAACTCCGCCGCAACGCCTCTCATATCCGCACCCTCCAACCCGTGCGCAGCGGGCAGTTTCTTCTGCTCGACGCCGCGGCGCAAATGCATCTCGACCTGGTGGCGTCCCGTGGCGGACGGACCATGACACTGCTGGGGGTGCTCGATTGCACCGGGACTCCGATGGGCGCCCGCACTCTGCGGGATTGGGTTTTACACCCGCTGCGCATTGTGGAGCCGATCCTCTCACGGCAGGCCGCTGTCGCACGCCTGCTCGCGGATCCCCTCTCCCTCTCGGCCCTTCGCGAGGAACTCCGGGAAATCCGCGACATTGAACGTTGCAGCGCGCGCCTCCATGGCAGCTCGGGCAATGCCCGCGATCTCGCGGCTCTGGCCGCATCTCTCGAACGCGTGCCGGCGGTGATCGCGCGCCTCGGAGCAATAAGTGACGGCGAACAGGCAATCTGCCCCGAACCCTCCGCAGCGCCCGACCCACTTCTTGCCGGGCTCTGCTCCGACCTCAACCCCTTGCCGGACCTCACCGCCCAACTCCGGTCGGCGGTGGTTGACGAACCGCCCGCCATCCTTCGCGACGGAGGAATGATTCGTGACGGCTTCGACCCCGGCCTCGACGAATTGCGGGCCGCATCCCGCGAGGGAAAAACCTGGATTGCGCGCCTCCAGGAACAGGAAATCGAACGCACGGGAATCAAGTCGCTCAAGGTGCGCTTCACTTCGGTTTTCGGCTACTTCATCGAGATCACCAAAGCAAACCTCGGCGGAGTGCCGGACGATTACATCCGCAAACAAACTACGGTCAATGGCGAGCGATTCATCACTCCCGGACTCAAAGAGATCGAAGGCAAAATCCTCGGGGCGGACGAACGTTCGAGGGCCCGTGAGATCGAACTTTTCGCAGAACTGCGCACCGGGGTTCTATCCCACGTTGCTGCCATTCAGAAGACGGCCTCCGCCCTCGGGGCGCTGGATGCGGTCGCCGCGCTTGCGGAAACCGCCCGCCAACGCGGCTATGTGCGCCCCGTGGTTGATCACTCCGGGGTGCTCGAGATCCGTGAAGGCCGCCACCCTGTGCTCGACGCGGTGGCGTCGGGCGAACGGTTCGTGCCCAACGACACAACGCTCGATGCGGACAGTTGCCGGTTTGCTGTGATCACCGGCCCGAACATGGCCGGAAAATCCACGTATCTGCGTCAGACCGCATTACTGGTCCTCATGGCCCAGCTCGGTTCGTACGTGCCTGCCGCCTCCGCCCGAATCGGTGTCGCCGACCGGATCTTCACCCGCGTTGGCGCAAGCGATGACCTCGCCCGCGGCCAAAGCACCTTCATGGTCGAGATGAACGAGACCGCGGGCATCCTCAACAACGCCACCGCCTCGAGCCTCGTCATCCTCGATGAAATCGGACGCGGCACGTCCACCTTCGACGGCCTTTCCATCGCGTGGAGCGTCGCGGAATACCTGCACGACCGCATTGGTTGCCGCACTCTCTTTGCAACCCACTACCACGAGATGACCGACCTCGACCGCTCCCGGCCGGGTGTCGTGAACCTCAACGTCGCCGTGCGCGAATGGAACGATCAGGTCATCTTCCTGCGCAAGATCGTCCCCGGCCGCGCGGATCAGAGCTATGGAATCCAGGTCGCACGGCTCGCCGGCCTGCCCGATGATGTCCTCAAACGCGCCAAAGAAATCCTCTCCAATCTCGAACGCGCCGAACTCAACGCCGACGGCGAAGCCGCCTTCGTGAAGGCCCGCCGCCGGCGCAGCGCCGCGAAAAACGCCCTCGACCAGCTCGACCTCCTGTAAGACGATGCCCCCGATGTTCGCTCCCGAGCGCTTTCTCGATCTCGACCGCACCGAACACCGCGTCATCTTCGACAACGTCGCGCAGGTCTGGCAGGCCATCGAAAAAATTGCGCCGTACCTCCAGTTCCGGCTTCAGCCGGCCATGCTCGGCACTTTGACCGGCAAACCCTACATCGGACCCAACGTCTTCGTGGGCAAAGGGACCGTCATCGAACCGGGCGCATTCATTAAGGGACCCGCCTGGATCGGCCCCGATTGCCAGATCCGGAGCGGATGCTACATCCGCGAAAATGTGATCCTGGGCACCGGGGTTGTCGCCGGAAATTCCTGTGAATTCAAAAACTGCCTCGTCTTCGACGGCGGGGCAATCCCACACTTCAACTATGTGGGGGATTCCATCCTTGGCCACAAAGCCCATCTGGGTGCGGGAGTGATCCTCTCTAACGTCCGCCTCGACCGCAAAGAGGTCGTGGTCACAACACCGGAAGGCAATCACCTCCCAACCGGTCTCAGAAAATTCGGAGCCATCATCGCCGACCATGCCGAAATCGGCTGCAACGCGGTCCTCTCCCCGGGTTCCATCATCGGCCGCCATTCGCTCGTCTACCCCAACGTGAGCTGGAGAGGCGTCCTCCCCGAAAAATCCGTCGCCCGTTTCCGTCAAACAATCGATATCGCGCCACGTCGCGAATGAGGGCAAAACCCGGATCCGGGACAAACCGACCTGCAACCACCAGGCAGGGAGACTCGCCGGGCCGGCCGTCGGGTCAGCTTATCCAGGATATCTTGCAGAATTGGCTGCGGGCTCAGCTTCAGAGCGCTCGTAGAGGACGACACCCACGCGCTGGATGTGGTCGAGCAGGGCCGGGTGGGTCAACTCGGACATGAGCGAGATATCCATCGTGTGGGGCAAAAGGAGATCATCGAGCTCGGAGCCAACCCGGGTCAGCATCGCGTGGTTCACCCCCGGGCCGCAGAGAGTCAGGTCAATATCGGATCCGGGGCGGTGGGTGCCTTTGGCGCGGGAGCCATAGAGAACGGCGTTTTCAACCTCGGGATAATGCGACAGCACCGCTCGGATACGTTCCACCGTGACTTGGGAAAGGCCGTATTTCATGGGGCCTCCTCTTCCAACGCAAGGAATCGTTGCTGAAAGCTTTCGAACGCGGGCACATACAGGGATTGAACAGCCTGCATGATCCTCCCTGCCACTTCATCGTTATAGGTATGAGAGGATTCGTTGCGGTGCTCGATCATCTGCATCCATACATCGCCATCCTCAATGAGTTCTGCCGAAAAGGCGGCACGCGTGGTGTCCTTGGAGCCGTAGAGTTTGCTGCCGCGCGAGGTCAGAAAATCCTTCATTGTGTTCCAAGCCAACTCATGGGTGAACTCGAAGGCTTGGATCAACCCCTGCCGCTCCAGATCCGAGAGCTCCCGGGCATGGGCCAGCTCCGATGCATCGCTCAAACGCACAAAAGCACGCTTGAAGTTATCGAAACGCTGAGCCCAGCGGATGTCGTGTCCAGCCACGACGGGCAAGGTAATCGATGTTTTTGATGAAAGAAACGCAAAACCCGGATGTTCCCGAGCTCCCTCCTTGGTCCCTTTCCGCTAAAGTCCTGCGCAAAAAGCGCAAGATTTCCGGAAACAATGCAGTGCCTCACGCCAACACCTGCGCGATAGCGCAACCGTTCAATGGGCAACTTGAGAGTGCCGCCGGGAGGCAACCGCAGCGAAGCGGAGTAAAGGAGGGGAAGCCGTTCGACAAAGCTCAGGCCCCGAGCGAAGCCGAGGGGGAAGCAAAGGGATCCAGAGGATAAAATTATGGGGCTGATGCCCCTATGCATCCATGGAGACTGTGGCCCGGTCTTTGTTCTGCCTCATTTTGCGCAGCAAAATCTTCTAATCCGGCGGCGCTGGTAGCGATTTCTCTGGATAGGCCATTGCCAACATGCCCACCCGTGGTGCGGGCTCCCGCCGGATTAGGGCGGGGAGTATTTTTGAGCTGGCGGGGGAGCGCACTTTAGGGTTCGCATGCCGGGGACATATGGTAACCGTGTACATCCTGGGGCTGCTGGTTGCGGCTGTCGTGCTCTTCAGCATGGAGCGGCTCTCTGTGGACATGATCACACTGCTTCTCCTGCTGGCATTGTTGCTGCCCGGGATTCTCACTCCATCGGAGGCGTTCGCGGGCTTCAGCAGCGACATCATCATCATTCTTGCGTCGATCTTCGTGCTGAGTGCCGCCCTTCAAGGGGCCGGGGTTCTCGACTGGATCGGCGAGCAGATGCGAAGGCATGCAAAGGTTGGCTCTCCCCGGTTCCTGTTCACACTCATGGGCGCGGTCGGTGCCACATCCTCCATGATGAACAACACCACGGTCACCGCCCTCTTTACGCCGGTGGTGACCGGCCTCGCGCGAAAAGGGGGTGTGAGCCCGTCGAAGCTCCTCATGCCCGTGGCATTCGCCTCGATTATGGGCGGAACATGCACGTTGATAGGAACCTCCACCAACGTCGCTGTCAGTGGCTTCATGCAGCACCAGGGATTGGAGCCGGTTGGAATGTTCGAGACCACATTCCTCGGGGTGTTGATTCTTCTGGTCGGGATCGCCTACATGATGCTGATCGGGGTCCGCATGTTGCCGGTGCGGCACGCGGCCGATGTTCGTGAGGGCTACGCTTTGCGACAATACCTCTCCGAAATTGTGGTTCGCGAGGGGTCTCCTCTCGATGGACAAAGCCTCGGCGAATCCGACCTGGCCATCCTTGACTTCAACGTCTTGAAGGTCGTGCGGGCGGGTGAATCCCTCCTCCCGGATGTGCACCTGACCATTCGTGCCGGGGACCGCCTTATCGTTTCGGGTCACATCGGCGACTTGATGAAGGTCCGGGAGATCGAGGGCATCGATATCAGCGCCGATCGCCACATCGTCCAGACCGATCTCGCGCCCTCGGAGTGGCATGTTTCCGAGGTGCTCGTCGAAGCGCGATCCCAGGCTGTCGGTCGCACTCTCGTCGAGTTAAACCTCCACCGCCGGACCGGCGCTCTCGCGCTCGCCATGTACCGTCACGGGCATACGCTGGTTGAGTCCCTTGAGAACACCCGCTTGCGGGAGGGTGACGTGCTGCTGGTGCAAGCAAACCCCGGTCAGATCAGCGTCCTCCGTGACAGCCTCGGTCTGATGCCTCTGGACACTCCGGTCCCGCAACCCGTGAACAAACGCCGCGGAGTCGCCGTGCTCGGCGTGTTCCTTGCAGCCGTGATCTTGGGCTCGCTGGGCATCCTGCCGCTTTCGGTTTGCTTCCTGGCCGCAGCCGTCGCAGCCGTCCTCCTCAAGGCGGTGAGCATTGAGCGCGCTTATCACTTCATTGATTGGAGGCTGCTCATTCTCATCGGGGGAATGACCGCCTTTGGAGTGGCGATGGAAAAGACGGGAACCGCAGAGCTTCTCGCAGGTGCGATTGTTTCGGCCCTGGGGGGTCTGGGGCCCCACGGGGTCCTTGCAGGGTTCTTCCTCCTCACGATTGCCCTCACCCAGCCCATGTCCAACGCTGCCGCAGCCCTTGTTGTCCTGCCCGTGGCAATCCAAAGCGCCGAGATTCTTGGGTCCAACCCGCGCACCTTTGCCATCGGGGTCATGCTTGCAGCTTCCGTGTCCTTCATCGCACCGCTCGAGCCGTCCTGTGTGCTTGTTTACGGACCCGGCAAATACCGGTTCTTCGACTTCGTGAAAGTGGGGCTGGGCCTTACCATTGTCCTGGCCATCCTGGTTCTTCTGCTGCTTCCGGTGTTCTGGCCCCTGTAGGCCGAAGTGCTCGCTACCCTGTAAAACCTGCGTCAGCTTGACCGCACTCCGTGAAGCACGCCATTCCAGACCGTCCTGTCCGCCGCAAGTTGCTGACCGGGCTGTCCTACGCGGCGATGATGAGCCTGGCAATCGGGCTGAACCTTCTTCCGGTTTTCCTCACCAGCATCAAATATTCGTTCGGGGGAAGCGAAGGGCTTTCCGGGGAGGAGCTTGGCCGGCTGGGTGCCTTTGCATTCGCGGGGTTGGTTGTAGGAATCCTGTTAACCGGTCCGCTGGCTGACCGCTTCGGTGCCAAGCCGTTTGCCATCCTTGGCAACGTCCTCACTGTGGTGGGCCTTGCGGGAATGTCCCTGTCGCAAAATTACATCATGCTCCTCGCCATGATTGGTCTCATCGGTCTCGGGGCCGGCGTTCTCGACATGATCCTGAGTCCGGTGGTGGCCGCCTTGAACCCCGAGAGCCGTTCCAGCGCAATGAACTGGCTGCACTCGTTCTACGCCGTGGGGGCGGTCGTGACGATCCTCATCGCGACCCTTGCCCTCGCAGCCGGTCTGGGTTGGCGGACGGTTTGCTGGCTGGTCATGCCCCTGCCTCTTTTTCTGATCGTCTCATTCATTCCGCTCCGGTTTCCCCCGATGATCACCGATCAGGGCCGAATTCAATTCCGCGTGCTGGTGAAAAAGTCCGGGTTTCTCATTGCTCTCGCGGCAATTTTTCTCGGCGGTGCGACCGAACTCGGCCTGGCACAATGGCTGCCTGCCTATGCCGAGCTTTCCCTTGGATTCTCGAAAGAGGTTGCCGGAACGGGCTTGCTCCTTTTCTCGATCGCGATGGCCCTTGGAAGGATGGTTATCGGTGCGGCAGGCAATCGGATCTGTCCCTATCAAGCCATGGGCTGGGGATGTGTTCTCTCCGTGATTCTTTTCCTCGGAGGGGCATTCCTGCCATCAGGCGGCTGGGCCCTGGCCTGCTGCGTGCTGGCAGGCTTCACCGGCAGTTGCCTCTGGCCGACGATGTTGGCAGTCACCGCCGACCGTTACCCAGCGGGTGGAGCAACCATGTTCGGGGCTCTGGCCGCATTGGGCAATGCGGGAGGTATCTTCATGCCCTGGGTCGTCGGGGCGGTCGCAGATTGGCACAGCCTCTCGCTTGGCATTGCCACCTCCGCCATCGCACCATTGCTGATGCTGTTCCTGGTCCTTGAGCTGGCACGCCGGCGCTGATATCAAGCGCGTGTCAGGATGCATAAGGTTTAACCACGGATTTCACGGATGAGCACGGACTGGGAAACAGTGAAATATTGGTGGAGTAAGGTTTTCACTGAGTGGCTCAATTTTGAAGAATAGAGTGGATTAGAAACCACTTCTTATCCGTGGTCATCCGTGAAATCTGTGGTTTCATTTGCATCGTTCGGGGTGAGTGCCTTTGGGATCTCCATTCAGAATTCCCCTGTGTCTCCACGCGAGTCTGGTTTCCTGAGATACACCCTCTGGAAACAGCGAGAAGCGATCATTCTGTTTCTCCGAGGGTCCGATTGGCAAGCATGGAGATCCGCTCTACATCGCATGGTGCCCGTGGCCACGATAAGGAATGGCGGGCATTTCATTCCCGCGCCTGCGAATCCATGCCACCGGCCTGGATTCTTTTCGTTGCGACAGGGTTTGAATCTGATAGGCCGAATGCGTGCAGGATGCCGGTCAACGTGAACTTGCTGCCATCCGGCTGATCCAGCAGGACCTTCGTAGAAAGTTGGAAGCCGTGGATGCGCGCCTGGCGCGGTTGGAGGGTCCGACGTCTCCCGGGACTCTTCCGCCGGAGACTGGTGCGGCAAGTGCTTCCCATGCCATCCCCGAGGCTTCGAAAAAGGATTGGCGGGCGCCGGAGAGCCGGGTGATGGAACCTCCCTCCACCGGGGAATCGGATCTGGAACCCCCTCCCGTCGCCCGTTCGGCAAGCGTCCGCCCGCCTGCCCTTCCGTTGCCACCCGCTTTGCCCAAACTGCAGCCGCAGGCGGCCTCATCCCGGTCCGGGAGGGGAGCAGAAAAGCCGACCGATCCTCCGGAATCCTTCGAAGTACGGGTTGGCCGTGTTTGGTTGGTGCGGGTGGGAATTTTGATCCTGCTGACCGGTTTGGTCTTTCTGGGCAATTTGGCTTGGCATGAAGTCATCTCGAAGTTTGGCCCTGTTGGGAAGCTGGGGTTGATTATTCTGGCGGGTGCCGGGCTTTGCGGGTTCGGCATGTGGGTTGGGCGGAAGGGAGGGGCGATGGCAGGTTATGCCCGGGTGGTTCTTGGGGGCGGGCTGGCGACGTTGTATTACGCCTGTTACGCGGCCCACTTTGTCGAGCCGCTGCGTGTAATAACAAGCGCCTTGCTGGGAGGTCTGATCCTGCTGGGATTCTCGGCCGCTCTGCTGTGGCTCTCCGACCGGTTGAAATCCCAGACCGTGGCATCGGCGACGATCCTGCTCGGTTTCTACACCGCCTCGATCAACCCGCTGGCCGACTTTTCGCTCATTAGCAATCTGCTGCTGACCATGGTGGCGGTTGTGCTTTTCCTGCGCAGAAAGTGGGTGTCTGTTTCGTTTCTCACATTGGTGGGTTGCTATGTATCCTTTGCTTTCTGGAGATTCCACGCGACCGGCTCGCTGGGATGGATCCGGGTGGAACCCGGCTGGGGGTTCACAAATTCCTTTATTTTCCCGGCGGCTTATTGGTTGATTTTTTCGTTGGCCACGTTTGTGGCGGGTCCGCAAGGATTCACAAGGTCCGGTCGCCCGGTCTTTATGACCCTGAACAATGGGGCCTTTTTCGGTTTAACCGCGCCGTTGGTGGCCGGGACGTATCCGGGAAGCCTATGGATATACACGCTGGTTTTTGGGGGTGTTCTGATCGGGCTTTCACTCCTGGCGGCGCAGCGCGAGCCGGAAGAGAAGGCATTTGACGGAACCTATCTGACGCAGGGGCTGGGTCTGCTTATTTTGGCATGCGTTTTCCGCCTGAGCGGCTACCAACTCGCGCTCATGCTGGCGTTGCAGAGTGCTGCCTTCATGGGGCTCAGCCGGTTCCGTCACCCCATCGTCTTCCAGCTTTTTTCCGGACTCGCTGCGATCCTGGCTGTCGGGTGGAGCATGAAAGGTCTGGTGGGCGATGCAACCCACTCCACCTTCACCGCCGGTGCGGTCAGTCTCGTTCTCTACGGTGTGGCGTGGACATTCAAGCGCCAGCGAGGCCTGCTGGCTGTGCCCGGCCTGAGCTGGCGGGCCGGTGGCTTTGTGGCGCTGGCCACCCTCCTGGCGTTGGTGCTCGTAGTTGAAAGACTGCAGGGGGCCGTTGCTATTTATGTTTTGGTCGGGCTGGCGGTGGCTCTGGCCTTTCTTCCTCTCGCGGCCCGGCTGCCTGAGCTTTCGCTGGCGGGTCAGTTTTTTGGAATTTCGTCGGCCGTGGGCTGGCTGGAACTGGCAAACCGACAGGATGCCCTCCCCTGGGTCGCGGTCTTGGCTGGTGCTGTGGCCATCCTCCACTGGTGGCAATGGGACAGGTTTTCCGTTCTGGAACGACCGGTTTCCATTTCGTTGCAAACGCTTAACGCTTCAGTCGCCGTCGCTGTCACCCTCATCTGGCAGTTCGATCGGTTCGAGGGTGGATGGCAAAGTTTTGCCGTGGCCTGCTCGGCAGTGGGATTTTTGGCTTACGGATTAATGACCCGGGCGCTCCCCCTTGCGATTGTCGGCCAGGCCAACTCGCTGGGTCTGATCCTTCTGCTCCCTGCAGGATTTCTCCGCAAGGACCCATGCTTACTGACCCTGGCTGCCACGGCTCTTTTTGCTTCTCAGCCACTCCTGCTGGACTGGCTCAACTCCCGCATTCCTGACTCTCAAAAGACATTCTGCGCCAGGTATCAAACCCTCCTGAGATCGGTCTCCGTCCTTTTTGGCTTTCTGGCAGTTCATGCTTATGTCGCTCCCGAATGGCGCTTTGCGATTCTCGCCGCCGCGGCATCGCTGATGGTCGTGCGTGCCGCGTTTTCCGTACGTGCAAACGAGTTCCTGATCTACGCTGCGGTGTGGGCCGGTGCCGGGTACCTCGGGTTTCTCATGGCACAAATGAGGGGAGCCTCTCCCAATCCCGGGGACTTTCTGGGCTTCGGGTTGATGCTGGCGTGCGCAGAAGCCGCGCGCCGTCTCCCAACCCGCTTCGCAGCGTTTTCTGTGCCGGCGCGTTGCGTGGTGATTGCCCTGGGTATCGCAGGGATCTGGTTGCTGCTCGGACGCTTTGTCGCCGCCAGCCAAGGGGGCATCCTCCTCACCATTTCCTGGTCGGTATTGGCCTTCGCGGTGTTGGGTGCCGGCTTTCTACTCCACGAACGAACCTACCGGCTCTCCGGCCTGGTTATTTTAACCGCATCCGTCGGCCGCATCTTCCTCGTCGATGTCTGGCAACTCGAAACCCTTCCGCGCATTCTGAGCTTCCTGGTCCTCGGCGGCGTCCTGCTTGCTCTCGGATTCCTCTACAACCGCTTCGCCGACGCCATTCGCCGGTGGCTTTGACATGGCACGTCGTGCGATTCATGGAAATGATCGATATCAATGCTCCGGTGAAATTCGAGTAAGATGGAATCATCCCACTCCCAATGGAGACAACTTATGCAGAAATGCCGGATTCCGAGCGGTTGCGATGCCTTAGCCGAAAGCCGCAGATTGAAGGAAGCCGTTAACACATAATGGAGACTCGGATTGAAGATTTGAGGACGCTAATGGATGTTCCGGATGCCGATGCCGTTGTCGTCATCGATGTCCTTCGGGCATTCAGTACAGCCGCCGTCGCGCTCGATCGCGGGGCCATCGCGATCTATCCCGTGCTTGATGTTGCCGAAGCGTTCGAACGCCGCGAGCGCGAGCCGCATCTCGTCCTCATGGGAGAGACTGAGTGCCAGCCCATACCGGGCTTTGATCTTGGAAATTCCCCGGTCGAGGCCGCCGCATTCGCGTTCTCCGGTCGACGTGTTGTCCAGCGCACGACCGCAGGAACCCGGGGGCTTGTCACCTGCTCGGCATCCCCTTCGCTTTGGGCTGCGAGCTTTCTCGTCGCCTCAGCGACGGTTGCCGCAATCCAAGGCTCCGGAGCGAAAAGTGTGGCGTTCGTCATTACCGGCACCGTCCACTACGGACACGCGGACGAGGACATTGCCTGCGCGGAGTGGATGGCCGAACTCCTTTGCGGCAATAGGCCGCCGGTTGAACCATTTCTCCAGCGCGTCCGGGAATCCGTCGCCGCCTCGACATTCCTCGACCACGCCAGTGAACTCTATGCCCCGGCCGATGTGGACTTCTGCGCACGGGCGGACATTTTTCCCTTTTCTATGAAGGCGGAGGCCGGCCCCGGATCCCTCATCCTTCGCTCCTGCAAACGCGGATTCAACGCGAACGCTGCATAAACCTAGATCCCGCAGTTGAAAAACCGGCGAGGAGTGGCCTCAGACCTTTTTGACCACGGATTACGCAGATGAGCACGGATAAAAAACAGACTGATCCGTGTCAATCCCTGAAATTTGCCAGCAGGGAAGAGACCTAGTAGTGGCTGGCTGTGTCGCTTCGTTCCGCTGTGGTTGGATTCTCTCTAAAAGTTCTGTCTTTCTACTCACCCATTGGGTGATCTCTCCTCACTGGCCTATTTTTTCATAATACGCCCATCTTCATGCTCCCTTCGAGAAACCTCAGGGCCTGAGTCCCTCGGCTTTGGCTCGGGACCTTGAGCCCGTCGAAACGGCCTGCCGAACGGCTTCAGGGCCTTCATGGTGAATCCAACTGCGGTTTACCCAAGACCCAAATTTCATACTCAACGGCGGAGAATGTCCCCATGCAGAAGGCCGCATAGAATTGTCTCATCCGCCAAACCTCTTCCTTTCGCTTGTTTCACTCCCCTCATGCAGCCATCATGACCGGGTGAATCCATGAACCGCCTAATCGCATCGATAACACTGTTGACGGCGGGGTCGATTGCCCACGCAGATGTTGGTCCGGTTGTCGGGGCGATTCGTTGGGACGCGTGGACTGGCGGGGAGATTACCAGGGAAGTCGAACGTTCCCTTAGCCCGGAGAAATATCACACGCGCCTTCCGTGGTTTGCGGAGGTGGTTGATGAAAGGA
>Ga0247840_10006244_pt1 | contig 17330 bp, 15 predicted proteins | sample LaCruzMarch2015__FD_192404 | JGI IMG/M metagenome (GOLD analysis project Ga0247840, IMG submission 192404) | Freshwater microbial communities from meromictic Lake La Cruz, Castile-La Mancha, Spain - LaCruzMarch2015_17m | ecosystem: Environmental > Aquatic > Freshwater > Lake | place: Spain... | reverse complement strand
CCGGAGCTGAAGGGCATTTCGACCCTCATCTTCGATGAGTTCCACGAGCGCCATCTCTACGGGGACATCAGCCTCGCCCGCGCGCTGACCCTTCAAGAGACCGCCCGCCCGGACCTGCGGATCGTCGTCATGTCGGCCACCCTGGACCGCACCGGGATCGCAGACTACCTCACCCCCTGCACAACCCTGGAGTCGGAAGGACGTGTCTTCCCGGTGGACATTGAATTTCTGGGCCACGATCCGAAGGACGATCCGCCTTGGGAAATTGCAACCGAAGCCGTCGCGGACAACTTCGACCGGACGGATGGCGATATTCTGGTTTTCATGCCGGGGGCTTACGAAATCAACCGGACGATCCGCGAACTCGGCGGGCGGCTCGGCAACCGGTGCGCCATCCTCCCGCTCCATGGCGAACTCCCTGCCTCCGAGCAGGACCGCGCGGTCAACCGCACGTCCACGCGAAAAATCATCGTCTCAACGAATGTCGCGGAAACATCGCTCACAATCGACGGGGTCACGCTGGTCGTGGATTCCGGACTCGCCCGCGTGGCGAGGTATGATGCCAACCGCGGAATCAACACCCTCCTCATCGAGAAGATCAGCAGGGCCTCGGCGGACCAGCGCGCCGGCCGCGCCGGACGCACCGCCCCGGGCGTCTGCATCCGGCTGTGGACCCGGCGCGATCACGAACGCCGGCCCGAGCGTGAGCTGCCGGAAATCAAACGCCTCGACATGGCGGAGACCGCGCTCACACTCAAGGCGTCGGGAGAGCGCGACCTCGCGAATTTCCGGTGGATTGAGCCGCCGGATGCCCAGGCCCTCGCCCGCGCGGAGAACCTGCTCGACGACCTCGGCGCGACGCACCACGGCGAAATCACGCCCACCGGTCGCCGGATGCTGAATTTCCCTGTGCATCCCCGCTATGCGCGGATGTTTCTTGCCGCCCAGGAACTCGGCTGCGTTCGCGCGGCCGCTCTCATCGCGGCGATCACCCAGACCCGCTCGATGCTCCTGCGCGTGGACAGGAAGATCGAGGAGGAGCGCGCCGAACTTTTCGGCACCGGCATCTCGGACTTCATGGTCCTCATGCGCGTTTTTTCCTGGGCGAAGCGGAAGGATTTCCGTCCGAACGAATGCCGGATGCTTGGCATCCATGCGGACTCGGCCCGTCAGGTCGGAAAACTCTTCGAGCAGTTCCTCGACATCGCCCACTCCGAGGCGCTGGATGTGGGCTCCGGACCGCCCCCGGACTCCGCAGTCGCCCGCTGCATCCTTGCGGGCTTCGCCGATCAGGTCGCAAAACGGAAAAGCGGCGGGACACTTGTCTGCGACATTGTTCACGGCAGGCGAGGCCTCCTCGCCCGCGGCAGCGTCGCCGCGAACAGCAAGCTTCTCGTCGCTGCGGAAATCACCGAGATCGAAGGCCGCGGCGGCGAAGCGCAGGTCCTCCTCAACCTGGCCACCGAGATCGAGGAATCATGGCTGCGCGAAACCTTTCCGGAGGACTTTTCGGAATCGGCGGAGAACTTCTTCGACTCCTCCCAGAACCGCGTGGTTGTCCGGCGGGAAAAGAAATTCCGTGATCTGGTCATCGAAAACCAGGACCGCGATGCCGAACCCGGTCCGGCGGCTTCCTCCTGCCTCGCGGAGCAGGTCCTCGCCGGCGAACTGCGGCTGAATGGATGGGACGATGCCGTGGAGCAATGGATCCACCGCGTGAACTTCCTCGCGAAAGCTCTGCCCGATCAAAACCTGCCGCTCCTCGGCGTGGACGAGCGGCATCACATCATCCTTCTCGTCTGCGACGGGGCCACCTGCTACCGCGACATCAAGGACGCCCCGGTCCTCCCGCATGCCCGCTCGCTCCTCACCCACGCCCAGCAGCAACTCGTGGACAAGCATGCCCCCGAGCGCCTTCCCCTCCCCGGCGGACGCAAGGCAAAGATAACCTACGCGGACACCGCCGAACCCTTCCTCGCCGCGCGCATCCAGGACCTCTACGGCGTGGACGACGACATCAAGATCGCCATGGGCCGGCATCCCCTCACCCTGCACATCCTCGCCCCGAGCCATCGCCCGGTCCAGATCACCAAAAGCCTGCGCTCGTTCTGGAGCGAGGCTTACCCGAAACTCAAACAGCAACTCCAGCGTCAGTATCCGAAACACGAATGGCGGTGAGCCCCACCGCCGGATCCGCTCAGAAGGTTTTCTTTAATCCCTCGATCAGGTCTTTTTTCTCCTGTTCCGTCAACCTTGCCTCGGGGTGAATCAACACGTAGCTCTCAAGCGGCATGTCCCCCTTGCGGATCTGGTGCACGATCTCGTCGATCTCGATCTCTCCCGGCACCGAAATGTTGAAATCCTCACGCCCCTCGACCACGTGGTCTCGGACGAACCATGATACCGGGGCGATCCGGCTATACCACGGCCAGACGGTCTCGTTGCTGTGGCAGTCCGCGCAGGCCCGGCGGAAGAGGTCACGGGTCCGTGCGGAATCCCACTCGACCGCGATTTCAACCGGCGGATTTTTGGTCGGACACGGAATCCATTGGATGCCGAGAAAAACGATCAACCCCGCTCCCGCGAGACCAAGAAGCCACTTCCTCACTTCTCCTCGCTTCGAAATTCCGTATGCCCCTCTTTCTGGGCCTTTTTCAGGGCGGCGATCTGCTTCTGTGCAGCGGCCCAGTTTGAGTCGCCGACATCCTTCTTCAGCAAATCGATCAGCGCGATCGTCTCATCCATCTGCTTCTGATACGCCTTGATGAAATCCGGCCGTTTCTCCGCCGGAATCTCATCCGCCTTCTCGGGCGTGAGATCCCGCGATTTCACCGCCGCCCCGTGCAATTGCGCGATAAAATCGAGATATTTTTTCTGATCCGCAGCGACTGGCTGTTCCAAGGATTTGACAAGCTCCTTGAACGCCTTCTTCATGACATCCATCTTGCCATCAAGCGCGGTTTCCGCCCGGAGGCCGGTTGCCGAGACGATCAGGAACATTCCGAGAATTGCAAAACAACGGGACAGGATTTTCATAGAGGTTGTGTAGAAAGAAATTCCTTAGCCCAGCCGTTGCCGAAAATCAATACAATGCCCTCACCCACCAAGCCGCACGCAACGCCCGCCATGGGAGGGCGAACCTCCTTGTGCCCCCCCGATGCCGTCATTTCGGTCAGGTGAAGGGAAATGGTCTCCTTCGCCTCACGCCCAGTTCGGCCGAGAGCGCGGTCTTGGTCGCGGATGCGCGGCTGAGCGAGATTGCACCGACAGCAGACGGCGCGTCAAACCGTGAACCGCCGATGATCTGGAATCCCCAATCATGCTGGCCGGGTGTCCCGGTTTGGTCCGGCGCAAAGGAACTGGCGGGCGGGCATAGTTAAAGATAACATGTTGTTTGTTTCTTGTTCTCGTTTCTGATTGTCGTGAGACTGCGTTCCTCATGAGCCACCATCCGAACATCGTCTCTCCCCTAGGAACCCCGCTGGCCGACCGCACGGTCGGCGAACTCGTTGCCGAACGGCCCGGTCGCTCCCGCGTCTTCCAGTCGTTTAAAGTTGATTTTTGCTGCCAGGGTGCCCGCACGCTGAGCGAGGCCTGCGCACACAAGGGCATCGCTCTCGCGGCGGTGATCGGGCAACTCGAAGCCGAGATGGCGGAGGCGGTGGGGCCGCTGCAAAACCCCGCCGGGCTTCCGCCCCACGAACTGGCAGACTACATCATCACCACCCACCACGCGTATCTCCGCCGGGAATTCCCCCGCCTCCGTGCGATGTCCGAGCGCGTGGCCCATGTCCACGGCGGACACATTCCGTCTCTGGTGGAGGTTTTTGATGTCTATCGCGGGCTGGAGGCTGAGCTCAACAGCCACATGATGAAGGAGGAGCAGATCCTCTTTCCCGCCGTCTCCGCGATGAGCCGGGGGGAGTCGGGGCCGGTCGCCCTCGACGCGCCGATCGCATGCATGATCCACGAGCATGACGACGCGGGGTCCGCGCTCGCGCGCCTGCACGAGCTCACCGGCGGATACCAGCCGCCCGCCGACGCCTGCAATACCTACCGCGCGCTTTTCGCGGGCCTGGCCGATCTCGAAGAGGATCTCCACCGGCATATCCACCTCGAAAACAGCGTGCTATTTCCCGCCGCAGAAGCCCTCGCCCGGGCGGATGGGAAGCAATTACCGGCTTAAATTAACACCAACCAAAGGATCTATTATGTTTTGTTTTCAATGTCAGGAATCGTTTAAAAACAGCGGCTGCAAAGACCGTGGAGTCTGCGGAAAAAGTGAAACCACCGCCAGCCTGCAGGACTTGCTGGTCTTCACGCTGAAGGGCGTCGCCTTCTACTCCACGGAACTCAAACAGGCAGGAATCCCAAAAGGCGAGCATGCCGGTTTTGTGATCGAATGCCTGTTCGCCACCATCACCAACGCCAGTTGGGACAACGAGGACTTTCGCTCCCGCATTGCGGAAGCCCTGCAAATCCGCGATGCCCTGAAGACCGTCTTGAAGGCGGCCGGGAGTGAGCCAACAGTCCTGCCTGAATGCGCCCTCTGGCATGGGGAACCCTCGGAATATGAAGCCCGGGCACGCATGATCGGAATTCTGAGCTGCGAGGACGAGGATACCCGATCACTCCGGGAGCTCCTCATCATCGCCCTCAAAGGGATCGCCGCATATGCCCACCATGCGGCGGCACTCGGACGGCATGACCCGACCGTGGATGCCTTCTTCGATGAGGCACTCGATTCGACGACGCGCAACCTGAGTCTGCCAGAAATGCTCCAATGGGTGATGCGGGCGGGGGAGGTTTCGGTGGCAGGAATGGCACTTTTGGATCAAGCCAACACCGATACCTACGGGCATCCCGAAGTCACGCAGGTCAATATCGGCGTCGGCCAACGGCCGGGCATTCTGGTCAGCGGTCACGATCTACGGGACATTTCCGAGTTGCTCGAACAAAGCGTGGATGCCGGGGTGGATATCTACACCCACGGGGAGATGCTTCCGGCACACTACTACCCGGCATTCAAGTCTTACGGGCACTTCTTCGGGAACTACGGAAACGCATGGTGGCAGCAAAACCAGGAGTTTGAATCGTTCAACGGCCCCATCCTCCTCACCACCAACTGCCTGGTGCCGCCAAAGCCAGAAAACACCTACCTCTCCCGCCTCCACACAACGGGGGCGGTCCGCTTAAGCGGCGCGGCTCACATCCCGGAGGGAACCGCAGGTGGAGCAAAGGACTTCAGCGCGTTGGTTGCCCAAGCAAAAAAATGCCAGCCCCCGCAGGAACTCGAACAGGGAGTTATCACGGGTGGATTTGCCCACCATCAGGTGCTCTCGCTGGCAAACGAAATCATCGCGGCCATTCGCTCGGGCGCCATTCGGCACTTTGTGGTGATGGCAGGCTGTGATGGCCGCCACACCAGCCGCAGCTATTACACCGATGTGGCGAAATCCCTTCCGAAGGATACCATTATACTGACCGCCGGATGCGCGAAGTTCCGTTACAACAAGCTGGATCTGGGCGACATTCAGGGCATCCCCCGCGTGCTCGATGCCGGGCAGTGCAATGATTCCTATTCCCTTGCCCTGATTGCCCTGCGCCTGAAGGAGGCTCTCGGGTTGGACGACATCAACGAACTGCCCATCTCCTACGACATCGCGTGGTATGAACAAAAAGCTGTCGCCGTCCTGCTCGCCTTGCTGCATCTGGGAGTCAAGGGCATCCGCCTGGGCCCGACATTACCGGCCTTCCTGTCGCCCAATGTTGCCAGGATATTGGTGGAACAGTTTGATCTGAAAACAATCGAGACCTCCGATGAGAATCTTGATGCCGGGCTCGCCGCATGATCCAGTAGCCGAATATGTTCATCTACGGAAAAACGAGTTCGAATGCGATTGCGGTGATGAGTTTTCTTGCGGAAGACCCCAAGAAGCGGGCCGGGTCCGGAGAGATCGCGAAATCCCGCAAGATTTCCAAGGCCCTGACGGCCAAACTCCTCACCCAACTTGCTGCGGCCGGACTCGTTCATGGGCAGCCGGGTCCGGGAGGCGGCTACACGCTTGCCAAGCCGGCAAAGAGCATCTGCCTCCTGGACATCGCCTCGCTTTTTGAACAGACCGAGCCTCCATCCCTGTGTCCGTTCGGCCACGACTGGTGCGGCAAGGGCGACCCCTGCCCGCTCCACAACATGCTCGACGGAATGCTGAGTTCCAACCGGGCATTCATGAAAAAGACCAATCTGGCAATCTTCGTTGGAAAGACGCCCCCTGCCATGCCAGCCCTGCGATCACGAACCCGGAGAAAATCCATTTAGCACGCTTCCCTTTGCGGCGAAATTGCCGGGTTCCCGCCGATGGGGCACGGTGCAGGCTGAGGCGGTCCATACCGCCTGGAAGACCAGCATGTGCCTGAACTTCACCCTTTCGTTTGGCAGATTTTTTGACTATTAAAGAAACATTAATCTTTTTGTCTTGAGACATCGGCTGTGTTTGTGTTTTTTTCGGGAAACCGATTTGAACACCGAAAGGAATCCCATGAAGAAACACCATGCACTCGCCATCGCCGCCGCGCTTGCGGTTGGCGCTTCACTCCACGCGGAATCCCCTGTCACCAGTTGGCCGGAGGGGAAATACGCCACCGGCAACTGGTTCGGAGCCCGTGACACGCTCGAGGACCACGGGATCATATTTTCCGGCAACTGGAAGGGCACCTACGGCGCGGTTGTGGGAGGCGGGGTTTCCCGTCACGGCGCGTTCGACGAGGAGATCCACCTCGCCCTCAAACTCGACTTCGAGAAGCTGGCCGGCATCCCCGGGCTCTCCGCGTTCGGGAGCGTGCGCTACCGCGATGGCGACAACCTGAACAACTACGCCGGCGCCAGCCCGGCCTTCAATCCGACCAGCTACCAGGTCGGCAAGCAATGGAGGTTCCAGCAGGCGTATCTGACCTGGGAGTCCCGCAACCTGTTTTCCATCGAGAACATGATCACGATCTCGGGCGGATGGCAGAACCCGTATCACTTCTTCGCGCAACAGCCGGAGTCGAAGCTCTTCACCAACAACGCCATCACGCAGACGAAGGGCATCGGCGCCAACATTCCGTTCAACGGCAGCTACGCCGCATGGGGGGGGCATGTGAAGGTGAAGCCGACGACATGGAGCTACGTGCAGGCCGGCCTCTACGCCGCCGTGCCGAATGCCACGAACACGCTCAACCACGGGCTCTACTTCGCGCTCGCAAATCCGAGCAACTCAAACGGCCTCTATTTCCTCACCGAGACCGGCGTGACGCCGAAGATTGCGGGGCTTCCCGGCAAGTATGCGATGGGAACCTATTACTGGGGGTTGGAAAACACCTCGTTTTTCGGGAGCAAATACGACCAGAAATACGGGTTCTACTGGCAGGCCGATCAGATGGTCTTCCGCGAAGCCGCCGCCCAGCCCGCACCTCTTGCCAAGGGACCCTCCGATGGAAGGACCAAATCGTTCAAGGATCCGGTCGCGCCCGCCAAGCCGGGTGCACAGGGGCTCTACTGGTTCAACTTCGTCAACTACACCCCGAAGTATGACAACTCGCTGCCGTTCTACTTCCACTCCGGCCTCGTTTACAAAGGTCTCATTCCCGGGCGCGACGCCGACCAACTCGGGCTCGCCCTCGCCTACGGGCAATACAGCTACTACAGGATACTCGCCCGCCGCAATGCCGGGCAGCAGATCCAGCAGACCTACGAGGCGGTCCTCGAGTGCGACTACCGCATCCAGCTCACGCAGTTCGCCTATGTCCAGCCATTCCTGCAATACCTGATCCGCCCGAATGGCACCGGAGTCGTCGCAAATGCGACCGTTCTCGGCCTCCATATGGGTGTGACATTTTAGCGTTTGTTCTTTTCCCGTCCCATCAATCCCAACTTCCGGGACGCCGGAGTTGATGCTCCCGGCTCATGAATTCGTTTCGCTCAAAACCAGCCCGAGGCTGGGTCGGCCGTCTGGTTGTCCATGTCCGGACCCCACAAGACACACTCGGCCCCGGAAGGGAAGAAGAATAAAGATACTTATGTCTTTATTTCTTGTAATCGCCGCTCTCTCCCGTCAGAATGGCCCGCGTGAAAAGCATTGCCAGCGCACGAGATGTTGTTCCCGGATCTTCCGAGACGCGCTCCAGCAAGGCGGCGAATGGCTATTGGCGGTTGGTTGCGGCAGGCGAACCGTTCCGCCTGCTTTTTCCCCTGGGGTCGGTTGTCGGCCTGTTCGGAGTGATGATGTGGCCGCTCTTTGTCTGGAACGTCACATCGGTGTATCCCGGCGTGCCGCATGCGCGGATCATGATTGAGGGGTTTCTCGGCTGCTTCGTGACAGGATTTCTGGGTACGGCGCTGCCGAGGTTGCTCGGGGTGCCGAAAGTCTCAATCTTCGAGACCATCGGATGCGGTGCGGCTCTGGCCTGCACGGTTGGGCTCCAGTATTCCGGTCGGACCATGTGGGGGGATTTGGTGTTTTTTTGCACCGTTTTCGCCCTTGTGCTCCTGCTCGGTGTGCGAACGCTTTTTCGCAAAGACTCCCCGCCGCCGGCATTTGTTCTTGTCGCGATGGGGCTTCTGTCAGCACTGGCGGGTTCGTTTGGGCTTGCGGTTTCCCAGGCGATGCCGGGGTTGATGCCTTCCTGGCTGCAGCCTTTTGCGAAGCTGCTGCTGAACCAGGGTTTTGTTCTCCTTCCGGTGATGGGGATTGGCGCGTTCCTGCTCCCTCGGTTTTTCGGGCTCCCCAACCGGCAGAGTTTTCCGGAATCGCTCGCGCTTCCTCCGGGATGGAAGCAGCGGGCGGGATTCGCCGCGATGTGCGGGTTGGCGGTTCTCGTGAGTTTCGCCATCGAGGTCGCAGGTTTACCGCGCGGGGGCTACGCCCTGAGAGCAGGGGCGTTGCTGGTGTATTTTTTCCGTGAGGTGCCGGTGCATCAGGCCGGTTTCGGCGGCGGGTCGCTGGCTCTCGGTTTGCGGGTTGCCCTGCTTGCGATTCCGCTCGGCTACCTCCTTCTTGCGCTGATGCCCGGGCGCGTGTTCACGCTGCTGCACGTCGTCTTCATCACAGGATTCAGTCTTCTCACCTTCATTGTTGCGAGCCGGGTGGTGCTCGGGCACAGCGGGCAATCGGAGAAATTCCGGGTCTCGCTTTGGCCCGTGCTCGTCCTGTGCGCGCTGATCTCCCTGGCCATGCTCACCCGGGTGACGGCAGATTGGCTGCCGAAGGTGCAAATGAATCATTATGCTTATGCGGCTCTCGCCTGGATTTCGGGCGTTCTCATCTGGGGCGCATTCATTCTGCCGGGAGTCACCAAAGCCGGCGGGGAATAACCCGACACAATGAACCTCAAAAAGCGATGAAAACCAACCTCCCCGCCCGCTTCCTCACGCCGATGTGGCGGGTTGTGGAGCATGTGCTTCCCCCGAAGCGCTGGCGGGTTCCGGTGATCATGGCGGCCGGAGTGTTTACCGGGTTGGGAGCGCTGGCATTTCACATTTCCAATGCCTCCTCGTATTTGACCGATGACCCGAAGGCGTGCGTGAACTGCCATGTCATGGCACCGCAATACGCGACGTGGAAGCACTCGTCCCATGCGCGGGTGGCGGTTTGCAACGACTGCCATGTGCCACACGAGAGCGTCCTGCTCAAATATGCGTTCAAGGCGATGGATGGCACGCGGCACGCGTTCATGTTCACGTTTCACATGGAGCCGGAAGTGATCCGGATGCATGCGCCCGGGCAGTGGACGGTGCAGAACAACTGCATCCGCTGCCATGGGGACCTGCTCGACCACGCGGCCCATCTGGCCGTGACGTGGCAGGAGGTCCAAGCCGGCACCGGCAAGCTCTGCTGGGACTGTCATCGCGAAACCCCGCATGGGCGCGGCAACAGCGGGGCCTCGACCCCGAATGCCCGAGTGCCCGAACTTTCCCCTGTTCTCCCGGGCTGGCCCGGACATCCCACCACTCCATAAAACAAACCTATGAAAAGCATCGTTGAAATCGTCGAAAAGAAACCGTGGTTCGGTTGGGTCCTCTATCTCGGGACGCTGGCGGCCGTGTTTGCCATCGGGCTGCTGGCCGCCTCGATCTTCGAGCGACGGCAGGAATCGTTCCGGGTGCAGACGGTGAGCCCGATCGCCGACTGGGAGCCCCGCAACGAGGTCTGGGGGCAGAACTACCCGCGCGAATACGAGTCCTACATGAAAACGGAGAAGACCGACTTCAAGAGCAAGCACGGGGGATCTGCGCCGACCGACTACCTTGCGGAGCAGCCGGATTTGGTCGTTCTTTTTGCGGGATATCCGTTCTCGCGGGACTACAGGCAGGCGCGCGGCCACTACTACGCGATCAAGGACATCCGGGATACGCTTCGAACGACCGCCCCGCTTCCCGGCACCTGCTGGACCTGCAAGAGCACCGACGTGCCCCGCGTGATGAACGAGATGGGCGCGGCGAATTTCTACAAGGCCAAGTGGGCGGAGCTCGGCTCCGAGATCGTGAACCCCATCGGCTGCCAGGATTGTCATGACCCGAAGACGATGAATCTGCGGATCACCAGACCCGCCCTCGCCGAAGCCATGGCGCGGCGGGGGCAGGACATCAACAAGGCGACCCACCAGGAGATGCGCTCGCTCGTCTGCGCTCAGTGCCACGTCGAGTATTATTTCAAGCCACCCGACAAATACCTCACGTTCCCGTGGGACAAAGGGTTCAGCGCGGAAGATATGGAGGCCTACTACGACAGCATCGAGTTTTCCGATTGGACGCACGCGATCAGCAAGGCCCCGATGCTCAAGGCCCAGCACCCGGACTACGAGTTGTTCATGACCGGCATCCACGCCCAGCGGGGAGTTTCCTGTGCGGACTGCCATATGCCCTACAAGAGCGAGGGCGGGATCAAATTCACAAACCACCACATGGCCAGCCCGTTGCAGAATATTGCAGCCTCCTGCGGGGTCTGCCATCGGGAGAGCGAAGCCGATTTGCTCCGCGACGTCTATACCAGACAGGACAGGGTGAAGGAACTGCTCGGCCTCGCACAGAGCGCGCTTTTCCATGCCCATGTGGAGGCCAAAGCCGCGTGGGACGCGGGGGCAACAGCGGAAGAAATGAAGCCTGTCCTTCAACTGATCCGGCATGCCCAGTGGCGGTGGGATTGGGTTGCTGCGGCGAACGCGCTCGGGTTCCACTCGCCCCTCGAAGCCGCACGCGTGCTCGGAACCTCGATCCAGAAGGGTGAGCAGGCCCGCCGCGAACTCGCGGTTGTTCTTTCCAATCACCATGTCCCGCTTCCCGTTCCCATGCCGGACATCTCGACAAAGGAAAAGGCTCAGGCCTACACCGGCCTCGACATGGCGGCAATCGAGGCCCAGAAGCTGGACTTCCTCGAGAACGTCGTGCCGAAATGGGATGCGGAGGCTAAGGCTCGCGAGGCGAAGCTCCCGAAAACCGACGCGAGCAAGTCGAACTACTGAGGCGGCAGGAATGCCATCGCCCAACAGATGATCGCCACCACCGCCCCCCGACGTCCCCTGTCCGCAGTATGGTCAGGCGAGCCCGGCTACGCGCACGCCGCGCTGGCCGTGTCGGGCGCCATTTTGGCAGGGATGCTGGTCGAGTTTGCGCACAGGGGTGACGCGCTTGTTCCTCCTTCGTGGCCGACAAACGCGGTCTTTCTCGGGCTTTTTCTGGCCTGGCTGATTCTGCTTTCGCGTTCCGACGGACGGCTTGTCGCCTGGCTTGGCGGAATTCCCTTTGCCTTGGCCTCAATGTTTGGTGTCGGATTGCTCGGTGCCCTCGGCGGGATCATCCCGCAAACTCAGGAGCAGACTCCGGGATGGGTGCAGTTTTTCGGCCTCAGCCACATTTTCAACGGCGTGCCATTCGCTGTTGCGATGCTCCTGTTGCTGACGAACCTCGGGCTGGCGACACTCCGCAAAGTGCGGTCACTCGGGATGAAAGCATGGTTTTTTTCGCTGAACCACATCGGCCTGTGGGTGGTCGTCGCATCCGCGATGTTTGGAGCCGGAGATATCATTCGCGCACGGATGATCCTCGTCGAAGGCCAGGCGGAGGCCATGGTGGTGGATGCTACCGGACGGCACGGCTACCTTCCGTTCGGGCTGTTTCTCCAGCGCTTCTATGTCGAGCAGTATCCCGGAGAAGGTGGACGCCCCGGAGCGCCGAAACGCTTCGCGGCGGAGGCCACCGTCCTCCGCCACAACCAGAAATTTGAAGATGTCCGAATCGAGGTCAACAGGCCCCTCCGCCGCGACGGATGGACGCTTTATCTAACCAACTACGATCTGTCGCCGACCGGCCAGACCGACCAGTGCCTGATCGAGGCTGTCCGCGATCCATGGCTTCCTGCGGTCTATACCGGGATTTTCCTCATGCTTGGTGGGGCTGTTGCCATGCTGTTCCGCAATCCGTTTGACTCCCGCCTTCCGCCATGAACGAGCAATTCGTCACGTTCGCGATCGCTGCCACTGCATGCTGGCTGGGAGGCATGCTGCTGCTTCGGACCAACCATCGGCGGGGAGCCGGGATCGCGCTTTACGTTGCCGGGGTAGCCCTCCTCGCCGCCTACGCGCTCCTGCTTTGGCGCGGGCTCGGGCGTCCGCCGATGCGCACCCTTGGGGAGACCCGTCTTTTGTATGCGCTCCTTCTGCCTGCGGTCGCCTGCGGAATCTCGCTGCGGTGGAGGATCGACTGGCCGATGGCTTACGGTGCGGCGATGGCTGTGGTTTTTCTTGGCATCAACCTCGTGCGGCCCGAGGCGTTCGACAAAACCCTGATGCCCGCGCTTCAAAGCCCATGGTTCGTCCCACATGTTGTCGTCTATATCCTCGCCTATGCGTTTCTCACCGCCTCCGCGCTCGGGGCTCTGCGGTTTTTTCTCAGAGGAGAAGACACGCTTTGCGCGTGCGACCGGGCGGTCTGGATCGGATTGGCGTTTCTGACGATGGGGCTCCTGTTTGGCGCGCTCTGGGCCAAAGAAGCTTGGGGGCATTACTGGACTTGGGACCCCAAAGAAACCTGGGCGTTCCTCACCTGGGCAATCTATCTCGGCTACATCCACATCCGGCTTCGCCATCCTCACACCCGCCGCTTTGCTGTCGGATTCCTTCTTGCCGCCGTGGCCATCCTAGGAACCTGCTGGTTCGGGGTAAACTATCTGCCCTCGACCAGAACCAGCGTGCATACCTATACGCAACCCTGAGCCGCCATCGTTTCAACCCCGGGCGGATTTGACATACACTTCCATACGGCAGTCGAATCCTGACATGTCCACTGTCTGCCGGGACTGCAGCGTGAGCAAGGGGTGGGGATTTTCCATGTGCACCGGATTGACGAAGACCAGCCGTCCGCCGGGCCTTAATACAGCCGCCGCTGCGGCAAGGAGGTCTGAGATCAATTCGCGCAGGTTGCGGATCGGAACCCTCATTCCCAGCGGGGGATTTGTGATGATCAGGTCCACGGTTCCGGGGCCCAGCCCCGTGATCTCCCCGTGTTCGCGGAAATCGCTGCAAATAAAATCCGCTTCTCCCGACTTCACCCCCGCCGCATCGAAATTCGCACGGGCAATCGCGATGGCATCCGGGCTGCGATCGGTGCCGATCAACCTCCGCACGCCGCCCAGAAGCGCGCACTCGATGAGTTCGACACCGGATCCGCAAAATGGATCCCAGACGACTTCCGCCCTCCCGCCCAGCCGAGCCATGCACGCGGCAAGTGGCGGATGCGAGGCGGCGGGCACATCCTTCAAACGGTATGCGAATCGCGGGTCGGGTGACCATCGTGGGCGTAGTTCGACCGATTCCCCATGGGCCGCCGGGTAAATATCCATCGACCAGAGCGCGCTCCTCGGATCGTTGAGAATCCCCGGACACAATGCATACACGCGATTAGCCAGTTCCCGCACCGCGCCGCGCTGGTGGCCTTTGGAAACAAAATCCAACCGGTAACGCACCGCTCCCTCGGTGAAAGCATTCAATATTTTTTGCGCCAAGGGTGATGCCATTACTCCGGCCAACGAATCGGCCCGGGCCGAACCGAGAAAAAATCCCGCCGTGCCAAAGCAGCGCAGTGCATAGACATCGGCCAGCCGGAATGGCCCATTGGGTTCGACCGATACCAGCCCGGCAGAAACATCCAGCACCCGGAACCTCCCCTGAGCCTCCACCTCCGCGCGCATCACCCCTTCGAGTCCTCTGCGTCCCCGCAAGTGAATCCTCACCCCGTCAAAATCCTCCAGCATCCGGTCCAGTCGCACCTCGCCCGGGCTTTCGGACCGCGCCACGGCAGCCATCGCCTTCTGCTCGGTTTGCGGCAGCATTCCGCGCACCGCAACCAGCGTCTCCGCCCCGCCAATCTTCTCCAGCGCACCGGCGAGAAACTTTTTCTCCCGTTCGCTCTGCGTGCTCCGGAGCAGGACCAGCATGTCGGCTTCCTCCTCGGATCCCGAACCCACTTTCGGCAGGGCATTTGTGGCATAGCGGCGGATCTTCTCCGCAGGATCGGCCAGCAAACTCCTCAGCCACATCCTGACTTCATGCCCCTGCCCGATTGACCCGGACTCGGAAAAAACCACGCCCACCGCACGGATGAGCGCAACCCGTTCCAGACGCTCCACCGCAGAAGCCCCGTTGAATCGCGGCACCTCACTCGTCCAGAGTTCCTCCCACGATCTCAAGCGAAGCTGCCGGTAAAGTTCCTTATCCGCGTTGGGTTCCCGGTTCTTCATTCCCTTTGTTCGTGGTCACGTCGCGGAACATTGTCCGTGCAAATCCCGAAACCGTCAATCTGCCATCGCCTGAGCCGCATTCTCCCTCGCTTGGACGCCGGCAAAATCCGTCGTTTTCAACTTGTGCGGACCATGCACGCCCCGTAGGTTGTGCGGCAGGCAGAGGCATTCGTTCCTTGGCCGGCATAGCTCAGTGGTAGAGCAACGGTTTTGTAATTCTTTTTTTGCAGTTTTTCTCATCTGATCGCATGCGTGCTCACATGCGCAAAGAATTGATAATAATATATTTATTTATTTTTGTGAGAATCCCACCTATTCCCAAATAGTCCGATTTTATGGGGGGAGGTGTAGGAAGAAGTGTAGGAAGGTTGCACGATGGTGTAATGCCTTTTCCAAGCCCTCAAGACTGAGCTTTCCTACACCACTGCGCATTTATCCATAGGCTTGCTCAGATATTCCCTTGCTCGTTGGCGTTTCACCTTCCTACACCACCTTCTCCTGTCGAAATGCATGGTATCGCGCTTACAGTGTAGGAAGGCATGTCACCCCGTAGGGGCCGGTTTTTTCTCCCGTTTTCCTGCCATATTACTTTGAGGCCTCAGATCAAATTCTGGACGCCTTCAAAAACGAAGAAAATGGCACGATTCTCCCATTACTCGCCTCCTATCCGTCGCGAGATTGTCCGAGTTCTCTACCATGAGCGGATTCGTCGGAAGATCCCGATGACCCGCCTTGTGGAAAGCATCCTCACCGATGCTCTCAAGAACACGGAATCCTGGCGGATAATGGAGGATCCACCCGCATACCAACCCTCCGTTCAGGAAGAATCCTGACCGGAACAACCCAACCAACGCACGACCAAGCCCAGCAATTGCTGGGTTTTTTTGTGCCCACAACCAACGAAAGGAAAATATATGGCACTCAAATTGATCGCCAATTATTCGAAACGCCTCGGCCTGCCGGGGTATTCGAGCCACCAGTTCTCTGTCAGCGTCGAGACGGAGATCAGCAATATCAACGACGTGGCAGGGGAAAGCACCCGCCTCTACCAACTCCTCCAGCAGAATGTGGATGAGGAGATCCAACGCACGGGCTTTGTCCCGGATGAAGGATACGGCATCAGCGAACAGGGATCGCGCAACGGCTCCTCCAACGGCCACGCCACCCGCACCAACGGAAATGGCAACGGTCACGCCAACGGCGATGGATGGGTCTGCTCCGACAAGCAGCGGGATCTCATCCTCAAACTTGTGGACGAGCATCAACTCGACAAGGGACAGGTTGACGACATCAGCCACGACATGTTCGGGGTCGGTGTCAAGGAGCTGAACAAACTCCAAGCATCCGGTCTCATCGACAGAATCCTCGACGAGCACGGCGGTGGTCGCAAAGCCACCCGTCCTCCCCGCAGCAACGGAGCCCCCAAACGGGCCTACGCGAACGGAGGTGCGCGGTGATTGCGCTCGCACCTCCGGCAAGGAAGCCTGCGTTCCCGGAGGATGACCACCTGACAAACGTGGTCTCCGCTTCGCGTCTCAACTGCTTCCACTCCTGCCGCCTGAAGTTTTACTTCCGGTATGTGTTGGAGCTGGTCAAGCCAGCCACCGCCGCGCTCTTCGTGGGCAAAGCGGTCCATGCCGCGCTCCAGCAGTGGAGCACGGCACGCTGGCGGGGGCAGGCACATGATACGGAATCCCTCAAAGCGGGGTTCCTGATGAACTGGATCACGGGGCAGGAGGACGCGCCGGTATCATGGGAATCTGGGGAGGAGGACACAGAGCAGGAAAAAGCCTGGGGCCTTGTGGACATGTATCTGCGGGATACACCAATACCTGCGGAGGAAAAACCCGAGGCGGTCGAAGTTCGTGTCGAGGCCGACTTGGCCAAGCACGGTCTGCCTTCTCTCGTGGGGATCATTGATCTCGTGCGTCCCGGTGGACGGATCGTTGACTTCAAAACCAGCGCCGCCACCCCAAACGCCGAACAGGTAATCCACAGGAACGAAACCCAGCTCACCGCCTACGGCATCCTCTATGAGGAGGCCACGGGTAAAAAGGAGTCGGGGTTCCAGTTGCACCACTTGGTCAAAACGAAAGTTCCCAAGCTGGTCGTGAGCGAGGCTTCGGCGACAACCGAAAACCAGAAGACCAAGTTCTTCCGCCTGATCGAATCCTTCGTGGATGGGGTCGAGCGGGAGGATTACGTGCCTTCACCTGGATTGCAGTGCGCGGCCTGCGAGTTCTTTAACGAGTGCCGCGCGTCAACAGGAGGAAACAAGTGAGGCCCATGCCAAATCCCATTCAGACGGTCCGAACCGCAATCTACTTCATCAACGTCGTAAGTCGCTCGGGCAGACAGATCCTGCGCTTAGTGGTCCCGATTATTTCGGTGGTCGCTGCGGTCGCTCAGGAACTCAAAAGGAAAAAATAACTAACCATCAACGACGAGGCCCGGAGGCATCCCGCTTCCGGGCCTTTGTCGTTTCAACACAGAAAGGCACCCATGAGCACAACGCTCTATTACCGTGAAGGCACCTCGGACAAAGTTTACCGGGTCGCC
>Ga0247840_10006243_pt1 | contig 17331 bp, 10 predicted proteins | sample LaCruzMarch2015__FD_192404 | JGI IMG/M metagenome (GOLD analysis project Ga0247840, IMG submission 192404) | Freshwater microbial communities from meromictic Lake La Cruz, Castile-La Mancha, Spain - LaCruzMarch2015_17m | ecosystem: Environmental > Aquatic > Freshwater > Lake | place: Spain... | reverse complement strand
ATGTTTAAGGATAATTCAAATAACAATTCCCCCTACAAAGAATTGGGTATGGAGATAACTGCAAGTAACCTTTGTTTAACAGAAGACCAAAGAGTTGTCACATCAAAAGGTTATTTGACTGTTAAAGAGTTATATGAGAGTGGTGAGGAATTGGTTTTATTTAGTGGAAATGAAGCGGTTAAATCATCTCCTATGTTATTGAGAAATGAAGATGCTGAAATATTGAAAATAACATATTCAAATAGAATGACACAAAAGGTGACATTTAATCATGGGATACCAGTTTTTAATGATACTACAAAAGATATTGTAAGAGTTGAAGCAAAAGATTTGAAAATTGGTGACTACGTTGCTTTGCAAACAGAAAAAGGTTTGTTTGGTGATTTGGATATGCAAGATGAGGCTTATTTGTTGGGTGCGGCAAATAGTCTTTTGAGTGAAGATAAACTTAAAAATATTATTCCATCATATATCTGGAAAGCAAATGAAGAGACAGTAAAGGCTTATTTACATGGTTTGTTTAACATATCGAGTTATAATGATGATGGTTTATATATTGGGGATAATAAATTCATTTCTGATTTGCAAATATTATTTAGTAATTTAGGAATTAATTGTAATGTTGAAACTTTGAATAGTAATACATCAAAAATTACAATAAAAAAACATAATGGTGAGTTGGGGGTTAAGGTTGTTGCAATTGAGCAATTAGAAAATGAGCCAGTATATTGTCCAACAGTTGATAATGATGAACATATCTTTGTATCAAATGGTTTGAGAACATTTAACTGTTCAGAAATTCAATTACCAACAGATTCATTAAATTCTTTTGTTTGTTGTTTGGGTTCATTGAATTTACTTCATTGGGATGAGATAGTTGAGACTGATGCAATTGAGGTTTACACAATGTTCTTAAATGCTGTTATGGATGAATTTATATTGAAGTCAGGTAAAATGGCTGGGATGAAAAGGGCTAATAGGTTTGCATCACAACATAGAGCAATTGGCTTGGGGGTTTTAGGGTATCATTCATTATTCCAATCCAAATTAATTCAATTTGAATCTTTGATGGCAAAGCAATTAAATCATCAAATATTTAAAATAATTAAAGAGAAATCAGAATTGGCTTCAAAATATTTATATGAAGAGAAGGGATATAGATGTTTAAGAGAGGGATATGCCAATACAACACTAATAGCTATTGCCCCGACCAAATCAAGTTCATTTATTCTAGGACAGGTAAGTATGGGTATTGAGCCAATCAAATCAAATTATTTTATTAAAGATTTGGCAAAATCAAAAACAATTTATAAGAATCCATTTTTGGAGATTGAATTGGATAAATATGGTTTAAATACCCCAGATACTTGGGAGAGCATTTTGAAGAAGGATGGATCAGTGCAGCACTTGGATTTCCCAACCAAGGAGGTTTTCAAATCATTCATTGAAATATCACCAAAAGAACTTATATTACAAGCAGCACAGAGGCAGAAATATATTGACCAATCACAATCACTTAATTTGATGATACATCCATCAGTTCCAGCAAAAGATATAAATCAATTATATTTGTATGCACATGAGGAGGGGGTTAAGACGCTTTACTATCAGTTTAGCCAGAGTTCAGCACAATCATTTGCAAGGAATATTAATGAGTGTGTGAGTTGTGAATCATAGATTTGATACAATTTGTTAAATAAAAAGCCCCCAGTCTATTAATTTAGATTTGGGGGTTTTTATTACTAATTTTGCTCAAAAATTATTTACCACTTAGGGTATCATAAATTTGCTCAAGTTTTTTTACATCAGATTCACTAAATGCAAAATTGCTATTATCAAATTTATCTTTCATTGTTGAAAGTTTATCTGTGATTTTTTTAATCATAGATAGTGCTTTTTTACCAGTCTTTGCTTTACCAGCAGCATGATAGTCCATAAAGTGACCTTCACTTCCTTTTTCTTCAACAATTTTTTTGACTAATTTAGATAAATCATTTTCTGATAATCTTACTGTTTTCATAGTTTTTTTTATATAAATATACAATAAAGTAAAATAGTTTACAAATTTATAAAAGGCATATATTTATAACTAAATAAGATATAATGGCTGAAGGTTTTACATATGGTGTTGAATTTCCTTTTGACACTTCACTTCGTGGGGATGCCTTAAAGATGACAGAAACTGCTTCAGATGAGATTAGAGCATCATTATTACATTTGTTATTAACAAGAAAGGGAAGTAGGTATTACCTTCCAGATTTTGGAACAAGATTATATGAATTTCTATTTGAACCATTGGATGTTGTATCATTTGATGTTATTGAGACAGATATTAGAGAGTCTGTTGCAAAGTATATACCAAATTTGGTTATAAACAAGATAATTATTGAACCTTTGGATCAGAATGAGGAGGTGCAAGGGGATAGGTTAAGTGTTGATGATGTTGGATTATCATCCAGGGATAAGGTTTATCGTTCACCTGGTAATGGTACATATCAGAATACTGCAAAAATAAAAATAGAATACACTACAAACAATAATAGTTTTTCAGGTAGTGAAGTTGTTGTAATAAATATATAATATGTCAGATAGAAAGATATCATATGGTGTTAGGGATTTTCAGAGTATAAGAACTGAATTGTTAAATTATGTTAGGACATATTATCCTGATTTAATAAATGATTTTAATGATGCTTCAATATTCTCTGTATTCCTTGATTTGAATGCAGCCGTTGCAGATAATTTACATTATCATATAGATAGGAGTTTGCAAGAAACAGTTTTGCAATATGCCCAACAAAAGTCTTCTATATATAATATAGCAAGAACTTATGGTTTAAAAATACCAGGACAAAGACCTTCATTAACCCTATGTGATTTTTCAATAACTGTTCCCCCATTTGGAGATAAGCCTGATGCAAGTTATGCTGGGGTTCTTGAAAGGGGTGCACAAGTCTTGGGTAATGGTGTTATTTTTGAAAGCATAAATGATATTGATTTTTCATCAGATTATGATGGTCAAGGTCTTCCAAATAGAACAGTTATACCAAACTTCTTAAATAGTATCCTTATCAACTATACCTTAACAAAACGTGAACCAGTTATTAATGGTGTTACAAAAGTTTTTAAGAGAGTTATTACAGCATCTGATGTTAGGCCATTTTTTGAATTGTTCTTACCAGACAAAAATGTTTTGGGAATTACAAGTGTGTTATTAAAAGATGGCCAAATAAATACAATTCCTCCATCATCAGAGTTCATTGGGGATACAAATAAATGGTATGAGGTTGATTCATTGGCAGAGGATAGGGTTTTCATCATTGATCCAACAAAAGACACAGGAAATGCAGGTATAAAGGTTGGAAAGTATATTCAAACAGACAATCGGTTTATAAGTGAATTTACATCAGAGGGTTTTAAGAAGATTACATTTGGGAATGGGGTTAATACAGCAATGGAGCAGTTAAACCAATTCACAACAACAGGTCAATTGCCAACATTACAGAATTATTTGAATAATTTCTCATTGGGTAGAACATTGAAACCAAATAGCACCTTATTTGTTCAATATAGAGTTGGGGGTGGGTTGAATACAAATCTTGGTCCAAATACAATTAACCAGATTGGTGTTAATTCATTTAGGTTGAATGCTGGAAATCCGGCACAAGAGTCAGCTGTAATTAATTCATTAAGGGTTAATAATTTATTTCCGGCTATTGGTGGGGCAGGATTGCCAAGTACAGAAGAGGTAAGGAATTTTGTATCATTTAATTTTGCGGCACAGAAAAGAGCAGTTACCATAAATGATTATGAATCAATTATACGTAATATGCCACCACAATTTGGGGCACCAGCAAAGGTATCAGTTCAAGAGGTGGATAACAAGATACAAGTTCTTGTTTTATCTTATGATGCAAATGGGAAATTGATTAGTGATAATTCAAGATTTTTGACAGATAATATTGCAAATTATTTATCAAATTATAGAATGATAAATGATTATATTGTTGTTTCATCAGCAAAAGTTATAGATGTTGGTGTTGAGGCAGCTGTTACCATATCAGCAGGGTTTGCATCAAAAGATATTGTTAATAATATAATTTCAACAATAAATAATTATTTCATACCACAGAACATTCAGTTGGGTAAAGATATAAATATATCTGAAATAAAGAGCAGCATTCAGAATTTGAATGGAGTGATTACTGTATCAAATATTTTATTCAAAAATTTGGTTGGGGGTAACTATTCTGGTGGTGAGCCAGTTGTTGGGTTTTTTCCACCAGCATCAAATAGAATTATACGTGCAACTGATGAAACTATCTATGCTGATTCAAATGAGATATATCATATAAGATATCCAGAAAGAGATATTACAGTTAAGGTGAAGACAAATAATGGATTGACCATTATTTAAATTATTTATTTTGTTGGGATATTCTTTATTATTTTATAAATAACACTTAATAAAATATTTATGAATAATAAAGAGAAAAATGCAAAATAGTTTTAGAATTAGGACTGAAATTGGACGAGATAAAGTTGTTAATTTTCAGTTAGACCAAAATATTGAATTCCTTGAAATTTTATCTTTCAAAATAAGACAATCAGATGTTTATACATTGGATTGTGCAAACTATGGAGTTGTTACAGGGAGGGTTACAGCAAATAATGGTTTTGGTATTCCAAATGCTAGAGTTTCAATTTTTATTCCATTAAGTGAAGAGGATGAGAACAATGAGTTAATTACCTCCATATATCCATATAAGACAATAAATGATAAGAATGAGGATGGTTATAGGTATAATTTATTACCATATGAACCATCATATCCTGGGCATGTTGCAACAGGAACATTTCCTTCATTGAATGATGTTATGTTTGATGGTCAAGCTATTGAGGTATATGAGAAGTATTACAAATATACAGTAAAGACAAATTCAAGTGGGGATTATATGATATTTGGCATTCCTGTTGGAAGTTATACCATATTAATGGATCTTGATTTGTCAAATATGGGTGAGTATTCATTGACCCCCCAAGATTTGATTAGAATGGGGATGGCAACAGAAGGGCAGTTTGATAATAATCAATATCAAAAATCAACTGATTTAAATTCATTACCACAAATTGTATCCATATCAAAAGGTTTGAACATTTCACCATTGTGGGGGAATATTGAAACTTGTGATTCATCCATAAATAGGGTTGATTTTGATTTAAGGGATGATGTTAATATTGATATACAGCCCACAGCAATATTTATGGGGTCAATATTTAGCACAGCATCAAGTAAAAGAATACGTTCAAACTGTAAACCAAAAGATGATTTTGGTAATTTATGTGGGTTAGAGAGTGGTCCAGGTGAGATATTGGCAATAAGACAATCATTTAATAAAGATAATAAAGGTTTACCAGTTTTGGAAACATTTAGGGTTGGTAAAGTTATAGATGAAAATGGTGCATGGGTTGTTGAATTGCCTATGAATTTGGAGTATGTCATAACAAATGAAAATGGGGATAAGATAATAACAAATGACCCAACCATAGGAATACCAACAAAAGCAAAATATAGATTTAAAGTAAAGTGGGAGCAATCAGAAAAAATAAGTGAGCAAACAAAACGTGCATATTTCCTTGTTCCAAATATAAGGGAATATGGGTGGGATTCTAATGGTACATTTAATTCAAATTCTCAAAATAAATTAGATTTAGCAAAATCTTATTATTTTGGATTGGATTGGGATGGATATGCAAATGTTGATGCAGCAATAAAGTGTGAGGATACATTTTATGAATTTAAATCAAACAAGGTATATACTGTATCAAGTTTGATTGACCAATATAGAGGGGGTTCAAATAAGGGTAGTTTTATTGGTATTAAAGAAATTGCAGATACATCTTGTGATTCAACAACAAATAAATATCCAGTTAATGATGGGGTTAGGAATTTTGATTTTCTTTATTTTGTGTTTTCAATCTTGTTACTTTTGTTTTCAACTACGGGTAGGGTATTAGTAATAGTTTATCACTTTGTCAAATTTTTATGGAACTTATTTGCGGTGCCATTAGTTTATGCTGTTTCAATTGCATTACCTATTGTTACAGCCTTTTTATTTCTTCAAGCAGCAACATCTTTCCCATCAGTTGGATTGATATTAGGTTTTGCGGCTTTGGGTGCTTTAGCAACAAAAGCAACAATAGAATGGTTTAAGGTTTTTAAAGATGTTAAGAATTTTAGATTTCAAGCATTAACTTTACCTATGATAACTTATCCTGACTGTGAACTTTGTGATTGCAGTGGGGGTGATATGGAGCGGTCTGATAGTGGTATTCCAACTGGGGGTTTAATATCCCAATTGGCTAACCCTGCTTTGTATAAGGAAGGTATTACAGCTAAAGTTGAAACTTTAATAAAGAGTAATAAGTATAGTAATAGTAGGGAGGAGGAAATGTTACTTGATTCTGATAATATGGTTTCATTAGCAACAGAAGCATATGTAGGACAAATATATGATGCAAATAAGCCAAATAGATTTAGAGCATTATTTTCCAATATTTATTTAATGCCTTCAAATAGGACGCAAGTTTCAGCAGCAAGTTTAGGTTTATCCCCTGCTGAAAGAATTAACAAATTTAATCATAGGGAAAATTATTTCAAGGGGAATACAAGGATTGGGGTTACTTTTGCTAGTAAATTTAATTTAAACCAACATAATGATAATGTTTTAATTGTTATTACAAGTGAAAATAGAGAATCTGGAACATTATTAACTTTTTTGAATTTTGACAAATCAAAGGATATTAATTACATATCAGGTTATACAGCCACAACAAAAATCTCAGCAGAAACAAAGAACCAAACAATAAATGTATCTTATGCAAATCCATCAAATCCAAAATCTTCATTAACTAAACAGTATAAATTACCATATGGTGTTGACATTGATAAGTATTTATTTCCTGCTGATATTGAGTTTTATCAAGTATTAACTGGTATGACTATATCTGAATTCAAAAATAAAAATAAAAATAAGTCTATTAACCCAGGAAATGATGTTTCATTTATGTGGGAATGTTTAAAACCAAGAAGTACACAATTATTTATTGATTATGCAGAGGGGAAGGATCCAAATACTTTCCAATGGCAAAATGAGATTTTTTCAAAAATATCATCTGGTGATGATGGTGTTATAAATTATTTTAATGAGTTTGAAAATCAGTATGTTTTAATTTTACAGAGAGGGGTTGATCCATATTCTCCATTATATGAGAATACATATAGTTTGGGAAATATTTTTGGGTTTTCTGATATTAATTCTATTAAAATAACAACAAATGCAAGATTAAATATACCAATACAATCAACACAAAACTATTCAATACAAGAAATTTCCAATGCTAATGAAGTTTTATTTGATTCTTATTTTTTGAAACCTATAAATACTAGCATTGGATTTGGGTCAAATCAAGCATATCCTTTTCCTACGGATGCAAATGGGTATTATTCAAGCACAGTATTAACTGGGAATGCTTCAAAACCAAAAGGGTTTAAGTTTTTTAGTTTTACTGGTAATTTACAGGGATTGCAAGTTGATTCAAATAACTTATTCACAAGAGGTAGTTTCTTAAAAATAGATGGACTTAATTTTAGAGTATCAAATGGTTATGATTTATCAGATAATTTACTTGGGCTATCAACCTACTATGTAAGTAATGATATGATTGCAAATAAGAAAAAAAGTAATTTTTTGAAGCGGTTGTTAAGAGGGGAGGAAGTGTATTCAAATACTTATACAACACAAACATCTTTTTCAGAAAGTATAACAAATGAGAATCAATTGTATGTTAATAATAAGACAATATTTAGGACAGATAGGTTGCCGACATCAGATTATTTAGATGGTGCATCTTGGTCATCAACAACAGTTAATGGTTTTTATATTAATAAAGGGCAAGCAGCAGCATTACAACAAAATTTAGGATTTGCAACTTATGAAATTGTTGGGTCAGAACAATTTGCGGATAACCCAATACCATCAACAGATACAGGATATTCGCCACAAGATTTTTCAGGATATACTATGTCGGAAAATTTATTAACAACTTTGAATAGTTGCAATAATATGGTTAGTTTAAGTTGTTATACTGGCAAAGGAGTTGATTTTAAAGTGGATGAAACTTGTTCAGATAAAGATTCTGTTGAAAATGGATGCTATACTTTTGCAAAGAGAACTTTACTTGATATACCAAAAGATTTGAGAACATACACAGAATGGATTAATAGACTTAGATTTTTCTATGCTTTATGTAGAGGAGTGGTTTCAGAGGTCTTTGTAAATAACTGGGTAAATGGATCATTATTTGCCTTTCCAATCCAAACAAAAATTAAATATGATAACAATAATCAAGCTATTCTTGATGAGGAATCTTATTGTGATGATTTAATATATTTTGATAAAAGTACAAGTAATTTCTATTACCGTAGTTCCCCCTACAACAGGAGTAAAGATAGTTTTGTTGGTAGGACAGTAACCAAATTTGAGGAGAATAAAAAAAATTTACTGTTCCCAACTACAATAATGGATTTAGGTTATAAGAATTCATTATATGGTTTTAATAGTGATAATTTTGAATATTATTCATTTGTTATGAATAATTTAGAGCCAACAAGTTATGGAGATAATTCTGACATTCTTAATCTATTTGCAATTAGTAGGATTACAAATGGTAATTTCATAAAGAATTTAAAAAATATAAATGATTTATTTTCAAGAGACTACAAAAAAACAGATGGTGATTATAGTCAATTACTATCCATAAATTCTGAATTTGGTGTGGATAAATTTTCTACTGAATTTTATAGTATGACAAATAGTGCTAATTCAGAAATATCTATTCAATATGATAAAAAGGGTAATCCTGTTATTGGTGTCTTTTATTCATCATCACAAGATGATTTGCAATTGAAAGATTATTTAACACCAGGCAGAGTTAATTTTAGAACACAGACTAATGAATTAAAACCAAAATATTTTGGAATTAAATCTCAAAAAGTTCCATTCTATCAATGGGAAGTAAAAGGGTCTAATGTTTTTTTTGGAGATGAAACAAATACATGGTACACAGCAACAATTATATCTGATGAGTATCAAAATTTAGATAGAATTAAACCAGATTTGGCAACACTAAAAAAGTCTTTTAACCCAAAGAATACTGAAAAATATTTCTATAATGATGAAAGTCTTTTGAGTTATAACAATGATAGGGGTTATTTATACAATAGTAAAAATCAAGCAACTAAATATAATAATAGAAAAAACATATTTGCAGTTGGTGCACCATTTTATTTTTATTTTGGTATAAAAAAAGGGGCTTCGGCTTTGGATGTCTTTAAAACAAAATATTTAAATGAATAAGTTTCATATTGTACCAAATGTATTTAAGAATAAACTTGGGGATGATAATAACTCACAGGTATCTATAAATTTTGATACCACAAGGAAAGAACTTATTGAGTTTGATAGGGATGTTGTTGTAGATTTAAAGAAATTATATAGCCAAGAGAAAACAAATTCATTTAAAGTAAGACCAACATTTAAAATTAATTACTTATATGATAACTTTTATTCTGGAACAACTAGCAGCAAATATAAGTCACAGTTGATATATAACATAAATAATAAAACATCCACCTCTATATCAAATGTGGATAAAGGGTTTTTGCCATCATATGAATTTGATTTCTTTAGACCAAATGTGGCAAATTCTTTTGGTTATGAAACAATTAATGCTTTTAAATATAATTGGGATTATTATGTTACCTATCCTTATACTGGGGATAGTAAACAAAATTTAAATGTTAAAATAGGGAATAGATTTTATGATTGGGTTGCAGAAGATGGGATACCATTTGTAACTGATTTGATTGTTGAGAATGGGTTTAATATTGTTAGAATTAATTGTGCATTACCCCATAATGTAAATGAAGGTGAATCTATAATTATTAAAATAGATTCAATTAGTAGGGCTTATGAAATATTTTCATTTGGTGATGGTACTTTTGGTTCAGAGAATTTCATTTTAAATATATTAAATGTTGATAATGGTATATCAGACAATAAACTTGGCACATTGAAAAGAGTTTTATCTATTGAAAATAGTGGTGAAACAGTTTCTAGTTATTATGTTAGAAAGCATAAGGTTATTAGTAATTCAGATAAAATTGTTATAACCAAATCAGGATTTGAAACAGGTGCATATGATGAGCCAAAAGTTTTGAGTTTTATTGGAGATGATTTTTCATATATTAAAAAAACTTCCAATATATCATATAATTTCACATTAACTGATGATGTGAATATTGATGGGCTTATTGATAATCAAAATAGACCCCTAACTGAATTATATTTAACTGCAATATATAAAGGATATTCTGGTTTTTTTGATGTGATAAAGAAAGGTTGGTTATTTAACATAACAGATCCAACAAATAGTTGGTGGGATAATTCCACATCAAATTCAAATGTTGATATTAGTGTTGAGAATTATTTTGATGAGAAACAAAATAATTTTAAATATTTTAAATTATTATCTGACACAATTGATGGAGATTTTTGTGAATACAATTCTTATAATCAAGAAGAAATTGTAATATCTGAATTATATCACAAGATAAAGCATTCTGAAAATGTTTTTAGAGTTTCAAATTATGATAATAATAAATCAGGATATTATTATAAGCCACACAATAAATTACAATTAAAGGTTTTTTCAGACTACATTGAAACAGTTGATAAACAGTTTGCATATGATGTTCCAAATTATGCCTTTTATTCACAACAGGATGGTCAATTTAGATGGAGGGATATTTATAGTGTTGGATTTTTTGATGAAAATAATAATGGGGTTAATTACCCATTTGCAAATGGTTCATTTTATCCTTTTGTTAATAGTGTGTTTAAGTTGTTTCCAGAGGGATATGATTATTATGAAGAGTTTGTTACTAAATCAAAAAGAATAATAGGATCAACTGGTGTTGGGTCTTTAATTAAAAAACCAATTATAGATGAGTGTCAATAAATATAGGTTATTGCAACCAAGATTAAATGACTTGACAATAAGTTTACCTATTAAGGTAGATTTTGATAATGCTGGGCATCAAGATACTATAAATAGCTATGGAGAATACATTTTAACAAACTCTATAAATCCATTAACTGATTATGAAGTTGTTAGATTTTCACATAGGGGGTTAATTGAAGGTTTTCCAAATCCATCAAAGACACCAACACCAACACCTACTCCAAGCAAGACAGTTACACCTACACCAACAAAAACTACCACCCCTACTCCAACTAAAACAATTCAGGCAACACCTACTCAAACACCAACTAACACTATAACCCCAACCATAACACCAACTAATACACCAACTGCATCAATTACACCAACTATAACACCAACTAATACAGTAACCCCTACGCCAAGTAGGACAATCAATGTAACACCAACTATGACACCAACCAATACACTAACACCAACTCCAACTCCAACTATAACACCAAGTGGGTTAATGTATTATTCATCAAATAATTTAATTGGGTTTAATCAAAATTGTTAAGAAATATGACAGATTTTAATATATATGCTGGTTCTGCTCCAACTCCAAGTGGTTGTGGAAGTTGGTTTACACATTCCACTAGTGGGAATGCTTGTAATTCAATATTTTGTGCAACATCACCAACAACTTGTGTGGGTGATTGTAAAATGTTATTTGTAAATACATTAAGAACTCCACAGAAAATAGAGATTAATGACATTGTTTATGTTGGAACAGATACTGGTTATGAGATATTGCCTGAAGGTTGGTATGTTAGTAGCACAAATGGTACAGTATTCAATATTAATTCAAGTGGGGTGTTAACAAGTGTGAATACTTGTTCTGGGTCAACTTATGTTAGGGACTATGATGGTAATTATTATGGAACAGCAGTAATTGGAACACAAACTTGGTTTACAGAAAATTTAAGAACAACAAGATATAATAATGGTACAGCCATTCCATATATTACAAATAAAACTACTTGGAGTAACTTAACAGTTGGTGCATATTCTTCATATGAGAATACTATTGATAATTGTTTTGGGTATTTATATAACTGGTATGCAACTTCAAATGCTGGGGGATTATGTCCTACTGGATATCATGTGCCAACAAATGCTGAATTAACCACATTAAGCACTTATCTTGGAGGTAATAGTGTTGCTGGGGGTAAGATGAAGACAAAAGGTTTGGTTTGGTGGAGGACACCAAACGATGGGGCAACAAATAGTAGTGGTTTTAATGCTTATCCTGCTGGAAGAAGATTATATAATGGTAATTTTAATTTTTTTGGGGAAACCGTAACATTCTGGTCACAAACAAATGGAAGCGGATTTAATTTCAAGAAACTAATTCAGTTGAAATATAATAATGATAATTTGGATTTTCAAGAGGATAATCCAAAAAATGGGTATTCTATTAGATGTATAAAAGATTAAGGAAATGGGGATGGACTATAGTTTAAATATAAATTTTAATTTCCATAATGGGAAAACATTGGATTCAATCACTAATTGGAATTCAACATATTTTACTCCAAGTAATAATTTTTTGGATATTGATGTTAAGAATGTGTCAAATAGTTTTAATAATTCTTTCTTCAAATTAGATTATTATGATACACCATTTAGCAAATCACAAAAAGTTTATCTAACAACAATCTTACAAGCAAGTAATGGGGTTAAACTAGGTGATATTGCCACACCAACATATCTTTTGGATTATACAGAGAATACAGAAGGGTTTTTTGTTTATTGGCTAAAGGATAAGGAAATCTTTAATTTTGATACTTTTTATGTTAGTGCAACTTTTTTTAATGGTAAGACTGGTGGAGTTAGTAGAATGGCAAATGTTTGTCAGTCAACAACAAGTGATAGATATAACTTGAATGAAGTTTTTGATTTTTATTATAAGATAAATTTGAATTATGATACTTATACTTATGAGTATTATGACATCAAGGATGGAACCCAGGTTGGGGTTAAGAAGAATCCTATGAAATGGTATGAATATGTAACAAAGAAATAATGGTATATAAGATTAAAATATCCCCTGAGTCATTATCATCCATAGTTAAGGAAATTACTTATAGTGGTAATACTTTTGGTGTTTATACAGGTATGACTAGTTTGTTGACTAGTGGGGTAAATGGTACATCATCATTGACAGGGCTTACAATCCCCATCTTACTCACACAAGATTGTATTGACATTGGTTATTATTCAGAGTTTGATGGTGCAATACAGCAAAAGGAAACAGCCTTAAATTACATTTTTAGTGCTAATAGTGAGTATGAATATTGCATATACAACACATCCATTTTGAATTCTTATACCAAAGGATCAGAATATGAAATATATTGGGGGGATAATAGCAAGGTTGAGCCTATGATTGGTGTTAAGAGTTGCCACACATATCCAAAAACAAATGCAAAATATGTTATAACATTAACACAAAAGAATAATTTTGGCACAAATATTATTAGCAAGACAATAACCATTCCTTTTGATAAAGATAAAGTTAGTGATAATCCAAATGGGACAGTGGAATTTATCCCAAGTGGTGGACCGTGGAAAGATTCACCAATAAGTTATGATTATATCTTTACAGGTGATACAGGAATGGATATTGATGATTATGTATATGATAGTGTAGCAACTATTACAGGTTATACAAAATCAAATTTGATTGAGTTGTCTTTATATGGCCAAACGCCCTACAAACCTGGTGTTAATGTGATTAAGGATGGTAGTGTTTATGGTAAAGTGACAAATATAAATAATTTATTTACAGCATATACCATACAAGATATTAACTATGTAGATTATCCTTTTGGTGTTACAACATTTGAGGTGAAGAGTAAAGGATTAACTAAAGATACCGCTAAAATAAATCCAATCACAAAGAATGAGGCTTTACTAAAATCAGTTGATGAGGTTCAGGTTTTCTCAAATGTTTTTGTGGAGAGGGGTAAAAATTCAGGTTATGAAAAAGTCCAGAGGCTTGGTGAGGTAAAGACATTGCAAGATATGGAAAAATATGGATATGGGTATTTCAAATTGACAAATAAATAAAGAACTAAACTATTTATAATAAAAATGTAATAATATGGCAATTGGTACATATGGAACAGTTAGACCTAGTGATGTAAGCCCTGAAGACGTGGAAATAGTAATGGTATATGCACCAACAAGGGATCAGGCAGATTTGATTTCACAAAAAAGATTGGATGCTACAACCATATTGAAGCCTTATTTTGATAGTGAACATCCTGATGAGATATTGGGTGGTTTATATAATTTGACATTACCAGCTTCTGAATTTACAGCACTTGGTTATTATACATTATATTTAAGACCAGCACAAATAAGAACAAAAATAAATGATTGTGGTATTTTGAGTGCATTACCAAATGTAAAGGGTATTGTGATAAATCTGGATGATGTTCCAGATGATTTTAGAAATAAGTTTGAAGTTCCCCAAGAATTGGTTGGATATAGAGTGGAGTATTTGAATAATGGACAGAAAGTGCCAAACTTCTTTAGGATGATAACTTCATCTTTCTTTTGTGAACCAATTATAACAAATGAGGTAAATACAAATCAAAAATCAATAAGATATAGATATGTGGATAATAACACAAATCTTGTTTTTTTAACTTTAAGCCCAAGTAGTTCACCTTCCAATAAGACAAATGCAACACCTTTTATTGGTCAGCCAAATCAAAATATAATCATAACTAATACATATTTTAATCCCACAACATTGGAGGTTGAGATAGCAGAACATGATATATCCACATTGGCCATTGGAATATTTGGAAATCAGACAAAATCTATTGAGGATGGAGTTTATACCTTATATGACCCAACAAACAACATATATAGGCAATATAATCTATTTGAAGTTAGAAATCAGTTTAATGAATTATTATATGAGGTTAGAGAAGATAGGGGTGATGATATAGACATAAGCAAAAATTTTGATAATATAATAGAATAATGCCAATAATTTACATTAAGAATAATCCCCTTGCTGGAGCTAGTAGTGTTTTTGACAATCTGGTTGGATACCAACTTGTAACAGGGGGTGGTTTGACTTTTGGTACATTTGAATTTACACCATCTATATTTGAGACTATTCCACGTAAATTTCAAACAAATGTGTTTGATGCACCGGTCAATTTAGAGAGTTTAGGAATTAGTGAGGTTGGTGATATTAGAACTGCATTAGCAAAAGAATTGGATGTTTATCCAAATTATGATATAAGCCAGGTTATGGGTTTTGTTATGTATGGATCATTGTCCAAAAGGTTTTCTGTATCCATAACAAATGTAATAAACAATTTTCCAGCATCTATTGATGTAAATTTTTATGATAATAACTTAAATACAGGTTATACAGCAACAAATATTGTTTATGATGCTATAACAGATGATACCACTTTTGATATTGATATTACCAAGATACATAATCCTTTTGGTGTTGATTTTAGTCAGAATTCAGCAGTTAATTTATTGGCAAAGGAAATGTCTGTTTCAGAGTATAGGAATTTGACACAATATTATGTTGATTATGTGTTATCATTAAATGGGGTTCTTTATCCATTAGTTATTTTAAATCCTTCTGAAAGTTTAACAGAAGGTGTTTTAAGTATTACAGTTTCAGGTTCACCATTTGGAACATTAGCAGTTAATAGTGTTGAGCCTTTCATAATTAGACCAAGTGATTTTCTATATAATTTGGTGTTAAAAAGTAAGTTGGATGAATTAGAACAATATATGTTAAATACACTGTCATCACCAATCTACACAATGACCTTACAAGTTCCACAAGAGAATGATAATGGGCAATTTACATTAGTTGATACAAATTTAACATTCCCTTTGGATGGGGTTTGGAATATAGATATTTTAAGTGATAGGTTTGCAACCTATTTGGATAATGTCCAAGTTATAGCAAATTATTTTGATAATGCTAGAACAAATCTTATATCAAGATTTTTTGTTTCAGATTCATTAAAAGAATTTGATACATTTGATAGGAGGATTGAAAGTATGATTCAAATATATGGTAGAAGTTTTGATGAGGTTAAGAAATTCATTGATTCTTTGGCATATATGAATTCAGTTAATTATACGCCCAAGAATGATATACCATCACAATTATTATTAAATTTAGGACAGACATTAGGTTGGCAAGAAGATTTCCAATTCTTAAATGACCAGACATTGATTGAATCCATATTTGGGAATAATAGTGATTTCAAATACCCTGCATACAATAGATCACAAACACCATTAGAATTGAATTATGCATTTTATAGGAACTTAACAATCAATTCATTTTACTTGTTTAAGTCAAAAGGCACAAGACGTTCAATTGAGTTTATATTAAGATTGTTTGGGGCACCAGAGGCATTGATTGAATTTAATGAGCATATATATATTGCTGACCAAAAGATAAATTTAACAAAATTTAATTCAGAATTAGCCAAATTGCAGACAGGTACTCATATTGATACAGATCCTATATTTAGTCCAACTACATATACTCTGGTAGGTAAAACTTATACAGCAGTAACAGAAAATACTACATCAACAATTTTGAATTTTAATACAACAAATTATCCCTTAGATAGAGAAACAGGTTATCCAAAACAACCAAAGGATAGCAATCAATTATTCTTTCAAATGGGTGCTGGATGGTATCAGTTAACTCCAAAACATAAGAGTCTTGAGATAGCAACAAGGACAGGGGTTGCACCAAATGTTGAATATGGGACAGAGTTTGAACCATTCACATATGGAAATAAGTATTTAAATATTTTTAGGAAGTTTCCATTTATTGATGAGGGGTTTACATTATCCAAATATGTGGATAATAAGAAATCTTGGTCAAGAGATAACACATTAATGAGAGTTTCTGTTGATGGTAGTTATAATGCATATTATTTTATTAGTGATGAAAGGTTATTATTAAACGTTAAGAATACAAGTATATTCTTAAATCCATCACAAGGGCTTCTGTATGACATTTGGGTTCAATCCAATGAGAATGATTACCCAATACCACAAAGTGGCTTGACGTTCCCTTATGCAACAACTGGAGGCACTGATGCCACAGAAATAAACCCCCAACCAAAATCAAAATCATTTTTTGAATTTGCATCAACATTTGCAAAGAATATGATTAATGTGCGTAATAGAATGTACATTGGTGATGGC
>Ga0247840_10006240_pt1 | contig 17334 bp, 6 predicted proteins | sample LaCruzMarch2015__FD_192404 | JGI IMG/M metagenome (GOLD analysis project Ga0247840, IMG submission 192404) | Freshwater microbial communities from meromictic Lake La Cruz, Castile-La Mancha, Spain - LaCruzMarch2015_17m | ecosystem: Environmental > Aquatic > Freshwater > Lake | place: Spain... | reverse complement strand
GGATTGCCTGATAAACAACCCAGCACGAAGGCGAAGGTTTATCGTTTGAAGGGCAATCAGGATCCAAACGAGGGAGCTTGGGGTGGGGTGGCTGCGCCAGTTTCAGCGGAAGCGGGCAGGCCTTAAGCGGCGAAACGAATTTCTGTCGGTTTCTGGCTCGGATCGGTTCCGAAAGGTTCAGATAAACTTTTGGCCATCGTGATTTGGCGGAGAGTCTCGTCGTCAATTTTCTGTTCGAGGTATTTTTGCCACGCTTTGGGTTTGGGGACTGGCCAGGAGTCGATGGGAATCTGATTTTCGGGCGACGCGCTGGACCATCTCCAAGCTAGTGCACTTTTGCATAAATTTGCCGACACCGGATTTCTTTCGATATAACGCGCAACGATAAGGAAGGCGGGTCCGCCCACGACCAGATGAGAACGAAAGCGGTTTTGATATACGGCGCCGTATCCAATGGTTTGATTTATCTTTCTCCATCGAACGGCCTGTTTCGAGCTAAACCAGTGAAGCATTTTGCTTATGGCCATTGGTTTTTTGGCGCGGAGAAGAAGGTGCCAGTGATTTGGCATCAGGCAGTACGCAAAGAGGTCGACCGGATATTTTTTCAGGGCTTCTGACAAAACTTGGATGACTTGCTGATAATCAAATTCATGAAAGAACATTTGGGATCGTTGCGCGGCACGATTGCAAACGTGAACGATTTCTCCGGGGGGACAGTGGCGAGGTTTTCTCGGCATATAGGATATAACTGCTGAAAAGTGAAAAGGGTTCGGTTTTTTTAAAAATATTTGGTGCCAGGCGTGGTGCCAGGTGATAGACCAGGTGATAGACTAGGTGCGGTGCCAGGTGATGGACCGGGTACCGACTAAGCTTTGGGAAAGACGAGATGGGTAGGCGAAGCGCATTGGTTCGTGCAGGTCCTGGAATGCAAAAGCCGGTTATTTTAGAAGTGTTTGGCAGAAAAGCTGTGCTTTCACCGGAGGCATCCTTACTCGCCACAATAGGGGATGCAGACCAAGTTTTTTATGAGCCATCCGTTTGTGGGCAGGTTTATTATATTGAGGGAGTAGGTGGTGCGGGAAGTAGGGTGAGCCGTTTAGCGACCCAGAAGCGTGAGGTGGCGGTTTTGGCGAAACCATCCAATCCAACTGGAGCTGGCCCCGGATCTCTGGCAACTGGGCAAGCTGATGATAAAAGCATGGAAAAGGCAGGGGATGCGGTGAAATCGGCATTTTGTGCGGTGTTAGACTTGCCTGATAAGCAACCCAGTACGAAGGCCAAGGTCTATCGTTTGAAGGGAAATCAGGATCCAAACGAGGGTGCTTGGGGTGGAGTGGCTGCCCCAGTTTCAGCGGGAGCGGGCAGGCCTTAAAAAAAATTCTTAAGCTTAGGGAGTGGCTGGAGGGCTAATTTGGTAGTAATACTCATCATATCGTCCGGGGCTTATTTCGGGAAAGTAGGCACGCAGGATGCTTGCAGCCTGATCGTGGCAAGGGTGTGAGGAATTTTGGGCGATCCGTAAAATCCTTGGTAGTTGATTCTCCATGGGAAGATCCAGCATTCTGCGCCAAAGGGCTTGTAGGACCTCTGTCCCCCAAGCCGGGTTGTCCAGAATCGGGTCCAGTCGATCCCAGGCCCATGCGGGGGTCAGGGATGCGATTTGGCCCACGAAGGCAGGGCGATCCTCAGAAGGGAGATTCCGAAAAACATCCCAAGCCCACTCCCATCCATTGGCCAAATCCTCAGGTGCCATAGCCATGTTGAGTAGTGAATCCGCGGCATCCTCATCCAACGGGGAGTGGGAAGGAGCGGATGGAGGTGGTGCCAGGGTGAATTCGCCTGGCAACAAACGGAGGGTCAAGCGGGGGTTTGCCTCCTCATCCTCTTTGGGGGAGGAGAGTAAACGGGTGGGAACAACTTCCTTCTTTGGAAGTAGTCGAGTAGATCCAGAAGAGGCACGTTCACCCGTTGGAGGCGTGTGGCGTTGACAGGACGAGAGGGAAACCATAAGCAAGAGGTTCATCAAAGCGAATTTTTGGGTAATACTTCTCAAGAAAAGCCCGAAATTTTCCCGCCTCAAAGACAGCTAAGGAGTGTTCGTGTAGGTATTGTTGGAGCGGATCAACCTTGGAAGATTAGTCAAAAGGATGGAGAAATTCGTAAGGTCGCCATAAAAGTTGGCATTCGTGTTGACGGTCTTGGTCAGGGAGAGGTTGATGGAAAGAGGTAAGACCAGCTGTTGGTTGGTTGCGGTTGTCGGGTTGGTCAACGACGAAAGAGAAGAAATTTTCAGGTTGATGATTTGAGGGAGGTAATTGGTGGCCAGAACTCCGTTTGTGCCGATAGTGTTTGTTGTATATTCACGAAGATTAGTCAGAAAGGTTCCCACGGTGTTGGTGTTCGTGTTCCCTGAAGCAAGGGTATACTGAGCAGCCATGTAGCGTCCGCTTGCAGAACTCCCAAGACGGGTGCGGTTAAAGAGGCAGATGTTGGAGAGTGAACCGGCGTTCGTGTTGGTTAGGCCCAGAATGGACCGCAGGTTGGTCACATAGTTGTTGGTCGTGAGGCGATTGGTGTTAGTTGCGCCGCCGTAATTAAAAACCAAAGGATCCAAAGCATTGATCAGGTTTGGCGTATTGGTGTTGGTGGAGAAATACAAAGCTAAAAATCCGACGGCATTGACGTTGTTCCAGTTGGTCGGCCAGCCATTAGTCTGGCTGTTGGTCGAGGAACCTGACGTGTTGGTGGTCAAACCATAGCTGTTTAAGTAAGCCGCCCTGGGGGAAAAATTGTAAATCACCCATTGAGCAAAGACGGGCATCGGGGAAAGCACAAAGAACGAAATCAGGAAAATTACCAATTGGTTGTGGTGCGCTTTTGTCATTCGGCAACTATAAGTTGGATTGTGTTGTTTTGTCAACAATCAAACCAAAAGGATCTACTGGTGGGGTAGGCGCTCTCAGGAAAAGACAATGATTTGCGTGCACGGCTTTAGATGCAAACGTGGGTCCTAAAATTATTACCAAAAACATAACATTTATTTTAGGTTTTTATTGACCAAAAGGATCGTACCTATAGGTAGCGTGTTGTGGGCGTATACTATATATTGAGAGGAATGGGCGAAAATTGTGGTTTTCAAGGGGTCGCCAAGGCGGGCTTGGGGAAAAGCTCGTGTGATTGGAGGACGGGTCACCCCAGATTTCCTACAAGGAGTCGTTTGCAGATGATTTCAAAAATTTCCCGTCTGGTTTTGTTCAGAAGTAGAGGTGTTCCAATCCGGGGTTCGGTTTGGGCGCGACGGGTCACCCGGCGGGTCGGCAGCTTGTTGGGGGTGGGGATCAAGCTGTTTGGGGGGGTTGCAGTGGTCGTGATGAGCACGATGCCGAGCCATGTCTGGGCCAACCCCGCAGGGGAGCAGGTCGTAGGCGGGGCAGCGGCATTTAACCGACCCGATGCGGCCACGCTGATTGTGAATCAAGGAACAGATCGGGCGGTGATTAATTGGAACAGCTTTTCGATCGCCAATGGTGAGCTGACCCGCTTTGTGCAACCCAGTTCGACCTCGGCAGCGTTGAACCGGGTGGTGACCGCCAACCCCTCGCAGATTTACGGCACGCTCCAAGCCAACGGGCAACTTTACCTCATCAATCCGGGCGGGGTGATGGTGGGGCCGGGCGGAGTGGTGGATGTGGCCGGGTTTGTCGCCAGTACCAGGGACATCAATAGCGAAGAGTTTATGAAGGGTGGACAGTTGAACTTCCAGGGGAACTCGGACGCGTCAGTGGTGAATCAGGGAAATATCACCGCCAGAGAGGGGGACGTATTTCTGATCGCCAAGGAGGTGAAGAACGAAGGACAGCTGATGGCAAAGGATGGGACGGTGGGGATGGTGAGCGGTACTGAAGTGTCGCTGCAGGCGGTGGGGCAGGGAAATTACAAGGTCAGGCTGATGGCGGCAGAGACGGACCCTACTTCGCCCCGAACCTCGCAGAGCGAGGGCGGCTCTCCTTCGCGCAAGGCTTCGGAGAGTGCTGCGGAGATTGTGAACGAGGGAGTGATTCAGGCGGCGAATGCGGTTCTGGAGGCGAAGGGGAGTTATTTGCCGATGGCGATCAAGAACACGGGGGTGATTGAGGCAACGGGATTGGTGGAAAACGGGGATGGCAGCGTGACGTTGACGGGAGGGGAGGGGGACATTCTGAATACTGGAGTGGTGGCGGCATTGCAGAGAAGTTTGGACGGGCAAAAAGAAACGGGCGGAACCATCGAAGTCACCGGACAAAATATCCTGCTAGCAGCGGAAAGCATTATGACAGCGGCGGGGGCAGACGGGGGAGGAAAAATCCGCTTTCGGGCGGGGGATATGACCCTTGTGGCCGGCTCTCTGGAAGTAACAGGACGGAGCGCACAGGCCAAAGGGGGAAGGGTTGAGCTTTTGGGTGAAAATGTCGGGCTTTTGGGTCAAGCGAGGGTGAATGCCGACGGTGGGGCGGGTGGGGGGACGGTTTTGGTGGGAGGGGATTACTTGGGTCGGAACCCGCAAATCGCCAACGCGCAAAACGTGGTCATGGGACCGGAGGCGGTCATTTCGGCGGACGCCAAGATACAGGGAGACGGAGGCAAGGTTGTTCTTTGGTCCGATCAATATACCGGATTTTACGGCACCATTTTTGCGCAGGGCGGACTTGAGAAGGGCAACGGAGGTTTTGTGGAAACCTCCTCAAAAATTAATTTACAGGCTTTTGGAAGCGGCGGGGCTGGAGCACCCAACGGGGAGCCAGGCCTATGGCTGCTTGATCCTGTGAATGTTGAGATCGTTGCTTCGATACCGGGAGGAGCGCAATATCAAAATGGAATCTTCGATTATGTTACACCAACCGGGGTGCAGCGCGGTTATATTTTCTCTCCAGGCTTACTTCCAATTGGCACTGGTGCCGTGCCTGCTCCCGGATCACAGATATTGGCGTCGTTTATCAGCGGACGCCTAAATGGGACGTCAAGTCTTGGTCCCAACAACGTTGCGATCACCACCGAAAATCCAGATCCTACAAATATTTACGATGGCGACATCACGGTAAGCGCGGGAATTACATGGAATCAATCTACCACCCTTCGTCTACGGGCGGATGACGATATTTTTATTAACGCCCCTATTAGTGGAACTGGCGGTGCGGTTTTGGAGTTATTTTCCCAACAGAGCGGATTCGATGCAGGGGATGTGGGTATAGCCACGCAGACGGCGAACATTGTAGTGGATAACCTTCTGCTTAATGGCCTAGGCGATGGAACGCTCCTGAATCAGGATAATAACTTCAATGTTTTGGCCGGGCAGGATCTTTTTGGAACCATAGGCGTTAGGGAAACCGGAGGATTCGAAATAGGAACCGTGACGGCAGGTTCGGTGGATGGATTTGCCTTCACCTCAGTGACAGATCCGCTAACCGGGACTATTGTTTACGCTGTCTCGGGTAGCAGTATAAATGCTACGACTGCAAATGGTATCGCCTTTATCCGAAACCGGCAAAATCAGGACGGAAGCCTAGTTTTTCCCGATCCAAACCTCGTTCTGACTTCCACCGGTGGCATCACTCAAACCCAGCCTATTTTGGTTAGCGCCGTAGTTACCGTCCCCGTGCCGACTAGTCCCACTAGCGCTTTTTCGCTGAACGTAACGAGCCTAAATGATGACGGGGCAGATATTCTGCTCAATAATTCCGGCAATGATGTGGATTTTGTTAGCCTCCGTACGCTAAGCGCGAATGGCACGGTCACTAGCGATGCGGATATTCGCTTTGATGATACAGATGGCTTTCGGATCACAGGTCCAGGAATGGGTATTTTGAGTGCGGGAGGCGTCATTACCATTGCACCAACGGACGGGAGCGTCGCGGGTGGCGTGATCACATCTCTTGGAACCATAAACTCTGCTACCGACACAGCCATCCTGGGTGGAGGTAACATTGTTCTGTCTGCGGGCAGAAGCGACACCTTTACTGGGGTAGTTTTAAATGGAGTTGTGGACCAGCTGGATGATCCTTTAGCACCAAGCTTTATTCAAGGGGCACGCATCGGTTTTCTAGGAAATCCAATTGAATACAACCTTTTTGGAACAACAGTCGGAGCATCGAATGATATTCAGCGGCTGACCGCCTACCTCACTGAAGGCGGCAACCTGAATTATGAAGACAGTAACGGATTTCAAATCATGTCCCTTGATTTCCGGACTGGGGAGGCCCAAGCCGACTTTATTCCGGGTGTCCGTTTGGCAGGCTCATCTGATTTAGCGGGTCTTGGAAACTTAAGATTAGTGACCCGTACTGGAACAGAATTCAACGGCATCCGACTCGCCGTGCCTCAAGGTCCGATTAACATTACGGATGGTGGACAGTTATTAAACGGGTTTATCACCGCCGCAACTCAATATTTTACCTTAACCCAATTCACCAACGACCGTTCTCCAGGACATATCGAAGCCACCGGTTCCGTTGAGATTGTGGTAAAAAACGGAACGGAAACCGCGAATCCGAATCTCAACACCCGGTTCACCATGGACGAAGCCACCCACATTTTCTCCGGGATGGTAGATGATCTTTCTGGTTGGGTGGGGGTCAACGGGGTCAGCGGCACAGTGAATGGCTCCGGGGTGACAATTGTCGCTAATAACATCGTCCTGGGGGCCGACACGCTTCCTTGGCTAACTAACCACGGCCTCATCATGACCAGTCCTTATGGGGGGACTGTCAGCTTTCAGCCTTGGGGGAATTCAGGGATTGATGACGTTTTTGCCAACAATGGAAACTTGTTTCGGTCGATTCAAATTGTCTCACCCAAGGCAGATTATGCTCAGATCCCCGACCCAGGCTTTTTCCAGCTCACCCAAAGCGAACTTCGACGTATCAATGCCGCGCGAGTGGTCCTTAGTTCGAGCGAAAGCACGGTCGGCACGCCTGCCATCGAAGTGCGCAGCCCTCTGAACCTATACGGATTGTATGCCGATACCTCCATTTCCGGGATTTTTCCAAATAACCCAGGCTATAACCGCATCGAGATGATCGCCACGGGGGCAGGCACGGATCCCGGGGTGGTGGTGAGTGCAGATGTTTCCAGTGATGTGAACCAAAAATCTTTGCAAATGTTCTTTTCCTCTCAGGACGGGCGGACGGTTATTAATGCAGGATTGCGGTCATATGGGGGAGATATTGGAATTCAGGGCCAGCTTATCGATTTGGGTGGGGCCATCAACGCCAGTTCCACGGGGTTGGTGGCTCTGTTGCCAGGCCAAGCCGGGCGTGACATCAATCTGGGCCAAAAAGACGACTTAAATGCCCTTGGTTTACTTCGTTCCGAAATCGCCCTGATCACTGCTGGGACGGTCCAAATCGGAAGTCTCCCGACCTTTGCATATCCGACGGTTCTTGAGCCCAATAGTCCGCAACTTATTCAAATCCTCGACCCAGCGACAGGTCTTAAAATTGGCAATTATTTGGGAACCAATCCCCTTTGGTCGTTTAACACAGTAGACGCCGGGGCGATCAGCATCACAGACTCCTTTGCCCGCTTGTCCCTGGACACCATGGCGCTGGTGACCTCCGCCGGAATTACCCAGGATCCCGGCGCGGGGCTAGAGTTGCCGGGGCTTTTTGTGGTCGGTGCTCCTGCATTGGGAACGGATTACCTGCTGGGAGGAAACCTTAACCGAGTCGACCGGTTGGCCGTCGCCTTGGCGGATACAACCGAAGAAAGCATCCCCACCGGGGATCTACTTTTCGTCAACCAAAAGGGTCTGATCGGCGGGAACGGGGGAGAGGTGGCCCGGAAACAGCAGCAGTGGACGGAGAGCCTGACCCGCTCCACCACCACCCCAGCCACCTATACTGGCGTGGGCTTGGTGGTGGCCAACGCCCTTTCGATTTCTGCCAAGGGTTCGGTAGGAATTTATGAGATCATGCCTGCTGGTCTAACCGGGCTGGGGTATATCGGCCACGTGGCGGCGAATCCCAACGTCGCCAACGAGGTGGCTGCCTCCAACGTGGGCAATCAGATCGGTAGGGTCGGGGGCTCCAGCATCACCAGCGGTCTGGCAATTGACGCCACAGAAAATGAGCTGGGGGCCAGCGGGGCCAACACGGTCTTTGTGGCGGCGGCGCGCGGTTTGGCGATCAGTGATCTTGATACTGGAGTTTTTGCCGCTGGTGGAAACGCTGGCATATTAAATAACGGGGGAACGGTGACAATCGAAGGAAACGCAATCGAGATTGCTGGCAGTTTGGATCGTTTGTCTGGAGACGACATCACCATCGACACAACCGGGGATGGGGTGGCACCGGCCGGTGGAAGAGTTGTGATCCGACCGGCCACAGGGCTGAACGGCTTTCAAAATCGGGCGGGAAGCGGGGCGTTTGACTACAATCTGCAGAACAGCCCGCTAGCCGGAGCACCGGTGGAGATGCGTTTTGGGCTTAACACCATTGACGGCATCAATGCACTCACCGGAGCACCTGGGCAATTTCTGGACGCCGGGTATGACACGGTATTCCTTTCGGCCACGGCTTTGAGCGAAACCGCCATTCGGGGCAGCACAGTCGAAATCGGCCGAAATTCCGATATCAGCACCGCCACCGGAAAATTCACCTTGATGGCAAGCTTGGGAACCCTAGCTAATCCTTTTACCACTCTGCTGCAAAACCTAAGTCTGATTTCCGGTGGGGCCGTGGAGACCAGCGATAACATGGCCGGAGGCATCACGCTGACAGTGGACGGCGGACTGGCCGTCCAGGCCAACGGCACAGTGGGTCTGGTTGGAGACATTGATCAACTGGCCGTGGATGCCGCCGGTGGGACGGAGAACCTCCGCTTCATCGATACCGACGCGGGAATGACAATTGGCACGGTGGACGATGTGGTGGGGCTTTTGGCCACCACGGTCTATCTGCAGTCGAATGGAGGGGGCATCGCCCAGGCCGCTGGAGCCACGATCCAAGCAGCGAGTGGCGGAATCGCCTTACGGGCCATAGGGTCCATCCGGTTGGACCAGGAGAACGACTTCAACCTGGCAGCCGCCTTTGCCGGAACGAATGGAGATCCTACGGGCTCGGGCACTTGGCAGCCCATTTACCTAAGAACCGCTGGGCCGCTAACGGTTAGCACTTTTGGCCCAGGCCAGCCTGGAGGCCAGCCGTTCCCCTTGGCCAATTCCGGCGACACACCGTTTGAAAACCTTCCCGCCGGCGTTGTTGGAATTCAGGGCAGCAATGTCAGTTTGTTGGCTGGTGGGGACTTGGTCCAATCTGACTTGGCGGTGATTCGAGCGAGTGAATCGTTTCTCGCTACGGTGTTGGACGGGTCCGATGTTGTCCTAGCTTCCACGGCGAACGAACTGGGTGTGAATCCGATCATTGCGGCCCTCAAGACAGATGGAACATTGGGAAGCATTGCCAACCTTGAGATCAAAACGGCCGGCGATGTCGCCTTGGGAGCTGGGGGCATCCTGGTTGTGGATCTGATCGGAGCCGGTTCGGGCTACACCTCAGCCCCCACTCTTACGGTCAACGGGGTCGCCACCACCGATCTGGTGCCGATCCTCGGCCTGCAAAGCATCGCCATTTCCTCGGGCGGTCAAGGTTACCAACAAGCTCCCGAGGTGAAGCTAAGCGGGGGAGGTGGGGTGGGGGCCCAGGCGGTGGCGATCGTGGATGAAAATCCATTAAGCGAAACTTTTGGGCAAGTCATCCGGATTACCGTGACGAACGCTGGCACAGGATACACTGGTAATGTAGATGTGAATCTAACCGGGGGAGGTTTCACGGAGGCCGCGACGGGAGGAACCGTCACCCTTGGGCTGCAAAGGATTAATGTGGTGGATCCCACCTCGGAAGGCTTTCCTTTTAGCAGCACGCCCACGATCGGCTTCATTGGTGGCGGGGGTAGTGGTGCGACCGCCACGGCCACCATCGGGGGCACCGGCGGATTGGTTCTAAGCGGAACCACCACGGTGATCGGAGGCATCACTGGAAATCTGATTCTGCAAACAGCTGGGAATATCACCAACGGTAGCGGCTTGGCCGTCGGCGGAACCACCACTCTTTCCGCCGGCGATTTGCTGAATCCCAGTTCTATTAACCTTAGCTCGGTTAACAACAATCTTGTCGGAGCCATTCAGGTGACCTCCTTTGGCAACACCACGATCAACAACGCCAACTCCCTGGCGCTTGGTAATTTTACCGTCGGGGGGGGGGGTAATCTGGTGCTCGGATCGCGGGGCAATATTTACCAGGAGAGCATCGGGGCGGCACTGGTGGTCACGGGCACCTCTGACTTTTACGCCACCAGCACCGCAGCTGCCGGGGGCACTCCCAACGGGGTGGTGATTCTCAACAACACCCGGAACGACTTCGTTGGAACTGTGACAGCGCAGGGCACGCGCATTGCCATTCGGGCAACGGGGGATCTTGACTTGGGAACCATGGTCGCGAGCCAAAGCTTGACGGCCTCGAGCCTGCTCGACTTGGGAGCGGGGACCATCACGATGGATGGTTTCAGCGGCACCGGCTCCGTGGCCCTGAACGCTGCGGTCGACGTGATTTTGACAGGTGCCATGAGCCTGACCGGCCCCCTGAGTATTGTCGGCGGCAATAACGTCGACCTGCTGGCGGTCACGGTTTCCGGCACAGGGAGCAGCAGCGTCACCGCAGGTGGCACCGTCAACTTGGACGGCAACGGCTCCTATGGCGGTAGTTTGAGTCTGTCCGGTGGCGGTGCAGGCACGGCGATCAATCAGGACGTAGGAACTTCACTGACCGTGGTGGGGGCCTCCACCTACACATCCACCGCCGGCGGGGAAATCGATCTGGTAGGAAATGGGCAGAATAATTTCAAAGGCACGGTCATTCTCAATCAGACCACGGGTGATATTTCTTTGAACAATGGCCAAAACCTCCTCACTTTGGGCAGCTCTGTGCTCGGCAGCGGCACGATCGTTTTTCAGACAGGAGGAGGTATCACCCAAGGCTCAGGAACAACAATCGAATCCGACGCGGGTGGCCTGGTCACCTTCAACGCAGGCGCTGGAGTGATTACATTAGTCGGATCAGGTAATAACAATTTAGCTGGGACGGTGAATTTGTCTAATACCGGGGCGAACAATGTTGAATTGACCAATGGCACAAATCCCCTGACCCTTGGAAATTTCATCGTTGGTTCGGGAGCCTCCACTATCAATGCTGTCGGTATCACTCAATTAGCCGGCACTGTCGCTAGTCAGGAGGCAGGGGCGGGGGCAGCTACCTTCAATGCTGGGAATGGCTTGATCAACCTTGTGGGTGGTGGAAACAATGATTTTACTGGGACCCTAAATCTTGCAAATGGCGGAGCATTTGCCGTTACCGTCACGGATGCGAACGGCATTTCGCTTGGGCAAGTAAATATTGGCACCGGGGCTTTTTCTCTAACCGCAAACACCGCCGGCGGGGCGGGAACCATCTCCCAAAGCCAGGCCTTTACCATCCAAGGTGCGACCACCTTGGCCGCGGGGGCTTTGGGCACGATTGATCTTGGCCTCGCCAACACCTTTGCCGGGATCACGGTTACGTCTGCCCAAAACGTGACCTTAGGAAATCAGGCAGTTAATGCAGGCACCTTGCTCTTTCCCGCCCTGCCCGCCACCCTGCAAAACCTGACCCTAATTTTCAACAATTCCCCGGTCACACTGCCTGCAACTAGCCTTACTGGGACGCTTTCCGTTACCGCTGGGGGGCTAATTGAGCAGTCTGGAATTCTCGCCGTGAGTGGAACTGCGACGTTTGAAACTGCCAACGCAAACATTAATCTTTCAGGTTTTGCCAACCAGTTTTCCGGTCCCGTAAGCCTTATCACCAGCGGCGGAGGGACAGTCGATTTGGAGAATGCGGCCAACTTGAGCTTAGGGACGGTGACCATGGGCTCGGGAAGCCTCGCGGTGAGCACCGCCGCCGCCAATGGGAATATCAATCAAACCGGCTCTCTAGTTTTGACCGGCAACGCCAGCTTCAGCGCCGGAACCGGCAACATCACGCTGAATAATACCGGCAACGATTTTGGCAACGTCCAGGTCATTGGCAACAATGTGACACTGGTCGACCGGACGGGTCTGTCGTTCACGGTTCCATCGACGATCGCGGGAACGCTTTCGGTCACCGCTGGAGGTGATGTGCTCTGGGACAACACTGCCGGCAACAGTGCTGGCTTAGTTACCATCGCCTCGACCGGTGATGTGGATGTGATTTTGGGGGCCGGTCAAGGTGGGGTCGGCCAACCCGGGGAGCTTGGACCAATTCAGGCCTCGGGAACATTTACCCTTCAAAGTCCAGATACCATCAATCTTAATTCCGGCGGGGGTGGTGTGGATATCTCCACCACCCAGTTACAAAAGTTGACCGTGGGATCGTTGGTCGTTGACTCGGGGGCTGATATTAATCTTGGGGATTTTTCCTCCTTGCCTGGGATTCCATCGGTTGAGCTCGTGGCAGCCGTGAACATTAATGGAAATGGGGTCATCGGAGTAAATGGTCTTTCCCTGACAGCGGGGGGCAGCGCGAATTTTTCGGCGGTAAATCAGGTTGCGAACCTTGGTCAGATCACCACGGGGGGTGGCGGCTTCACCTTCCGCAACGGCCAGGGCCTGTCCATCACGGCCCCCATCACTGTGACGGGTAACGTGGATCTCCGGGTGGCGGGACAGTTTTACAACCAGAGCGGTTCGGCACAGCCCTTTGGCGGGACGACAGGCAGCGTGACTGTCCGATCTCTTTCCTTGGCGGGGGGATTGCCCAACTTGATCTCCGGTCTGGCGGGTTTTTCCGTGGGGTACAATGGTAAGAACCCCGGGGGTAGTCGTGCAATGATCTATGCTGTTTCCCCCCTCACGATGTTTGCCCCATCGGGCACCTTCATCGCAGGAATTCCGGGAATCGACCTAGGTGGAACACAAACGGGGGGTGGTCAACTCAACACCTTCCTCACGGGTAGCGATAATCTGAACTGGATGATCTCCGATTTTGGTCGGTTTAATATGCCGACGGTGAAGCCGAGCGGGATGGATTATATTCTCTACCCGCAGAGGGTGGAGCCTGAGACGAGGACACTGCCTGCGGCAACACTGGGACAACTGGAGCGCGAGTTGGGAAGACCGCCCACACTCGATGAGATTCAGGCGAGAGAGGTGGCAGTACGAGAGGCGGCGATTGTTCGCAGTGGAGCAATTCTTGAGCGGACCAGCTTTGATGCAGTCGAGGATGAGGTGGATAAGCAGGAGAGCGCAGAGGTTCCAGCCCAGGTGATCGATGGTGGGAAACCGCAGGCGGGGGGACCCTCCGTCGCGCCTAACCCGCTTAGCGGAGGCGCTATGGAGGGCTTTGAGCCGCAAGCAGACGCCAGAGGACAGAGGTCAGAGGACGAAGTGCAAAAAGCTGAGGTCGGGAGTCGCCAGTCGGCTGGTGTTGGGCCCCAGGCTAGCAAGCAGACAGATAGTAAGAGGGATCCGAATGGGCCGATGTTAAGGAGTGGTCCGAAGAGTGCGGTGGCGCTGAGAGCCGAGCCGGTGGATGCGACGCAAATTATTCAGGCGGAAAGGGAGAGGGCGGAGGTGGGAGTGGCGGCGCCAGTAGCGGGGAGGTGAGTACGGACGAGCATCCTGCTCGTCCTAGGATGACCGAGACGGTCATCCGTACCTTTGGAGGGGCTTAAAGTTTAAAGTGGAGAGCTTGGTACGGACGAGCATCCTGCTCGTCCTAGGATGACCGGGGACGGTCATCCGTACCTCCGAGGGGCTTAAAGTTTTAAAGCTGGGAGCTTGGTACGGACGCGCGTCTCGCTCGTCCTAGGATGACCAGGGACGGGCATCCGTACCTTCGGAGGGGCTTAAAGTTTTAAAGCTGGGAGTTTGGTACGGACGAGCATCCTGCTCGTCCTAGGATGACCGAGACGGTCATCCGTACCTTCCTTTTGGTGACCAGCGATGGGGCCAGTGTTCAGGTTGAGAAACGAAGCCGGCACGAACGGGATTCATCACGATATATTTCCATTTCTCATTCAGGGATTCCGATCGCCGGATTCGATGATCAAAGAAGCCACGATGCCAGTGGATTTTTAGGTTCTTTGCTAGGTATCCTTTCCAAGAACCGATGACATGGGTGAGTTTGGATCTTTCTGGAACCTGAATCAGTGCGTGTAGGTGATCCGGCATTAAAAGAATCAGGGAGCAGTGCCAACGATGCAGGTGATGATATTTCTTGGCACTCCGTAGAATGAAGTCGGATCTTTCTGGCAGGCAGAGCTGGTTAAGATGTCTTGGGCGGGTGCAGATGGTGATAAAAAATTCGGGATATTCCACCCAGTTAGGGGTGTCGTGTTTTAGCCAAATTCGCACATAGGATATAACTGGATTTTAGGCGAAAGGATTCGGGGTGTGATGGAAGTATAAGCGAATTGAATAAGGGGTACGGACGAGCGTCCCGCTCGTCCTAGGATGCCCGGGACGGGCATCCGTACCATTGGAGGGGCTCAAAGTTTTAAAGTGGAGAGCTTGTGGTACGGACGAGCGTCCCGCTCGTCCTAGGATGACCGGGACGGTCATCCGTACCTTCGGAAGTGAGTCCTAGGATGACCGGGACGGTCATCCGTACCTTTGATTACTTCGCGGTGCCGTAGAGGGTGAGAGTTGCGGAGTTGAGGGTGCCGGTGTTGCCGGAAACGCGGTCGGCGATTTTAAGTTTCCAAAGGCCGCGTGAGTCCTCGCCCCAGTTGTGGACGGTGGAGAAGGTCCAGTCGGGGTAATCGGCCGGATCGGCGGCGTAGCTGGTATGTTTTTCGGCAAGGCGGCTGGTGGTTCCGTCGGCGCTGGTCAGTTGGATTTCGAGTTCTCCGCGGGAGGGGTGGGAGATATCGGTGGTGACGGTGGCGTGCTCGACGCGAAGGCCTGGAAGGGAGCGGGTATCAAAATATTTCACCAGTCCAGAGGAGTTGTTGTCGCGAATGGTGGCAGGAAGAGAAGATAAAGGGACGGAGACGGAAGTCATAGTGCCTAGATTGGACCAGTTTTTGGCGAGTCGGACGGCATCATAGGCGTTGATCAGGCCTGCCCCATACTTGTGGTTAAACCAGAAGCCGGCTCCGTTGCGAGCCCAGTCGGAGTCGCCAGAGTCATTTTTCGTGGCGGAGCGAATGTAGATTTCTTTCACATCGCGCCAGTTGAGGGAGGAGTTGGCTTGGAGGAGGAGGGCTGTGACGCCGGAGACGACGGGTGTTGCAGAAGATGTTCCGTTGAAGCCACTAGTGTAACTCGTATCTAGGTAATCCTCTGATGCTCCAGTAAAATTATAACCTTCGTCACCTGTGCGATCGGTGGTTGAGGTTCCTTGGGGGCGGGATGAGGAAAGACCATACACGTCGCCACCTGCCGGAGCCCCAACGATCAGAGAGGCCCCCGGGTTACTGTAATCGCATTGGCGTCCTTGGTCATTCAGGGCTGCAATAGGCAGAGTGTATATGGAGTTTTTTAATCCCCTCTGATTCGTATCCGCCTCCCTGGTCAGGTCGTTCCCACCTGAAAAAGTAATAATCGTACCTGAGTTAGCGGCAGAGGCCAAGGCCGCTTGAACAATCTCATCATCAGGCTGAAGTGAGTTTACTCTCGTTTGGCGAGACCAGCTGTTGCTTTTAATTCGGACCGCTGAACCGCCGTACGTATAGGCTTCGGCCTCATCCAAAGATGTGAAATTCCCTCCAATGAGACGGATGGGGGCAATTTTTGCGCTCGGAGCAGCACCGGATACGCCTATTCCATTATAACCAACCGCTGCGGCAACGCCTGCGACACATGTGCCGTGATTATCTCCAGCACCAGGACTTGGGTCATCGGATGCCCCGTCGTTGAAGTTAATCTTATATGTAGCGGATATATTGGCGGCTAGATCCGGATGGTCCATTTGAACTCCATCGTCCACAATGCCGATCGTAATTCCTGTTCCCCGAATGAGATTTCCAGAGGAGTCGCGCTGTTCCCATACGGGGGTGATTTTTGAATCGGAGGCTTTTTTAGCTCCGTTTTGTCCTCGGCCACGGATGTGCCATTCGTCTTTGAAATATGGGTCATCAGGAAGAAACTCTGGTTGACCGATAGACAAAAATAGCGGGCGGGTGTTAGTGATTCCTTCCGATCTCATCTTTATAGTGCTTTCTATGGCCTGCGTGGGTGTTTCGCTTGTAAAAACAAGAAATCCTTGTGCGTAAGCTGGCTCGGATTTTAAGCGTAAGCCGGCATCGGTGGCGGCTTGGATGGCGGCTTCGCGGTTATCGGTTTTGACCACAACATCGCGGGAGAGAATGCGACGGGTTTGATCGTTGTGGGGGGCGCCGACCGGGTAGAGGATGAGTCGGGTTTCCTGATTTTTTTCCAAGGCTAGGATGTTGGCGACGGAGGCGAGGGTAGAGGGTTTGCTGGACTCTTTGATGGGGATGATTTGGCCGACTCCATCAGGGGTGGGTTGATAAAGTTCGTCCACAGCAAGGACGTAGGAGCGTTTCCGGCCGTCGTTGATCTGGATTGGTTTTGAGAAGGTTTCATCGAATTGAGCCGCGGCTTCTTCATTGGCTGGTTGTAGGGTGGTATTGGCGACGAGCTCTGTCGCCGTGACGGATTCGGCGAGGCGAGGGGAGGTGGGTTTGGCCTGTGAAAAAAGGAGCGGGGAGGAGAGGAGTAGGGTCAGAGAGGCAATGTGTAGGGCATTGGTTTTCATAGCTAAGACATAGTTATTCACAATATGGATGCAATAGAAACCTTATAATTAATAAGTAAGAAGAGATTTTGAAAAAAGCAAGGGTACGGACGAGCGTCCCGCTCGTCCTAGGATGACCGGGACGGTCATCCGTACTTCGGAAGGGCTTAAAGTTTAAAGTAGAGAGCTTGTTTGGTACGGACGAGCATCCTGCTCGTCCTAGGATGACTGGGACGGTCATCCGTACCCTTCGGAAGGGCTTAAAGTTTAAAGTGGGGAGCTTGTTTTTTACGGACGAGCATCCTGCTCGTCCTAGGATGACCGGGACGGTCATCCGTACCCTTCGGAAGGGCTTAAAGTTTAAAGTGGGGAGCTTGTTTGGTACGGACGAGCATCCTGCTCGTCCTAGGATGACCGGGACGGTCATCCGTACCTTCGGAAGTGAGTCCTAGGATGACCGGGACGGTCATCCGTACCTTTCCTAGGCCTTTACTGCTGGCACTTCTTGGGGATTTTTCGACAAGTTGTTGTGGCATGGGGGTTGGAAACCTTGAGAGCGGGGGGCTAGTGGGGAGTCTTGGGATGA
>Ga0247840_10006239_pt1 | contig 17336 bp, 16 predicted proteins | sample LaCruzMarch2015__FD_192404 | JGI IMG/M metagenome (GOLD analysis project Ga0247840, IMG submission 192404) | Freshwater microbial communities from meromictic Lake La Cruz, Castile-La Mancha, Spain - LaCruzMarch2015_17m | ecosystem: Environmental > Aquatic > Freshwater > Lake | place: Spain... | reverse complement strand
CGGAAGTTGCATTTGCATATCGCTTTTTTAATGCAAAATTGCGACTTCCTGTTTTACGAAACAAATCTTGTAACTTGTTGGTATGTAAAGATCAGGTCAGGAGTTCTGAATATGAGAAGGATTATTTGATTCTGCTTGTAATTCTATCCTACTATAGAAGTTCCTTGAAGTGGCCAATCAAATTTCGAATTGAATTTTTCACCGACTCTCAGTATGCTCGTGCAAAAATCACTCTTTGGTCGGATGGTTTTCCGGAATAGATGCATTTGCCTTTTTCGGCTACGTTATTGAGAGGAATGACCCGGATAGTAGCCTTGGTCTCCTCTTTAATCTTTTCCTCTGTTTCTGCAGTTCCATCCCAATGCGCCAAGATAAAACCACCCTTTTCGTCAAGGACTTTCTTAAATTCATCCCACGAATCCACCCTGAAAGTATTATCCTCCCGAAATGAGAGCGCACGGTCATAAAGATTCTTTTGGATCAGATCCAGCAAGTGAATTACTTTATTCTCAATATCGGTAAGCTGCAAAACTTCTTTCTCCAAAGTGTCCCGGCGTGCTATTTCAACGGTGCCTTGCTCAATGTCTCTTGGCCCGACAGTTAGCCGGATTGGAACCCCTTTAAATTCATATTCTGTGAATTTCCATCCGGGTTTGTAAGTCTCCCGGTCATCATATTTAACGCTAATCCCCTTTGCCTCAAGCGCTTTTTTTATTGGGATTACTGTTTCTGAAATCCGGGCAAGTTGTTCTGCATTTTTAAATACCGGAACAATGACAACCTGGATGGGTGCCAGTTTGGGGGGTAACACCAACCCATGGTCATCCGAGTGAGACATTATCAAAGCTCCCATTAACCGGGTTGATACGCCCCAGGAGGTTGCCCAAACATAGTCAAGCTGATTCTCCTTGTTCAAATATTTCACATCAAATGCCTTTGCGAAATTCTGACCCAGGAAATGTGATGTGCCCGCCTGCAAAGCTTTCCCGTCCTGCATTAACGCTTCAATGGCATAAGTATCAAGAGCTCCGGCAAAACGCTCTGCAGGCGATTTTGTACCCTTAATAACCGGAATTGCCATCCAGCTTTCGGCAAAATCAGCATAAACATTCAACATTGTCAAGGCCTCCTCTACTGCTTCTTCCCTTGTTTCATGGGCTGTGTGCCCCTCCTGCCACAGAAATTCAGTAGTCCTGAGAAACAACCGTGTGCGCATTTCCCATCGCACTACATTCGCCCACTGATTTATCAGGATAGGAAGATCACGGTATGATTTTATCCAGTTTTTATAGGTATCCCATATAATGGTTTCTGATGTAGGCCGTACGATCAACTCTTCCTCAAGTTTAGCATCTTCATCTACAACAACTCCCTTCCCGTCGGGAGAGCTTTTCAGACGGTAATGAGTCACCACAGCACATTCCTTTGCGAAGCCTTCGACATGACTCGCCTCTTTACTAAAAAAAGATTTTGGAATAAAAATAGGAAAATAAGCATTCGAATGCCCCGTATCTTTAAATTTCCTATCCAGCACCGCCTGAATTTTCTCCCATATGGCATAACCATATGGTTTTATAACCATACAACCGCGTACCGCAGAATTTTCTGCCAGGTCAGCCTTAATAACCAGATCGTTGTACCACTGTGCATAATTTTCTGCCCGGGAAGGAAAATCTTTTGCCATTTTATAAGTTTGGTATGAAATTTGCTAATATTTGACTCGCCTATTTGATAAATGCAAAAATAGTAAAATATTCCCGATTTTTAAGCAACAGCAGAATTACCCGGTACATTAAAGAGAACGCCCTATGAAAAAATCAGCCTTTGTTATCGCAATCATCAGTCTGGCAATCAGCGCTTGTACCACACAAAAACAAGCTACTTCCTTTGTCAATGATGATGTTTATAATTCGCCTTCAAAACCGGCACAACAAGTCCCCATTGCCAACCAATCTTCAGTCAGTGGTGCCCAGGTCGTTACCTCGCCAGATAACACCGTTGCGCAAAAACCGGCATCCTCCACATTCGAAGATGATTACAACGACTATTCCTATTCCAGCCGGATTAACCGGTTTAATAACAGCGACACTACTAAAGGTTATTTTGACGAATCATATTCAGGCAGCTCCTCCAACGTCAGCACCGGCAGCAGCGATCCGAATGTGAATTTCTATTTAGGTGTCGGAGGCGGATATGGTGGTTATTATGGACCGTCGATGTCGTTTGGTATGGGATGGGGGTATCCCTATTCTAATTGGGGATGGGATTACGGATGGGGATACCCCTATTATGGATGGGGATATCCCTATTATGGATGGGGATATCCTTATTATGGCGGATATTATCCATGCTGTTACTGTTATGGATACAATGATTGGTATTACGGCGAGTATCCGCTATATTCCGCTTCCAACACCTATTATGGCTCCAGAAAATCTCTTTATAGAACTGATGGCGGTGATCAAACGCTGAATTCGCGTAGTTCTGCTAATTTATCAGGAGGCACTTCAAATCTAAACAGCAGAAATGAGGTTTCACCTGCATATTCAAGAAGCGCTGCAGACCCCTCAACGAGGACAGGAAATCCCACTGGACGGAGTGTGGCCGCCAATCAGGAACAATATAAGTATGCCCGATCGGCAACCAGCAAACAAGGTACATCACAAAGAAGTGCTAAGCAAACCCAGGTTCAACAGCGTAGCAAACAACCCTCGCCGCGTTATGTTAGGCCAGAGAATGTCAGCCCTGCACAGCGATCAGGTACTGCACAAAGCTATTCTTCACCTGCTTACAGACAACCCAAATCAAGCCAGGAATATTTGACACCAAGGTCTCAGAACCCCGGGGCATCCAGAGCAACCAATCAAGCTGCGGGCACCCGGAATAGCTCCAGCTCTTCAGGCATTGGTACACGTCATTCTTCCTCCCAATCAAATTCAACAAGGTCATATTCATCACCATCCAGGTCTTCCTCCTACGGAAATACTTCTCCCTCGAGATCTACTACAAACTATTCTTCCCCTTCAAGATCAGGAAGCAGTGGTTCATCCTCGGCGCCTGCACGTTCAGGGAGTAGCGGATCCTATTCTGCACCATCAAGTTCAGGCGGAAGTGGTAGTTATTCAGCTCCTTCCCGATCAGGAGGCAGTGGTGGTGGAGGTTCATCAGGCAGCAGTGGTGGTGGAGGAAGACGCAGGTAAGTTTTATCAAACTCTAAATTTTAGCACAATGAAATCAGCCATCATAGTAATACTGCTCACCCTCTCATGCTCACTGATCATGGGCCAAACAGCAGAAGACGCATTGCGGTTTTCCCGGGTGTTTTACAGTGGCACCGCCAGGTTTAATGGGCTGAGTGGCGCATTCGGCGCTGTTGGTGCCGATTTTTCTACCCTTGCAACCAATCCGGCTGGAATTGGCCTTTACAAAGGATCTGAAATGACATTTACCATTGCCCCAACTGTTGGAAGCTCCTCGGCTTCATACAACGGCTTCGTAACAAATGATAACCGGGTTAATTTCGGACTCGGAAATTTTGGATTCATATTCAACATCAATCCAAATGGCAGAAATAAAACAGGGGTTTTAAAGAGTATCAATGTTGGGTTTGGATTTAACAGACAAAATGATTTTAATAACCAGGTGGTAATCAATGGTCTCAACAACGAAAACTCCATGATGCAGAGTTACGCCAACACGTTGAATACCGAGCGAATTCCTCCGGCTGCTGTTCAGGACACCTATCCGTTTGACATAGGTCTGGCATATGGCACTAACCTGGTGTTTTATGATTCGGCTACCAATAGATATTATTGTGATGCAGCGTACGGAGGAGTAATGCAAAATAAAATCATCAACACATACGGATCAATGAATGAACTTGACTTTTCATTCGGTGCTAACATCAGCGACAAATTTTTCATTGGCCTGACCCTGGGTGTCCCCTCGATAAATTATTATGAAAACAGTTCCTACCGGGAAACCAGATCAAGCGCCACAGTGCCGAATTTTATTGCCCTCAACTATCGTTATAACTTGCAGACCCGGGGAACCGGGATCAACGTTAAATTCGGAATGATCTACAAGCCAGCTGAATGGGTCAGGATCGGGGCAAGTATTCATACCCCAACATGGTTTCCAAGCATGAGGGATATTTGGTTCAGCAGCATGCAATCGTCATTTGATTCGACTTATTGGAATGCAATTCAGTATTCACCCGAAGGTTATTATGACTATCATCTAACCACACCCTTCAGAGCAATGGGAAGTTTAGCGTTCATAATTGGTCAGTATGGATTGTTAAGCGCTGATTATGAATATGTAAATTACTCACAGGCACGCTTTAATTCTGACTGGGATAGTTACACAGATGTTAATGGCCAGATAAAATCCGATTACCAGTCATGGGGAAATATCCGGATCGGCACTGAATGGCGATTGTCAAATTTCCGCCTTAGAGGTGGCTTTGCCTATTTCAGTAACCCATACACCCAAGGAACACAAAACAGCCAGCGGTTTCAGGCTTCCGGCGGTTTCGGATACCGGGCAAAGTATTTTTTTGCTGATGTGACCTATGTTTGGACCCGGATGAACCAGGATTATTACCTGTACGATCCGGCAATGGTTAACCCTGCAGCAATAGCATACAATACAAACACAGTATATACCACGATTGGATTCAGATTTTAGGAATCTTTTTTTCTATCCGGTTTAAACCAGCCCTGGCTTTTTCGCCCAGAGTTGTTTTGTATTCGGGAGTATTGATCGACAAACATAACCGGTAGGCGCTGTCGGCTTTATCATAAACTCCGTTGTTTTCATAGAGTAAACCCATTTGAAAGGCCGAACCCGCTGCAAAATAAAATGGTTCTTTTTTCCCATATTGAATGGTTAGTTTGTAGTATTCAAGGGCCTTGAAATAATTTCCGGTTTCATGGAAAATCCTGGCAAGTCTGTAATTGTATTCTACCAGGTCGCGTTTGGATTTTATTGTGTTTTTTACAGGATTATCAAGCATTTCATGCAGTGCCAGGTCAAAATATCCCCCATCAAACAATAATCGCGCCCGCAGCAGACGGATATTTGGAAAGATACCGGTCACAGCCTCATTCAGCGCTTGTTTATCCTCATCAACCACTGAAGCTCCTTTCGTTTTAACCTGTTTCATGAGTTTGTTGAAACCCAATGTGTCTCCCTGTAAGGCTGCAATCCATGCTAATTTCTGATAAGACGAGCGAATATAATTCTGGCCCCTGAAATGCCGTAAAAAATTTTCAAAGCACAGATTGGCTGTATAATCCAACCGGTTCAACCTGGCAATACCTTCCATATAATCAAGGTAATAAAAAGGGTAACACTGCGTCAGCGCCTTTCTTTCCTGCAGAACTGTCAAGGCTTCATCATTATGCCCATTTTTCATCAGGATGGTGGATCTTGCAAAAAGAAGCAATGGACTTTTCGCTAATGGATCATCATTAATCTGATCAAGCAATATCGGTAAAAGGGCCAATGCCTCTTTCTTGTCTTTCTGCAGATTAACAGTTAAAAAAGCAAGATAAAATGATGCTTCCGGCTTAAAAAGTATAACAATTTTATCTGTTCCTGAATATTCCATCACTTGTTTTATATCGCTCAACCCCTGGTCCAATGAACCATCAACTCCCATCATGGCGATAACCCATTTATAATTATCAGGGACAATACCAGCAATAACATGCACCAGACCAAGACCGATTTTTTGTATAATGAAACCGGGAAATAAGGCTTCATTTACCGTTAAAAGTGCATGCGCTCTTCTTATTTCAAAAGCTGCCGTTGCATAGTCGCCAAATTTAAGCCTTGCTAAAGCCCATTGAAGTGAAACTTCAGCCAGGCAAAAATTATAATAGGGCGATTTTTTATTACCATTTTCCAGTTTATCGATTCTTTGAGATTTATTATGTTTGAGTCGTTCATAGGTAGCCCGATCCTCGCTAATGAACAGGGTCAGAAAATCAATATAATTTTCCAGGTAAACCGGAATCAGGTTGGACTCATTCAGCGCTTTTTCAGAATCGATTAACTTTTGCGCTTCAGAAAACTTCAAGGCCAGGATGGCCTGGTATGCACGTTGGCAATTTGCATTAAAGGAATACTGTGCTTCAGCAAGGGAGTTGAAAAGCAGAAAGGCACCTGAGATCAGAATTAATCTGATACAGGTGCCTTTCAAATTAATTTTCCGGGTGTCATCAATCCATTGCATTCACAATACCATCATCAACAAGGATTCGGCCACAATATTCACATACAATAATTTTCTTGTGCATTCTTATATCGAGTTGGTGCTGAGGAGGAATTTTATTAAAACAACCGCCACATGCATCCCGTTCTATCTGAACAACAGCCAGACCATTGCGGGCATTTTTTCTTATGCGGGTATATGCAGTAAGTAAACGATCTTCAATATATTGCCTGTTTTCTTCTGAATTTTTTATCAGGTCTTGCTCCTCTTTTTCTGTTTCGGCGATGATATCATCCAGTTCATTTCGCTTTATTTCAAGGTCATTTTTACGATCCTGCAACAATTTCTGAAACGTACTGATCTCTTCCTTTTTTAGTTCCAAACCAGCCAGATATTCTTTGATTCTCTTCTCCGAAAGTTGAATTTCAAGGTTTTGATATTCGATTTCCTTGGTCAATGAGTCGTACTCCCTGTTGTTTCGGACATTCATTTGCTGATCTTCGTATTTTTTTATCAATGCCAAAGCATCCTTAATGGCGTTCTTTTTATCAGTGATGGATTTCTCCATCGCCAGTGTTTCCTGAATATAATTATCAACACGGGTTTCAAGACCGGCAATTTCATCTTCAAGATCCTGCACTTCCAATGGCAATTCTCCCCGGATAATACGAATTTTATCAACCTGAGAATCGACTTGCTGAAGACTGTATAACGCAATAAGTTTCTTTTCAATAGTGATTTCACCCTTTTCATCTGCACTTTCCAATTTGGATTTTTGGTTAACCACTGCAGCAACTTTTTCTTCAACTACCTCTTCATTTTGTGTAACCTCTTTCTTTACGGGATCAACTCCTTTGGCAGCAGGTTTTCTGGCCAATTTTGATGGTTTGGAAGTGGCGATTGGCGTACTTGTTGTTTTTGCCATAAACTCTGTTTTAAAAATAATGAACCGGATTGGTATTTACTTCTGAAATAAGGAATGCAAAATTAGGAAATTTTTCAATAAGCGCAGCATAAAGCCATTCTTTTACCCCCTGTTCGCTCTCATAATGACCAATATCAAGGAGAAGCATTTTATTACCTGGTATAAAAAAGTCATGGTATTTCAGATCAGCGGTCAAATAAACATCTGCTCCGGACCGGATTGCCTCGTGAATAAGGAAACTTCCTGAACCGGTGCAAAGTGCAACCTTTTTGATAACAAGTGAACGGAATGCCGTATGCCTGATCACCGGGATATCAAGTTTATTTTTTACAAGATTAAGAAATTCCAATTCATCCAATGTGTTTTCAAATTCTCCGATCAATCCTGCCCCGCAAAGGGCATTGGAATTCTCAAGCGGGTATATATCGTAAGCAATTTCTTCGTAAGGGTGTGATTCACGTAAAGCCTTCATGATTGCTGGCAAAACATATCTCGCACAGATTACTTCGACCCTGGTCTCCTTTTCGACATGGAGTTTGTTTTTTTCACCGATGAAAGGATTTGCTGTGTCTGAAGCCCGGAAAGTCCCCTTGCCTTCAACATTAAAACTACAGCAATCGTATTGACCTATGTGGCCGGCACCCGCTCCAAACAGGGCTTCCCGAACTTTTTCTGTATGTCCGACCGGGCAAAACACCGAAAGTTTTAATAACATTCCAGGTTTTGGAGTAAGAATATTGAATTTTGTAATGCCAAGTTTCGAGAAAATAAATGAATTCAACCCATTCAAGGTGTTATCCAGGTTGGTATGCATGGCATATACTGCAATGTTATGGATAAATGCCAATTTGATAACAGCAGCTTCAGGTAATCCTGTTGTCAGTTTTTTTAGTCCGTGAAAAATTAACGGATGATGGGAAATCACAAGGTTACAGTTGTGACGAACAGCTTCCTCCATCACCATTTCGGTAAGATCAAGGCAAAGCAGGGCTTTTTGAAATTCTATCCGGTCATCACCCACCAGCAGTCCGCAGTTATCATAATCCTCCTGACAGGACAAGGGTGAAATCGACTCAAGGTATTCGACAATTGCTGATATCTTCATTTCGATCTGATTTTTCAGAACCAAAGATACACATTTTCAGCCTAAAGGCACTCTGGCGGATGTTCATAAATTGTTGACAAGTTTAAGTCCGGGTGAACTATTTTCGCCTTAAAAATTACAAAATTTGTTTTCTCAAAAGGATATAAAACAGGTTCATGAAAGCGCCCATTGTTTTTATTGTAGATAAAAATCCGATACACTGCAGCCTTGTTAAATATCATTTGAACATCAGTAAGTTTTCTAATGTTCATACCTTTCACACAAGTGATGAATGTTTGTATCGGTTAAATAAAAATCTCATTCCTGATTTTTTAATTACAGATTATAATCCCGATGATCATTTGGGATTTGAATTTTTACGGAATGTCAAAGAAATTGCCCCCTCCATTCAAATCCTCTGCTTTTCAACTTTTGACGATCCGATTCTTGCAATTAGAATTCTCGATGCCGGCGCTTCCGATTATGTCGTAAAAACAAGCAGAATCGACATAGGCATTGGAGAATTAATCAAAAACATCAAGTATCTCATTAAAGAGAAATCTTTCTCTTAAGCCTTGGCCTTAATTTACCTTCCCGATTTGTGCGAGTGAAATTTTCATGCAACTTGTTTGCAGGTCGTTTTTTTTTAATAATTTCGGAGGTTCAATTATGACTAGAACTCTTCAGATTATTTTATATCCGGTTTCGTTAATTTATGGTCTGGCCATGCAGATCAGAAACATTCTTTTTGACCTGCACATTCTGCCCTCCATCAAGTTTAACAAACCTGTTATTTCTGTCGGTAATTTAACGTATGGCGGAACCGGAAAGACTCCACATATCGAGTATTTAATCAGGCTCTTACATCCTCCGCTGTTTGTAGCCACCCTCAGTCGCGGATATGGACGGAAGAGTAATGGATTCATTCTTGCTTCAAAACGATCGACTGTGAAATACATCGGAGATGAGCCGATGCAATTTCTGAAAAAATTTGAAGGGATAAAAGTAGCGGTGGATGAAAGTCGACGGCGTGGAATCGAATCCTTATTACAGAAGCATCCTGAATTGGATGTGATTCTCCTGGATGATGCTTTTCAGCATCGATATGTTAAACCAGGATTGTCCGTTCTTCTGACTGATTATCACAAGCTCTATTCTGAGGATTACGTTTTACCTTCAGGTACACTTCGGGAATTCAGGCTTGGCGCATCAAGAGCAGATATAATCATCGTTACAAAAACACCAAAAATTTTCTCACCTATTACCCGGCGCCGAATACTTGAAGATTTGCAGCCTGCACATCATCAGCGTGTATATTTTTCCTTTATCAAATATGGCGATCCGGTAGGCGTGTTCGAAGGTACGGGCCTGGCATTCCCCCAGAAGGTTACAAATATCCTTCTCTTCACTGGCATTGCAAACGATTACCCATTGAGGGAGCATCTGGGACGAGTGTGCAGCGAATTAGTTGTAATGAAGTTTGCTGACCATCATCCGTACAATCTTCATGATGTTGAAGAAATAACACAAAAATACCATGATCTTCCAACCCAGAAGAAAATCATTATTACTACTGAAAAAGATATGATGCGCCTGAAAGCGCCGGTTCTGAGTACTAAGTTAAAGAATCTCCCGTTATTTTTCGTGCCAATAGAGGTTGATTTTCATGGAACAGACAAAGAAAATTTTGATAATGAGATAAAAAGATATGTTAAAAAAAATTAGAGAAACAATTGAATATCTTGAAAGCAGGATTTCAGAGAAGCCAGAGATCGGGATTATTCTGGGTACCGGATTAGGCGGATTGGTGAAGGAGATCGAAGTTCAGCATACTTTTCCATACGAGTTTATTCCAAACTTCCCGGTTTCGACAGTCGACGGTCATCGAGGTCAATTGATTTTCGGGACCATGAATGGCAAAAACATTGTTGCCATGCAGGGCCGCTTCCATTACTATGAAGGATATACCATGCAGGAAATCACATTTCCGGTTAGGGTCATGAAATTTTTGGGCATTAATACCCTGATACTATCAAATGCCAGCGGCGGTGTTAACCCCGACTTTGAAGTAGGTGACATAATGGTTGTTGATGACCATGTTAACCTCATGAAAGACAACCCTCTCATTGGTAAAAATGAAGATGAGATCGGAACGCGATTCCCGGATATGTGCCAGGCCTATGATCCCAATTTAATTGAACAGGCCTTTTTAATCGCAGGCAGACATGGAATCAAACTTCAAAGGGGGGTGTACGCAGCAGTCTCAGGCCCCACCTTTGAAACACCGGCAGAATATCGGTATATACGTACCATTGGAGCTGATGCAGTGGGTATGTCAACAGTTCCTGAGGTGATTACTGCCCGGCACATGGGACTGAAGTGTTTTGCCGTTTCGATTATTTCCGACCTTGGAGTTCCCGGAAAGATTGTGGAAATTTCGCACAAGCATGTAATTGATGCGGCAAGCGCCGTTGAACCCCTGATGACCCGGATAATAAAAGACCTGGTATTAGCATAAACGTCAGTTGAGCTGAATATCCAGGACTTTAAGTTTCCACCGGTCGCCCATTTTACATCGCTTTTGTGCCAATGACAAAGAGATCAGGCTTCCCCCGATGAAAGCGCCGGATATATAGAAAACATCTGGCGTAAAAACCTGTTCATTATTGAGCAGATGGTTTGTCACCATCACTGCGAAGATTCCGGCGCCAAAACAACCAAGGTAAATTGCAAAACGTTTTGGGAAAGCAAACTGCTTGTATACCGATCCAACATCTTTCAGCCGGACATCAAACGGCCTAAGTTCTGAAATCGAAATTATGCTGTCGCGGATTGACCAAAGCTTTCCTTTCAACAGAGTGTCTTGTTTTGAAACCCTTATTTTTAAGTAATCACCTGCATGATAAAAGTACTTCCGGGAGGTCCCTATTTTTTCGACCATCAGGGTTTTTTGGGAAAAAACGGAAACTGCTATCAAAAACAGGGCCAGTAAAGAGATCGCTTTTTTCATCTTTTTTGGGTAGTGTAAATATAGTAAAAAATAAAATTGTTGATAAATAAAATCCGGATATGAAGGATTTCAAAACCGGAATAGATCTAATTTTGGCACATGGAAGAAAAAAACACCAGAAAGCGAACCCGTCCAACCGGGCTCAATGAGATTGTATATGAGCATGGCAAAATTCCGCCTCAGGCACTTGATCTGGAAGAAGCAGTGCTTGGGGCCATGATGCTTGAAAATGACCGGTTGGCCGAAGTCATTGAAGTGCTGAAGCCAGCGGTGTTTTATAAAGAGAATCACCAGATTATATTTTCTGCCATACAGCGACTCTTCGCTCAAAATGAACCTGTCGACATTCTGACAGTGACTGAGGAGTTGCGGAAATGCGGTGAACTCGATATTGCCGGCGGTCCCTATTTCATTACCATGCTGACAAACCGGATTGCCTCGGCTGCAAATATTGAATTCCATTCCAGGATCATTTTACAAAAATTCATCCAGCGTGAGCTTATACGGGTTTCATCCGAGATCATCAAGGATGCATATGAAGATACCACTGATGTGTTTGATCTTTTAGATAAGGCTGAAACCGGCCTGTTTTCAATAAGTGAAAGCAGCATTGGCAAATCGTACATGGACATGCAGTCCATTATTAAGGAGGCTATTAAAGAAATTGCAGCCGGAAGGAACCAGGAGGGCAAATTACGTGGAGTAGGATCGGGATTTACTGAATTAGACAGAATTACCTCCGGCTGGCAAAAGTCGGACCTTGTCATTATTGCATCGCGTCCGGGTATGGGTAAGAGCGCCTTCGCCCTGACCATGGCGCGCAATGCTGCCATCGATTTTAAGAAACCTGTCGCCGTTTTCTCCCTTGAAATGTCTTCAGTCCAGCTTGTAACCAGGCTCATGTCGAGTGAAACTGAGATTCCGCAGGAAAAACTCCGCAAGGGATCAATGGAAGATCATGAGTGGGCCCAGTTAAACACCAAGATCACGCCACTCATCGATGCCCCCTTGTATATAGATGACACGGCGGCATTATCTGTTTTCGACTTACGCGCCAAATGCCGCCGATTAAAGGCACATCATGACATCCAGATGGTTATTGTCGATTATCTTCAACTTATGCAGGGAAGCCAGGATACCAGGGGCAACCGCGAACAGGAGATAAGCAGTATTTCCAGGGCCTTGAAAACCCTTGCAAAGGAACTGGACCTTCCGGTAATTGCCTTATCCCAGTTGAGCCGGGCATCTGAAAAACGGTCATTGGCAGCTAAACCTATTCTTTCCGACTTACGGGAATCAGGTTCAATTGAGCAGGATGCCGACATGGTGCTCTTTATCTATCGCCCTGAGTACTATAAGATTGATGTGGATGAAAGTGGTGATTCCACATCAGGGGTGGCTGAAATTATCATCGCGAAAAACAGGAATGGTCCCTTGAAAGATGTGAGGATCAGGTTTGTTTCCAAGTATGCTAAATTTGTCGATGCTGAAATTGATTATACCCCGATCAGCACAATTCCTTCCAATGCTTCTTTTGATGGTTCTATGAGAACACGCACCGTGATGTCGAAAATGAATGATGATGAGAATCATGAAACGCCATTTTAATCCCAAAGGGGCACTTCTCATTTTTCTTTTTCTGTGCCTGACAGCGTTGCCAGCACGTGCTGCTTTTTTGTTAATCCCCATGGATGAGACTCAGAGGAACCATTTAAAAGCATATGGAATTGCCTTTTGGGTGCTGCAAAAAGAGGTGGAGGTGAGTTGGCTTTTAAATTATCGGGGAGGCAGTTTCATGTTCCCCTATAACAAGACACTGGAGTCGGAATGTACGATCCGTGGCGTAAGCTATCAAATCATTGCCGATGCACAAGCTGCAGCCATATTACAGGAGATATCAGATCCACAAGTAAATATGGAAAACATTAAACTCCATAAAGTGCCCAGGATTGCAGTTTATTCACCAAAAAACAAACTCCCCTGGGATGATGCTGTAACACTTGTTCTAACTTACGCAGAGATTCCCTATGATGTACTATATGATGAGGAGATTATTGGAGGAGCATTGCCAATGTACGACTGGCTTCATCTTCATCATGAGGATTTCACAGGCCAGTACGGAAAATTCTGGGCTGCCTATAAAAACTTTCCCTGGTACCGTGAAGATGTTGCCTCCCAGCAGGAGAGTGCACAGAAGCTAGGATTCAGCAAAGTTTCACAAATGAAACTGGCCGTTGCCCTGAGGATTCGTGATTTTGTTGCAGGGGGTGGATACCTTTTTTCAATGTGTTCGGCCCCTGATAGTTACGATGTTTCATTGTCGGCAGAAGGCATTGACATCTGTGATGTAATGTTTGACGGGGATGCGCCTGATCCCAATGCGCAGGCAAAATTGAATTATGATAATTGTTTCGCATTTGAGAAATTCACCCTCCGGACAAATCCAAACGAATATGAGATTTCATCGATTGATGTTACCGAAACAAGGCCAAAAAGCATCACAAAGGAAAACGATTACTTCACCCTGTTTGATTTCTCGGCCAAATGGGATCCCGTGCCGAGTATGCTTTGCCAGGATCATGAGACCCTGATTCACGGTTTTATGGGTCAAACAACCGCATTTAACAAAAATTATGTTAAATCGAATGTAATTTTACTTGGCGAGACTAAATCATTGAATGAAGCACGGTACATTCATGGAGATTTCGGGAAAGGGACCTGGACTTTCCTTGGAGGTCATGATCCGGAGGACTATCAGCATCTGGTAGGAGATCCGCCAACCAATCTTAACCTTCATCCCAATTCACCCGGATACAGATTGATCCTCAATAATATTCTTTTCCCGGCTGCAAAAAAGGAAAAGAGGAAAACCTAGGCCTTCCGGTTATAAATTTCATTGGAATAGGAAAAACAGTTCACCTCGTCGGAGGGGAAATTCTCTTTGGAATCAAGGATCCATTGCGTAAGATCAATTTCAGGAAAAAAGACATCTGCATCAAATGATTTATGCACCCGGGTCAGGTATAGACGATCGGCAATTGGAAGAAATTGTCGGTATACTGATGCACCGCCAATAATGAAGGTTTCTTCGTCCGGATGGCATTTTGCAACAGCATCATCCATAGAATAGGCCATTTCACAACCTTCAATCGACTCTCCCATGATATCGGTGATTACAATATTTCTGCGGTTTGGTAGTGGCCTTCGCGGCAGCGACTCATAAGTTCGCTTTCCCATGACTACCGGATGGCCACTGGTAATGCGTTTAAATCGTTTCAAATCTTCAGGAATATGCCATAGAAGGTCATTGTTTTTCCCGATTCCCTGGTTTTCAGCTATAGCTACTATAATGGATATCATATGATAAAATTCAAAATTCAAAATGCAAATGCAAAATGCAAAACTGGCTGTTATACGGCAATGTCACCTTTGATATGAGGATGCGACTGATAATTGATCAGTTGAAAATCATCAAACCGGAATTCACCGATATCTCTGATATCAGGGTTTAAAAGCATTTGGGGCGGTGATAACGGTTCCCGGGTCAGTTGCAATTTTACCTGATCCAGATGATTCAGATAGATGTGGGCATCTCCAAGCGTATGAATAAATTCTCCGGGACGTAGGCCCGTTACCTGCGCCATCATTAAGGTAAGCAATGCATATGAGGCAATATTGAAGGGCACTCCAAGAAAAATATCACAACTTCGCTGGTACATCTGACAAGAAAGTTCACCGTTGGCCACATAAAACTGAAACATAAGGTGACAAGGCGGTAAGGCCATCTGATCAAGATAGCCCACGTTCCAGGCACTCACGATATGCCGTCGTGAATCGGGGTTGTTACGGATTGAATCCACAACCTGCCTAACCTGATCAATATGCGATCCATCGGGTTTCGGCCATGAGCGCCATTGGTAACCGTATATCGGGCCCAACTCTCCTAGTGGATCAGCCCATTCGTTCCATATTGTAACTTTATTGTCAGTAAGATACTTGATATTTGTTGCCCCCTGCAGAAACCAAAGCAATTCATGCAAAATTGAACGCAGATGCAATTTTTTGGTTGTAAGCAGAGGAAAATTCTGCCGCAGATCGAACCTCATCTGGTATCCAAAAACGCTGATTGTGCCGGTACCGGTACGGTCTTGTTTTTGAACACCGTTATTCAGGACATGTTCGAGGAGGGAGAGGTATTGCTGCATGTAATAATTGATGAATTGTTGAATTGATGGATTGTTGAATTTATATAGTGAAGAATCATTAAATTAGTGTAATGTTGCGGATTTAAAGGAATTCGGGTCGTGTTTATGCCGGAAAAGAATTGCAAATAAAACTGCAACAACAAGGGAATACGCGGCAAAAGCAAACCAAATTCCCTTCCAGTCAAATGTACCATCACCCAGGGTAAAATAGGTATCAATCACAATTCCGCTCAACCGGCTGCCAAGGAACGCTCCGAAGCCATTGGTCATCATCATAAAAAGTCCCTGAGCGCTTGCCCTGATTCCCGGTTCACTTTGAGTTTCAACGAAAAGAGAACCTGAAATATTGAAGAAATCAAAAGCCAGTCCATAAATAATACAGGAAAGAATAATCATCCAAAGCCCTGCTCCCGGATCACCAAGGCCAAAAAGTCCAAATCGTAAAACCCATGCGACCATACTGAATATCATCACCTTTTTTATTCCGAATTTTCTCAGGACAAAGGGTATGGTAAGAATAAAAAGCGTTTCAGATATCTGGGAAATTGACATGATGATTGCAGGGTATTTAACTGCAATCAAGTCCTTGAATGCGGGTATCCTGGCAAAATCATGTAAAAAAGTGTCCCCATAAGCATTGGTTAATTGAAGAGAAGCACCGAGTAACATGGCAAAAATAAAGAAGACCGCCATTTTTGTATTTTTAAACAGGGCAAAGGCATTCAATCCAAGTGCATCAATGAACGATTTTTTATGTCCATGTCCAAGTGGAGGACACTTTGGTAAGGTAAAGGAATAAATTCCCAGAATCAGTGATGCAGCTGAGGCGACATAAAACTGTGCCGCAGATTTTTCAAGTCCTGTAAGGCTGATTATCCATAAGGCCACTATAAATCCGATTGTTCCCCAAACCCTGATTGGAGGATATTCTTTTATAATATCCAGACCGTTACTTTTCAAGGTTGAGTAGGCTACCGTAATGCCGAGAGCAATGGTGGGCATATAGAAAATCATATTTACCAACATGATCCAGAACATTGTGGAAGGATCATTCACTTTCGGCACCATAAAGAGAATTACGGCAGCAATTATATGAAACAAGCCGTAGAGTCTTTCTGCGTTGATCCATCTATCGGCAATAATCCCTGCAATGGCAGGCATAAACAGGGAGGCAATGCCCATGGTTGAAAAGATTGCGCCAAACTCTGTTCCAGACCAATGTTTTGTTTGAAACCAATAGGCCCCAATGGTAAGAAGCCAGGAACCCCAGATAAAAAATTGTAAAAAATTAAGCAGGATCAGTCGTTGTTTTATCGCCATGAGCTGTAAATTAAGTAAAGTAAGGTTGGTGTAGCGCGTGTTACTTCCGTTTATTCAATTCATCCCTTATTTTGGAAGCTTTTTCATATTCTTCTTTTTCGATGGCGTTTTGGAGCATTTCGCGGAGTTCAGTTTCTGTTGCATCAGGGAAGGAGATTTGTTCACCTGTTTCATTTTCAGGTTTTTGTTCATCCGGTTTCATCATTTCAGCTTCTTCTTCCATCAGGATACCGGCGGCTACCATAATGCTTTCGTAGGTAAATACCGGGCAATTGAACCGCAGTGCAAGGGCGATGGCATCGGATGTGCGTGAATCGACCTCCTGTTCATTGGCACCATCGGTACAAACCAATTTGGCATAAAAAACACCTTCGCTGAATTTATTGATCACCACTTCTGTAACTTCAATATGGTAAACGTCGGCAAAGGCTTTAAAGAGATCGTGTGTCAGCGGGCGGGGCGTCCTGATTTTTTCAAGCTCAATGGCAATAGCCTGTGCTTCGAATCCCCCAATAATAATAGGCAAACGCCGCTTTCCGTCCCGTTCACCCAGGATAAGTGCATAGGCCCCG